>Ga0075431_100000758_pt1 | contig 27950 bp, 21 predicted proteins | sample RhiMetdeltSRZDD5_FD_75297 | JGI IMG/M metagenome (GOLD analysis project Ga0075431, IMG submission 75297) | Populus rhizosphere microbial communities from Tennessee, USA - Rhizosphere MetaG P. deltoides SRZDD5 | ecosystem: Host-associated > Plants > Roots > Rhizosphere > Soil | place: USA... | reverse complement strand
CGGCAGGTGATCTGCGCCTGCTGGATCGCTCGATGCACATCGGCGATCGTCGCCTCCTCGAGGTGAAACGCGCCACCCTGCGCTGCCGCACGCTGCCATTCCCGAAGACGAGCCGCGCTAATGCCGCCAACCAGCAACGCAACCGCGGCAAGAACTCCGATCGAGTACAGACGTCGCGTGGAGATGGCCATCTCAAGCCCCCAGTAGTGGCCGTAGAATACGCCTCACGCGCAGGGGGAGAACATGAAAGGGACGGCCGAGGTGTGGCCACACCTCTTGGACGGGTAGGTATCGGGTGACTACAAGTTCGAACTACGGCGTTGCGCAACCAGGATCTGAGTATTTCGGCGTCGATGCGCACTTGCCGACTGCGAAGCCGCCAAGACCCGCCAAATGGCGAGTCCTGGAGACCCAAGGCGCTACCAGCGCGATTCGCGGCGTTGACGGGGACCGTTGAAGCCGCCGCCGCTGCTGTTGCGTCGTTCCTGCGGCTTCGCTTCGTTGACCGTCAGACGGCGGCCACCGAACTCGCGCTGATCGAGGGCGGCGCACGCCGCCTGCCCCTGCGCGTCGTCGGCCATTTCCACGAAGGCAAACCCGCGCGACTGACCGGTCGCACGATCACGAACCAGGCTGACAGACGACACCTGGCCTACGGACGCAAACAACGCTTCGAGTTCCTGTTCTTCCGTTCTGAACGAAAGGTTTCCGACGTACAGCTTCATTGACACGTTCCTCTAGAAAAGTTGGAGCAGCTGGCTTGAGGCTTCTGGAGCGTGCATGAAGGGACTGAACGCAGGCAGAACAAACGCGGCAGGATCCAACGAGACCCGTTGATTGTACCACAGCGTCGATTATCCAGAAGTGCCTCAACTCTCTGGACGCTCACCCGACACCCGGGAGCCGAGGTTCGCATACCGCGTTCTTGATAGGCACAGGTGCTACCCTAGTCGGAATGCTCGGCATTCTGACGCACGATCTACGCGATGCCGCGCGCACTCTGCGCCGCAATCGCGGCTTTGCCGCGTCCGCGGTTCTGATTCTCGCCATCGGCATCGCCTCGAGCACGGGCTTGTTCGCGGTGGTCGATGCCGTAATTCTGCACCCGCTCCCGTATGCCGGTGCGGACCGCATCGCGCGCATCCAACTGCTGCAGCCATCCCGTCAGGCGCGCCCGGCGTCGGTGACCGCCGAAGAATTCCTCGCGCTGCGCCAGGCATCGACGCTCGACGACGCCTACATCCGTGACAGCTTTACGAAGACGCTCGGCGGCAGGACCTTCCCCGAATCGGTGTGGACGGAGTACTACACGGGCAACGCTCTCTCGTTGCTCAACGTCACGCCGCTCATCGGTCGCGTGTTCACCGAGGCGGATGCGCCAGTCGGCTCTGAGCCGACGCGCGTGGCTGTCTTGAGCTACAGGTTCTGGCAGCGTCACTTCGCCCGCCAGCCGAACGCGATAGATCAGACGCTGCAGCTGAACGGCGAGCCGTTCACGGTCATTGGTGTCATCCCCGAGAATTACTCGCTGGATCTGACCGACCTGATTCTGCCGCTCCCGCTGACATTTGACAGCCGCGCGACCTGGTCGGCGTTGGTGCGCGTGAAGCCTGATGTGTCGATGGCTGCGGCGGAGACCGAGCTGCAAACGCTATTCGAGCAGTTCGCGCAGAGTCGCGCGGATTCGTTTCCGCCGGGCTCCCGCGTGCACTTGCGCCGGCTCCTCGATGAGGAACGAGGCGCCTCCTACGTGCCGGTGCTCGCCGCGCTGTTTGCCGCTGCCGCGCTGCTGCTCCTGATCGGATGCGCAAATGTCACGATCCTTCTCCTCGCGCGCGGTCGATATCGCGTCCACGAGATCACCGTGCGCCACGCGCTCGGCGCCAGCCGCTCACGCCTCGTCCGCCTGCTGCTCTGCGAGGCGCTTCTGATCACGCTCGCGGCGACAGTCGTCGCCGTCATCGCGGCGGAATACCTGCTCCCGCTCCTGCTGGACGGCGTGCCCGGCGTGATCTGGGTGATCTCGCAGCGATCCGGACGGATCGTCGTCGGCCCGACCGCCATTGTCTTCGCGTCGTCGCTCGCCGCCATCGTGGCGGTGATATCAGGAGCGTGGCCGGCGGTGGCGACGTCCCGTACGCCCGGCGACGCGATTCGCAAGGCGTCCGCGGCGAAGGGCTCGAGTGCGGGCCATGTTGGATCCGCCGTGCTCGTCGCCGCTCAAGTCGCGATTGTGGTCGTGCTCCTCGCGGGAACCGGCGCGGCCATGCGCGCGCTGGTGGATCTCTATCGCGCGCCAACGGGCTACGACCCTGCGCGCGTCACCGTCGCGCAGATCTACCTGCCGACCGGGCGCTATACGACCTGGCCGGAGCGTGTGGCACTCTACGAGCGGCTGCGTGCCGAGGTTGCGCGTGAGTCCGTGGTCGAAGGCTCGACGATCAGTCTGATTCCCACTGGTCCGCCACCAACCTCCGGCATGTCGACGCGGATCGACGCGGAGGGCCTGCGCGGCGGCGATCGTGAGGTCCTGACGCACTCGGTGGCATCCGACTATTTCGCCACATTGAAGATGCCGCTGGTCCGTGGGCGGACGTGGACGGCGGCCGACGATGTGCGCGCAGAGACCGTGGCGGTGATCAACGAGACACTGGCCAGACAGCTGTGGCCGAACGAGAATCCGATCGGCAGGCACATCCGGGATCGGTCGTTCACCGAGCGAAGACCCGAGTGGGTGCTCAACGCTCCCGGGCGCGACGGCTGGTTCGAAGTGATCGGCGTCGTCCGCGATGCCCCGAATCGCGGGCTGCGCGAGCCGATCGCGCCGGCCATGTACTACCCGTACACGGAGGCGCTCAGCGATGTCGCGGTTCTGATCGTTCGCACCAAAGGAAGCCCACTTGGGGCCGAGCGTGATCTGCGCGCGGCCGTCGGCAGGGTCGACGCCAATTTGCCGATCATCCGGTTCCTCACGCCCGAAGGGTTCATGGGCTGGCAGCAGGAAGAGTTCGTCACCACGGTGCTGCTCGGATTCGGCGCGGTCGCGCTGGTGCTGGCGTCGTTCGGTCTCTTCAGCGTGGCGTCCTATTCGATTGCCCACCGCACGCGCGAGTTCGGCATTCGCATCGCGCTCGGTGCCGTACCCGGCGCTGTCGTGCGTTCGGCGCTGCAAACACTCGGCACGGCCGCCGGCTCGGGCCTGCTCATCGGCATGATCTCCAGCGTCGCTCTGGGCTCTGTGCTCACGCGGTGGTCGATCCCCCGGATGGATGATCCGCTCGTGCTGGCGGGAGTCGCGGCGACGCTCCTGCTCTCGACCCTGGTCGCGACGCTGGTTCCCGTGCGTCGCGCCACGTCAATCGAACCGGCAATCGCCCTCAAGACCGACTAGATGGGATACGCAGCGATTGCGCGAGGAAGAGGAAATTTGCGCCGCGTAAAATTTCTTGCGGCTTGATCGTCAGGGCCCCGCGGGACCGGCGAGTCGCTGGATTGCTCCGCGTTTCGCTCGCGAGCGCCACAGCAAATAGATAGGCAGCCCGGCGGCGAGCACAGCGAGGTTCAGGATCGTGAAGCGCGGTTGCTCGCGATACGAATTGGCGAAGATGCCCAGGCAAGCCGCGAGGAAGAACAGCGGAATGGCCGGATAGAGCGGCACGCGGTAGGGCCGCGGGCGAGTGGGATCTCGCCGCCGCTGAACGATGACGGCGGCAACCGAGAGCGCAAGAAACGGCCAGATGCCCAGGATCAACGTGCCGACGAGTTCCTCGAAGTTGCGGATGTACAGGTAGAGGATGCCGCCGACGCCAATCAGCGCGACGGCTACGTGCGGTGTACGGTGGCGCGGGTGAATGGCACCGACGGACCTGAAGAACAGCCCGTCCTGAGCCATCGCAAAAAACACCCGCGGGTCGGTCATCATGCCCGACTGATTTGAGCCGAACGTGGACACCGCCATCAGCGCTGCGACGAGCGCGCCACCGGCGGCCCCAAGCACATGCCGTGCGACATCCGCGGTGACGAGGCTCGAGGTCGTCACGTCATGCGGCGACAGCACGAGGACCGACGCGTTGGTCGCCAAGTAGACGGCGACCACGATCAGCACGCCACCGCCGAGCGCACGCGGCAGGGCGCGGGTGGGATTCTTCAGCTCCCCTGCCAGCTGCGGCACCCATTGCCAGCCGTCGTATGCGCCCATCACGAGAATCAGCGCTAAGCCGTTTCTAGTACCACAGCCACATGGAGCTCTATCAGGGCGCATTTCGATTCGCGGCGCGTTGATTCGCTGCTGTATCCGCCGCGGACACGCCGATGATCTCCGCCGGGCCGGTATACGCCTCGAACAGCGCGATGACGATGGCGGTGATCAGCGGACCGAGCACCAAACCGAGCAGGCCGAACGCACTGATTCCGCCAAGGAGACTGATGAACATCAGCAACCCATTCATCTGCGCCCGGCCGCTCAGAATGGCTGGCCGCACAATGTTGTCGATACTGCCCACGACAGCGACCCCGACGACGACGAGAACGATGCCTTTGACGAATTGCTCCGTCGCGAGCAACCAGATCGCCGCAGGTAACCAGACGACCCAGGTGCCGACGAATGGCAACAACGCGAGAAATCCCATCATGACGCCCCAAAAGACTGGGGCTGTCAGACCGAGAGCCGCAAAGACGAGTCCTCCGGCGAGTCCCTGCAGCGAGGCAATGACCAATCCGACCGCTATGCTCGCGTAGACCAGATCCCGCGTCTGCCGAATCATGCGCTCGCGGCGAAGATCCTCGAAAGGCAACGATCGTCGAACCTCGTACATGATAGTGTCCGCATCCCGAAGGAAGAAGAACAACGCAAACAGAGTGACGAACAAGCGAAAGAGCAGCACCGCGATATCAGCCACCAGTCCGCCCACGCGAGCGGCGACAAACCCTCCAATCCTGGAAATCACATCGTCAATGAGAGTCCGCAGGTCAACGGCCTGGGCGCCTGGAATAGATCCCCGAAGCACGTCCCATGCGCGTTCGAGCAGCGCGACTTGTCCTGCGAAAACATCTCGATCCACCGCTAAAACAGCGGCTTGGCTCTCTTGCGCGAACCAGGTCAAGAGGACAAGCCCGGGGCCCACAATAAACAGCGAGACGATAAGGGTACTCAGCGCCGCTGCGCGCGCGTTCCCATATCGCCGACTTAGCTTCGCGTGCCACGGGTACACGAAGATCGCCAGAACTACGGCCCACCCGAGCGATGCGAAGAACGGCGCTAGAATTTGCAGGAACAGATAGCCGAGTAGCAGGACAACGCCGTAGAAGAACACCGCGATGATGCGCTCGCGTTCCCTGGTCAGCGGACTTTGCACAGCTTCTCCCGCTCCATCATACTCGGCGCTGCCGAGCGCTATAGCGGCACCGGCGGGCTCGCGAGGTCACGTGCCGAACTCCGTGATACGTATCATCAAGTCGCGATGTGTATTCCGACCAATCGACGCAGATCAGAAATACCTGCGCCGCTTTCTCAGGACCAGACCAATGCCGGGGCGCGTCGCATGCTGGCGATAGTCTTTCTCGCGGCCGAATGAAATGAGCACCGAGACCATTGTCAGCCGCGCATTCGACGTGTTCCGCGTAGACGTCGGGAGCCCTCCGCCGCTCACGCTCCGTGGGGGGAACGCCGTGGACAGCTACGACCAGCCGAGGCCATTCGATCCCGTCCAGGACGAGCCGACCGACGCCTACTTCGAAGGATTCGCCTTCTGGGGCCTCGGCTATCTCGACGCGTGTTCTTGGCGTCATTACCTACCTCGACTGATCGATTACGCCCTCAGACATCCGAACGACGCTGCGATGGTGGGCGAGGCGCTGATGCGATCGCTGCGTCCCCCCGACCGATACCCGCCGCGGCTGACGACACTGATCGCGGATCAGGAGTCGGTCGTGCGAGAGTTTCTCGAGCAGGTCGCGCTGGGCGGTGCGATCCCACACTTGCAGACGGAGGCCCAGCAGGCTCTCGAGGAATGGTGGCTTCCGGACGCGCGATGCCGTCCAACGGCGCTCGAGATCGCCGCCCTCCGTGCCCGGTCCGTTGCCGATCGCGTCGTCGAGGGCGATGTCTACCGACTGTCGGTACCCGAGACGTTCACGGGAAGTGATGTTCGTGTGATTCCAGAGGAGTCTCGACGCGTGCAGACGTGGGGTGGCTACCTCTGCGGCGATGCGCACACGGTTGTCGCCGTGAACGTCACGCCGCTGGCCATGCGGTCACTGAAGGACTCGGTACGGAGGCGCTCCACGCTCTTTCGGGAAACCGTGTCGCCGCGATTGGTCGCCATCCCCGGATCCCCGCACGCGGAACGGGTGGATGGCCTCACGTCTGGCGACAGTCCTATAGAGCCGCAGACGCTTGTGATGATCTTCGCCACCGCTCGCGACGAGCTCGCCACGCTGAGCATTCGATCCTGGCCGAGAGACGACCTTGCCCGTGAAGTGGAGCGTATCGTCGGCTCCTTCGAAATCATCAGCCCATGATGAGAGCGGCACGACTGTACTCCGCAAAAACTCAAGCCGCGATGGGTTCTAACACATAGTAATGGTGCAGGCCGCCGAGATCTCGTTAGCCAGGGAATGTCCGCGAGCGTGTCTGACTGCCAGCCTTTTCCAGCGCGAGCAGGGTCTCTTTGGCCTTCAGGCCTCCGGCAAACCCGGTGAGAGCGCCGGAGGCTCCAATGACGCGATGGCACGGTGCGATGATGGCGATGGGGTTCTTGCCATTAGCCGCTCCTACGGCCCGCGTCGCCTGAGGATGTCCTAACTCACGAGCGATCTGGCCGTACGATCGTGTTTCGCCGAACGGAATGCGAAGAAGGGCACTCCACACTCGCTTTTGAAACGCGGTGCCGATGAAATTCAGTTTCATGTCGAATGTGTGACGCGTTCCAGAAAAATATTCTTCAAGCTGACGTGCAGTCTCGATCAGCACTGGGTGGCGGTCGTCTTCGGCCACGATAGTCAGGGGCACCCGCTTGGGGTCATCATTAGCCCACAAGATCGCTGTGAGTCCATCGTCATTGCCGACAAGTACGAGCCCGCCGATCGGTGAGTCAACTTTCTTGCAAACAAACGGTTCTGCCGCGCGAGGGCGTTTGTCTTTCATATTCTTATGTTCATGAGCGCCCTATGCACTCATTAACGATCAGGCCGAAACGCTGCGCGCGCACGCCGTTCGTCATCTGTACGAACAGGGACGTACGTTCAAATTTGCCGAGTTGCCGAACAGGTTCCACTACCGGCGTCAGGTTGCCTAGTTTGGATTCATACCATCGATTCGGGAAAATCAGAAACGCCCAGTGCCTCCTCCTGCCTTGTGACTGTGATCACTCCAGCGGCCGGCGCAGCGCGTCCACGAGACAGAGGGATCTGGCGAAGGCGAAGAAACGCCGCATGCTCGGAATCGCAAGAATCGATGATGCTGGCCACCTGTGTGACCGACAGCATCTTCTGTACGCGCGGGGTTGGTGACACGAGCACCAACTCCCCGCCTCGACGCCGAAGCGTCGTCGCTGTGCGGACGAGCTCACCGAGGCCGCGGGCGTCAATGGACGTGACATGGTCGACGTTCAGCGCCAAACGCACACGGCCTTGGGCAATTAGCGTCTGGACAGCCGATCGGAGTGACTCGATCTCTGTATCTTCCGAACTGACCGCGAAAGCTCCGGCAAGATCGAGAACTGTAATCTCGCGGGCAAGGCGCCAGCTAACTTCCATGCGTGTCACGCTCGTTCTCTTCGTGTTCAGGTAATGACGCGCTTCAATCGGTCCGCCAAATCGGCGTGTCCGAAAAACTTCGCCCATTGATCCGGAGTCGCCTCCAACACGCCGTCTTTCGCCCGCGGGTCTGCTCCCGACCCCAAAAGTATTTCGGCAGTTGATGCGTGCCCCACGGCCGCCGCGGCATGCAGCGCCGTGCCTCGACTTCGTCCGCCCAGCGCGTTGACGTCAGCGCCGTACTCGACCAGTAGCTTCACGATCGCGTCCTCTCCGCGAACCGCTGCTTCATGCAGTGGGGTAAAGCCGACCGATACCGGATGAATCCCGGGTCGGTGAGATCGTCGCGCATTAACCACGGACCGGTCTCGTTCGAGAAAGGTGCGCACCGCCGCGATGTCGCCATACACGCACGCCCAGAAAATGTCGGACGACTCGGCTCGCGCGCCCTGTGATTTGAGATAGCTGACGAGTGACTTGTAGCGGCCGGTCGCCGCCATCCACTGCAGCGGCGTCTGCCCTGAGTCGTCCTCCACATTGAGCTCGGCCCCGGCGCGAATCAGACGTTCGGCGACGTCCTCGGTCCGCGCGAAGTGCAGCGGAGTCTTACTATCCTCGGTTCGCGCATGAATGAGCGAAGGGTTATCGGTGAGCAGTGCGTCAACCTTGTGGAGGTCGCCCAGCGCGCACGCCGCAAAGATGTCGATCTCGGCGCCGGCTGCGACCAGCACGTCGACGACTTCGCGGTGACCTTCAATCGCGGCCGACACAACGAGCGACGGACGTCCCGGCCGCGTGACCAGCGAAGCGCCTCGGGCGATCAGCACCCTGACGATGGCGGGTCGACCGCTTGCTGCGGCGATCGTGAGCGGGTCCACAGACCCTGTCCACATTCGGCCCGGACCACTTTCATGGACAAGATTGGGCTGCGCATCGAGCGCTGCGGTGACAGCGCTTACATCGCCAAACGCTATCTTTTCCAGAAAATCCGTCGATGTCATGATGCGCTTCTTTACCTCCGGGTTGCGCGACGGCCGATACTCGTCGAACACACGTTGGGTGAGCTCGCCGAGCGTCAGTCGTTCCAGCGAGGCACGCAGTCTTCGCCGCGCGACGTGCAGTCGCTTCTTCACCGTACTGACGGGAACGTCGAGAAAGAGCGAGAGATCCTCGTAGGAGAGATCGCTCGAGTACTTGAGCAGGATCACGGTGCGATCTGCGTCGGTCAGCCCGACGATGGCCTTCAGCAGCAGGCCACGCAGCTCCCGTGTCAACAGGTTCTTTTCATTCGCATCGATCGCGGGCAGCTCGATATCATCGAGCGGAACAATGGTCGGCTGCGGCCGGCGGAGGATCCGATGACATTCGGTCCGCACGATCGTCCGAAGCCAGCCGCCGAATGCCGCGGGTTCTACGAGCTCGCGTCGATGAAGCCAGGCGTTGAGGAACGCTGCCTGGACGGCGTCTTCGGCAGCAGTTCGCTCGCGCAGAATTGCGAACGCGTACGCAAACGCGGCGTCCTGAAAACGCCTGACCAGCTCGCCGAATGCATCCCGGGCGGCCGCCGACGACTCCAGGTCAACGGCGGTCGCGACCAGCGTTCGAAGGCCATCAGGGAAGACCGACATGCCCACGCACTAAAGAGCCAGATCAGTGGCATGAGGTTACCAGGCCCTCGTCAGACTAGCCGAGGGCTTCGCCGAAATATCAAGGGCGGAGCCCTTGGCTAATTGGCACCCGCGCGCAGCTTCGACGCCATCGCGCACTCCGCCATGACCGTGAAATAGCGCTGCACGCCGTCGGTCCCGACGACGAACGGATGGTCTTCGCCTGGTTGACGCGGCGCGGCAATCAGGCGGGCCTTGGTGTAGGCACCGTCATACTCGCTGTGATTGGAGAGGAGAACGGTGGCGCCGGCATCGGCCGCCACCTTGGCGATCTTGCGCTGCGACGCGATGTATTCGTCCCAGCGCGCGCCGTCGGTGCCGAAGGCACCCGTCAGCGTACCGCCGGAGTAGGCGACCATGAGAGTTCGGCCTCGATCCTTCACCGGGAAAACATAGGAGAGCGTGCCCGGCGTGTGCCCCGGTGTGGCGAGGATGTCCACGCTGGTATCCCCGAGTGTCAGTTTCCGGCCTTCTGGTCCCACCGCAAGATCACGCTTCGGCACGCCGCCCGCAGCGGTCGCGGGACGCTGTAACGTGGCGTCCCAGTCGGGAGTGCCCATGACCACTTGCGCGCCGTAGCGCTTCTGCAACTCCGCAGCGCCCTGGTCATGATCGCCATGGGCATGGCTGATGACGACGTACTTGACGTCGCGCGGATTCAGACCGAGCGTGTTCATCCCCTCGATGATCTCTGGTCCCGTCGCCCAGGCAAAGTTGGTGTCGATAACGATGATCCCGGCGCTGGTCTGAAGTGCCCACGAGGAGTGCTGACGCGTCCCCAGCCAGTACAAGTTGTCGAAGATCTTGAAAGGCGGCGCATACCAATTGGCACGGTCCGGCGTCGGTGGCGTCGCAGCAACACCAGCTGCTGGCGCACCGCGCCCCGCGGCGCCAGCGCCACCGCCCCGCGGTAGGCTGGGCAGACAAAGATTGACAAAGGTGGCGCGGTAGTCCAGCCCCGCAGCTATTCGAGCGGCGGCAATGTGCGCATCAATCGGGCTCGACGGCGCCTGCCCCGACGCAGTCGTGGCGAGCACCACAGCCGAGAGTGCGAAGACGACGAGGGATGTGCGCTTCATTGTTTCCTCTCATTCGCGGTGTGTCGCGCCGCACGCTCTTGCATGGGAAGTGTAAGCGCATCGTAGAATCCGGCACAACCAAGTGCCCTTCTCGCTAGAACGTAGAGGTCCACTGCCATGACCAATGATCTTCCGAAGCGGGATCGTCGCCGGTTCCTCCGTGATTCTGCCCTCGCGACGATGGGGTTCGCTGGGGTCATGGAACAGCGCGCGCGAACCGCGCCGATCGCTCAACAGGAGCGCAGTATACGAACCGCGGTCGGATCCAAGTCGCTGAGCCGTCAGTTCGCCGAGTGGGTGGTGCGGCTGCGCTACGAAGATCTTCCGGCGGATGTCGTTGATCGCGCGAAGGGCCTCACGCTGCAGAACCTATCGTCGGCGCTCCTCGGGGCGCAGCTCCCGGCAGGGCAGCAGGCGATCACCTTTATTACCCAGGAAGAGGCCGGCGTTACAGGCGGTGCCACCATCATGGTGGCCGGCACGAAGGCGACGAAGGGCGGCGCGGCATTCGCCAACTCCGAACTGATGCTGGCCGGCGGCAAGTGGGACACGTTCCGCATGCTGACGCATCCTGGGACGGCGATTATCCCGGGTGCGCTCGTTGCCGCGGAAAGTCAGCACGCCTCGGGACGTGACTTCATCACCGCTATTGCGGCGGGGTACGAGGTCACGGAGCGGATGGCCGCGGATTGGATTCCGACGGTGATGGCCCGCGGCTTTCACGCCGGGCCGGTCTTCAGCATCTTTGGCGCCGCCGTCGCAGCCGCAAAGATCATGCGCTTCGATGAAGACCAGGTCCATGCGGTGATATCGCTGTGCACTAACCTGGCAGGAAGCAACCTTGAAAGCGCTGCGCTGCGCGAGGGTGCGGCGGTGCGGAACGCGATGCTGGCTGTCGCCCTGGCCAAGCAGGGCCCGGTCGGTGGCGGCGAGGCGGTGCTCGAAGGCCCGGCCGGTTTCTATCACGCGTATGCCGGCAACAACACAGGTGAGCTGACCCATAGCTTCGTTGGTGATGACCACACGAGTCTCGACAAGCTCACCGCAGATCTCGGGAAGTCGTGGATGTTGCTCGAGACGCTGTATCGCATCTATTCCATTCCTGGCTACAACATCGCGCACGTCGATGTCACCGCTCGGTTGTGCGAGGAACACGACATCCGTTATCAGGATGTCGAACGGGTCGAGGCGGTAGTGAACTGGTTGGAGACGCAGTACCCGAGTCCCGCATTTCCGACTCGGCGCGAGGACGATTTCGGCGATCCGCGCCGCGGTAGCACACGCTATTACAGCGCGTACGGTGTCGTGAAGCGCGGGTTTCCCATGCTGCCGGGCATACCCGATCCGCCGGAGGTCCTCGAGCTGATGAAGCGCGTCACGATCATCCCGTCACACCGCATGACTCTCTTCGGTCCGAGAATCACTATCTTTACGAAGGACGGGAAGAGTTACACGCGGCACGCCACCGGTCGCGAGTTCATCTGGGATTTCGACGAGGAAGTGCGCCGGATTCGCGCCATCATTCCTGGGCTGCCGATCGCGGCGTCGCAATTCGAGCGGCTGATTGCCAGCTGCCGGAATCTGGAGCGAGAGCCCGCGGCTGAAACGTTGGTTCAGCTGACCCTCAAGAACCAACGATTGTGAATTTCACAAGGACGCGGCCGCTCTGAACTGGAGAACTATCTGCCGACCTTCATTGCCACGAACGCGACCAGCCCAATCACCACGACCACGGCGATCACACCGGTCCAGACCCCGGCCTTGAATATGGTCCCGATTGCTTCACATCCGGCCGTCATTGTTGCGATGACGACGTTCAGCAGAATGGGGAGCGCCCGGCTTGTAGGACGTGTGCGCGCGGCAATTGCAGTGCTCATAGAGACCTCGACAAGAGGAGCCTGCAACCTTTGCGCCTGTTTCGGCGGATGACTGTGGCTTCTTAACCGTTCGCCAGGACTTGCCCGATTGCCACGTTGAGCCGTTGATATTCCTTCAGTTCCGACTCGAGCTGTTTGCGTCCAGCGGCAGTGATGCGGTATTCGCGCACTTCGCGCCCCGACTCAGACGTCGTCCAACTTGCCTTGACCCAGCCATTCACTAAAAGCTTCTGCAGTGCCGGATACAGCGAGCCTTCCTCCACGCGTAACTGCTCGCCTGACACCACGTGAATACGCTGAGCGATCGCATACCCGTGCAAGGGCTGCGACGCCAACAACCGGAGAATCAGCAACGACAGCGTGCCCGGTGGCAGACCGTTGTCTCGAGGCATAGCGGAACTATGCCTATATAGCAACAGGAGGACGCGGCGTCAACTCACACGCCTCCGGACGGATCTAACACTTGACAGGTGCCGTGCGTGCGCGTATAGGCATAGGCAACCTATGCCTTGTCTGTCTTGCGGCCCTGGGCGGCACCCCGCGCGGTCGGCGGCGAGGTGAGCACCATGTTCGCGAGGTGCTGTCGCCGTGTGTGGTACTTGCTCAATCGACATCGGCTCGAGCGGGAACTCGAGCGCGAAATGGAGTCACATCGAGCCCAGATGGCCGACCCAGAAGGTTTTGGCAACGCCATTCGGCTCCGTGAGCGATCAGCGGATGTGTGGGGTTGGACGTGGCTGGAGGATCTGCGACGCGATATCCGTCACGGCGTACGCCTCTTGCTGAAGTCGCCGGGTTTCACGTCTGTGGCCACGATTGCCCTGGCCATCGGAATCGGCGCGAACCTGACTATCTTCGGCTTCGTGAACGCTCTGCTGCTTCGTCCGCTTCCGGTCGACGATCCGGCTCGACTCGTCCGGGCCGATGAAGGTGGGACGAATGCGCTCGAAAACACAGTGCCGTTCGATGACTACCTGGAGTACCGGGACCGCGCCCAAACGCTGACGCACCTGTCGCTGTTTCACCCCGGAGGCGTGTTTGCCGTGCGGCGACCCCGGCAGGCGCCCGAGCCGATCCACGTCATGCCGGTCACCGGCAATTACTTTGACACGCTGGGGATTCGCGCCGCACTCGGGAGGACCTTCTCGTCGAGCGACGACCAGCCTGCGGCCGGTGCAGTTGTTCTCGGCTACGAAGGATGGACGCGGCATTTCGACGCGGATCCCGGCATCATCGGTCAGACGCTCTTGATCGACGAGGTTCCATTCATCGTCGTGGGCGTCGCTCCCGCGAGTTTCACGGGAACTGTGCCGCCTGTCATTCCCAGGATCTACGCGACGTGGCGGGCCGTGCGAGTGCCGCCTCTCTATTCGCGTGGCTTCATGATCGGCCGCCTTGCCGAAGGACGCTCGGTCGCGACGGCGCAAGCTGACTTTGCGCGCATCGCCGCTCAACTCACACGCGAACGGAACATGCCTGCGTCGATCGCCGTGTACCCGGCGACCGTGGCCGTGCCCGGTACCCAGCGCGCGTTCGCGCTGTTCGGGGCGCTGTTGATGGCGATCGTCGGGTTGGTGCTCTGGGGCGCCTGCAGCAACATCGCCATTCTCAACCTGGCCCGCTCCGCGGCTCGCCGTGGCGAACTGGAGATCCGCCTGGCGCTTGGTGCGACACGTGTTCAGCTGCTACGTCAACTCCTGACCGAGACCCTGTTGCTCGCCACCTTGGCCGGTGCGATTGGGATTGGGCTGGCGCTCAGTGTGGCCGGCTGGCTGACGCAGATCCCGCTTCCGGTTCCGATGCCGCTCGCCCTCACGTTCGCGCTCGATTGGCGGGTGACGGTGTTCGCAGGTGTCCTTTCGTTGATCGCCACACTCATGTCAGGCCTCGGTCCCGCTCTCGACAGCCGACGCGCCAACGAAGTGCTCGTGTTACGTCATGACAGTGGTGCGGGCGGAAGGCCGGTGGTTCAGAAAAGCCTCGTGGTCATGCAGGTCGTACTGTCCACGGTGCTGCTGGTCACGGCCCTTGCACTTGTCCGAAGCGTCATGGCGCCACAGGAACGTCGCCTTGATGCGACGCGAGTGTTGATTGCAACACTGGCTCTTCCAAGAGACCGGTACGGCGCGAACGAGGTCCAGCCATTCTTCGAGCGACTGCTCGCATCCGCAGAATCGGCGGGGATGGTCGAATCAGCCACGCTCGTCGAGACGATTCCGCTCGCAATCAATCGGCCGCTCGCCAGCGTCGACCTCTCGCGAGACGACGCGCCTGATGCCTCGTCTCAACGCCGGGCACAGCGCGCGCTCGTCAACCATGTGTCTCGCGGCCTGTTTGCCACCGTCGGCATCAGGCTCGTCGAAGGTCGCGATTTTAGCGTGCAAGATGACGCTCGCGGGCCAAAGGTTGCCATCGTCAACGAGACATTGGCCCGTCGGGTATGGCCCGGCGAGTCTCCAATCGCGAAGCTGATGCGGATTGGGCCCACCGAGTCCGTCACGATCGTCGGCGTTGCGCAAGACAGCAAGTACGAGTCACCGAGCGAAGGGCCCAAGGCTCACCTGTATCTGCCGTTCGGGCAGTCGGCCGCACCTCCGTTCGACGCAACGCTTCTGCTGAAGACCAGGGGCGATCCCCGGCAAGCCGTCGGCCCAACACGTGCGCTGGTGGCCGATCTTGACCCGACTCTGGTCGTGTTCAATCTCAATACCTTCGAGGACCGACTCGGACTCTCGCTTCTGCCTAATCGCGTTGCCGCCATCACGTCGGGAGTGCTCGGGTTGCTCGCCTTATTGCTGGGCACCATCGGGACGTACAGCGTGATGGCGTTTCTCGCTTTTCAACGAAGGCGTGAGATCGGTATTCGAATCGCCCTTGGTGCGTTACCGGCTCGTGTGATTGGCAGATTTGCCGGACAGGGAATGCGCTGGATATCGGTGGGTCTCGGTATCGGTGCCTTCGCGAGCGTCGGCGCGCTGCGTGTTCTGCAGAGTCTGGTTGTTGGCGTATCGGCGACCGATCTGGTTTCGGTCGGCACTGTGCTCATCGTCCTCGCCGCAACCGGCTTCGCCGCATGCTATGTACCGACGTCGTCAGTGTGTCGGCGCAGCCCGACAGAGGTCCTTCGCGAGTAACTCGCGGGAGGCGCGAGTTGGTTGACGTCCGCCCTATTCATCGCGATGATCAGCCGCGATGGACAAGCGCGTCTTCATCGTCCGGCCATTCGGCACGCAGGAAGGCATCGACTTCGACGCCGTCGAGCGCGACCTGATTCAGCCCGCCATCAAACAGGTCAAGGCCGACACACTGGCGGGGGGTACGACGTTGCCATTCGTCGAACAGGGAAACATCCGCGAGGACATGTTCAGGGAATTGGTGACAGCCGACCTGGTGGTTGCCGATCTTTCTATTCACAACGCGAATGTGTTCTACGAGCTCGGGATTCGTCACGGCGTTCGCCCAAACGCGACGTTTCTCTTACGTGCGAAAAGCGACCGCAAATATCCCTTCGATCTGCAAACAGACCGATATCTCACCTACGACACGGCCAACCCCGCGGCGTCGGTTGTTGCGCTGGCCGAAGCGCTCGATGCCACGCTGAATTCCGGTCGCACAGACAGTCCCGTCTATCAGCTGCTCCCGAACCTGCGCGCCCCCGATCCCGCGACCCTGCGAGTGGTCCCGAGCGAATTTGGCGAAGCGGTCGATCTCGCGCGCGAAGGGAAGTTGCGCGGCGATTTGCGGTTGCTCGCATACGAAGCACGCAGCTTCCCGTGGGCGTCCCTGGGGTTGAGGGCGGTGGGGCGGGCACAGTTCCTCATCAAGGCGACATTGGGTGCGACCGAGACGTTCGAATGGCTGAGAGCGCTCCTGCCGAACGACGTCGGGGCCAATCAGCGGCTCGCCACGCTCTACCAGAGGCTGGCATCGGGCTCACCGAAGATGGACGAGTACCTCACCAAGTCGAATGCCGCCATCCAGCGCGTCATCGACTCGCCCGAGCCTAACTCGTGGGACATGGCGGAGGCATACGCGTTGAAGGCGCGCAACATCAAGACGCGTTGGCTCAAGCGCCTGGAAGCAAAGACCGGCGCCGACGCGCAACTCGCGGCACTGCGGTCCTCCGAGCTGGAGGCAGCATTTGAGGCCTATGCCTCCGGCTTTGCGCAGGACCGGAATCACTTCTACTCGGGTCTCAACGCACTCTCACAACTGCGCATGCGCATCGACCTGGCGCGAGCGCAACCGGAAGAATGGTCGGCTCCGTTCGACTCCGACAGCAAAGCGACGGAGGCACTCGAAGCGCTCGAGGGTCGCGCGCGGCAACTGGTCGGTGGTGTGGAGCTCGCGATCGAGGCCAAACAACTCGCGCTGGCGAGGCAAAGAACTCCGGACGCAGAGGCAAAGCTGTGGACCGACATCTCCGCGGCCGATCTCTCCTTCCTGACAGCGACGCGGCCGAAAGCGGTCTCGCAGAAGTACCGTCAAGTACTCTCCGACGCTCCATCGTTTGCGGTGGACGCCGTCCGCAATCAAATCAAAATCTTCGAACAGCTCGGTCTGCGACTCCCGTTCGTCGCCGAGGCGCTGAGCGTCACGGGCGCCGGTGACAGTGGGGCGACGACGGAGATAAAGGGTCGCGTACTGCTCTTCACCGGACACATGATCGATGCCGAAGACCGCAAGACTCCTCGCTTTCCGCGCACGGCTGCCGCCGAGGCGGAGGCGAAGCGGATGATTCGCGAAGCCGTGATCCAGGAACGCGAGCTCGGAGGCAACAACTTGACAGGAATTGCCGGCGCCGCCTGCGGCAGCGACATCCTGTTTCACGAAGTGTGTGAGGAGCTCGGGATCCAGACGAATCTCTTTCTCGCCGTCAAACGAGATCTCTTCGTCGTCGAATCGGTTCGGCGCGGGGGACCGAGTTGGGTCGAGCGATTCAATCGGTTGTGCGAGCGGGTTCCGCCGCGCGAGCTCTCAGAGTCGACTCAACTGCCTATCTGGCTGCGAAGCAAGAAGGACTACAGCATCTGGCAGCGGAACAACCTGTGGATGCTGTTCAATGCGCTCGTCCTGCATCTGCCGCTCACCCTCATCGCGTTGTGGGACCACGGGCCGGCGGATGGCCCGGGCGGCACGACGGACCTGGTCGCGCAGGTCAACGACCGAGGGCAAAAGGTCATCCGCCTGGAGGCCGAGCGACTGAAGGATTTTCGCTGACGGCGGCACGAGAGCCGTCGGACACTGACACCTGAAAAACTTGCGGGACGCGGGAGGGACTTGCGAAAGGCGGGTTGCGCCCTTCTCTCCCGTACTTATTGTACGACCGGCGTCAATAAAGAAACAGACTGTCGCCAGATCTCGTCCTCCGATACCATCGCCGGTCCATGCCGAAGGCCGATCGCGACACCCGTCGGCCCCGCTCACGCAGCGCAAGCTCCCGTCGAATGAAGCGCGTTAGCGCGGGCACGCCCAGTTACTCCCTTGCGTCGAGGGGCGCTCAACGTCCAGGCGATCGCCTCGCGCGCATTCTGGAAACGCCGCGCCTCGCACGCCTTGTCCCGCGGCTGCCGCCGGCGAGCCTTCATCACGTCATTCAGAACTGCGGGCTCGAGGATTGCGGCGAGCTCGTTGCACTGGCGACGCCGGAACAGTTATCGGCTGTCTTCGACCTCGACCTGTGGCGCAGCGCGCACCCTGGTATGGAGGAGCAGTTCGATGCCAACCGCTTTGCGATCTGGCTCGAGGTGCTTGCGGAATCCGGCGCCGGCTTTGCGGCGCAGAGACTCGTCGAGATGGACGCGCCGATGGTGATCGCTGCGCTCGCGCGCTATCTGGCGGTGTTCGATCCGGCGGTCGTCGACGGCGCTGACCTGGTCGTTCCCACCGTCGTGAAACGTGGCGTCTCTCTCGAGCTCGGTGGTTACGTCATCGCCGCGAAGCGTGAGGAATCCTGGGACACCATCACTGACGTGCTCGCCGCTCTCGAGAATGAACACGGCGACTACTTCCATCGAGTGATGCGTGGATGTCGAAGACTGTCGAACTCCAAGCCGGAGCTCGATGGATTTCACGACCTGATGGACGATTCCGAACAGGCGCTGTTCGACCTGGCTGTCGCTCGCGAACATCGTCAGGAACAGCTCGGATACGTGGCGGCAGAGCAGGCGCGCGCCTTTCTCCAGTCGTCACGGCAGTCTCATTTCGAGCGCGAGAACACGCTTCGCCCCAGCCCGATCGCGACTGCTTACATGAGAGTTGCCGGCGCGCCTGAGCGACAGACCGAGGCGGAGGACACAAGGTCGGAATCGGCTGATCCATCGCCCGATCCCGCGCCGTCCGATGTCGCGGCGTTTATCGATCTCCTGCGCGATGCAGGTGTGTTACCGGATCGGCCGCGCGCGCTTCTTGGCGCCGTGGACGAACGGACACCGACACCAGGCCTCGCTTACGTTCACCGGCACATGGAATTCGTGCGTGACCACGATTCCGACGCGTATGCGTTGCGAACGAACGAGCTGACGTTTCTCGCAAATGTCCTGGTTGCGGGCTGCTCGGTACGGGACCGGCCGTTTACCACGCGCGAAGCATTCGATGCGGCCGTCGCGATCTGCAATCTGGGCCTGGAGAACTGGCCCGGCGATTTACCGGACGCCTTTCTCGCCGACCACGATCTTACAAGCGTGTTTCAGGTCGGATGGGCCGTCCTCTACAAGGACGTGTGCGTGCACGCGACCGAGCAGCTCCTCGGAACGCTCGCCGGTTTCCAGTGCAGCGACCGTGAGATCCAGCTGGGACTGCTCAAATTGCGTCGCGACCTGACGAGACATCTCGAGGCGGGAGCGCCGTGGCGCGCGCGTGATGCGCTCGACGTCATCGCGATACTGGACCTGCCGGCATGGGCGGCGCTGCTGGGGCTGATTGCCGAATGCCCCGTGATGTTGGCGCACGTCAGCCCGTCGGGTCATTCGCGGCCGCACTCGGTTGACCCAACGGTCTTCGAATTCATTTCAGAGAACAGTCACATCACGGCCGTCCGCGCCTTCATGCAGGCATTGCCCGACGCACTCACTTCTTAACGAGGCATTGGATACGCGAACAGCTCCACGTTCGACAGGTTGGCCGATCCCGCGATGCCGTGGCCGCCGCCCGGAATAAGCATCGCGAGGCCAACCTCGTCCACCATGCGCAGGTTGGGATTGACCACCTCGGTGCGCACGACGACCTTCTCTGGATCCAATGTGTACCAGCGCATGCCGGTAAACGCGATTTCGACCGAGAGAAATTCGCCGTGCGTCGTGATCTGGCGATCGCCGACGATCAACCTGCCGTCGGCGAGTTTCACGACCGGGTGTAGCGTGTGAATGGCGTTTGTCCGCACGATCCAGCGCAAGCGAGCAGCTTCAGTCAGATCGAGAAAGTTGCGACGGTCGCGCACGGTCACCGCGCTCGGAGACGTTGTCATCCCGTTCCAGAGGTCGGTGCGCTGTTCGTGCGTCGCGGCGCGGATGACTTTCGCGTCCGGCCCGTATAGCTTGACCTCGAGGTTCGGGTTGGTCACGACTGCCGGCGTCACACGTGTGTTCTCGTCCGTCTCCTCACCGGTGTGTGGCGGGATCCGCCAGGTCTCGCTGAAGAGCAATGCTGGCCGTGGCGCCATTCCGGGTTTCTGCGTGGTCGGCGCCGGATTTGGTCGAGTCTGGCCGGCCGCTGATGCGACTGCGAAGACGACAAGGCAGAATGTGAGAGTTGTGCGCACGTGATTCCTCCGGAACGCCCAAATGCTACCGCTTGTCTGCCCTAGCGCGAAGCGCGAAGGCGCTATCATGGGCGCCCAATGTCAAAAAAGAATTCCTACAAGGTGGGCGGTGCCGCGCTCGCGGCGCTGTCGATGGCCATGTTGACGTCGTGCTCACGTGCCACGCCGCCGCCGGCGGAATTTACGAGCGTGGGCCGTGGCGCGCCCGTCTCACCGGCTATTCCGTGGCAGCAGTGGCGCAAGGTCGAAGACATCGAAGCCATTCCACCGCGGGAGATCAAGGGCTATCCCGAGCAGAACTGGCTGGTGGGACCGCTGGACGGCCCGGCAACCGGCAACCGGCTCGAGGGGTTCCTGGGCGCCGCCCGTAACGGTGCCGTGCCCGAAGGGATCGAGGCGCTGAAGGTCGACATCTTCACGTCCACGGACTTCTACGCCGACCGCGCGCTGTGGAGCGACAAGCGCTATTTCCGCTGCAACAGTCCGTACGGTCTCGAACAGCAGTGGCGGGGCGGGATGATCGGCGACAAGCCGCCGGCGTCGGCGGCGTGGGGGTATTGCGATCGCGACTATCCACGCGAGGCGATGGTCAGCCCGTATGAGTTCAAGACCGCGCAGGCTCATTACGAGGCGCTGCTCGACGAGGCGCGCCGCCGCGGTGGGCCGACGCAACACACCTACGCGACAGTGCCGGGCGACTGGAGCGGGCGCTACGTGTGGCATCGAGGACAAAACTGGTATGCCGAGTTGCTCTGGAGTCAGTATCCGACGCTGCTCGCGCTGCTCACCGACGAGTACAAGCAACGGATGGTGCAGGAGGCCTATCACGACGCGCATACGAACGCGCCGCAGTGGCCGGCGCAGTACTGCTGGCCCGAAGGCTTCATGCGGCGCTGGCACTATCACGCCGTCACCAATCAACCTCATTCCGTCATCGTCACGCCCACGCTGGTCCAGTTCCTCGCCGGCGACGCCGACAATTTCATCACCAACATCCACATCGGGCGAACGTTCAAGATGGACGGCGCGGTCCCTCGTCTCGGCCCCGACGCGCCCCAGTGGTACGGCGACACCATCGGCTTCTGGGATGGGGACGCGCTCATCACGTGGTCGTCAAATATCCAGGGCTGGAAGGTCCACGGCAACCCCGAGTTCTCGAACAAGCTGCAGACGGTGGAAATCTACACGCCGTATCGCGACCAGGAGGGGGAGTTCATCGGCCTGAATCACGAAGGCGTCTTTTACGATCCCGAAGCGCTCGTCGAACCGATCAGGATGATGCGGACGCTCGAGCGGATCAGCGGCTTCGACGAGGGCGATCCGTACACCTTCATCGAGTGTGTGCAGACGATCTACCCGCTCAACGGGCGTGCCACTCCCGTCGTCGCAGGCAAAGTGATCGAATACAAGGTGCCCGACATGTATGGACGCCCATGGGCGAAGCTCTGGGAGGAGTACCACGAGAAGGGCATGCAGCGGCCGGCGGAGAAGGAGCTGATCAAATTCGACTGATCGTGCGCACGAGACGTCAGACGCGGACACGCATCGAGGAGGACTGATGACGCGGCGAAAGGGCTCGATCGTTCAGCCGACACTTGTTGCGCTGCTGATGGTGAGCGCTGGAACACCACAGCTGATCGCGCAGAACGACCCACCCGTAGCAATCGCAATCGCACAGGAGTGCACGGCACCTGCGGTAACGGCGGCCGAAGCCTCGTCCACGAATCCGACCGTGCCGTCCACGGCGCTACCAACGCCAGCCGCAGACACATTGCGGCTCTACATGCCGGACGGTCAACTGATCTCACATGGGCTGACCGTCTACGTGACGACCACTCTCACTGCGAGCCAGAAACCGCGCTTGCGGCTCTTTCGGAGTCACGCGATCACCGAGGCCGCCGAAGACGAAGATATGCCGCTCACACCCGTGCTCGTCGTGCCGGGACAGCAGTGGACCGAAACGTATCTCGGGCGGCAGGTGAACCCAACCGGCACGATCCTGATGTTCGATACCAGCACGATGGGCCTTGCTGGGAAAGCGATGGTTCGCGTCAGGCCGTTGCTCTATTGGGACGGCGGAGGTTGCGTGCTCGGTCCCCGGGAAATCAACGTCGGAGACATCCGATACGCCATGGCGTGGACGGTGGCCCTCGTTGTTGCCACGCTCTTGCTGGTTCTCGTTCTCGCGCGGGCGAAGCGAGAGAACCCGATGCTGCTACTGACCGGCATCGACGGCCATCTTGCTCTTTCCCAGGCTCAGATCGCCGGCTGGACCATCGTCGTCGGCAGCGTGGTCCTCGGCTACGGGTTGATTCAGCGCGAGATCCCAGAGATTCCTGCGTCGCTCATTGTGCTGATGGGAGCATCGCTCGTGACCGGGGGAGTCGCCTACTTTCAGGATGTGAAGAAGGCAACCGTCGTCTACGCAACTACCGGGAGCGGCCCGGCGGTGCTCGATTGGAGATGGGGCGATCTGATCCGAATATTCCCGCAGGATCGGCCGCCGGAATTGTCGCTGGCAAAGGTGCAGATGCTGTTCTGGACGGTTCTCCTGATCGTGCTGTTTGTGTCGAAAAGCGTCCTCGAAGGCGGAATCTGGGAAGTGCCATGGCCGCTCGTGGCGTTGATGGGATTCAGCCAGGCCGGATACCTGGTGCCGAAGGTGGCGGATGCGAACACGCCGCCGACTCCGCCGGCCAATCCACCCCCCGGAGGTCCGTGATCATGGTGGGGTTCTCGAAACGCGACGTGCGGATCTCGACATGTCCTCTCTGTGAAGCGGCATGCGGCATCCTGGTCGACCTCGACGGCGAACGAATCCGCTCGATCCGCGGTGATGCCGACGATCCTTTCAGCCGCGGATACATCTGTCCCAAAGCAGCTGCCCTTGCGGATATTCACAACGATCCAGACCGCGTTCGCACGCCACTCATCCGTCAGGGCACGAGCTGGCGTGAGGCATCGTGGGACGAGGCGCTCGACCGCGCAGCCGACGGTCTCGTTCGTCTGCGTCGGCAGCATGGGCGCGATGCCGTCGCTATCTATTACGGCAATCCCGTCGCGCACAGCCTGGGGCTCATTACACATGCGCTGACGTTCGCCCGCGCGCTGCGGACGAGGAACGTCTACTCGGCCAGCTCCGCCGATCAGTTGCCGCAGATGCTCGTTGCACTGCGCATGTTTGGCCACCAGGTGGTCATTCCGGTCCCCGACCTCGATCGAACGGACTTTCTTCTCCTCCTCGGCGCAAACCCGATGGTGTCGAACGGCAGCCTGATGACGGCGCCAGGAATGAGGCACCGTCTTCGAGCGATCCGCGAACGCGGCGGACGCGTGGTAGTCGTCGATCCGCGCCGGACCGAGACGGCAGACGCCGCCGACGAGCATGTCCCGATTCGACCTGGAACCGACGCGTTATTGCTCGCAGCCATGCTGCACGTGATCTTCGCGGAGCGATGGGTGAACGCCGGCCGTCTCGTAGGCCGCATCAAGAACCTTGATGCGCTGGCGTCGCTCGTGCACGAGCTCTCGCCCGAGCGAGTGGCTCCTCGCACCGGCGTCAGCGCCGAGACGACGCGCCGCCTTGCGGCGGAGTTTGCACGGACGAAGCGGGCGGCCTGTTACGGCCGCGTCGGGCTGTGCACTCAACGCCACGGCACGCTGGCGTCGTGGCTCGTGCAGGTGTTGAATCTGCTCACTCGCCATCTCGACGACGTGGGCGGGATGATGCTCACGACGCCGGCTGTTGATATCGTTTCGACTTCATCGAAGATGGGGCTGCGCGGCACTTACGGCCGATGGCGAAGCCGTGTACGTGACCTGCCGGAGTTCGGCGGCGAACTTCCCGTTGCGACGCTGGCGGAAGAAATCGAAACGCCCGGCGCCGGACGCATACGCGGCTTGATCACCATCGCCGGCAACCCGGTGCTCTCGTCGCCCAATGGACGCCGCCTCGATCGCGCGTTTGCGTCGCTCGAGCACGTCGTGTCGGTCGACCCCTATCTCAATGAGACAACGCGCCACGCGCACGTCGTGCTGCCGCCTGCGCCTCCACTCTCACGCGCGCACTACGACCTCGCGCTCTACGCGTTTGCCGTACGCAATGTCGCGAAGTACGCGGAACCTGTCGTCGAGCGCGACTCGTCCGAGCGTCACGATTGGGAAATCGTTGCCGACCTGAGCGCACGCATGTTCGTCCCCAGGCTGCTCCGCGCACCGGCTCGTGGAGCTCTGCACGTACTGCGCCCTGAGCGCTTCCTCGATCTGATGTTGCGCATGGGGCCTCATCGGCTCAGCCTTGCAAAACTTCGACAGGCGCCTCATGGCATGGACCTCGGGCCGCTCGAACCTGGACGGATCGCCCGGTTGCTCGGTACTGCCGATGGTCAGATCGACGTCGCGCCGGCGGATTTCATACGCGAGGCGCGCGAGCGACTGCTTGCCGACGTCACGATGGACACGAACGGCGACCTCCTGCTCATTGGAAGACGGCAGCTTCGAAGCAACAACTCGTGGATGCACAATTCGCACCGGCTCGTGAAGGGGAAGCCGCGATGCACGCTGCTGATCCATCCACATGACGCGACGACGAGAGATCTTGCGAACGGAGATTTGGCTCATCTCCAATCGAAAGCCGGTTCGCTCACTGTGCCAGTAGAAGTGACCGACGCAATCTTCCCAGGCGTCGTCAGCCTCCCGCACGGGTGGGGTCACGATCGCGACGGGACTCGATTAACCGTGGCGCGCGACGTCCCAGGCGCGAGCGTCAACGACGTCACGAGCGAGCTCGACGTCGATACCTTGAGCGGCACGGCCGTCTTCAACGGTGTCGCAGTCCACGTCAGCCGCGCCTGAATCTCTGTCACGCCGATCGTCATTGAACACCGATCAAAACCGATAGACGAAAGTGCCGGAATAGAAGCCGAACCCCGATGACACGAACGAGTCTTCGAGAAACGACCCGGAGATGAATCGCGTGATCACGCCCTGCAGCTGTACGTGACGAGTCGGTTGCCACACGGCGAGCACGCTCGGGTTGGTGCCGACGTACTTGCCCTGCCCGATAGTCGGCGGGACCAGCAACCGGAGATCGGTGGCGTACACGCCGTCCCGAGTTGACGTGCGCCAGTAGCTGGGCGCTTCGAAGCCGATGGTGAGATTCGATCGTGGCGCGAACGTCACCGCTGCTGTCAGGTCGGTGAGATTGGTGGGGCCGAAAAGTCCGACGGCGCCGGAATACGAATTGCCGGGGAACAGGGGATTGAAGGACTGAAGCTCGGGGTTGGCGGGATCGCGATCGCCCGAGGCGAAATCCGTGCGGAGGCTCACGCGCGGCCGCCAGCGGACAGACGGCACACGATAGCCGGTTTCAGTTGCGACGCCCCACGCGCGGATCGGCGCGCCGGCAAACGTGCCCCACTGAAAGATGCCGTCGTAGTTCAGGTCGAAACGCCTTCCAGTGCCGCTCCACTTCGTGCCCACCGTGTGGCGACGCTCGTCGCCGGAACCCTGAAAATAGCTCGTTGCAGGATGGCTGGTCCCCAGGTAGTACACTCCGAGCTCGCCGCGCTCGAATCGCGGGCTGCGGCCGCCCGCAGCGGCACCCCAGAACCGCTGTCCCGCGTTCCACGCATCGTCGAATGCACCGCTCGAGAGCGCAACCAGCCGCGCCGCGACGCCGACCACCGTCCACCGCGACGCGCGATAGGAGAGTGAGGCGCCATCGAAGCTGCGCTTGACGTTGAGCCCGGGGCTCGCCGAGATCAATCGAGTGCTGCCGATCGCCAGCTCCTGGCGGCCTACTTTCGCCGTAATGCGATGGCCCGTCCGCACCACCTGCTGCCATTCGAAAAACGCCTGATGCATGTCGATCGTGTTGCGATCGGTTGGCCGGGCTGTTCGCACAGCACCATGCATGAGACCGCTCTGCAGCTCGCTGAAGAAGCGCGCACGTGGGCCGAAGTGCACGTCAGCCCCGGTGAGATAGCGTTGCAGGACATAGTTGTCGATGGTCGCGGGACGCTCGTCGGTGGCGCGAATGCGCAACGCTTCGGATCGGTAACGCACCTCGCCGCTCAACGTCATGAACCAGCCGTCACGGCTGAACGGGATGTACTTCAACGGATCCCACACGTCGGTCTTGGGCGCGCTTTTCAAGAAGCTCCAGTCTTCGTCGGACGAATCGGGGAGATAGCGACGAGGCTGCAGCTCCTGGGCAGCGGCCGGCAGCGTGGTGAGTACGAGCGCGGCGAGGACTGCCGCGAAGGTGCACCGTGTCATGTCCCTTTGTCAGATTGTCATGCAATTACCTCGCTATCCCCGATCGGCCGGCGATTCACGGCCAATCGACTCCGACCCACGAAATGCCGCGGCTGCGATGCGCACGAATTGATGTGAGGTGCGCAGTTTCAGTGACCCGCAAAGCAGTTCAACCGCCGCTGACCGGCAGGTAAATGAGGTAGCGCTCGTTGTCGCGCTTGACCGAGACGCGAAGGAACTCTCTGTCCTTGAGTATTTCAACACGCGTTCCGGTCCGCGCCTTCTGCGCCGATGCCCCGACGGCGGGACGATCATCGTCGTACAAGATCTCGGCGAGCTCGTGTGCCACGACCTTGCCATTCGAGATGAACTCCACCCACTCCTGGACCTCGCGTTGTTCACCTCCCGGCGCCGAGTGTTCACCTGTTAGCCGGAGTTGGTAGCTGGCAGCAGGCAGGAGTGTCCCGCCGGCTTTCACAGCCGTAGGGATGCGAACCGTGGTGAGAACGTTGTCGTCGCCGGTACCGGTTCGGCTCGATTGCGCGTTGAGACTGCCGACACTCAAGGCGCACACCAATAAGATGCTGAGGCGCATGTCGATACCCTCAGCCAGAACGGAAGCAAGCGACATACCTCCGCCATGAGGGAACACGGCTGTAGGGAAACTGGTCCGGCTAGAGACGGATACTACGTAGCTGTAGAAGAGGCTTCAGATCACGCGGAAACTGCTCCCGCTCTGGAGGAACGCGAAGGTCATCTTGCCCTTGGTGCCTGCGGCCAGGCTGCGAACCTTCTGTTCGACGTCGCGCATGTGGGCCATTTCATTGCGACCGGCTACTGCCGCGCTGCTGTTGAACCAGAACTTGAATTTCCCCGGCGCCTTCACGCGCTGTTTCGCCATGAACTCAATCACTTCCACGCCCGGGTTGCCGTGATGACCGTCGCCACAGAAGACGTAGTGAGTGGCGATCACGCGATCGAGCAGGTCGGTGTCCACGACGTTGTTCTTCGAACCGTGATGCGGGACTTTCAGAATATCCACGCTGAACCGGCCATTGCGATCGAGGCGGCCCGTTTCAGTGAGTCCTTCGACGAGGTGATCCCAGCGGCCGTCTCCAGTGAGGAGAATGGACTTGCCAGCTTCTTCGACGAGCAGCATGAGTGACGCAAGGTTCGGAGGAGTGACGCTGGCGGGATCACCGAATGCTTCTGCCTGCAGGCGAATCATCGCAAACAGCTGCTCGAAATCAGCGGCGCCGAGGGCTTTCTCGTCGGCGCGCGACTTCTCGCGCAGCTGGTTGAGCAGTTTCTTGCTCGAGGCTTTTTCGAGCCAGGCGGCCCACTGCGCTCGCAGCGCCTCGAGCTGCTTGGCGCCTGGCGCCAGGACAGTGATCTGGAACAGCCCGAGCTTGATCGGCTTCTGACCCTTTCTGCGCATCAACAGTTTGCCCTGCGCCTGCTGGTTCAACGGGATCTTGAGTTGCGTGGCGCCAATACGGCGTGACACACGCATCGCTTCCTCGACGCTGGAAGCCAGCTCGCCCTGCGTGCGGCC
>Ga0075431_100000756_pt1 | contig 27956 bp, 21 predicted proteins | sample RhiMetdeltSRZDD5_FD_75297 | JGI IMG/M metagenome (GOLD analysis project Ga0075431, IMG submission 75297) | Populus rhizosphere microbial communities from Tennessee, USA - Rhizosphere MetaG P. deltoides SRZDD5 | ecosystem: Host-associated > Plants > Roots > Rhizosphere > Soil | place: USA... | reverse complement strand
GCCTTTGATATTAATGATAAAGGCCAGGTCGTTGGTTACAGCCAGGACATCTCCGGTAACTTCCGTGCGTTCCTTTGGGAAGCAGGCGCGATGATTGATTTAGGAACCTTGGGTGGATGCTGTAGCGTTGCCAATGGCCTTAACCGGCAAGGGCAAGTCGTTGGGTTCAGCACCACTGAAGCCGGTGAGACGCATCCCTTTCTTTGGGATCAAGGCACGCTGATTGATCTCGGCACCTTGGGCGGAGAAGGCAGTGGCGCGAATGCGATCAACAGCCGAACCCAAGTCGTTGGGCAAAGTACGACCGACGCGGGAGTCGCCCATGCGTTCCTTTCGGAAGATGGCCGTATGACGGACTTGGGCACGTTAGGTGGACCCTTTAGCTCGGCTTTAAGTATTAACCGTCGCGGGCAAGTCGTCGGGGTGAGCGATAGCCCCACCGGGCCTCAAGCCTTTCTTTGGCAAGCGGGGCAGATGACCGCGCTTGAGGGCCTGGGAGGCTTTTTCAGCCGGGCGGCGGCGATTAACGACCATGGCCACGTCGCCGGACAAAGTACTCTCGCCTCGGGTCAAAGTCATGCGACCTTGTGGAGATAGGTTCTATTTTTTTGAGATGAAGGGAGGTGGATTTCCATGACTCAGAATAAACAGAAGCCAGAGAAGGCCGGGAGCGGTCAGTATAAGTGCAGCCTGTGTGGCAAGGCGTTCAACTCCGAAGCCGAGTTGAAAGAGCATAATCGAATGATGCACCCAAACCAGGAGCCGCAGAAGACCCCGGCGGGTCAGACTCAGAAATAGTCAGAAATAGAAAGAAAGGAATTCAGGAACGGAAGGAACTCGGGGAACTTATTCTCCGAGTTCCTTCCGTTCCTGAATTGAGTTCCTTCAGTTCCCTTAGTTCCCTGTATAATTCATAAAATTTTTGTCCTCACAGGAGTCCTCCCCATGACCACTTCTTCCCCCGGTTGGCGCTTTACCGACGATCAAGGCTCATTTGCTTTGCCCGACCCTCATCAAACCAGCTATCTGTATTTTCCTTTAGTCAATGAAGCCGGGATGATGTCGGTCATCTCGCCGACGCTGAACGGCGACATCAAAACCAACCAGCACGCTTTTCTGACCTTGCCCGTTTCGGTTGAAGACTTGCATAACAGCCGCGCGGCGCGCAACGTCTGGGTTTTGGTTGAGGGCAGCGGGCCGTGGTCGGTCGGTGGGAACAGTGCCGCCCAAGTGGCGCAACAGTTTAACGGGAAGAAAGAAGAAGTCACGCTTGAAGCCGGTTTCCTCTGGCACAAGACTATTCGTCAAAACTCGGACATCGGCTTGCGGGCCGAGGTGACCAACCTCGTGCCGGCTGGAGACAAACCGGTTGAGTTGATGAAAGTCGTGCTGACGAATATTACTCCACGCGAGTTGCGCCTCACGGCGACAGCGGCCATCCCCATCTATGGCCGCTCCGCCGACAACGTGCGCGACCATCGGCATGTCACCTCGTTGCTCCATCGAATTCGCTGTCACCCACACGGTGTCTTGGTCAAGCCCACGCTTTCATTTGACGAGCGCGGCCATAGTCCGAACAGCCTCACCTATGCCATCTTGGGTAGCGAGGGCGCGGGCCGTCCGCCGACGGGCTTTTTTCCGTTGGTCGAAGAATTTATCGGCGAGGGCGGCGGACTCGATTGGCCGGAGGCCGTGGTCAAATCACTGTCGCCGCGCTTCACAGCGGGTGATACGTTTGATGGCTACGAGGCGCTGGGTGGACTGCGCTTCCCAGAAACGACGTTAGCGCCGGGCGGTTCTCAGACCTACGTCCTCATCCTGACCATTCTGGACGAAGGCGCCCAGGCTGACGAACTCCTCCAAGCTTATGGCAGCGCCGCGCTATTCGACGCCGCGCTGGAACGTACCCAAGCGGACTGGCGAGATCGGTTGAGCACGTTGGCGTTTCAAACCGGCGATGCGCGTTTTAATTTGTGGCTGAAGTGGGTGGCGCTCCAACCGACGCTGCGGCGGCTCTTCGGTAATTCCTTTTTGCCGTATCACGACTATGGCCGCGGGGGGCGTGGCTGGCGGGATTTGTGGCAAGACGTTCTCGCGCTGCTGCTGATGGAATCCGGCGACGTGAGCGGCTTGTTGTATGGCAACTTTGCGGGCGTGCGGATTGACGGCAGCAATGCCACAATCATCGGCAATCGGCCGGGCGAGTTCAAAGCGGATCGCAACAATATCCCGCGCGTCTGGATGGATCACGGCGCCTGGCCTTTACTCACCACGTGGCTGTACCTTGACCAGACCGGCGACCTGGACTTTTTGCTGCGCGCGCAAACCTATTTCAAGGACCGGTTGAGTCATCGGGCGCAGAAAACGGATGAGGCCTGGCAGTCGGATCAGGGAACTCTCCTCCGCACGGCCTCGGGCGAAGTCTATCGCGGCACGATCCTCGAACACTTGCTGATCCAACATCTCACCCCCTTCTATCATGTGGGCGAACATAACTTGATCCGGCTGGAGGGCGCGGACTGGAACGACGGCATGGACATGGCCCGCACGCGGGGCGAAAGTGTGGCCTTCACCGCGATGTATGCCGGCCACTTGCGGCAGTTAGGCGAGTTGGTCTCGCAGTTGGAAAAACACGGCGTCAAGCAAATTGAAATCGCGGCGGAAATGGGGCCGTTAGTCGAACCGCTTGACGACATGTCGGTGGAGGCCAAACGTAACCGGCTGGCGGCTTACTTTGAAAGTTGTCGCCACACGCTCTCCGGCGCAAAAATCAGCCTCAGCCCGCGTCGCTTAGTCGAGGACCTGACCGCGAAGGCGGATTGGCTGGAGGCACACATTCGCACCCAGGAGTGGATAAAAAATCAAGCAGGCTTTGCCTGGTTCAACGGCTATTATGATGACGATGGGCAGCGCGTGGAGGGCGACCATGCCAAAGGCATGCGCATGACGCTCACCGGCCAGGTTTTTGCGCTGATGGGCGGCATTGCGACTCAGGAACAGGCGGAGTCTATTGTGCGGGCCGCCGATCGGTATCTGTTCGATCCGCAAATTGGCGGTTACCGGCTTAACACGGACTTTGGCGAGGTCTTGCTTAACTTGGGGCGGTGCTTTGGGTATGCCTTCGGCCACAAAGAAAACGGCGCGATGTTCAGCCATATGGCCGTGATGTACGCCTACGCCCTCTATCAGCGCGGGCTGGCCCACGCCGGCCATAAAGTTCTGGATGGCATCTACCAGCATAGTCAAAACTTCGCGCTTAGCCGCATGTATCCCGGCATTCCGGAGTACATCAGTGCCAAGGGACGCGGCATGTATCCCTACCTCACTGGCTCTGCTAGTTGGTATCTCCTCACCGAGGTCACTCAAGTGTTCGGAGTCAAAGGACAGTGGGGAAACTTAGCGCTCGCTCCCAAACTGGTTTCATCCCAATTTGATGCGACGGGCCAAGCCGGCTTGAAAACACTGTTCGCCGGAAAATCGCTGCGCGTGGTCTATCACAACCCGAAGCGTTTGGATTACGGGGCGTACCAGATCGAAAGCGTGCAACTCAATGGCAAAGAAGCGCCGTTTCAACTTCAGGGACAAACCGTGATTCTAGACCGCGCCCTGATCGCCGCCTTGCCGGATAACCAGACGCATCTCTTGGAGGTGCGGTTGGGATGAGTCAACGGATGGAACGGATGAAGGAGATACGTCAGGAGTAGTCACGCTGCAAGCGTGACTACTCCGCTACTACCGACAGGTTCCCTCAGACTCGCGTTGTATCAATAACTCTCCCGCCGCTGCAATTTGCGCCTCGTCTCCAATCAGGCCCACCGTGGTTGTCTCCTAGGTGAGCGCACCTTTTCTTTTAGAAATTGCGACCAAGTTTATAAGAAAATGGACTGGCGCTTATAGGCGCCAGAATTCACCACCCAGGCTCGAAGGTACAAAGGTCACTAAGCGTTCTGCTTGTTTTCTTTGTGTCTTAGTGACTGGGTGGTGAAATACTTCATCGAGTTAGACAAAATTGCCCAGAACACATGACAGACACGGGCCAGGCTTTTATGAATAATCAAGGTCAAGAACATCGTCATTCAGGCTTCGGAGAATTTCTAATGACTCTGCATAGGGTGTCCTTTAATCAAGCGCTTCGGGAAACGGAGCCACCCCTCCCGCCAGGACCTAAGTTCCCCCCACGTCAGGCGCTGCGCGGCGATTTCATGAGCGCGTTGCTGCAGCTGGCCCGGACCTATGGCGACATCGTTCACTTCAAGCTCTTGGGGCAGCCCGTTTTTCTGCTTAATCATCCGGACTTCGTGCGCGAAGTCTTGGTCACGCAAGCGCACAACTTTGTCAAAGGCCGTGGGCTAAAACAGGCCGAACGGATCATCTTGGGCCAAGGCCTCCTCACGACGGAGGGGCAAGTTCACCGGCAGCAACGCCGGCAAATTCAACCGATTTTCCAGCGCACCTCCGTGGAACGTTATGGCCCGGCGACGGTGGCATGCGCCCTCCGCCTCCAGAAGCGCTGGCAGGCTAAAGCGCAGAATACGGGTTCATTCGACATCCTTCAGGAAATGATACGCCTGACGTTATCGGTCATCAGCCGGACGACTTTTGACGTTGACCTGGAGGTTGATGTTGGGGCCCAGACAGTCACCTCGGCGGTGATTACTTTAAGCGAATGGATCTTTTGCGCGGTGATTATGCCCTTTGCCCGGTTCTTCGAGAAACTCCCGTTTGGCCCCGGCCCACGGGTGCGGGCCGCACGGGAAGCGCTGGAGACGCTGGTTTATCGCATGATCGCGGAACGCCGCGCGAAAGGCCTACGGGACGATTTGCTCTCCCTGCTCATGCAGGAGGGGGAGGGCAAACTGACCGACCGGCAGATTCGGGATCATGCGATGGTCATCTTCCTCGGTGGAACCGAATCGCTGGCGAACACGCTGACCTGGACCTGGTATCTGCTGTCCCAGCACCCGGAGGTCGAGGCCCGCCTCCACGCGGAACTCCAGTCGGTTTTAGGCGATCGCCCTCCCACGGTGGAGGACCTGGAAAAGTTGACCTACACGCGGAAAGTCCTGGCTGAGTCTCTGCGACTGTATCCCCCAGCTTGGAACTTAACCCGGCGCACCGTGGCCGATTGTGAAATTGGCGGTTACCGGGTGCCGGCAGGTTCCTACATCATTATGAGTCAGTGGGTGGTTCACCACGATCCGCGTTACTATCCCGAACCCTTCCGCTTTGATCCGGAGCGCTGGATGCCGGAGCTTCAAGCGGCGCGCCCCAAGTATGCTTATTTCCCATTTGGCGGCGGCGCGCGGGTGTGCATTGGCGAACATTTGGCTTGGCTCCAGGGGACTTTGCTCCTGGCAACCTTGGCGCAACGCTGGCAGTTGCGTCTGGCGCCCGGTCATCCGGTCGTCTTGCGCCAGCGCATCAATTTGCGCCCCAAGGACGGAATGCAGATGACGCTGACGGAACGCTAGTCGGAATAGCCTCACCGCTCTATTCACAAATAAAGGGGTTTTGCTATGTAATAGGACTTGCACAGCACGCCCATCCGACTATCAACCAGTGGTCCATTCAAAGACTTGAAAAAATATCCCCGTGTTGCCATTCTGGGCGCCGGCTTTAGCGGGCTAACCGCCGCCAAAAGCTTGTGGGAAGAGGGGATAGATCCCGTCGTTTTTGAGCAATCCACCGAAATTGGGGGACTGTGGAATTATCACGAGGAAGCGCCGGATGGCGGCGGGCCGGCGTATCGTTCCCTAAGAACCAATACCTCCCAGCAAGTCTCCGCCTTCTCTGATCATCCTTTTCCAGAAGACACGCCGGACTTTCCAACGCGCGCCGAAGTGCTTCAGTATCTGCATAGCTACGCCGAACGGTTTAACCTGAGGCGTTGGATCCGTTTAAATACACAGGTCGAGGCGGTCGAACCTGCTTCGGGTGGCTGGGAAGTCCACTCCCGTTCAGAGGGCCGGCTGACTCGTGAGGCCTTCGATGCCGTCATCGTCGCGAATGGACGCTGCCGATACCCCCGCGTTCCCTCCTTCTCGGGCGCTGAGCGTTACCAAGGGAACATCTCACATAGTCTAAGTTACAAAGGCCCGGAAGAATACGCGGGCCGAAATGTTCTGATCATCGGCGCGGGCAGCAGCGCCGCCGACCTGAGCGTCGAAATCAGCCTGATGGCCCGGCAGGTGTATGTCAGCATGCTCAGAGGCGCCTGGTTCATACCCCATTATCTGGATGGCCGGCCATTGGATCATAATAACTCGCCCCTCACGAATCAACTGGCGACGTTTCTGCCGGAACAATTGAAAAAGCGCCTCTTTCAACAGGCACTTCAGCGCGCCTATCAGGGGATGGGGATGACCGAGTCCTTGACCGGTTTGAGGCTGCCCACGCCCAGCCTGGACCCGCGCTTGGACCGGGTCACGATCACGACGGCCTTCTTGATGCGCGTGGCCGACGGTGCTATTTTAATCAAGCCCGGCGTGGCCCATTTAGAAGCGCGTGACATTGTCTTTGCGGATGGAACACACGCGCCGGTGGATCACATTGTCTGCTGCACCGGTTATCAGTTGCGTTTTCCTTTTTTCGATGAAAGCTGGTTGAAGCTGGATGAGCACGGCGTGGCGCTGTATAAACATGTCTTTCACCCGGAGCAGCCTTCGCTCGCGTTTATTGGGATGTGTACGGTGGCCGGCCCGGTATTTCCGCTGGCGGAGATGCAGGCGCGTTGGATCGCCCGCGTCTTCAGTGGCCAGACGCGCTTGCCCTCGCCGGCTCACATGCGTCGCGAAATTGATCGGCGTCGAAACCGGTTGATTCACCTCGGCGCGGACCCCATGCGTGTTCAACCCGCAGAGTATCTGGATGAACTGGCTGGGTTGATTGGGGCACGGCCCAGCCTCCTGCGCCATCCAGGGCTGATCCGGTCGCTGCTCACCGGGCCATTCATCGCCAGCCGGTACCGGTTGGATGGGCCGGGCCGCTGGCCGGGGGCCGAGGCGGTTATTCGGGCGCAGAACACCGCGCGGCGGAAGCGAACGACGATTAAAAACTTTTTAGCGGAGAGCGGGTAAAATTACGCCTATGGAAAAACTATTTTTTATCGCTGGAAGTTTATCCGCCGGTTTGGGCGTGTTGTTCGGCGCCTTCGGCGCGCACGCGCTTAAGGGGGCGGCTGGGAGCGGAGGCCTTAACCACATTTGAAACCGGCGTCCGTTATCAAATGTATCACGCGCTGGCGTTGCTGGCTGTGGCGTGGGCGGTTACACGCTGGCCGGCCTCCGCGTTGCCCAATTGGGCGGGTTGGCTTTTCATCGTCGGCACGCTGCTGTTCTCTGGGAGCCTCTATGGGCTGAGTATTCTCGGCCAGCGCTGGCTCGGGGCTATCACGCCGCTCGGCGGTTTGGCGTTCATTGCCGGTTGGGTGTGCTTGATGCTGGTGGCTGTTAGAAGTTAGTCAACGGATCGCTGCGCGCATCGGATCAACGGATGCGGCGCGAGCTATCCGTTGACACCAGTTAGACAAAGAGTCATTCCCGCTTTCGCGGGAATAACATCTGTTACTACTGATACCCTGGCAGCGAGACAGTAAAGCACGTTCCCTCATCAGTCGCCTTCATTGTCACTGCGCCGCCATGCGCCTCCACGATCACTTGCACAATGGCCAGCCCCAACCCGTTGCCCGGATAAGCGGCGGCATTCCGTCCTCGATGGAAACGCTGAAACAACAGTGGCCGGTCCTCTGGTGGAATGCCGATGCCGGTATCTGATATCCTGACGAGAATAAATCCTTCGGGTGAAGGATGAGGGATGAAGGATGAAGGATGAAATTCCCCTTGATTATTTGTCCTTTGCCCTTTGTCCTTTGCCCCGCGAAGCGGTCTTTCGTCATCCTTCATCCTTCCGCCTTCATCCCTCATCCTTTTCACTTCTAGCTTAACCGTTCCCTGCTTCGTGAATTTGATCGCGTTGTCCAGCAAGTTCTCCAGCACGCGCCGCAGTTGGGCGGGGTCGCCTTGAGTCATCAACGGCTCGGCCGGCAGTTCCAGCTCAAAGGCCAGCCTGGCTTGTTCCGCACGCGAGGCGTAAAGTTCACTCAGCGCTTGTGCTAACTGCACGACCTCCACCGCTTCACGTTGCGGCGCGCTAGTTTGACTCTCCAGGCGTGAGAGATTCAACAACCCCGCCACCAAATCTTGCAAGCGTTCAATTTGCGCCTGCGCCCGTGTAAGTAACTCGCTCCGCAGCGCCTCCTCCGCGGTCAGCGCGAGTTCCACATTGGTCTGCAACGCCGTCAGCGGCGTGTTCAATTCATGCGCGGCATCGGCGACAAATTGGCGCAGGGTGTGAATGGTGTGAGTCACGCGCTCGGCCATGGCATTGAAGGAGTGGCCGAGCTGCCCAAACTCGTTGGCGACGTTCACGGAGGCGCGCGCCGCTAGATTTCCGGCCGCCATGCTTTCCGTGACTTGCATGAGAGCTAATAGTGGCGCGGTGATCCGATGGCTTACCCAGATACCCGCTGCGCCGGCTAAGAGAATCGCGATCAGACTGGCCGCCGCCCAAGCGACCAGCGCGCTTAAAAGAATTTCACGTCCGTACGCCGGACCCTCTGAAAGCACGACTGCGCCGAGTGGTTGACCATCCGCATTCATAATGGGTTGCTCTATCTGCTCGGTAGAACGCGCTGTAATTTCCGTCGGCGCTTCCAATTCAAAACCGTAGAGCGAACCGGCTAACGGCATCGCCACCCCAATTGGCCCAATCGGTTCGGTAATCGCTTGGGTAAAACTAATCACGCCTCGGGCGGGGCCGGTCGTCGCATATTGAATGATGGTCGGTAGCGCTTCACATTCGGCGGATACAACGTCCGCCTTGGGCTGGCACTCGCGGGAGAAGATGACATCGCCGCCCATCTCGGAGAGTTTTTCTCCAGAGAGGAAGAACATGCCCGGGCCGGGCAAGCCTTGAGGGATGGGGATGGTGAACGTGTCCGTGGGGGAGCCGGGAGTATCTGCCAAGTCCATCCCCGGTGGATTGCCGGAAACCATCATCACTTGGAGTGAGTCGGGCGGGCCGGAGTCAACCAAGGTTTGCCCATCAGCTCCGCGGACTTGCACCCGCACTTGCAGCAGAAAGGACCAATTCCCGATCTGGTCGGCTAACACGGGTTCCGGCGCATGCGCTTGCAGCAGTTGTTGCGCCATCCGGCCAATTTGACGCGCATTCGTTTGCAGGTAATTCAATTCGCGCTGGCGGTAATAGCCGCGCAGCGTGACGAGCATGAGGATGCCGGAGGCCAGCGCGGCTAGCAGCGCTACACCAATGTAACTGAGCGGTAAGCGCCAGCGGATCGAGTTGAGAGGAATGGGCATAATAGCCTCCTTGCCTCCAAGAGGGTATGCTGCTGGCCCGCGTTGTCAAATCCAAAATTTGCGCCAGAACTCACCACCAAGGCTCGAAGGCACGAAGTTCACTAAGAATTCTTTTTGTTTTCTTTGTGTCTAATTGCTCCCAGCCCGCGTCCGCGCGGGCGGAATGCCTTGCCAACGCCCGCGCGGACGCGGGCTGGGAGCGTATATCGCTGAGTAAATTCAGCTCAATAAAGCTACGGCCCTGGCGCTCTAAACACCATCGGCTGTGAGTACATCAGCACATCCGCGATCACCCGATCGCCGGTGCGCCGCCCCCAGACGATCACCCCCGTGTTTTCGGTGATTTCATCCAAGCTTCCTGCTCCGACTTTCTGCTGGATCGGCCCGGTGGGTGGTTGCCCGGGATCAAGTTGCGTGGTCTCGCGATAGACTTTGGTGTCTTGCGTGACGACGACTTCGACCGGCGGGCCATCGCCTTTGCTTTGTGAAATGTCGCCGCCGTCGGTCATCGCAAATCCCATATTCCCGGTGCTCAGGAACAAACGATTATCTTCACGGCTGAGGAAGAGCCCGATGACCTCCGGCGGCAGTTGAGGTAGTTCGGGCGCGCGGGTTACTTGCAATTCAACCGAAAAGGTGTCTTCGCCTGGCCCGCCACCGCCGCCGAAACCCACCGCGCCATCCGGCAGGTCGAGACCTTGCGGCCCCGTGGCAGTTGTCCGATTGAAGAACCGCCCGGCCAAAAAAGATGCGCCGACAAGAACGGCGACGACGCCGAGGCCAAGCACAACTAATAGTGGTGCGTTCGATTTGGGAGAAGGGGAGGGTGTCATGAGTTTTGTCCTTTCAGTTTTAAGTCTTGTGCAGATCAATGCTTTTTAATCACGAATGCCACGAACCGCAAAAACCGCGCGAATGTCACGAATTTCCTTTTGGTTTATTCGCTAAATTCGGCCCATTCGCCCGCCACCTGCCCCGCGAACTGCGCGGGGTGTGCGGTGCGGGCCAGGGTGTTATTCGTGATAAGAATCGTTCTGAATTGCATAAGCCTGTTGCGTTATTCATAACGCAACGCTTCAATCGGGTCGAGTTGCGCGGCGCGGAGCGCGGGATACAAGCCGAACACCACGCCGGTAAGCAGCGCAATCGCCAGCGCCAGTGGGATGCTATCGGGCGCGAGCAGCGCAATCCCTTTATTCAAAGTCGCTGCGAGCGGGATGCTGAGGATGCCAACCAGGACACCTAACACGCCCCCGATCACGCTGATGATCACGGCTTCCAGCAAAAATTGCAGGACAATATCCCGCGCGCGCGCGCCAATCGCCAGCCGGACTCCAATCTCACGGGTGCGCTCCGTCACGCTCACCAACATCACGTTCATAATGCCAATGCCGCCCACACCGAGGGAGACGGTCGCCATCGCCGCCAGCAACAGCGAGAAGGTGCGGGCGGCCTCCTGCTGTGCACCCAACACATCTTTGCGCGTGGTCAAGTTGAAATCGTCGGGGTAGAGGCCGTCGGCGCCGCGGGTGATGGCGTGTCGGTCGCGCAGATACGCTGTGATCTGCGCTTTGGCCCTATCCATCTGGGCCGCCTCGGTCACATGCGCGGTCATGTTCACGGATGGCTCGGTCTCATACAGCCAGCGAATGGCCGTGCTGATGGGGAGATAAAAAGTTTTGTTGGGATTGGTGGTGTAACGCTGCGCTTCGTCCGTGCTTTCCAATTCGGTGAGTGCGCCAATCACCAGGCACCGCTCACGCTTCACCCACACGGTTGCGCCGATGGGGTTGTCGCCGCCAAATAAATCCTGCGCGGTCTCCGCACCCAGCACGCACACGGGCGCGGCTTCCAAAACTTCGGCGGCGGTGAAGAAACGTCCCTGACTCAAAAATGCTTGCGGCGTCAGTGGCTTTCCCTCCGGCCAGCCCACTGGTTGAACTTGCGCGGAGGTGGTAATGTCCTCCAATGCGCCGGCGGTCACGCCGGTGAGGGAGAGATCAAGCGCAGCGCGGCCAAAGCGCACCTTGCCCTCGCCGCCCACCGACATATCCACGTCGTCCACGAGCGGCACATTCCCCGGCATGCGCAAACCTTCCTCGTAAGACAACGTTTTTCCGAGTGCGACCAGTTCGCCATCATCAAATTGCATCCGGGGACTGATTTGTATTTGATCAGCACCTAAAAAGCGAAAGCGAGCTTCCACGGCCGCGCGCGCGCCGTTCCCCAGTGCCAGCATCGCGATGACCGACGCGACGCCGATGATGAGGCCTAGCGTCGTCAGCGTCGCGCGCAATTTATTGGCAGAGACACCGTACAGGGCGGTGCGGAGGAGATGGTTAACGGTCATGCGGCCTCAGTCACCAGTTGACCGTCGCGCAGGCGCAGGCAGCGGTGAGCGTGCGCGGCGATCTGCGCGTCGTGGGTGACCATCAAAATCGTGCTGCCTTCATGGGAGAGTTCCATCAGCAAAGCCATAATCTCGCCACCGGTCACACTATCGAGATTCCCGGTCGGTTCATCGGCGAGCAGGATGGCGGGCTGTGCGACGAGCGCGCGGGCGATTGCCACACGCTGCCGTTCGCCGCCCGAGAGGGCGTTGGGCCGGTGCTCCGCCCGCTCCGCCAGCCCGACGCGCCTCAGTGCTTGTGAGGCTCGGTGGTGGGCCTCACCCGCGTCGCGCCGATACAACAAAGGCAGCGCGACATTTTCCAGCGCCGAGAGGCGCGGCAGCAAGTTGAAGTTTTGAAAGATGAAGCCGATGCGCTCATTACGCAGCCGCGCCCGCTCATCTTTAGAAAGCGTGCTCACTTCGCGGCCTTCCAGTTGGTAGCTGCCTGCGGTCGGCGTCTCCAAACATCCCAACAGATGGAGCAATGTAGATTTACCGCTGCCTGAAGAACCCATGAGCGCCACAAACTCTCCGGCATTGATCGCCAGCGTGACTGCGCGCAGCGCCTGAACCGTGGCCGTGCCCATGGGGTAGGCGCGGCTGAGATTTTCGGTGGCGATGATCGGCAGCGTGCTCATTTGGCGACAACCGCTTCGCTCGCTTTGAGACCGGAAAGAATTTCAACATAGGTGTCGCCGCGCAAGCCGACGGTGATCAGGCGCTTTTGTTTTTGGCCGTCTGCCCAGACTTCCACGGTGGCGGTGCCATCCGCCGCGGCTTGCGCCAGCGCGCGCGGGAGGCACAACACGCCTTTACGTTGTGCGATGATGATAGAGGCATCGGCGCTCATGCCCTCAAACAACGCGGTGGGAATGCGGCTCAGATTTAGATAAACGTGATAAAGCGGGCGGTCGCCGGGCACCCGGCGCGGCACAATGTATGCTACGGTGCCGGTGATGATTTCGCCGGGCAACGCGTCAAAGTACACCTCGGCGGGCTGGCTGATTTCCACGTACGGCACATCCTCTTCGATAACGGTTGTTTCCACTTCAACCGCCAGCGGATCGGCGAGAGTAAATAAGGCCGTGGCCGCAGGAAGCGTTTCACCCATCGAAGCGTTCGCCTCCAAAACGACTCCGGCGAACGGCGCTTTGATTTCAACCGCTTCAAGCGCTCGCCGCGCTTCGACCAGCGCCGCCGTGGCTTTATTCACCCGCGCTTGCGCGACGCTCACTTCCAGCGTATCCGGCTCGGACTGCAAGCTTTCCCAGGCGCTTTGCGCTTGCGCCACTTGTGCTTGTTTCACCGCGACTTGTGCTTGGGCTAGCGTGACTTGCGCTGAATTCGGGCCGGCTTGCGCCGCCGTTAAACGACGTTGCGCTTCGGTCAACTCGGCTTGCGCGTCTTCAATCGTGTTGGTGTTGTTGATTTGTGATTGCTCGTAGCGCAGCGTGGTGTTTTGTAAATTTTCGAGCGCGGCCTCGTGCTGGTGTTGGGCCTGCTTCAATGGTTCGGTGAACCCCCCAGGGTAAGTCTGGTTAAGGGTTTGGAAGTGATTCACTCCTTGCTCGGCGTCAGTGACAGCCTCCTGAGCTTGTTTCAGCGCCGAAGCCAGATCGGTGAGCGCCGCGTTTTTCGCCGCAATGTCCAGGCTATCCTGAGCGCGTTCCGCCTTTTGCTCATAGTACGCCACATTGGGCGAGAGGAGCGCGGTGAGTGTGCGCTGCGCTTTGATCAGTTCTTGCTGCGCTTCCGCATAAGCTAAGTGAGCTTCCGCCGCTTTGAGTGGCGCCTCGGCCTTTGCCTCCGCGAAGGCTTGCTGCGCTTGCGCCAGTTCCAACTCGGCGGCGGCGACGGCGGCTGCATAGCTTTCTTTGTTCGCGAGGCGCGCCAGCGTTTCCCCTTTACTGACTGTGTCCCCGGCATGGACTAGAACGTCGGCCAGTTGCCCGGTGGAGGGCATTTCTATTTTGATGGTGCGGGTGTTGACTAAGCTGCCGGGGGCGGTCACCGTTTGCTGAACATCGCACATGGTCACAGGGATGGTGAGCGGCGCGATGGGCGCGCGGGCTTGCGACCGGCTGCTGGCAAATCCCAAGTAACCGGCCCCAATCACCAACCCGCCGATGACGACTACCGCGACGATGGCCCAAATGCGTTTCATGCCAACCTCCTTAAACTACGCCGAGTGTAAACGGCGGAGGTGGTAGCGCGGTTGCGAACGGATTACGGTTTTGTAATCAGAGGAGAGTTAGCGGGAAACGCCGAAGTGTATTCGAGTCATTCGTGATTAAAAAGATTTGCGTAAATCCGGTTTAGCCATCTACCAGCCGGTAGCCCACACCCGGAACGGTCAGCAAAAGTTGTGGACGGCTGGGGTCCGGCTCGATCTTTTCGCGCAGGCGGCGGATGTGGACGTTCACCGTACGCTCGCTTTCGGCGTCGGCGGTGTAGCCCCAGACCGCTTCGACGATCTGTGAGCGCGTGAGGGCTTGATTGCGGTGACGCGCGAGGTGAACCAGCAGTTTATATTCGGTGGGGGTTAAACTGAGGGGGGCGTCGCCGCGCCAGACCTGCCCGCGCGTGAGATCAATTCGCAGATCATCCACAAACAACAGGTTTGCTTCTGACGACGATAATTCGCCATACGCGCGGCGCAGTTGGGCGCGTAAGCGCGAGAGCAATTCGCGCAAGCTGAAGGGTTTGGTGATGTAATCGTCCGCGCCCATCTCCAGCCCAAGCACTTTATCCATCTCTTCTTGTTGGGCGGTAAGCATCACAATGGGTTGACGCAGGCCGTGTTGACGCATCTGGCGGCACACATCAAAACCGGAGCCATCCGGCAGGCGGACATCCAGCAAGATCAGGTGCGGCTGCGATTTTTTCGCGAAAGCGAGGGCGTCGCTGCCTTCCGCTTTGCAAGTGACTTGATAACCTTCACGCGTGAGCGCGCTGTGCAAACTTTGCGACACCGCCGGATCATCTTCGACAACCAATATTTGGAATTGCGTCATGGTCTACTTTTTACCACAGTTGAGAAACAATGCGGAGGTCGAAGCTTTCTGCGCGTAGCCAGTACGAGAGCCTGAGAAATTTAATCCGCTTCGCATCTGCAAAGGTAATCAGGCTATGCGCTACTCTTTTGCTTAGAGCTCGTAAGGGAATAAATCCGTACTAAATTACCGAACCCCTTCAGGCAGTATAATCTCCTTCACGGAGGCACTAATCACGATGCTACACATTGGCATAATTTGTCCGCCTACGAGCGGACACTTGAATCCCATGACCACCCTCGGCCGCGAACTTCAGCGTCGAGGCAATCATGTGAGCGTGATCAGCGTGCTGGATGGTCAGGCTAAAGCCCTCGCGGCCGGTCTGGGCCATATCCCTCTTAGCGTCTCGGAGTTTCCGCTCGGATCAATTCCTCGTCTCGTCGCCGAATTAGGCCGGCGGAGCGACTTGGACGGTGTGCGCTTCGGCATCGAACTATTTTGCCAGGCGGCGGAGAGCTTCTGGCGGGATGCCCCGCAGGCAATCACGGAGTCCGGGGTAGAAGCGTTACTCCTTGATCAAACTTCCTTCGGCGCGGAGACGGTTGCCGAGAAACTGCGCTTACCTTATATCTCGGTTTGCAACGCGCTTCCGTTGCATACGGAGCCGGACATTCCTCCGCCGTTTACGACCTGGTCTTACTCCCGAACACTTTTTGGACGCATGCGGAATTGGTTCGGCGAGGCGTTGCAGGGTCAAATGGTTCAGCCGCTGGCCAAACGCATCAACGCTCAACGCCAAGCGTGGAACCTAGCGCCCCTTCGCAAGATCATTGATCTGACGCGCTGGCCTCCCCTCGCGGAGATTACTCAGCTCCCGGCCGGTCTGGACTTTCCTCGGGCGCAACTGCCGGAGCGATTTCGCTATACCGGTCCCTTCCACGACAACCAAAGCGGTGACCCGGTCGAGTTTCCATTTGAACGGCTGACGGGCAAGCCGTTGATCTATGCGTCACTTGGTACCGTGCAGAATCGCCTACACCATGTTTTTCGGATGATGGCCGCCGCGTGCGAAACTTTGGACGCGCAACTGGTGATTTCACTCGGCTCAAAAGATCAAACGACGTTGACTGACTATCCCGGCTCGCCACTCGTGGTTCGCTATGCGCCGCAGGTGGAGCTTATCAAGCGGGCGGCGTTGGTCATTACGCACGCGGGATTGAACACGACCCTCGAAGCGCTCAGTCACGGCGTGCCGCTGGTCGCCGTTCCCATTACCAATGATCAGCCGGGCGTCGCTGCTCGCGTGGTATACGCCGGGGTAGGGGAGTGCCTGCCGCTTTCCCGGCTGACTCCCGTGCGATTACGCTCCGCCGTCCAGCGAGTGCTAAACCAGCCGCACTATCGGGGTCGTGCTCGGCAACTCCAAACTGAGATCAAGCAAGCTCAAGGTGTGACCCGGGCCGTTGACATCATTGAGCAGGCCTTCGCGACGTGCGAACCCGTGCTGGCGCTAAATCAGGCTAGCTTCTAATCCTAAACGGGAGAACAAATAAATGCAGCGTAAGGTCGTGTCTTTATTGCTGGTGAGTTTAATAGCGGTGCTTACCGCTTGCGGGCCGCAAGCCACCTCCATCCCGACTGCGCCGCCGACGACCCTCACCGTCTTTGGGGCGGCCTCGCTGACCGATGCCTTCACGGAGATTGGCCAGAACTTCGAGGCGGCGCATCTGGGTGTGACGGTGGTTTTCAATTTCGGGGCCTCCAACCAGTTGGCGCAGCAAATTGACCAGGGCGCGCCCGCCGATGTGTTTGCCAGCGCGAACAAAGCCCAAATGGAGGTCGTCATTCAATCCGGACGCGTGATAAGCGGGACACAACAGACCTTTGTGAAAAACCGCTTAGTCGTTGTTTTCCCGAAGGATAATCCTGGTAAGATAAGCACCTTAGAAGACCTGGCGCATCCGGGCTTGAAAATGGTGCTCGCTGCCAAAGAAGTTCCCGTCGGCCAATATTCACTGGATTTTCTGGACAAAGCCGCCGCCGAGGCCTCCTTGGGCGCGAGTTTCAAAGAAGCGGCCTTGAAGAATGTGGTCTCGTATGAAGAGAATGTCCGAGCCGTGCTCACCAAAGTTGCGCTGGGCGAAGCCGATGCGGGGATTGTTTATACCAGCGATATTAATAGTGAGAGCGCGAAGAATGTGGACCAACTCGCTATTCCTGATGCCTTGAATACCATTGCCTCTTATCCCATCGCCGCGCTTAACGACAGCCCCAATGTGAAAGTGGCTCAGCAGTTCGTTGATTACGTTCTGGGGCCGGAGGGGCAAAGCGTCTTGGAAAAATTTGGCTTCATCCCGGTCAACAGCTAATTAACCACCAAGGCACGAAGCCACAAAGGAATTTCTATGTTTTCTTTGTGGCTTCGTGCCTTGGTGGTAGATTTTACTATGCGCTCCCTAAAAACAAGTAATCGACTCTGGCTGCTCAGTCTGCCCTTCTTGGCGTTTCTGATTCTGCCGCTGCTCGCGTTGTTTTTGCGTATCCAGCCCGAACAACTGTTGAAGAATTTAGGCCAGCCCGCCGTCTATCAAGCGATCTGGCTGAGTTTGAGTACGACAACCTTGGCGACCGGCGTGACGATCTTGATTGGGACACCGGTCGCTTACCAAATGGCGCGCCGCACGTTCCCCTTCAAGTCGGTGGTGGACACCTTGATTGATCTGCCGACGGTTCTGCCGCCGGCGGTGGCAGGCGTTGCCTTGTTGCTGGCCTTCGGCCGCCGGGGTCTTTTGGGGAGTCTGTTCGCCGATTTAGGGATCAACATTGCATTTACCCCCGTGGCCGTCGTCATTGCTCAGACATTTATCGCTGCGCCGCTCTATCTCAAGTCGGCCATTGTGGGCTTCGCCGGCGTCGAGGCTGAATTAGAACAGGCGGCGGCCCTGGATGGAGCCAGCCGCTGGGATGTGTTTCGCCGGATCACCACGCCGCTCGCTTGGCGAGCCTTACTCAGTGGAGCCGTCTTGACCTGGGCCCGCGCGCTGGGCGAGTTCGGCGCCACCATCATCTTTGCCGGCAACTTTCCCGGGCGGACGCAGACCATGCCGCTCGCCATCTATATCGGTTTTGAGTTGGATTTGAACGTGGCGCTGACGTTATCCGCGATTCTGATCGTCTTTTCTTTTCTGGTACTCATCCTGGTCAAGCTGTTAGTGCATCCTGCGTTGCGCTATTGAACAAAGACCGACGCGATGCTTCAGGTGACTGTCACGGCGGCGATGTGGCGCTTGAAATTCCAACACTCAGTCGCCGCCGTGACAGTCACCTAACTTGCCCTCATCGAGAAATGCACCCATCAGAAAACTTTAAGTTGCCAAGCGCACCCATCCCGGTTATTATGTGTCCGGCCTAGCTGATTTAAACATCCCCAACCCTGCCATATTGATTGTTTGAGCTATAGGCGCAAGCCTGAGTTTTCAACCTTTCTAAACAGAATTGTCGAAGGAGCAAGCCGCATGGGTGTCTTGCGGGTTTTCCTGTTTGGAAAATTCCAGGTTAAATATAACGAACAACTCCTCACCGGGCTAGAAGCCCGCAAAGTCCAGGAACTTTTTGGTTACCTCCTGTTTTATCGGGATCGGCCCCACGCCCGCGAAAATCTGGCCCACCTCCTCTGGGGCGATGGCTTCACCTCCACCCCACAAACCAAGAAATATCTCCGCCAGGCGCTCTGGCAATTACAAACTGCGTTAAGTTCGCCCGGCCCGACCGCCGTTCGCCCCGACGAGCGCAACGAGAACGGGGTCATGGTCGGGCACGGGCGTGCGCGGGGTGTGGAGCCCGCGCCCCCCAGCCCGGCTATGGGGCAGGGGTTGATGTTGCTGGAGCCGGAATGGGTCCAGTTCAATCCGCAGGCCGACCTGTGGTTGGATGTCGCGGTTTTTGAAGAAGCCTTTGCCTTGATGCGCCAAACTGCCGGCCGGCCGCTGGAGGCCGAAAAAGCGCAAGCCCTCCAGGCCGCGGTACAGCTTTATCAAGGCGACCTGCTCGAAGGCTGGTATCAGGATTGGTGTCTTTACGAACGGGAACGGCTCCAAAATATGTACTTAGCCATGTTGGATAAGTTGATGCATTACTCCGAGCAGCATCAGGCCTACGAAGCCGGGCTGGAATATGGCAGCCGCATCCTGCGCTGCGACCGGGCGCATGAGCGTACCCACCGCCGGATGATGTACCTCTATTATCTGGCCGATGACCGGACGGCGGCGCTGCGCCAGTATCAGGACTGCCGGTCGGCGCTGCAAGCGGAGTTGGGAGTGGCGCCGGACAAAAGCACGCAGACGCTCTACGAGCAACTCCGGGCGGACGAGGTGGCGACGGCCCCTCCCGCCTCCGGCGGACAAAAGTTTAGAGCCGGGCTGCCGGAAGTACTCCAGCGTCTTAAACAGCTCCAAGCCGCCCTAACCGATTTCCAGCGCCAGGTTAAGCAGGATATTCAGACGGTCGAATTCGCTTTAAAGGATGATGGGGAAGGGCAAAGGTTGCGCCCGGACTGGCAGGCAGACACTCCAACAGACGCTCAGTAGACGCTTGTATCTCCCTCGCTTGCTATACTGGGACCATCGTGGATAACCAGTCCCAGCCTCTTTCTGCCGAAGAAGACAGCCCCGACCCGCTTGAGGGTCAACCTCAATCTTTTATTGTTAAAATCTGGCTCGAGAAGTTAAACCAGGAATCCCGGTTAGCCGCCTGGCGCGGCCACATTACCCACGTGCCGAGCGGCCAGCGCTCCTACGTCCAGGACCTGGACGACATCATCACCTTCATCGTGCCCTTTTTGCGGAAGATGGGCATCCGGCTCAAATGGCGCTGGCGCGTCTGGCATTGGCTCAATCGCGGCAACCACAATCATGGGTGAAAGAGCAGTTTAGAGTGGTGTCTACGGAATACGCACTACGAAATATGTATTTCGTAGTGCGTATTCCGTAAGCCAACCAAGGATCTGCTGTAAGATGACGCCCTATGCAACTTCCCGTGAGCACATTCTGGCCGAACTGGAGCGGGTAGATTTACTCGTCCAACTCCAAGTCTGGCGGGCCCGGCGGCTGCACGCCAACGACGAAGAACTGCGCGGGCTTTACCTCTCCGAACCGGAAGTGGATGCCCTGCTGGCGCGGCCACTGGGCCTGCCGCGCTGGGCGGCCGCGCCGCTGCCCGCGCCGCCGGAGAAATTGCAAGCCGCCCTCGATTACCTGAGCGAGACCATTGACCAAGCCCGAGCCGAGACCCGGCGTCAGCCTCTCCCCCTGCGGCTTGATCGCCTCGCAGAACGCTTTCAACTCACCGCGTTTGATGTTGACGCGCTGCTGATCTGCCTCGCGCCGGAAATTGATCTGCGCTACGAGGCGCTCTACGCCTACCTCCACGACGACCTGACGAAAAAACGACCGAGCGTTGAGCTGGTTCTAAACCTCCTTTGTCCGGGGCTGGACGCCAAGCTCGAAATGCGCCAGCGGTTTAGCCCCTCCGCGCCGTTGATCAAGCATCGCTTGCTCTCTATTTTTGACGACCCCTCGCATTTCCAGCCGACCTTATTGAGTAAACAGCTCAAGGTGGATGAGCGGATCACCGGTTATTTGTTGGATGCGGATGAGATCGAGGCGCGCCTGCGGCCTTATGCGCGGCTGCTCCAACCGCAAGCCGAATTGAAGACGTTGCTGCTCCCCGACGAACTCAAAGGCCGCCTGCGAAAGTTAATCAAATCTCGTTCCGAGGCCGGGGGTGGACTCCGGTTTTACTTTCGCGGCCCGAGCGGCGTAGGCAAGCGCACCGTAGCGGAGGCCGTCTGTCGAGCCTGGAATAAGCATTTACTCATCGTCGAAGGTGGGCAACTTTTGCATTCTCGGCCCGACACATTTGAATTGCTTGCCGGCCTGGCGGTCCGGGAAGCGCTGTTGCAAAACGCGGCGTTGTATTGGGAAGATTTCGATCTGCTACTGACGGAAGAGAAATCGGAATTGCGGGCGGCGCTCATTCGGGCGCTGGAGTTGGCGGACGAGCCTAGCCCCTTGTTCTTAGCCGGTGAGGCGCCCTGGGAGCCGGTGGCTAGACTGCGTGACTGGCCGCTGGTCAGCGTGGAATTTACTCGGCCAAGTTATGCCGATCGCCAACAGCTTTGGGAGAGTGCGCTCGGCGCGGAGACCTCCGGGAAAGACCGGCTTGATCTGGCCGCGGTCGCCGGTAAATTTAAATTTAGCGGCGGACAAATTTTTGACGCCGCCCAAGCGGCGCGTAACCTGGCGCGCTGGCGCGATCCTGAAAAAATGGCGGTAACGACCCAGGACGTTTATGCCGCCTGCCGCCTGCAATCGAATCCCAAGTTGAGCGCGCTCGCGCGCAAGCTCACGCCGCACTACACCTGGACGGATATTGTCCTGCCGGCCGACCGGCTGGAGCAGTTGCGCGAGATTTGTAACTTCGTCAAATACCGCGCGCTGGTCTATGGGGAGTGGGGGTTTGATGGCAAGCTGGCCTTGGGCAAAGGCCTGAATGTCTTATTTGCCGGGCCGTCCGGCACGGGCAAAACCATGGCCGCCGAAATCATGGCCGCAGAATTGGCGCTGGACCTCTACAAGATTGACCTGGCGACGGTCGTCAGCAAATACATTGGCGAGACCGAGAAGAATCTGAGCCGCATCTTTGCGGAAGCGGAGACGAGCAACAGCCTGCTCTTCTTTGATGAAGCGGACGCGCTCTTCGGGAAGCGCAGCGAGGTGCAAGATGCGCACGACCGGTACGCTAACCTGGAAATCAGCTATCTGCTGCAGCGCATGGAAGAATATGAAGGCATCGTCATCCTCGCGACCAACTTCCGCAAGAATATGGATGAAGCCTTCATCCGCCGGCTGCACTTCACCGTCGAGTTTCCCTTTCCCGAAGCAACCGACCGCCGCCGCATTTGGGAACAGATTTGGCCGGACGGCACGCCGCGCCGCCCCGACCTGGACCTGGACTTCATGGCCGAACGCTTTGAGTTGGCCGGCGGCAACATCCGCAACGTGGCGTTGGCGGCCGCGTTCCTGGCCGCCGATGATGGCCGCACGGTCAACATGCAGCACTTGCTCCGCGCCACACAGCGGGAATATCAAAAGATGGGGAAAGTCATCGCCGAAGGCGAGTTTCAAGGCTATGTCCCGGAACGCGAAGCGAATCTCAGCAAATCTTCAAAGGTGAAAAGATGAGTCGTTTACTCCTCAGGCATCAGTCCGCCGATCAAGCCTAAGTTCCGCCAAGACCTGAGCGCGGGGCGAGTCGAAACAAATCTGCGAGGTTGAAAAAATGAGCCGATCACCAACCACACCCTTGACACTTGAAAATCAGACTTCCCGAATGCCCGTGGTGGCGCCGGAGGTAGAGCCTCCCAGCGCCCAATCTGCGCCGGCGGTTCCGACGCTTTCCCCCGCGAGTGGCTCCGCTTCTCCTACGACTTTCGCTCACATGCTCAACCGGGCCAGTGGCTCGCCACTCTCCCGGGCGGCCTCGTTACTTCAACTTCAGCGCGCTTACGGCAATCGTTACGTGCAGCGCGTTGTCGCTTTGGCCCGTGGCCAGCCGTTGACGATTCAACCCAAACTCGTCGTCGGCCCGGCGCATGATAAATATGAACATGAAGCGGACCAGGTCGCGGAGCGTGTCCTGCGGATGCCCGAGCCGGCTACTCACGCTTCGGCCCCAGCCGCCGAGACGGGAGTTGAAAAAAAAGTCCAGAGGAAAACCCTGGCAGAGACGATTCGACCCATCCAGCGGCAAAGCGCGGCGGGCGAGGCCGGTTTTGAAGTGGAGCCGGAGGTTGAGCAGCAGATTGCCCAACAAAGCGGGGGCGGTCAGCCGCTGCCGGAGAGTGTACGGAGCGACCTGGAGCCGCGTTTTGGCGCGGACTTCAGCGGCGTCCGGGTGCATACAGATGCCCAAGCCCATCACCTCAATGAATCCGTTCAGGCGCGGGCGTTCACCACCGGGCCGAACATCTACTTCCGGCGCGGCGCGTATGCGCCTGGCTCCGAATCCGGGCAGCGCTTGTTGGCGCATGAGTTGACGCATGTGGTCCAGCAGACCGGCGCGGGCCAGGGAACGGAAAACGCGCAGCGGTCCACGGTCTTGCAGCACTCGACGGGGGAGGTGATACAACGCAAGGGCGAGGTTAAGCTATATGGCCCAGAGAGTGAGGAGACAATCGAGGAAATCTTGAAAGCCTACAAGGATGCGTCAGAGAAACAGACGGAGTTCTCTGGTACCAAATCGCGTAAAGATGCCCTCAAAAATGTCCCCTCGCAACAAAATATCTTTAATGCGCAGACTGCATTCAGTAAGTTGATTAAGTCCAAGTCAAAGGGCAATGTCCGGTCGCAAAACGATGTCCTTGAAAATACCTCCTCGCAAAAGAATGTCTTTAAAGATATCTCATCGCAAAGTGATCTGAATCTGGATGATGAAAATCTGGCTAAGAAACCGCCACCGGAACCAGCAATCCCATGGTTGAAGATGAATGATCTCTATATGACGCTGTCGCAGTCAGGTCCGGATTCCTGGATGGATTTGGTGCGGCAACGGTACAAGGAGGGAGTGAGGGATTTTACCGTATTCACCGGGACGCATGGCAATCTAGGTGGGCAGTTCTTGGATGATGAAGGAATGATAGACAAGAATTACCAAGCAAAGGTGCATACGAAAGATGACATGAAGAGGAAGGGGACTTTAGAGAAAGAATTAACAAACAAAGGGCAAGTTGACATCAGGATGATAGATATATTCGAGCATTACAAAGGCGAGCTCAGGGATCCAAGCCTACTGCGCCGAGCAGTGAGAACTGAGATTGCACGTGGCCAGGTGGTTATCCTGGCGTGGTGCTTTTCGATAGACGCATTCAAGGCAATCCCGCAAGGGATCGTACCCAATACGATATTTGAAAAAAATAAAGATGTATCAGAAAAAGCACGAAAAGACATGCTAGAAAAAGAAACAAACTACGTAGCGCACCGACAGCAAAAGATGAAAATAAAAGATATCGTTGCGGATATCTTTGGAAAAGAAGATCTGGAAGAATATCGGATGTCACTACTATAATAAACACCCATGACAGTTCAATCGGTTATACATCCGGATGAGGCTTACTTTAGACCCTGAAGGTCTCCCGCACAGTGCTTCCTCCCACCCACACGGGTTCGCGGGAGACCTTTAGGGTCTGGATAAACGGTAGGTCACGCTTGCAGCGTGACAAAGCTTGGTAGTTTGATCATGTCTCGCACCCTACTGCTCCTCTTGGTCGGAACTATCGTCATTACTCTGGCGTGTAGCCCTGGCCTCTCCACCGTGGCGCGGCCTTCGCCGCCGGCCGCCTTTTCTCTCACACCCACGCCGGCCCCGGCTTGGTCTGCCGAGGGGGAGGAAAAGGCCAAACGGGTGAACGCGCTCTTTACTGATTTTGTAGCCCTCGACTCGCCCGGCGCGGCGGTCATCGTCATCCAAGACGGCAAGATTTTGTATCAAGCCGGCTATGGATTGGCCAATGTCAAAAAGGGGAGGGCGATCACGCCGCAGACCATTTTCCACATGGCCTCCACCAGCAAGCAATTCACGGCACTGGCGATTATGATGCTCACCGAAGAAGGAAAGCTGAAATACGACGATCTGCTTTCCAAGCACTTGCCGGAACTCGCGCGGCTGAAGGGCGTCACCCTTCGGCAGTTGCTGCAGCATACCAGCGGCCTCGAAGATGATGATGAAGCGCTGACGGAGGCCTACCCCGCGCCAACCCACGCTGACCTGCTGGCCTGGCTCGCCGACAACGGCGAGTTGAGCTTCACCCCCGGAGAAGAATTTGAATACAGCAATCGCGGGTATGAAATTCTCGGCCTCGTCGTCGAGCGCCTCTCCGGTCAATCCTACGGCGCATTTCTACAGGCGCGCGTTTTCGATCATCTAGGAATGCGCAGCACGTTTGTCTATGATCCGGCCCGGCTGGACGATCCCGACCGCGCTACCGGCTACGAAGCCGAGAGTGGACAATTTACAGTGTCTGACTCCGATCCGATGGATAATCTTCTTGGCTCCGGCTCGACCTATTCCACCGTCGCCGATTTCTATCTTTACGACCAGGCGCTTTACACCGACGAGTTGGTCAAACAATCGACTCTGGCAGAAGCGTTCCAGCCGGCGCCTCTGAATGATGGCCGGGAAGAGCCGTATGGTTTTGCTTGGGACTTGGGAGAGTATCACGGTGCAACTTACGTTGGGCACTCCGGCGAATGGCTGGGCTTTGTTTCGTACATTCTACGTTTCCCGGAGCTGAAATTCTCGGTGGCGTTGTTCTCCAACCGCACTGATACGGATGTGGACAATTTGCCCTTCCAGATCGCGGACATTTATTGGCCTGCGCGTTAGAGTGTTTGATTCTAATAAAAAAGAGATTTAACCGCAGAGAGCGCGGAGTTCGCTGAGAATTTAAAAATCTCTGCGCGCGCACTTCGCGTCTGCGCTCTCCGCGGTGAGAAAGGTTTTTTGCAATCGGGTCATCTTTACAACTGCTCCGCCACGGGATTGATCAAAATATATTCCACCGCCGAGCGGCGTTCGATGCGCTGAATGCTCTCCCGCAGCGAGTCCATCGGAATCAGCACATTGTCCACGGCTACCAGGTGAGTCGCTTGGGTGCGTTCAATCGCTTCCAGCGTGGCTTCGACCCAAGTGACATCCCGCCGGGAGGGTTTGAGCCGTTCGACTGTGATGCCCTCCGTGCGCAGGATGCGCAGCATTTGGTTGACCCGTACCTCGTGTTTAGCGTTCAGGGTGAGCGGATCGGCCTGGGGTGTAATCACGGTCACGCCGAAGTGTTTTCGCGGCGTGTCCGCGCCGTTTTCGATCTCCAAGTGCCCAAAATCCAAAATATGCACCGGCGCGTTGTAGGCCTGGGCGAGGCCCAACACGGTGGGGAGGGCGGCGGTGGCATTGTACAGCGGACCCACCGGCATCAGAATCGCTTTTTGCCGGAAGCGGCCCAGCAGCGCTACGTATTCCGGCGAGGTCTCGATTAACTGATCATGCTGTCCCACCGCCCGAATGACACTGCCGCCGGACTCCTCTTGATCCAGGACCACAATTTTGTCCGCGTTGCGAATGATGCTCAACCGGTGGGTGATGATGAGCGTCGTGATCCGCCCCCGGCAGAAGCGGTCTAGGTCGCGCATCACCGCCGTTTCCGTTTCTCGATCAAGCGCCGAAGTGGGTTCATCCAGGACCAGGATGGCCGGCTGGGATAAGATGGCGCGCGCCAGGCTGACCCGCTGCTTTTGGCCGCCGCTCAGTGCTTGCCCCGTCTCCTCAATCACGGTGTCATAGCCTCGTTCCAGGTTGTCAACAAATTCGGTGACGTGTGCCAGTTGCGCGGCTGTTTTCACGGCCTCCAGGCCGGCGTCCGGCCGGGCAAAGCGAATGTTGTTCGCCAGGGTGTCGCGAAAGAGGACGACGTTTTGCGCCATCCAACTAATGTCCTGGCGCAGCCCTTCCACCGTCAAATCGCGTAGATCATACCCATCCACCGTCACGCGCCCGCTGGTCGGATCGTAAAAGCGGGCAATCAGGCTGAGCAGTGCGCTCTTGCCGGTTCCGGAGCCGCCCACAATCGCCACCTTTTCTCCGGGCAGAATTTCCAAGTTGATATTTTTCAAGTGCCAGGCGGTTGGATCGTGGGGCTTGCCACCTGCCCCGCGTCCTGAGCCTGTCGAAGGATCGCGGGGTGAAGCGGCGTCGAAGGGCAGGTAACTGAAATGAACGCCTTCAAAACGGATGTGCCCCTTGAGCCGTCCAGGCGTAATCGCATTGCGTTTTTCTTCTACCGCCGACTGGGTGAAAGTCAACTGGGCCACGCGCTGCGCGGCGGCCAACATGGTTTGAACTTTGACCAGCGCGGTGCTCAAATTACGCAGAGGTTGAATGAATTGGTTAAAGTAAGCCGCAAAACTGATGAGTAAGCCGACTTGAAAAAGACCGCGCAGAATGCCCAGGGTGCCCAGACCATAGATCAGCACCAGTCCTAAGAAGGACACGGTGTGCACTAAGACTCCATTCAGATGCATGAGGTCAACACTGCGGGTCAAGGTGCGACCCAAGTGTTCCAGTTCGGCGCGGAACTCGCGCGTTGTGCGCGCGACCTGATCGAAAATCTGAATATCCTTGACCCCTTCCACATCTTCGTTCAAGGTGGCGCTGGTCGCGGCAAAGAGTTCGCTGTAGTGCATGGCTAACCGGCGGACGCGGGGGATGATGGTGTTATTGCCGAGCAGATAGACCAGGCCGGCAAATAAAATGCTGCCCAGTCCCAAGCTCCAGTTTAGAACGAGCATGAAGATCGTCGTCAAGATCAATTGTCCAACCAGGTTGAGCAAGCTTGGCGCTTCCTGGGCAAAGAAAGTGCTGATCACTTCCACGTCATTCATGCCGGTGCTTACCAGTTGGCTATTTCCATAGTGCTGATAAAACGCCGGTGGCTGGCGCATCAAGTTCAGGTAGTAATCCGCGCGGATGTCTACGATCATGGTCTGCGCCAATTCCGTCATGAGGACGTACGTGCGGTAAAACAACAGATTACCTAAGAGGAAGATGCCCACCATTTCCAGCAGCAACTGCCGGATCAGGCGCAAGCCATCCGACCGGGTAGCGCCGTCTTGGGCCAGGGGCAGCGCTTGGTCAATGAGCGGGGTGAAGAGGCCCAACCCCAAGAGGGAAACAAAGATGGCGAGGAACAAGCTGATGAGCGCCAGACTCCAGCCCAAACGCTCACGCTCCAGGTAGCGAAGCAGATAACGCCAGACCGCGCCGGTTGGCGCCGCCGCGCTGGTTGGGTGGGTATATGTGTCAGTGGCGGAAGAAGTCAAGAAAGTGTCCTGAGGGAGATTTAACCGCAGAGAGCGCGGAGTTCGCTGAGAAATTCTTTTTCTCTTTCTTTATCTTTCTCTCTGCGGTCTCTGCGCGCTCCGCGGTTAAAAAAGCTTTTTAGCGAATCAAAATGTATTGCACCGTGTTGCTGTCCCGGCTGGAAATCCACAGGCGCTGACCATCGAACAGCACGCCGGTGGGGCTGGCGCCCACGCGCACGGGGCGGGCGGTTTGGCCGGTGAGGGGATCAACCGCCTCCACCGT
>Ga0075431_100000755_pt1 | contig 27981 bp, 19 predicted proteins | sample RhiMetdeltSRZDD5_FD_75297 | JGI IMG/M metagenome (GOLD analysis project Ga0075431, IMG submission 75297) | Populus rhizosphere microbial communities from Tennessee, USA - Rhizosphere MetaG P. deltoides SRZDD5 | ecosystem: Host-associated > Plants > Roots > Rhizosphere > Soil | place: USA... | reverse complement strand
ACCAGGAGCCGCAACTTGCCGGTGTACCCATCCCCGGTCGGCACGAGCAACAGCTTGAAGATCGGGATCTTGATGTGCAGGGGAAGGGCGACGCTGCCGTCGCCGCCGTCGGTGCCGGCGCCGGGCTCGACGATCACCTGCAGGGGGTTGTCGGAGAAGCCGTGCATGAGCGAGGTCATGGTGCGGTCGATCGCCTGCTCGAGCGCGGGCTTGTCGCGGTAGTTGCGCCGGTAGTCGACGCTCGTCCCGGGCGTCTTCACCGTGACCTCGAGGCGGTGCTCCTTGCCGTCCCCGTGGTGGCGGGGTGTGAAGCCGAGGCTGTAGTAGGTGCCGAGGTCCTCGCGCATGCGGACGAGGTCGGCGCCGTAGTCGTTGCCGTCGAGCATGGCGCGACCGCCGGTCTCGGCGGCGAGGAAGACGAAGGGGTTCGCCAGGTTCTCGCGCAGCACCTGCACCACCGCTGCCTGCGTCAGCAGCCGCCCGCCGAGCCCGACGCTCATCGTGTCGGTCCCCTGCAGGCCGCTCGCCTGCATGGTGTAGAACGTGACGCCGTTGGCGTTGGCGTGCGCCGCCAGCCGCCGCAGCGGCTCGGCGAGCCCGTAGCGCTGCGCCTCGAGCATCACTTCCTGCGTGTTGCCGGGCTGGGCACCGCCCAGGCTGTCGTTGGGCGCGTAGTAATCCGGGATGTCGAGGCCGGTGCGCAGGGCGCCGCCGGCGCAGAGCTCGGTGAAGGCCTGGAAGAGATCCTCGCCCGGGGTGAGGGGAAAACCGTCGCTGACGTAGAGCAACGCCTTGCGACCCTCGAGCCCGGCGAGCGAGTTGACGGTGAAGCGCAACCGGGCGAGGGTCCGCAGGGCATCGTCGCGCGTCGCCTCGGCGTAGCGCCGTACCGGGTCGACCACGCTGGTCCCGCAGGGCTGGCCCTTCTTGGCCATCGTCTCCTGCTCGTTCATCATTGCCTGGAAGGCGTGCAGGCGACTCGCCTCGACGTCGTAGCCGCCGGCCGAGGACTCCTGCGCCTCGAGCAGCACGCGCTCGAGGGCAGCGCGGTCGATGGAGAACGCCAGGCGCACCTCGAGGCCGAGGTCATCGGTCACCACCGACACGCGGTCGGTCGGCTGTAGGTGGGTGGCGGCGAAATCGCTCACCTGACGCAGGATCCGCGCGCGATTGCCCGGTCGCAGGTGTTGGTCGTCGACGTAGACGAGCAGGTGGGTCGAGGCCGCAGGCGCCGCAGGCGGGAGGATGGCGTCCACCGGCGCGGCACCAGGCGTGCCGGCCTCCACCTGGGCGGCTGGCTGCGCTGCCGGAGCCGCGGCGGCAGAGACGGCGGCGAAGTGGGAGATGGTCACCGCCTTGCCGTCTTCGAGCAGCCGGAAGTCGCCGCGGCGGAGGCCCTCGAGCGGGCGCCCGTCCTCGTCGGTGACGCGCACCTCGACCGTGACCAGTTCGACATCGACGGTCTCGCCCATGGGGGGGGCGATGGTGAGATCACCCTGCGAGCGGGCGACCGCGGCGAGGGTGAGCGTGGCGAGGAAGAGGCCGAGGGCGCGGCGAAGCGGCAGGGTTGGGTGCATGGCATCCGTTGGAGAGGTGGCGGACGGCGGATCCTTCGCGGGACGGGCTCACAGTCCGCTCGCCTGGCCAAGCTCGAGGAACTTCTCGGCCAGTGCGGCGAGCTGGTAGTGGGCGTTGAGGCCACTTGGGTTCGGCAGGACCCAGAGCCGCGCGGATCCGAACGGGTCCGGCTGTGGCCCCATCTCCGCGCCAGGGCGGTCGAACGCGGTGCGGTAGGCGCCGATACCGAGCACGGCGACGGTGCGCGGCTTCAGGCGGCGGACCTTCGCCAGGAGCGGTGCGACGCCGGCGCGGATCTCTTCCGACGAGAGCTCGTCCGCTCGTGCGGTGGCGCGTTCGACGAGATTGGTGATGCCGATGCCGAGCGCCAGCAGCTCGGCGCCTTCCGACGGCGCCAGCAGGCGCGGCGTCAACCCGGCGGCGTCGAGAGCCCTCCAGAACCGATTGCCGGGGCGCGCGAAGTGGCAGCCTGCGGCCGCCGAGTAGAGGCTCGGGTTGATGCCGCAGACGAGCACCCGCAGCCCCGGCGCGAGCAAGTCCGGAAGGGTGCGGCCCGCGGCGGCGCCGATCTCGTCGCGCGTCGGGCGTCGCACGGTGGCAGTCTAGCGGCCACGTGCGGGCATGCGCCGGTGGGCGGCGATCCCGCCTAGCCGTGCACCTCGCCCCTCAGCGCCGCCTGCATCCGCGCATCGGCGGCCACACGCTGCCCGATGTGCCGTCCCACTTCGTTGCCGGAGTACCAAGCTGGGCTGATCGCGGCGCCGGCCCTCACCAGGGCGGCGACGATGCGGTAGAACGCGGGCCACTCCGCCTCGTCACGGCCCTCGCCGCCCCACGCGTACACCGCCCACTCGAGCGGCGTGCCGCCGTGGTTCGCATCCCTGACGTCCACCTGGGCGCCCCGGTGCAGTAGCAGCTCGACCAGCTCCGGCTTGCCTCCTATCGCCGCCCAGTGGAGCGCCGTCACGCCGTCGTCGCCGCGCAGGTCCGGCTCCACGCCCGCCGCGAGGAGAAGGCGCACGACCTCGTCGCGGCCGTACCCGCACGCGTACCTGAGGCCTTCCGCGAGCTGCCGCGGCGTGGCGCCGTGCCGCAACGTGCCGTCCGAGGCGACGAAGTGTTGGACCACGTCGAGGCGGCCCATCCCCGCGGCTTCGTCCAGATCGAGGTGCGCGCCGTGCTCCATCAGCCAGTGCGCGGCCTCGGGCTGGCCGTTTGCGAGGCAGGCGCGGACGATGCCCCACCCGCCGTCGCGGCTGTTGACGTCAGCGCCGGCGGCGACCAGCGTTTCGAGCAGCGGGGTCATGACCCCTGCTCGAGCCGGGTGCATGCTGGTCGCCGTGAGCCCGAGCGGCGTATCGCCGCCGCCGTAACACGCCGCCTTCGCGTTCACGTCGGCACCGGCGGCGAGCAACAGCTGCGTGATGGCGACGACGTTGGGTGGTGTCTTCTGCCGGTAGCCCTCGACGCCGTTGGCCGAGACGTAGTGCAGCAGCGTGCAGCCGTGGGCGCGGCTGGAGCGCGCCGTGGCCAGCTCGGGGTGCTCGAGCAACAGCCGCCGCAGGGTGTCCTCTTCGCCGGAAACGATTGCGTCCACCGCCTCCTCGAACCGTGCGACGGCGGAGCCCTGACGCCTGAGGGTCTCGATGTGTCGGACCAGCGCTGGCCAGCTCGCGAATCCATGGACCCGCCCGATGACGAGCTGCGCGTGAGCGAGGGTGGGCCGCGGCGGCGGAACGTTCTTGACCGTGCGCTCGCCGGTCCAATACGCGGTGAATCGCCGCGCTTCCCCGTCGAGCTGGTCGTTCCCGCGCTCGTGGCCGACCTCGCCCGAAAGCCCGGCGAGCCTCTGGAACCAGTTTTTCGCCCACGAGTGGATCGCGGCGGCGCTGCCGCTCTTCACGGCGGCGGCAAGCTCCTTGGCGAGCTTCTTGTACTGGTCTACGTCGGGGCGAGGGGGCAGCGGCAGCCCTTCGGTGACGTGCATGCGAGTCTCCTTTCATGACATGCCCTGCGTCCGCTAGCTCGGGCTGAAGGAGCTCGTCGTCTGAGTGCGCCGAGGCTTCGGGTGGGCACGGCCCTTTCCGCGGACTGGAGGCGCCCCGAGCGCTCCGCCCAAGCGTAGAGCGTGCCGCCGGCTGAGCGCAATCCGCGCTTTTCTGTAGGGTGCGGTCCAACGAGGCCCGGTTGAGTGCTTATAATCCCCGAGCTCAGTCGCCAAACTCGGTTCGAGTCGTGCTCCCAAGCACGTCCGAGCCTGCCGCCACAGAGAGGTGCCGCCATCATGGTTGAGAATGTTCGTCGGCCGCTTCGCAGACATCGGCTCTCGGGACTCTCTCATCGCGGGGCGGTCGCCGCCGCCCTCGCCGTCCTCCTCGCGCTGGTCACCGCCGGCGACGCGCAGGCGCGCTGGCCCTGGAAGCGCGCCAGCAAGGCGGCGCCGGTCGAGCGCGAGGTGACGCGCGAAGGCGCCGAGCCCGCCCAGCTGGGCGCCCCGCTGCAACGTGCTACGCCCGACGACGACGAGGGGCAGGGCGACGCCGAGGAGGGATCGGCGGCTCCGCAGCCGGCCGCGCCCTGGAGGCCGGGAAAGCCAGTCGAGATGAGCATGCGCCGGGGGGGCAGCAGCCGCGTGGACCTGCGCACCCTGCCGCAGACTCCTCCCCGCCCCCGCCAGCGGCCCGAGATGCCAGAGCCGCCCCTGCGGCCCGGCATCGCCCCCGGTGTCGCCGCCCCGGTCGAGGGAACGGCCGTCGGTGCGCCCGAGGGTGGAGGCCCGGCGCCCCCGCCGATCGCCGAGTTCGACGGCCTCGACCGGCAGAACTGGGGCGCCGGCAGCCCCCCCGACACCAACGGCGACGTCGGACCCGCGTATTACATCCAGACGGTCAACACCTCGATCGGCGTCTGGGAGAAGGCGACCAACACGCGCGTCGCGGCGTTCACCTTCGACACCCTGATGAGTCAGGGCAGCTTCGGCAACCTCTGCGACACCGAAAACTTCGGCGACCCCGTGGTGCTCTACGACTCCTTCGAGGATCGCTGGGTGATCACCGACTTCGCGTTCGTGCTGAACGGCAGCAACCAACCCGTGGCCCCGGCGTTCCAGTGCTTCGCGGTGTCGCAGACCGGCAACCCGGTGAGCGGCGGCTGGAACTTCTACTCGATCCAGGTGCCCGACCTGCTCAACGACTATCCGAAGCTCGCCATCTGGCCCGACGGCATCTACATGTCGGCCAACATGTTCGGCTTCGCCGGCGGCTCCTTCGCCACGATTCGGGCCTGGGCTTTCAACAAGCAGCAGATGTACGCCGGCGCGCCGACCGTCCAGGTGGTGTCCTTCGACATCGGCGGTGACTTCACTATCGTCCCCAGCAACGCCCGCCTGCAGACCGGGACGCCGCCACCGGGCACCCCGAATTACTTCGTCGGCACTTGGAACTTCCTCAACGCGCTGACGGTGTACAAGTTCCACGTCGACTGGGAGCACATCTCGCTGTCCACCTTCACGGGCCCTGACGTGCCGCTGGCCGCCACCAGCTGGCCCAACGCGGCCGTCGGCAACGCCGCGCAGCCGGGCACGGCGACGCTCCTCGACGTCTTGCAGATCCGGGCCATGGTGCAGAACCAATACACGAACCTCGCCGGCGCCGAGTCGCTGTGGGTGCCCCACACCGTGCGTCGCGGCAACACCACCGGTTTCGCCGCCCCACGCTGGTACCAGGTGAACGTCACCGGCGGCACAGTGGCAGCCAACCTGCCCCAGGCCGCGACCTGGGACCCCGACGCCGCCGACGTGATCAACCGCTTCATGCCCAGCCTGGCCGTCGACCGTGCGGGCAACATGGCGCTCGGCTACAGCACCTCCAGCGGCGCGGCGTTCCCCTCCCTCAAATACGCCGGCCGGCTGTCGACCGATCCGGCGAACACGCTGAGCCTCACCGAGCAGGTGTTGTTCGCTGGCACCGCCTCGCAGACCGGCTCCACCCGCTGGGGCGACTACAGCGCCATGACGCTCGACCCCGACGGCTGCACTTTCTGGTACACCAACGAATACGCCAACCCGGACTCGCAGGACTTCGACAAGCGCTGGAAGACGCGCATCGGCTACTTCAAGTTCGACGAGTGCACGACGGTCGGCGGCGGCGGCACCCTCTCCGGCACCGTCACCGTGAACCCGGGAGGCGCCCCCATCAGCGGCGCGACAGTGAGCCTCGGCAGCCGCACGACGACGACCAACGGCAGCGGCAACTACTCGTTCACCGGCCTGCCGGCGGGGACTTACCCGGCCGTCACAGCGACGGCGCCGGGCTACGCCCCGCAGTCGTTCATCAGCATCGTGGTGACCGATGCGGCGACGACCACACAGGACTTCGCGCTCACCGCGGCACCCGCCAGCGCCTGCTTCACGGACACCACGCAGAGCGAGTTCCAGGCCGGCATTCCCTCCAACGTCGACCTCACCGGCAGCCCCGGCGACGTCAAGCTCGCCAGCCCCGACCAGCTCGACCAGCAGAACGCCACGCTCTCGACCAACGGCCTCGCGTTCACCAACACCACCTGGCTGGGCCAGACCTTCCTCGCCGCCGCCAGCGGCCAGCTCACCAAGGTCGACCTGAACATGTTCAGCCTGAGCTGCGCCGCGGTCACCATGCCGAACGTGACGGTGTCGATCCGCAACGCGGCCAGCAACCTGCCGACCGGCGCCGACCTCGCAACGGCGACCATCACTGGCTTCTGCAACGGTGCCGGGGGCTGGTTCACGGCTACCTTCGGCTCGCCGCTGGCAATCACCAGTGGTACGAGCTACGCCATCGTGGTGCGCGCGGCGGCAGCGATCCCGGCACCCGGTGTCTACGCCTGGACGCGATCCGCCACTAACACCTATGTCAACGGCGCCCGAAGCGCCTCGACCGACAGCGGCGCCAACTGGACCCCTGGCGCGGCGGCGACCGACCTCGGTTTCAAGACCTACGTCAACGCCGGCTACGTCGCCAGCGGCAACCTGGTCTCGTCCGGCAAGGACGCCAACCCTGCGACCGGCCTCGGGGCGTCGTGGGCGACCGTGAGCTGGAACGGTACGACTCCAGCCGGCACCGAGATCAAGCTGCAGGCGGCGGCAAGCAGCAGCCCTGCAGGGGTCTTCAACTACGTCGGACCGGACGGCACGGCTGGCACCTTCTTCACCAGCGGCGCCTCGCTCGGCCAGTTCACCGGCTCGCGCGTCCTGCGCTACAAGGCCGTGCTGACGACCAACACCGGCGCCTCCACGCCGACGTTGAACGACGTCACGGTCTGCTTCAACAACGTGCTCGCGGCGGACGTCTCCGTCACCAAGACCGCCGACGTCGCGGCGGTGGTGCCAGGCGGCACCGTCGTCTACACCATCGTCGTCGCCAACGCCGGGCCGAGCGCGGCGACCGCGGCGAGCCTGACCGACACCTTCCCGGCGGGCTGCACGTCGGTGAACTACACCAGCGTCGCAGCGGGCGGCGCCACCGGCAACACGACCTCGAGCAGCGGCAACATCAACGACGCGGCTCTCAACCTGCCGGTGGGCAGCTCGGTGACGTACACCGCAACCTGCAACGTCGCCGCTTCGGGCACCTGGGTGCTCGCCAACACCGCCACGGCAGTCACCGGCGGCGGCGTGACCGAGATCAACCCGGGCAACAATTCCGCCACCACCAGCACCCAGGTCGGCACCGGCAACTTCTCCGACGGATTCGAGTCGGGGACCACCTCGGCCTGGGCCGAACGGCTGAACGCCTCCAACTGAGCCGCGCCCTCCTCGCCGCGTACGTGGGGGTCGCCCAACGTGCGCGGCGGGAAGAGGTCCTCACAGCAGAGAGGTGCCGGCCGTTCGCGGCCGGCACCTCGTTTCGCTTGCACCCGTCTCGCGGTGCGTCAGCTCGCGGCGGCCATGTGTTGCTCGAGCTCCTTCGGGCTCTTGAAGAACAGCCGACCGAGCTCTTGCGCCGTCGGATCGGGGAAGATCTCCTCGTCGCCCCGCTCGAGCCCATCGAGGATCGATGACGCTGCGACCGACGGTGCCGTCTTATCCCAGTCGATCGCCTTCGCCATGTCGGTGTCGATCGGTCCCGGATAGACCCCGGCCACGTACGTCCCCTGCGCCTTGAGCCAGCCGCGGGTGGCCTGCGTCACCGAGTGCAGCGCCGCCTTCGACGCGCTGTACGAGGTGAGCATGCCGAACGCGACAAGCCCGGCGACCGAGCTGATGTTCGCCACGGTGCCGCCACCCTGCGCGGCCAGCGTCGGCGCGAACGCCTGGGTCACGGCGAGCGTTCCGAGAACGTTCACTTCGTATTCTTCGCGGCCAGCCGTCACCCAGGCCTTGTCCGCGAACTCGCCCCCCAGCAGAGCGACGATGCCGGCGTTGTTGATCAGCAGGCTGACGTCCGGGGCCGCGTCCACGGCGGCGCGGATCTGATCGGGGCGAGTGACGTCGAGGCGGATCGGAACGACGCGGCCGTTCGATTCCGCGGCCAGCGCCGCCAGCGTCTCGGGTCGACGAGCAGCCGCGTAGACCTTCGCGGCGCCGCGCTCGAGCAGGGCGTTGACCAGCGCGAGACCGATGCCGCGGTTGGCGCCGGTCACCAGTGCGACCGTGCCCTTGATCTGACTAGCCATGGATGCGCTCCTTTGTCGACCGCCGCCATACAGACCGGTCGGTCTAGTTGTGGACACAGACTAGACCGGTCGGTCTGGTATAGTCAAGCCATGGTGGAGCGCACGGCGTCGGCGCCGCCGAAAGTCGCCGAAACGGGGGTCTATCAGCGGGTCATGGACACTGCCTGTCGGCTCTTCTACCAGGAGGGGATTCAGGCAGTCGGGATCCAGCGGCTGATCGACGAAGCGGGTATCGCCAAGGCCTCGCTCTACGCTCACTTTTCGTCGAAAGACGACGTCGTGGTGGCGTACCTGGAGCGTCACGGAGCAGCCTTGCGCGAGGGCGTCCAGGAGCATCTCGACAACGCGCGACTCGGCGCCCGCGGCAAGCTCCTCAAGATCTTCGACATGGTCGTGGAGATGGTCGAGGCTCCCGGGTTTCGCGGCTGCCCCTTCTTGAACGCAAGTGGGGAGCTGGCCGACCCCGACCACCCGATCAAAGCTGCCGCGCAGAAGCAGCGTCAATGGCTTCATGAGACGTTCTCGCGCCTCGTCAAGGAGACCGGCGCACCGTCGCACGAGCGGCTGAGCGGGGCGCTCATCGTTCTCTTCGACGGCGCCACGGCCACTGCGCTCATCGACGGCGACCCCTCGGCGGCTCGCCAGGCGCGGTGGGCAGCCGAGCGGATGCTGCCCTGAGGCTGAAAACGAGCGCACCGACGGACGAGCGAGCGCATTACCCGTCGGCTCCGATCCGGCGCGGCAGGGCACCTCGCGCGCAGCTACGGTCGCATCGAAACCGTGTCGACCCCGAGTTTGGGGCCGCTAGACTCTGAGTTTCGGGCGGATCAGCCGATCTCCAGCAAGAGGTGCTCGGGTGCCAGCGACTCAAGGAAACCGCGTGCGTCGGGGATCTGACCGGCAGCAAGGACACCAGACAGCTGGCCCGCGTTCGCGACGACCCGCCGGGTCGCCTCCACCACGAGGGGTGCGGTGATGGCGTAGATGTCTCGCCCGGTTGCCACCGCACGTCGCTCGGCGCGCGACGACCGCACGACCGCCTCGATCATGAACGTCTGGGAGGAACGGCCGCTCGCGTCGACGGCCGGCGGTGGCGACAAGTCGGGATCGGACAAATCCCTCAGTGGCGCGAGCGTCATGTACCCGCGTATCGCATTGGTCTTCAAGTGCCGGGACATCGTGACGCTGTCCGCGGTCGTGAATTCTGCCGCGACAGGTTGCTTGCCGATCGGCGCCGGGAACGTCCATTCGCTGGTCGGAGCGGCGCCTGCGCGCAGCTCCAGGCGACCGCCGGAGAACACCAGTCGCCGTCCCCCTCTGCGATGCTCCGCGGCCTGGATCGTCGCCCGGGTTCCAAGTGTCGGCTTCCAGCTGCTGAGCGCATAGGCCAGGGTGATCTCGTCGGCATGCGACCAGTCACCCATCGCGGCGGTGGCCAGCAAGTCACCCAGTCCGCCGTAGAACCCGATCGCCGGCGCAATCACGATCCCTGCCTCACAGGCGCGGCCGGCGTAGTGCTCGAACGTCGCCGCGGCGATATCGGGCTCGGCCACCACGTCCAGGTAGGACGTGCGCGCACGCAAGGCGGCTTCGATCACCGGTGCGGCCGTGACCGAGAACGGGCCTGCGCAGTTGATGACCGCAGCGGAGCCGAGCAACGCCCGGTCGAGCGACCCCGGGTCGTCGAGCGAGGCGGACCGGATCTCCACATCGCCACGCGCTGCAGCAACGCCTTCCAGCTTGTGGATGTCGCGACCGGAGAGTATCGGCTTCCATCCCCTCCGGCTGAGCTCGCCGACGATGAAGCGTCCCGTGTGTCCATAGGCACCGAAGACGGTGACGGCGCGTTTTGACAACAACGGGAATCCCTCGGGCATATGCACGCTACAGACCTGTCTGTCTCTATGGAGGAAAGGTATAGTACAGACCTGTAGCGTGTCAAGGCAGGGGGTCGGCCATGAAACCAGGTGCAGCCATGAAACCAGATGCAGCCATGAAACCAGGTGCAGCCATGAACCCAGGTGCAGCAACGGCTCCGAAGGGGCCAGCGAAGCGCGATCCCGCCAGCGTGCGTGATCGCCTGCTGGAAACTGCCGCGAGACTCTTCTATCAAGAGGGAGTCCGGGCGATCGGCGTGGACCTCGTCGTCGAGCGCTCTGGCGTGGCCAAGACCAGCCTGTATCGGCACTTCCCGACCAAAGACGACCTCGTCGTGGCGTTCCTCGAACGGGACGACCTGGCCTATTGGGCCTCCTGGGACGAGATCGCGATGCGTCTGAAGGACAATGCGCGGGCCGAGCTCGAAGCCCATGTCCGCTGGATTGCCCAATACATCGGCCGACCCGACTACCGCGGCTGCCCGTTCCTGAACGTGGCGAGCGAATTCCCCGCCGCGGACCACCCTGCGCGCGCTACAGCTCTCGAGCACAAGGCCGAATTGCGTCGGCGCCTGGGTGCCTTGACCAAGCGAATGGGTGCGCGCCGACCCGCATTGCTGGCGGATCAGCTCGTGCTTCTCATCGACGGCGCCTACGTCAACGGCCAGCTGCTCGGCAAGGAAGGCCCCGTGAGCGCATTGGTGCGGGCGGCGCTCGCCTTGATCGCCGCGGCGACGGTCGAATGATCCGCTGATCGGTGGCAGGGCGGCAACGAGGCTCGCGTCTTGCCGGGCACCGTGCGGTCGATCACGCCGCCGAAGCGGCGGCACCCAGCCGAACCTCACGGCTCGCGTAGACCAGCGCGAGGCCCATCAGGGCCAGCAAGCTCGCCGCGGCCGCGCCGCCGGCGGCAGCGGCGACGGAGCCCTTCGTCACCGACAGGATGTAGCTCCAGTTCGCGAAGACGAGCGCGGCGAGCGCGGCGCCCACGGCCACGAGCCCCAGCCCCATCGCGAAAAGCTCGGGGCTGCGCGCGGTTCTCAGGCCCCTGTCGAGGTCGATCTGCCTGATGTTCCTTCCCACCAGCGCGCGAATCACGATCCAGGCGAGGGGGTGCATGACGCCAGCGAAGACGAACAGGAGCCTGAAGTTTCCGAGCCACTGCAACATTCCGCCCGCGACGAGCAGCATGAGCATGCCGCCGATACCGCCGCACATGCCGCCGAACCCGACGATCGAGCCGACAGCTCGATTCGGAAAGGCGTCGGACGCCACCGTGAACATGTTGGCGGACCACGCCTGATGACACGAGGTGGCGACACTGATGAAGGCCACGGCCGTCCACAGATTCTCTGCCATCACGCCGAGCGCCGAGATCGGAAGGCCGGCCGCGAAGAGCGCCATCGTCACGAGGCGGGCGCGGGTCCCGGACCAGCCGCGGCGGATGAAGAATCCCGGCAGCCAGCCGCCGAAGATGCTTCCGAGGTCCGCGGCGAGATAGATGACGAGAAGGGCCCCGGCCGCCGAAGCGAGCGTCACGCCGCGCTCGCGCTGCAGATACGACGGCAACCACGTGAGGTAGAACCACCACACTGGATCGGTGAACATCTTGCCGATGCAAAACGCCCACGCCTCGCGGTAGCGGAGCAGCGACTGCCAGGGAACGTTGAGCGCCTTCGCGGGCGGCTCCTGATCGCTGCGAATGAGCCCCGCCTCTTCGGTCGACAGTCGTGGATGCTCCTCGGGCGACCGGTAGGCCTTCATCCACACCGCGAGCCACACGAAGCCGAGCAGGCCGATGGCGATGAACGCCGCTTGCCAGCCCCGCGACACGGCGAGCCACATGATCGCTCCCTGCAACATGGCGCCGAAGTTCGTGCCGGTGTTGAAGATGCCCGTGGCGAGCGAGCGCTGGCGCCTTGGGAACCACTCGGCGACGGCCTTGACGCAAGCGGGAAAGTTCGTCGCCTCGCCCAGGCCCAGGAGGAATCGCGCCAGCGCGAACCCGAGGACGGTCGTCGCAAAGGAATGAGCCATCGCCGCGAGGCTCCACACGAGCACGCCGATCGCCAGACCGTTGCGCACGCCGACGCGGTCGAGGAGGCGTCCCGCGAACGGAAACATGGCGGCATACGAAAGTTGAAATGCGAAGTTGATCCACCCGAACTCCGCGTCGTCCCAGCCGATGGCCGTCTTGAGCAACGGCGCCATGGCGCCGAGCGACACGCGGTCGACGTAGTTGATGAACGTGACGAAGAACAGAAGCGCGCAGATGTACCAGCGAAGACCACGGATCTTCGAGGCGGCCTTGGCGGCGATGGAGACGGCCTGGGTCATGGCGTCGGACTCCGCTCCTTATTGATTCACGCCGCTGGCGAGGAAGCCGCCGTCGACGACGAGCACCTCGCCGTTGACGAAGCTGGCGGCTTCCGAAGCGAGGAACACGGCGGCTCCGGCGAGCTCCTCGACCCGGCCGAAGCGTGCCAGCGGGGTGCGGAGCTTGAACTCACGACCGCGTTCGGTGCCATCGAGCAGATCCTCGTTGAGCGGCGTGCGGAAGACTCCCGGCGCGATGGCGTTGACCAGCACGCCTCTGGGTCCCCACTCGACGGCGAGCGCCCTGGTCAGCGCCGCCACACCGGCCTTGCTGGCGGTGTATGCGGCGACCTCGTAGAGGCCGACGAACGACGCCAGCGAGGCGATGTTGACGATCCGGCCGTAGCCGCGCTCGAGCATGTGCGCGCCGAAGACCTGACAGGCGCGAAGCGTGCCGGTCAGGTTGGTGTCGAGGATCCCCTGCCACTCGGCATCGTCGACGTCGAGCGTCGGGCGGCGCTGGGTGCGTCCGGCGCAGTTGATCAGGATGTCGACCTTGCCGAAGGCCTCGACCGCGGCCTCGCGCAGTGTCTCCAGGGAGGCGCGGTCGGTGACGTCGCTGGCGAGCCGCAAGGTCTTCTTGCCGTGGCTCTCGATCGCCACGGCCGTGGCGTCGACCTCCGCCTGCCGCCGGCTGCTGGCGGCGACGTCGGCTCCCGCAGCCACGAGGCCGTCGACCAGGGCGCGTCCGATGCCGGAGGTGCCGCCGAGGACGATGGCGGCGCGTCCTGTGAGATCGAATCTTGCGAAGGCCATCAACCTATCCTAGCGATTCGACTACTCATCGTCCTCTGTCAGATGCCATACGAACGGCCCGGCGTCGTTCTGAATGCTCGATGGCACCTTCTTCGTCGGTTGTATCTCGAGGAACAGGGTCGGCGCCCAGCCCACGGTTTCGACGAGATCCGGATCGTTCACCGCGTTCCAGGCCGCCACCACGTCGACCAGGTTGTTCTCCGGCGTGCCGTTGACCTGGGTGCCTTCCTCGAAGATCACGGTGCCGTTGAGCCGTGAAATGAACTGATCCGGAGTGACGGTCCTGTCGGTCTTGAAGAAGTTGTTCTGGGCATAGATGGCCGACTCGACCCCAACGCCCCAGGAATACCCGTAGGTAGGCAGGCGCTCGACCTTGTAATAGTTGTTGTACACGTGCACCTGGCCGAAGCGAACCCGCGGGGCGCGCTGGCCGATGCCGTCGAACAGGTTGTGGTGGATCGTCACCCGCAGCTTGCCACGGTCGGCCGCGGCGCTGTCGGACGAGCCGATGAGCATCAACTTGTCGTGGTCGCGGAAGCGATTCCACGAGACCGTCACGAGGTCGGAGGCGTTCGTGATGTCGACCAGCCCGTCGTGCACCTGGAACAGCACACCGAAGTAGTGCGGCAGGGTCTCGTCGGCGGTATCGCGGTCCTCGAAAGTATTGTGGTCGATCCACACGTGGTCGGCGTTGCGCAGCGAGACGGAGTCGTATTGGGCGTTCCACGACCCCAGCGCGCCGTCGGTGGGTGCCCAAGCCGGGAAGCAGTCGAACGTATCCTGGAAGGTGAGGTTGCGGATGATGATGTTGGTGACGTTGACGCTCGAAGAGCCGCGGATGTCGAGCCAAACCCCGCGCAGCCGGGCCTTCTTGCCCAGCCCGACGATCGTGGTGTTGGACCCGACCCGGATCCGGACGCGATCCTGCTGCGCGTTCCTCGAAGCGATGCGAGCGTCTTCCACCGGGCCGCTCGGCGCCACCCGGCCCCAGACGGCAGGGTCGTAGGTGGCGAGGAAGGCCTCGATAGTGAAGCCGTTGCGGTAGTAGTCGACGCAGCCGAACGGCTGGTTGTCGTCGTCGACGTTGAAGTCGAGCGTGCCGTCGATGTAGATGATCTTGGGAGCGCTGGACGGGTTCGACGGCGAGACGGGCGACGGCACGCCGTTGTTGAGCGCGGCGATCAGCTCGCCCCGAGTACGGACGAAGTAGACCTGCTCGGGGGTCGCCGTCGAGCCGCCAGTGGTGCCGGCCACGGACGACGCCCAGCCATCGTTCGGGGTGAGCACCTCGCGGCCGAGGTCTCGGTGGTCAGCCACCGCGGAGGGCGCATTCGTCGCGGCGATGGCGACCACACACATGACGACAAGAGTGGTTTTCAAGCTAGGCATGGTTGGTCCGTCCTCCCTACGGTTGAGACTGAATGAGGTGGGTGCCACACGGTCCGTTCAGCTCCAGTGCCTCCGCTCATGCGCTCCCTACTGATTCACCCCACAGGCAAGGAAGCCGCCGTCGAGAAAGTGGTGTCAGCGGGCCGGTTTCCGCTTCGCGAGCTCGGCGACGTGGATGCCCGCCATGATCGCCGGGCCGACGCCCTTGGGATCGTCCTCGACCACGCGCTCGCTCATGTAGTAGCGGTAGCTGCCGTCCCGGCCGTAGCCCAGGCCGCCGGTCTCGCAGACGTTGGTCAGGTGGAACGACCCGTCGGCATGGACGGAGACGAACTCGTCGACCAGACCTGCATAGGCTTTCTGCGCGGCGGGTGCGAAAGATGCGGGTAGATATCCCTTGTTGATGGCCTTGGCCAGGAAGTAGGTGAACATCGCAGTGGCCGACGCTTCACGGTAGTTCCCGGGCTCGTCGGGCATGTCGACGATCTGAAACCAGACGCCCGTGGCGTCCTGGTGCCGAACCAGGCTCTCCGCGAGCTCCGGAATGATGGCGAGGAGCGGCGCGCGCAGCTCGGTCTGCTCGAGCGGGATCACGTCGAGGATGTCGACGAGCGCCATCGCGTACCAACCGAGCCCTCGCGCCCAAACGTAGCGCGACCGACCGTTTTCCGGGTTCGCCCAGCCCTGCTTCTTCGCCTCGTCCCAGGCGTGGTAGTAGAGACCCGACTGCTGATCTCGCAGATGGGATCGCGCGATCGTGAACTCCCGCGCCGCCTCTTCGACCTTTTGCTCGTCGCCCTCGGTGACGCCGACGCCGGCGAGAAACGGCATCCCCATGTAGACCCCGTCGAGCCACAGCTGATGGGGATAGCGCTGCTTGTGCCAAAAAGCCCCTTCAGACGTCCGGGGGTGCTTCGCGAGTTGTGCTGCCAGCGCAGCGATGGCCGCCCGATACCTAGGGTCGCGATGCCGCGCCCACAACCGTTGCAGCATCTTCCCCGAGTTGATGTTGTCGATGTTGAACTCGCCGGCTTCGTAGGTGCGGATCGTGCCGTCTGCGGTCACGTAACTGTCGATCGTGCGCCGGGCGAAGTCGGAGAAGCGGGGATCCCCGACGGCTGCCGAGAGGTCGTCCATCGACTGCGTCAGCAGGCCGGTGGTGTAGTTCCAGACGCTTGGCCTCGACGCGAAAGTGTCCCAGCCTCCGTAGGAGAGGCTCTCGCCGCGACGCACCATCTCCGACTCGGCGAGTTGCGTCGAGATCTGGGTGGGGCTCAGCTCGCGAACACGGCGCGACGCTTCCGTCTTCAGGCGGATGCGGGGGGACAGCGTGCGCCGTTCGACCTCGGCCGCGAGGAAGGCCTGCAGCTCCTCGCGGGTCTGAACCCCGCCCTTCTGGCCGGACCACAGGGCCCCGAAGGCATAGGAGAGCGCCTTGCCTCGCGGCCGCAGCACCAAGACCTGGCTGCCCTCGTCCCGGGTCTGCGAGACGAGGTCCATCTTCCGGAAGAGGACCACCATTCCGAGGTTGTCGTCGAACAGGGTCTGCCGGCCGAAGGTCGCCATGTAGCTCCAGGCCTCACCGGTGACGTCGAGGTCGCCGACCATCACCTCGGCCTGCGGGTGCGTGACGAGACCGACGGCGAGATTGTCGAGCGGGGCCGAGGTCGCGAGCGTCACGTCGACCATGGGGCTCCCGGCCTGCATCGACAGGGTGGCGGTGAGGTCGACGGTCGCGGCACCGGTGTTCCATCCTTTGAACCCGAGGTCGAAGGCGGCGCGGATCGGCCCATCGGACCGGATGGTGGTGGAGCGCTCCGCGACGTCGGAGACCAGCACGGCCTTCTTGCCGTTCCAGTAGCCGAATCCGCCCATTCCCAGGCTCTCGCCCACCTTCAGGATGTCCACGCCCCAGTCGGCCATCGCGTGGTAACTCTCGTAGCCGTCCAGACCCACGGCCGGCAGCACCATCGCGGACGTCTTCTTGCCGAAGATGTCGAAGCCGTTGCGCCAGTCGAGGTAGACGCGGTATCCGACCTGGTCGCTCTCGATACCCGGCCCTTCGTAGCGGAGGTACTCGTTGTGATCGCTGGACTGCGGCGGCATGGTGACGTGACGGGCGCTGCGGAACGTGCCGCCCACGTACTTCTTCTCCTGCCAGGCGCCACCCTCCTTGGTCGACACCTCGGCGTGGGCTCGTGGCGCAGCGGCGCCCTCCACCGCGTGCCGGTCGACGAGGTAGCGGTGGGTCGCGGCGGCATCCAGGTCGGCGAGGAAGGCGAGCCCCTCGGGGCGGCCGTCACCGTCCTCGTCGAGGAGCTGCGTGGGCCTCGCGCTGTTCCCTTCCCACACCTGCAGCGGGCCGCTGGTCACACCCAGCTGCTCCAACGAAAGGCGCACGAGCGTGTCGGGCCGGCGGAAGGCGGAGGGGTTGGAGACCTCGAGGTGGGCGACCGCCTGCGGCGCGGCAGCCGCGCCCGCCGGGTGCGATGCGCCGCTGCATCCCAAGGGGACGAAGAAGAGTAGCAACAGGGAAGGAACGAGCGGCGCTCTCATGAGATGGATCCTCGTTCGGTGGAGCCGGTGCAACCGGACGGCGGCGCGCTTCCGATCCATCACCGCGCCAGCCAACCGCCGTCGACGGCGATGGTGTAGCCGTGCATGTATTGCGATGCGGCCGAAGCGAGAAACACGGCCGCGCCCTGAAGGTCCTCCGGGGCTCCCCAGCGCCCCGCGGGAATCCTCTCCAGGATGGCCTGGTTGCGAACCGGATCCTCGCGGAGGGGTCTGGTGTTCTCCGTGGCCATGTACCCCGGGGCGATGGCGTTGACGTTGATGCCGTGCGGCGCGAGCTCGTTGGCGAGCAGGCGCGTGAGCCCGAGGACCGCGCTCTTCGAGGCGGTATAGGAGGGCACCCGGACGCCGCCCTGGAAGCTGAGCATCGACGCGACGTTGACGATCTTGCCGCCGCGTCCCTGCTCGATCATCACCTTGGCGACGGCCTGGCTGAGAAAGAAGAGGGTCCGGACGTTGACGTTCATCACGTCGTCCCAGTCCTTCTCGGTGAACTCGGCGAGCGGCGCTCGGCGGATGGTTCCCGCGTTGTTGACCAGGATGTCGATTCCGCCGAGCTTCTCGACCGTCTCGCCGACGATCGTGGCGGCGGAGCCGCTGTCTGCGAGGTCTGCTCGCACGGTCACGCAGCGGCGGCCGAGCGCCTCGATCCGCTGCTGTGTCTCCGCCCCGTCGGAGCGGTGCACGAGAGCCACGTCGGCGCCGGCTTCCGCGAGTCCCACCGCGATGCCCTGGCCGAGGCCTCGAGAGGCACCCGTGACGATCGCGGTCCTGCCGTCGAGCTTGAACCGGTCCAGGATCACGGTTCGCTCACTTCAGCTGGTCCAGGGTCAGATGGTCCATGTCGTCGAAGGCCTGGTTCTCGCCCCCCATCCCCCAGCAGAAGCTGTAGGCGCCCGTGCCCGCGCCGCAGTGGATGGACCAGCTCGGAGAGATCACGGCCTGGCCGTCGGCGACCACCAGGTGCCGGGTCGCCTCGGGACGGCCCATGAAGTGGAAGACGCGAGCGTCGGCGGGCATGTCGAAGTAGAGATAGACCTCCATGCGGCGCTCGTGGGTGTGGGGCGGCATGGTGTTCCACACGCAGCCCGGATCCAGCACCGTGAACCCCATGACCAGCTGGCAGCTCGGGGCGCCGCCCGGGTGGATGAGCTTGTGGATCGTGCGCTGGTTGCAGGCCTCCCTGCTGCCCAATCTCACGGCCTCGGCTTCGGACTGCCGGATGCGGAGCGTGGGATGGGCGGCGTGGGCGGGGAAGCTGAGCAGGTAGTACCGCGCCGGCGTCGTGGCGGAGTCGCTGGCGAAGGTGATCGCCTTGCTGCCCCGGCCAACGTAGAGAGCATCACGCCCGGCCATGGAGTGCTCGACCCCGTCGACCGTGACGGTTCCAGGGCCGCCGATGTTGAGAACCCCGAGCTCTCGACGTGCGCAGAAGGTCTCGGCGCGCAGCTCCGGTGCAGATTCCAGGGAGAGGGTCTTCGTCGCCGGGACGGCGGAGCCCACGATGGCGCGATCCGCATCGCTGTAGACCATGGAGATCCTGTCCCTCGGGAAGAGCGTGTCCACGAGGAAGGTTTCCCGGATCTCCTCGGTGCTCATGCGGTCGAAACGAACGGGGTCGGCCGTGTAGCGGACGTTCATGGAGGTGTCCTTCCTTCGGGCACGCTCACCGGACGGCCCGCCACCGTCACGTCGTCGAACCGGAGGCCCCGGACATTCTCGAGGATCACGGCCTGCTTCGCGGAGGCGACGGCGACGTTGCGCAGGACCACGTCCCGAAGAGGGGCCTGCGAGGGCGCGTGTGCTTCGAACAGCGTGCCCACGGTCTCCACCTCGAAGTCCTCGAAGACGATGTCGCGGTAGGTCGAAGGGAAGTTGCCGCCCAGCTCGCCCGGGTAGTTGAGCTGGAACCAGAACAGACGCTCGAAGGAACCGACCGCGAAGCGCCGGACCCCCACGTGCTCGACCGTGCCGCCGCGGTCCAGATTCGCCTTGAAGCGGATGGCAGACGACCCCGAGCGCAGCACGTTGTCGGTGAAGAACACGTAGCGGATGTCTCCCGACATCTCGCTGCCCAACGCGATGCCGTCTTCTCCCCCCATGTCGTTGCCACGCACCACCACGTATTCGCTGGGCTTGCCGACGGTGCGGCCGTCGAGATCGCGGCCGGACTTGATCACCACCGCGTCGTCCCCGGTGCGGAAGATCGAGTCCTCGACCAGCACGTAGCGACTCGAATCCACGTCCACTCCGTCGTTGTTCGGGAAGTGGCTCTCCACCTTGATGGCGCGCACCGTTACGTGCTCGCTGTAGACGAGGTGGTTGACCCAGAAGGGCGAGTTCACGGCGGTGAAGCCCTGGAGGAGAACGCGGCGAGCGCGCACGAGCTGCACGAGCGGCGGTCGCAGGTGCGTGCCGGCCCCGAACACGCGCTCCTCGAGCGGCACGCCGGTGAAGCCCATGCGGCGAAGGCGCTGCATGTCGGGATCCGCCAGTGGATGCCAGGCGTGAAACCCGCTCCGGACGTTGCCGTCGATGGTCCCGGTGCCCGTGATGGCCACGTCCTCGACGTCCCGGGCGTAGAGGAGCGGCGAGTAGCTGAGCACTCGCGTGCCCTCCCAACGGGTCTCGACCACCGGCAGGTAGTGCTCCGGTTCGGGCGCGAAGAGCAGGTGCGCTCCCGGCTCGAGGTGGAGCTCGATGCGGCTCCGCAACTGGATCGGGCCCCGGCTCAGCCAGACGCCGGGGGAGAACACGACGCGCCCGCCACCTTCGGCCGTCGCCTTGGCGATCGCCGCGAGTATGGCCGGTCGTGCGTCGGCGGCACCGTCGCCGGCGGCACCGAAGGCGGCCACGCGGTAGGTCCGTTCCGGAATGCGCGGCGCCTCGATGCGGGAAACGATGGTCTCGACCATCGTCCAGTCCACCCGTCCGGGCGTCGGATCCTGAGCCGAGAGGGGCCCCACCAGCAGCACGAGCAAGGCCCAGCTTGCGCCGGCCCGGCAGACGTGGCGGCCTCTAGGCATGAGGGGTACTCTAGCGAACCTCGGCGAGTTTGGCCATCGGTGGCACTCCCAGCTCGGAGATCAACCGGTCCACTGCCCGGTGCCTGAGGAAACACGACGGCCGGTCGCGAGCATGAGCAAGCCCTTACCATTGAGCGATTTACTGGCCCCGGTCTTGGACACGCTGGAACCGTTCGGAATGCAGGCGGACTCCGATGAGCGGGCATTTGGCGACGCCAAGAGTCAGGACAGCCCGAACCGAGGGACACCAAGCGGCGTCACCGACGAGGACACCAGCCAGCGGATTGCTCGGAGTCAATATCCATATCTTCAATTGTTTGGCTAGATATCGCGCCGAAAAACACCAGAGTCTTGCCACCGATGGCAGAAACCTCTTGCTCTCCGAAGCCGACTGGAGCCATACTGCTGCCACCGCGGGCACAAATCCTTCGAGATCCCGAAAGGAGGAACGTATGCTGAGTCCGTCGACCGATCTCGCACGTTGGTCAAGGGGCGCGTTTCTGGTCGCCCTCCTCATGGTCCTGGTCGGGCTTCGGCCCGCTCTGGCGCAAGACACCGCCCAGAAGAATGCGGCGAAGGCGAACGGAGAGTCAGCGGCAGGCGAAAGCGCGCACGCAGTGGAAGCAGAGGCACCCGACGGCGCGGCGAGCGCCACGGAAACGCCGGCCGAGGCACCGGTGATGGAGACCATCGAGGTGATTGGCTATCGCCACGCCCTCGAGGAGTCCGTGGCTCTGAAGCGAGATGCGGTCAACACCCGAGAGAGCATCGTGACCGAGGACATCGGCAAGATGCCCGACCTCAACCTGGCCGAAGCGATCCAGCGCCTGCCGGGCGTGGCGATCGTCCGCGAGGGTGGCGAGGGACGCAACATCGACATTCGGGGCCTGGGCCCGAACTTCACCCAGGTCACGCTCAACGGCATGGAGGTTCCCGCTTCGGCCGGTGGCCTCGACAGCGGCGGCGCGATCAACCGGGGTCGCGCCTTCGACTTCAACGTCTTCCCGGCCGAGCTCTTCTCCCGTATCGACATCAACAAGTCGAGCCTGGCTTCGATCGAAGAGGGCGGGGTGGGAGGCGCGGTCCAGATGTACACCGGGAAAGCGCTGAACAGTCCGGGGTTGCGCGGTTCGGTCCTGCTCCAGGGTGGCTACAACGACCTCTCGGAGAAGTCGGATCCGCGGTTCACGGCAACCTTCAGCACCACGAACGCGGCCAAGACCGTGGGCTTCATGGTCTCCGCGGCGCAGATGGGACGCAACTCCTTCCAGGATGGGTTCGGCACCGTCCGCTGGCAACGGCCGGACGCGGCCTTCGCCGGCAACGAGTCGACGGTGAGCAACCAGCAGCTCCAGTCGACGTGGTTCCCGCGCTTGCCACGCCAGGACAGCTTCCGCCACGACGACGAGCGGCGGGGCCTGGCGACCTCGCTCCAGTTCCGCCCCAACGACCAGCTCGACGTCAACTTGAACCTGGTGCGCTCGGAGTTCCAAACGACGACCAGCAGCTACAACTCCTTCGGTCAGTTCCGTCGTCTCGGCAGGTGGGGCTTCCAGAGCATCACGCCGATCAACGTCACTCTGGAACAGGACGGGTCGGGTCAGCTTGCCGTGGCCGGCACCTTCAGAGGGGTGGCGCTGCGGACTGAGAGCCGCGAGAACGACGACAAGACGACTTTCAATCAGCTGACGGCAGACTTCGAATACAACATCGGCGACAACATGATCCTCACCGGCATGGTCGGCCGTGCCAAGTCCGAATTCGAGGATCGCCTGTTCCGCGTGAACATCGAGACGACGGATCCCAATATCCTCTTCTCGTACGACTTCACGCGGAATCGCGACGTGGCGGCCATCGACTACAACATCGACACCACGAACCCGGCGAACTTCGTGATCCAGAGCGACGGCCTGCTGCAAAAGAACCTCGTCGACCGTACGAACGACACCGCGCGGCTCGACCTGGACTGGTTTTTCGGCACCGGGCAAAGTGTCCGGTTTGGCGCGATCTACAACCAACGCGACGTGGACAGCCAGGTGTTCCAGCAGGACGCGACCCCGCCGGGCGTGACCCTCTCGTCGATCAGCAGGGTCTTCGACTTCATCGACGTCGGCGGCTATGGCAACGGCACCGAGCTGCGCTTCCTGGTGCTGGACTTCGCTCGTGCCAAGGAAGCCTTCCGTTTCGGATCGGCCTTTCTGCCATTTCGCGGCCCCGGCCGGGCGACATGGGTCGTCACCGAGGACACGGCGGGAGGTTATGGGGAATACAACCTGGTGACCGAGCTCAGAGAGCGCGCCTTGCGCCTCAACCTGGGCGCTCGATATGTGAACACGAAGACGACAGGCGTGGGCTGGGTGACGAGCGCGATCAGCAACACCGAGAGGAACTCCTACGGCAACTGGCTGCCATCATTGAGCGTTGCTTTCGACGCCCGATCGAACCTCGTGCTGCGTGCCGGTGTGAGCCGCACGATGACCCGCCCCTCCCTCGCGGCACTAGCGCCGGTCAAGGCCTATGGGAACACGAACTTGACGGTGAGCGGCGGGAACTCGCAGCTGGAGGCCCTGGTGTCGGACAACGTCGACCTCGGGGCGGAGTGGTACTTCAGCGAGAAATCCGTGCTCGGAGTGGCTCTCTTCTACAAGGACATCGCGAGCTTCATCTCCTCGCCGACGACCCAGGAGCCCCTACGTGCGGAGGACCGTGCCGCCGTGGCCGCCGTGTTCCCGACGCAACCGCAACTGCTGGATCCGAGCCTGATCTGGACCTACAGCACCACCGCCAACACCAACGGCACGAAGCTGCAGGGATTCGAGATCGCGTATCAGCAGAGCTTCAAGGGCCTGCCCGGCATCCTGAGCAACCTCGGCTTCAGCGGCAACTACTCCTATGTCGACGCCGAGACCCAGGTGACCCGCAGCGGCCGTGTCGTCACGGTGCCGCTGACGGGGATGTCCAACAACTCCTGGAACGCCACCCTCTACTACGAGACGGCGCGGTGGGGCTCGCGCGTGTCGGTGAACAACCGGGACGACTACGTCACCAACAACCTCGGGCAGAACACCAACGTCTCCGAGGCCACGACCGGGCCCGTCCGTTGGGACATGAGCGCCTTCTGGCACCTCAACAAGCGCTTCTCGCTGAGCCTGGAAGGCATCAACCTCACGGACGAGGCGGAGCGGCTGTACACGACCGGCGACGGGACGATGAACCTGGTCCGCGAGATCAACTACTCTGGCCGCCAGTACTTCCTGGGGGTGCGTTGGAACTTGTAGCAGAGTGGACCAGATGAGCGACGGGAACAACCACGCATCGACGATCAGCGACATCGCACGCCTGTCGGGCGTGTCGAACCGGACCGTCTCACGGGTGATCAACAGATCGTCGAAGGTGGGAGAGGCGACTCGTGAGAAGGTCCAGCGGGTCATCGACGAGCTGAGCTACCGGCCGAATGCGCAGGCTCGCGGCCTCGCGGCCAGGCGCTCCTACCTGCTGGGCCTGATCTACGACAACCCGGACGCTCTCTTCATCGACGAAGCGCAGCGTGGCGTGTTGAACGTGTGCCGCGAGCTCGGCTACGAGCTCGTCATCCATCCCTGCGGCGAGAGGGACACGCTGTCCAGCGAGGTGGTCGGCTCGGTCAAGCGATCGAAGCTGGACGGCGTGATCGTGTTGCCCCCGCTCTCCGAGGACCACGACCTGTTCGGTGCGCTCGCCCAGGAGAAGGTCCCGTACGTGCGGTTGGCCGCCATCGCGCTGGACACCTCGGATCGTGTCGTGGTCTCCAACGAGCGGTCAGCGGTGGCCGCGATGGCCGAGTTTCTCGTCGGGCTCGGGCACCGGAGGATCGGCTACATCACCGGGCCGGTAGGGAGGCGATCGACGCGCGAGCGGCTCGAGGGCTTCAGCGACGCGCTGGAGAGGCTCGGGTGCGCAGTCCCCGAGGAGATGATCGCCAAGGGGGCGTATTCGTTCGAATCGGGAATCGAGTGCGCCCGCGCCCTGTTGGCCAATCCCGAGCCGCCGACGGCCATCTTCGCCAGCAACGACGACATGGCCGCGGGAGTGATCCAGACCGCGACGGAGATGGGCCTCTCCGTGCCGCGGGACCTGTCGGTGGCGGGATTCGACGACAGTGCGCTGGCGACGAGGATCAGGCCGGCGCTCACCACGATCCGCCGGCCGGTGCGTGCGATGGCGCGACTGGCGGCCAACAAGCTCATAGCATCCATCGAAGGTCGACACGACGACGCCCGGACGGGTGTCTTCCTCGATCCGGACCTGATCATCCGCGATTCGACTCGACCGCTCGCGTGATGGAGGTAGACGAGCTTGTCCAGCCTTGAGCTGAGGCCGAAAGAGGCGTGCGCGTTCGACATCTTGTCCCTGGGAGAGGTCATGCTGCGCCTCGATCCGGGCGAGGGCAGGATCCGCACCACCCGTCAGTTCCGCGTCTGGGAAGGCGGCGGCGAATACAACGTGGCCCGCGGTCTGCGGCGTTGCTTCGGCCTGCGCGCGGCGGTGGTCACCGCCGTCGTCCGCAACGAGGTGGGTCTCCTGCTCGAAGACCTGATCCTCCAGGGCGGCGTGGATACGTCCCTGATCCGGTGGGTGCCGTTCGACGGCATCGGCCGCGCCGTGCGCAACGGGCTCAACTTCACCGAGCGGGGCTTCGGCATTCGCGGCGCCGTCGGCTGCTCCGACCGCGGCCACAGCGCGGCGTCCCAGCTGCGCGTCGGCGACATCGACTGGGAGCACGTCTTCGGCAAGCTCGGTGTTCGCTGGTTCCACACCGGAGGCATTTTCGCGGCGCTCTCGGCAACCACCGGCGACGTGGTCGTCGAGGCGGCACGCATCGCCAAGAAGCACGGCACGGTGGTCTCCTACGACCTCAACTATCGAGCGTCCCTCTGGAGCGCCTACGGCGGCCTCGATCGCTGCCGCGAGGTGAATCGCGCCATCGCCCCGTCGCTCGACGTGATCCTCGGCAACGAGGAGGACTTCACGGCGTGCCTGGGCCTCGAGGTGGAGGGGGTGGACGCGAACCTGCTCGACCTCGACGCTGGCGGATTCGAGAGCATGATCCGGACCGCGGTGGCGACCTACCCGAACCTCAAGGCCGTGGCTGCGACCCTGCGCGCGGTCAAGAGCGCGACGATCAACGACTGGGGCGCCATCTGCTGGTGTGGCGGCGAGTTTCACGCCGCCACGCAGCGGCCGGACCTGGAGATTTTCGACCGCGTCGGCGGTGGCGACAGCTTCGCCTCCGGCTTCATCTATGGGCTCATGGAGCTCGGCGATGCGGCGCGGGCGGTGGAGTACGGTGCGGCCCACGGCGCTCTGGCGATGACGACGCCGGGAGACACCACCATGGCATCCCTGGCCGAGGTGGAAAAGCTCGTCCGGGGCGGCGGATCCAGGGTGGATCGGTGATCGCGATGAACACGGGCCTGCGCGAGACGACCGAGAGACTGACGCGGCATCCGGTGATCCCGGTGATCGTGATCGACGACGAGAACGACGCCGGGCCCCTGGCCGAAGCGCTGCTCGCGGGTGGGCTCGACCTGATCGAGGTGACCCTGCGGACCACGGCGGCGGCCGCGGCGCTGGGTCGCATCATCCGCAAGTTTCCGGAGATGCTCGTCGGTGCCGGCACCGTGGTCACGCCGGAGCAGGCACAGCGCTGCCTGGACCTCGGCGTCTCGTTCGCCGTGGCCCCGGGCTTCAATCCGGTGACGGTGCGCCTGTTCCAACAGAGCGGCGTGCCGTTCGTCCCCGGCGTGCTCTCGCCGTCCGAGATCGAGGCGGCGTACGGCGACGGCTGCACCCTGCTGAAATTCTTTCCGGCGGAAGCGGCCGGCGGGCCGAAGATGCTGCGTGCCCTCGCCGGACCCTACGAGTCCCTCGGGATCCGCTTTTGTCCGACGGGAGGCGTTTCCCTGGACAACATGAAGGAGTACCTCTCCCTGCCCCAGGTGTTTGCCGTCGGCGGTTCGTGGCTGGCCAGCAAGCGCCAGATCGCCGAGAAGCAGTGGTCGGTCATCACGCAGCAGACCCGGGAGGCATTGGCTCGGGCGCGGGAGGTCTCTCCATGAGCCGTCTGATCCACGAGAGGTTCCTGCTCCAGAGCGAGGAGGCCGTCCGCCTCTACCACGACTACGCGGCCGAGCAGCCGATCATCGACTACCACACCCACCTGCCGCCGGCCGAGATCGCCGCCGACCGCCGCTGGGAGAACATCAGCCAGGTCTGGCTCAACGGCGACCACTACAAGTGGCGCCAGATGCGCGCCAACGGCATCGCCGAGCGCTTCTGCACCGGAGACGCCACCGATCGGGAGAAGTTCGACGCCTTCGCAAGCATCTTGCCGTACCTCCTGCGCAACCCCCTCTACCACTGGTGCCACCTCGAGCTCGCCCGGTACTTCCAGATCGACGACCTGCTTCTCAGCCCCAAGACCGCCGACGAGGTGTGGGAGAGGAGCGCGGAGGTGTTTCGGAACGGGCTCTCCGCTCGTTCGGTGATCGAGCGGAGCAACGTCCTGGCTCTCTGCACCTCCGACGATCCGATCGATTCGTTGCAGCACCATCAGGCGATTGCCGCCGACGAGACCTTCGTCGCCCGCATGCTCCCCACCTGGCGTCCCAGCCGCGTTCTGGCGCTCGACGATCCCGAATCCTGGAACGGCTATCTGGACGAGCTGGCCGCCGCAGCCGACGTGGAGATCGCGAGCTTCGATGACCTCGTCGCGGCGCTCACCGTGCGACGCGATGTTTTTCACGAGGCGGGCTGTCGCCTCTCCGACCACGCTCTCGCCGCCGGCCTCTTCTCGCCGGCCTCGGCGCAGGAGCTCAGGGCCAGCTTCGATCGGCTTCGGTCGGGGGGCGCTCTCCCGCCTGCGGAACAGGACCAGTTGACGACGGCGCTGCTCCTCGAGCTGGGCCGCCTGTACAGCGAAAAGGGTTGGACCATGCAGCTGCGCATCGGCGCACTGCGGGACACCAACAGCGCGATGTTCGCCGCCCTCGGGTCCGACTCCGGGTACGACTCGATGGGGGACCGGCCGTACGCCGAGCCTCTGACTCGATTCCTGAATGCGCTCCACTCCGCCGGAACCCTGCCCAAGACCATTCTGTACAACGTCAATCCGCGGGACACCGAGATGCTGGCTTCGATCCTCGCCTCCTTCGAGGACGGCTCGGTGCCCGGGAAGATGCAGCTCGGTCCGGCATGGTGGTTCCTCGACCAGAAGGACGGCATGGAGCGCCAGCTCGAAGCCATCTCCCAGATCGGCTCGCTGCGCCGGTTCGTGGGCATGGTCGCCGACAGCCGCTCGTTTCTTTCGTTCACCCGCCACGAGTACTTCCGCCGCATCCTCTGCAACGTGCTCGGCGCCGACATGGCGGCGGGCCTCCTGCCGAGGGACTTCGATCTGGTCGGCGCCCTGGTCGAGGACGTCTGCTTCCGCAACGCGGCGAGCTTCTTCGGATTCGAGCTGCCGGACCGCCGGGGAGAACGGGGACCCCTGCCGGCGTCGGTTCTGCGTGTACCGGCGCTGGGCTGAGATCGGCAGACCGAAACACCGAGCGGGAAGGCGGCGCGCCCATGGTCCGGCAGCCAACGCTCATCTCCCTCCTCACCGGCCTGGTTCTCTCCAGCCTGGGCCTCGCAGCTTCGATCGCGGCGGCGCAGACCGACCACAAACTCCTCACCGCCGTCGTCGCCAAGGACGGGAGCGGGCAGTTCACGAC
>Ga0075431_100000753_pt1 | contig 28002 bp, 22 predicted proteins | sample RhiMetdeltSRZDD5_FD_75297 | JGI IMG/M metagenome (GOLD analysis project Ga0075431, IMG submission 75297) | Populus rhizosphere microbial communities from Tennessee, USA - Rhizosphere MetaG P. deltoides SRZDD5 | ecosystem: Host-associated > Plants > Roots > Rhizosphere > Soil | place: USA... | reverse complement strand
CGTCAACATCACCGGCAAGTCCGAGCCCGAGGGCCTCAACGGCGCCTTCTGCGCCAAGGCCGCGATGCACGCCTGGTCGAAAGGCCTCTCGCGCGAGGTCGGCCGGCACGGCATCACGGTCAACTGCATCCCGCCCGGGCGCATCATGTCCGAGCAGATCGAGCGCAACTACACCCCCGAGTACCGCAAGTGGCAGTCCGAGCACGAGATCCCCGCCGGCCGCTACGGCGAGCCCGAGGACATCGCCCACCTCGTCTGCTTCCTGGCCTCCCCTCTGGCCGGCTACATCTCCGGCACCGTCATCCCGGTCGACGGCAGCCTCCGGCGGTACCAGTTCTGAGGATTGGGGTCAGACCCTGCGGGTCTGACCCCATGGCAGCCACTTGGAGTAAGCAGGCATGGATGAGCTGGTAGGAACGCTGACATTTGCGGAGTGGATCGAGTTCGAATCTCGGCGGATCGCGTCTTTGGGCTTGAGCGTTCAGGCACATACCCCCGAGCTTGCAGAGGGTTGGATCGAAGCTCAGGTTGCAGGCGCCATTCGCACTGCCTACGCTCACGGACGAGACGGCCTCACTCGTGATGATCTCGTTTGTCACGGCAGGCTGCCATGGTACGGGTAGGAGCATGGGGGTCAGACCCGCAGGGTCTGACCCCGGCGCACGTCAACTCAGCGCGTGGATCCTGAACGGCAGCCCGCCCCTGGGCGTCAGCGTCACCGTCGCACTGATCCCCGGCGGCTCAACGCCCACGTACTCCGGCCGGAAGCGTCGCAGCAGGATCGACAGCGCCAGCGTGTTCTCCACCTGGCTCATGGCCCCGCCGATGCAGCTGCGCTTGCCGCCGCCGAACGGCAGGTAGGTGTAGGGTGCCGGGGTGCGCTTCTTGCCGCCCTCGCCCGCCATCCACCGCTCTGGCACGAAGCTCTCGGGGTTCTCCCAGTACTTCGCGCTGTGGTGCGTCCCGTAGGCGAACAGCGCCACCCGGTCGCCCGGCCGGATCTCCTTGCCGTCGATCACATCGGGCTTGGCCGCCACCCGGATCAGCATCCAGATCGGCGGATAGAGCCGCATGGTCTCCTGGATCACGGCCCGCGTATAGGCCAGCGCCGAGTAGTCCGCGCCCGTGGGCTCGCGGTCCCCGCACACCGCCTCGCCCTCGCGCCGGATGCGGTCCGCCGCCTCCGGATGCTTCGCCGTCAGATACAAGGCCCACGCCAGGGTCAGCGCCGTCGTCTCGGTGCCGGCCCACAGGTACTGCTTCAGCTCGTCCACGGCCTGCTGCCGGTCGAACTCCGGGATCTCCGGATCGGCCACCGCCGCCTCGATCATCCTCAAGAGCGTGCGCTCGCGCGCCTCGCGCGGATCGGCGGCCATCACCAGGGGCGGAACCCCGCCCCAGGTGTCCATGGCCTTGGCCGCGTCCTCCTCGGTGATCTCGAACTCCTCACCCGCCACCTTCTTGAGGCGGATCGACTTGTGGTTCATCACGTCGGTGTAGGTCTTCACGCACTTGAACACGAAGTGCGGGTTGAACGGCATCTCCCGGTCGAACAGCGCCTTGCAGATCATGTCGGCGGCGAGCGTCCAAGTCTGCTCGACCATCTCCACGGTCTCGCCGGTCTCCGCCAGCTTGGCCCAGCGCTCCATCTTGGAGCGGATGGCGGCCAGGAAGTAGGGCACGTACTCGGCGAACATGTCGGGGTGGAACGCCGGCTGCTGCGGCATGCGGATCTTCTGCCACAGCACCCCGTCGTGCGTGATCATCGACTTGCCGAAGATCGGCTTCAGCCCGTCGAAGTACTTGATGTAGTCGTCGGGCTTGGTCACCAGCACGCGCTTGAAGTGCTCCGGCGCCGTCAGCATGACGATGCGCTGGTTGCCCATGTTGACCGGGATGACGCCGCCGTAGCGGTCCGCCATCTGCATGAGGATGGTGAGCGGGTTGCTCGGCCCCTTGAGCAGGGGCGTCAGCGTGAACCAGACCGAGGACTCTTCGCCGAGCTGATGAATGTGCGATTGAGCGGCAGTCATCTCACCCATCTCGTCGGGCTCCAGGGCACTCGCTCCGGCGCTCAGTGCACGGGCGCCTGAGGTGCAAGCCTGAGTGCAAGTAAGATAGCGGTCGGATGAACTCCGCCCGCGTTCCCGCCCTCCCTCAGTCCCCCATTGAATCCCAAGAGTTATCTGGTCTCGTACCACCGCCCCTTGACGCCTGTCCAGCTTCCGCTCTGCGGCGAAGATGCTTTTCAACGACGGGTGTGGCCGAGGTTAACCGGCCACTCCGAGTTGCGGAGAGAACAGTGCGCCTTCCGCACCCCCCGGGGTGACGACCCGGCCGCCCTCGATCCTCGCCCGCCCGGACGCAACCAGGGCCAGCGCATGCGGGTAGAGCTTGTGCTCGGCGAGCAGAATCCTGGCCGCCAGCGTCTCCGGTGTATCCGCATCGAGCACCGGCACGGCGGCCTGCGCAACGATCGGCCCGCTGTCGGTCTCCTCGGTCACAAAATGAACCGTGCACCCGGAGACCTTCACGCCCGCGTCCAGGGCCTGCTTGTACGGGTGCAGGCCCTTGAAGAGGGGAAGCAGAGCCGGATGAACGTTGAGCTGGCGGCCCAGCCATTTCCGTACGAACTCGACCGACTGGATGCGCATGAACCCCGCCAGCGCCACCAGCTCCACCCCGGCCTCGGTGAGGGCCGCATCCACGGCCGCATCGAACGCCTCGCGCGAGTCGAACGCCTTGTGGTCGATCGCCCGCGCCGGCAGCCCCTGCGCCTTCGCCCAGGCCAGCCCCGGCGCCTCCGGTCTGTTCGATACGACGGCGGCAACCTCGGCCGGATAATCCTCCGCCCGCGCCGCCTCTACCAGCGCCATCATGTTGGACCCGCGCCCCGAGATCAGAATGCCGATGCGCTTTTTCATCCGCGCCCGTCCAACGCGCGCCGCCCGGGCTCCCCTCCCCCTTGCGGGGAGGGGCTGGAGGTGGGGGTCCCGAACTCCAGCAGACCGCTGTAGCGCACTGCCTCCGCCTCACCCTTGCCCTTGGCCTCCGACTTGACGCCGCGTCCCGCCTCCAGCTCCCCGATCCGGTGAGGCACCTCGCCCGAGGTCTGCAGCACCCGCACCACCTCGTCGCAGCCCTCGCGCCCCACCACCGCCACCATGCCAACGCCGCAGTTGAAGGTCCGCAGCATCTCCGCGTCGTCGAGCCTCCCGGCCTGCCTGAGCCAACCGAACACCGCCGGCGCCGTCCACGCCGCCAAATCGACATGCGCCGCGATCCCCTCAGGCAGCACCCGCGGCAGATTCTCGGTGAGCCCGCCCCCCGTGATATGCGCCACCCCCTTGACAGCGCGCGTCTCGCGCAGCGCCCGCAGCACCGGTCGCACATAAATGCGCGTCGGCTCGAGCAAAGCCACGCCCAGCGGCACCTGCGGCGCAAACGGCGCCGGATCGCCCCAGCCGAGCCCCTCCTCGGCCACCAGCCGCCGCACCAGGGAGTACCCGTTGGAATGCACGCCCGACGACGGCAGCCCGATCAGGACATCGCCCACGGCCATATCGCCGCGCGGCAGAATCTCGCCCCGCTCCACCGCGCCCACGGCAAATCCTGCGAGATCGTAGTCGTGGCCCGCATACATCCCCGGCATCTCGGCGGTCTCGCCGCCGATCAGCGCGCAGCCCGCCTGCCGGCACCCGTCCGCGATGCCGGCTACCACCGCACGCGCCACCTCCACGTCCAGCTTCCCGGCAGCGAGATAGTCGAGGAAGAACAGCGGCTCGGCCCCCTGTGCGAGCAGGTCGTTGACGCACATGGCGACGAGGTCGATGCCGATGGTATTGTGCCGCCCGGTCTCGATCGCGAGCTTGAGCTTGGTGCCCACCCCGTCGTTGGCGGCCACCAGGATCGGGTCCGTATACCCCGCGGCCTTGAGGTCGAACAGCGCGCCGAAGCCGCCGAGCTCGGCATCCGCCCCTGCCCGCCGGGTCGCCTTGGCCAGCGGCTTGATAGCCTTAACCAGCGCATTGCCCGCGTCGATATCCACGCCTGAATCGCGGTAGGAGATCGGGGGGTGGTTGTGCCGGCGATCAGGCATGTCGGTCCCGCTCACTCCAGTCCTGGGCCGGCCCTGGCGGCCGCGCTCGACTCGCCGTGGGCGCCCAATTTGCGCCCCAATGCCACCCAGCAACTAGCGGGGCATAGCAGACCCGAGCCGGAATCGATAGGGTGGGCCCGCTCGAGAATCTGGCGGACACTCTGGACCGCAGGAGCAGCAGACGCAGGATGCAGGACATGCCATGTCGCCCGCAAAGCACGCCCTCCGCCGCACCTCGCGCCTGCGGCTTGCTGGCGGCCGCGGTCGCGGCAACGTTGCTCGCGGCCGGGGCCGGCGCCGCTGAAGCCGGCGACAAGGTCTACACGGTCGCCAACTATCCCGTAGAGGCGGCTGCCGAGAATGCGGTCGTAGCCAAGCGCAAGGCGCTGGCCGATGGCCAACAGGCCGCGTTCCGCTCGCTCCTCAAACGGCTCATGCCCGTGATGGCCTACGCGCGTGCCAAGCAGTTCGCCTCGGTCAACGCCGTGGAGCTGATCGAAGGCCTCAAGGTGCGCTCCGAGCGCAACTCCGCGACCGAGTACAGCGCCATCTACGATTTCTATTTCCGTCCCAAGTCGGTGCGCGATCTCCTGCGCCGCGAGGGCATCCCGTTCATCGACGACCAGGCGCCGGTCGTGACCCTCGTACCGTTGTGGCAGTCGGCGGAGCGGTCGCCCTCGGGGAGTTCCGCCGCATGGTTCAACACCTGGAAGGGGCTCGATCTGGAGAACTCGCTCACCCCGATCAGGATCGAACCCCTCAGGGGGGAGGTGCAGCCCGCCACCATCGCGGCCGCCGTCGGGGGCGACGCAGGGGCCATGCGGACCCTGGCCGGGCAGTACAAGACCGAGCTGGCGCTGCTCGCCGTCGCCGAGCCCGACCAAAAGTCCGGCCGCCTCACAGTCACCCTTGCAGGCAGAGACGCGGTCGGGGCCTTCATTCTCTCACGCCAGTATCGCATCGATACCGCCGATCCCGGCTATGCGCGCGAGCTTGCGGCCATCGTCGCCCTGCGCACGCTCGAAGGACGCTGGAAGTCCCTCCATACCCGGGTCGACACCGCCAACGCCGCGCCCGGCAACACCGATCTCCTGATTGCCGTCGAGTTTCGCGGCATGGCCGAGTGGCAGAGCATCAGCCGCAAGCTCAGCGCGACCCCGGGCGTGGAGGAGCTCGATGTGGCCGGCCTTTCAGCGCGCAGTGCGCGCGTGACGCTGCGCTATGCCGGCGGAGCCGAGCGCCTGGCGCAGGAGCTGGCGGAGCAGGGCCTCACACTGCGCAGTGTCGGGGGCAACTGGCACTTGTCTCTACGATAGGCCCCACCCCGCCGATGCCGCCGCTGCGCCACCACCAACTGCGAGGCTACTCGGGCCGCACCGCCCGAGGACCTCGAGCATCAATCCCGGGCCACTGACGTACCGTGTACAGTAATATACCGAATTTCATCACGGTCGCGCGGGTGATGTCCGTTCCCGTGATCTTCTGGCTGCTGGTCAACGGCCACGCCAAGGGGGCGTTCGTCGTGTTCCTGCTGGCCGGGGTCAGCGACGGCATCGACGGCTTTCTCGCCAAGCGCTACGGCTGGACCAGCGAGCTCGGCGCCTATCTCGATCCTCTGGCCGACAAAATCCTGGTCGTCAGCATCTATATCGCGCTCGCCGTCAGCCGGGAGATTCCCCTGTGGCTGGTCATCGCCGTGGTCAGCCGCGATATCCTGATCCTGCTCGCCGTGCTGCTTTCGTGGCTCATGGACCGGCCGTTCCACATCAAGCCGGTCGCCGTGAGCAAGCTCAACACCGCCTCGCAGCTTCTGCTCGCCACCACCGTCCTCGCCGACAACGCATTCGGCCTCGGCCTCGATACGACGCGGCAGGTCCTCGTCTGGATCACGGGAGCCCTGACGTTGCTCTCGCTGGCCGCCTACTTTCGCACCTGGCTCCATCACATGACGGGCTACGGGACCCCACCAGCATGACCGCTGCCCCAGACCGCCGGCCGGCTTCCCCTCGCCGCTTGCGCCAACCGGATTTCCCTCCCCCTTGCAGGGAGGGGCCAGGGATGGGGGGAACCCCGCCTCCCGTGGCCGTCCCCGGGGCGGCGCCGTGAGCGCCACCCCCACGCAACTCACGTTCGATCTCGCCCACCGTCCGGCCCTGGGCGCGGATGATTTCCTCATCAGCCAGTCCAACCGGGCCGCCGCCGACATGATCGACCGTTGGCCCGCCTGGCCCCAATCGTCCGTCGCGGTCGTGGCCCCGTCGCAAGCCGGCAAGACGCACCTCGGCAACGTGTGGCGCCTGCGGTCGGGCGCCGCGCGCCTCGACGCACGCGCCATCCGCGAGGCCGATCTTGCATCGGTGGCGGCTGCCGGCGCGGTGCTGGTCGAGGACCTCCACGCCGGCATCGGCGACGAGCGCGTCCTCTTCCATCTTCTCAACCTCGTGCAGGAGCACAAGCTGTCCCTGCTCCTCACCTCGCGCACGCCACCCGGCGAGATCGCAGCGAGCCTCCCCGATCTGCGCTCGCGCCTGCGCGCGCTGCCCGTGGTCGCGATCGCTCCACCCGACGAGGCCTTGCTCAAGGCCGTGCTCGTCAAGCATTTCGCCGACCGCCAGCTCGCGGTAGAGCCCCATCTCGTCACCTATATCGCACTCAGGATGGAGCGGTCCATGGAGGCCGCGGCCCATATCGTCGCCGAGATCGACAGGGCCGCGATGGCCTCGCACCGCAAGGTGACGCGGGCGCTGGCCGCGGAAGTCCTGGCCCGGGCCGGCGCAGCCTGAACCACACATTGCATCTTCATCGCAGCTTCGCAGTGTCTTGCTTCGTTGCCGCACCCTGCCGTGGTAGCATCGAGCCGGCGGAGCGGAGGATCGGCCAGCACTTCGGGTGCCCTACATGACACAGGCGAGATTGCAGGAAACACTGCTGGCGGACGATGCCGGCACATCGGCATTCCTCCTCAGCGGACCTGCGCGCTACTACAATCGTGAGCTGTCCTGGCTGCAGTTCAACCGCCGGGTCCTGGAGGAGGCTCAGAACCGGCGGCACCCGCTGCTCGAGCGGCTGCGCTTCCTGTCGATCTCCGCCTCCAACCTCGACGAGTTCTACATGGTGCGCGTGGCCGGGCTCTATGGCCAGGTCTCCGCGGGCGTGATGCAGCAGAGCCAGGACGGACTGACCCCGGCCCAGCAGCTGTCCGAGATCAACCGCTTCGCTGCCGGCCTCATCAGCGACCAGCAGGCGTGCTGGTCGGCGCTCAAGAGCGAGATGGCGGCGGTGGGCATCGTCATCGTCGAGCCGAACGAGCTGACCCCCGGCGAGCGCGCCTGGCTCGATCAGGAGTTCGTCACCCGGCAACTGCCCGTCCTGACGCCGATCGCCGTCGACCCGGCGCATCCTTTTCCGTTCATCCAGAACCGGGGGCTCACGGTGGGCGTCGAGCTGTGGCGCCAGCGCGACGGCAGGACGATGCATGCGCTCTTGCCGATCCCGAGCCAGCTCGTGCGCTTCATCAGGCTCCCGGGCGAGGGCGCTGCGCCGAAGGACGTCACGCCCACGATCCGCTTCATCCGCATCGAGTCCGTGATCGGCATGTTCATCTCGCGGCTGTTCCCCGGGTTCGTGGCGCGCAGCCAGGGTGCATTCCGCGTCCTGCGCGACAGCGACATCGAGGTCCAGGAGGAGGCCGAGGACCTCGTCGCCCTGTACGAGACGGCGCTGAAGCGCCGGCGGCGCGGCAATGTCATCAATCTCGAGATCGACGGCAAGATGCCCGCGCGCCTCCAGCGTTTCGTCGCGCGCGAGCTCGCCATTCGCGACGACGGGGTGTTCGTGAAGGACGGCATGCTGGGGCTCGCCGACACCTCCCAGCTCATTGTGCCGGAGCGGGCCGATCTCGTCTTCAAGCCCTTGACCATCCGCTTTCCCGAGCGCATCCGCGAGTACAACGGCGACTGTTTCGCGGCCATCCGCAAGAAGGACATCGTCGTCCATCACCCCTACGAGTCCTTCGACGTGGTGGTGCAGCTCCTGCGCCAGGCCGTGGCCGATCCCAACGTCATGGCCATCAAGTGGACCCTCTACCGCACCTCCATCGACAGCCCCATCGTGCGCGCGCTGAAGGATGCCGTGGACCTCGGCAAGTCGGTCACGGCCGTGGTCGAGCTCAGGGCGCGTTTCGACGAGGCGGCCAACATCCGCTGGGCGCGCGACCTGGAAAGCGCCGGCGTCCACGTCGTCTACGGCTTCATCGAGATCAAGACACACGCCAAGCTCGGCCTGATCGTGCGCAAGGAAGGCAACGAGGTTGCCACCTACTGCCACGTCGGCACCGGGAACTACCATCCCGTCACCGCCAAGATCTACAGCGACCTGTCGTTCTTCACGGCGGCCCCGGTGATTGGCCGCGACGTGTCGCGCATCTTCAATTTCGTCACGGGCTATGCCGAGCCTGCCGAGATCGAGGCCATGGCCGCGAGCCCGCACGGCATCCGCGCCCGCATCCTCGGGCACATTGGCGACGAGATCGCCCACGCGAAGGCCGGGCGCCGCGGTGCGATCTGGATGAAGATGAACGCCCTCGTGGACAAGGAGATCATCGACGCCCTCTACGAGGCGAGCCAGGCCGGGGTCGAGATCGACCTCGTGGTACGGGGCATCTGCTGCCTGCGCCCGGGCATCCCCGGGCTGTCGGAGCGCATCCGCGCCAAGAGCCTGATCGGCCGCTTCCTGGAGCACGCCCGCATCTACTGCTTCGGCGCCGGCGAGGGCCTGCCCGGACCCAGGGCGATCGTCTACATCAGCTCCGCCGATATGATGCCGCGCAACCTTGACCGCCGCGTCGAGGCTATGGTTCCCATCACCAATCCGACGGTGCACGAGCAGATTCTCGGCCAGATCATGGTGGCCAACCTCAAGGACAACCGGCAGAGCTGGCGCCTCTTGCGCGACGGCGGCTCGGAGCGCATCGGCTCGACCGAGGGGGGGGAGGAGGAGCCCTTCAATGCACACGAGTATTTCATGACAAACCCGAGCTTGTCGGGGCGCGGGGAATCTGGGAAGCACAGCTTCCCGCCGCGCTTCAGCCTCGCAATGGGCGGCGCGACGGAAGCTTCAGGCAAGTGATACACGATTACGTCACACTCCCTCCCAAGCGCGACCTCGAGCCTATGGGGGTCGTGGACATCGGGTCGAACTCGGTGCGCCTCGTCGTCTACGACGGGGCCGTGCGTACGCCCACGCCGATCTTCAACGAGAAGGTCCTGTGCGGCCTGGGCCGCGAGATCGCCTCGACAGGCCGCCTCGACGAGGAAAGCGTCGAGCGCGCGCTCAATGCCCTTTCCCGGTTCAAGGCGATCACGACCATTCTCGACGTCAAGCACGTGCGGGCGATCGCCACCGCGGCCTGCCGCGACGCCGTCAACGGCCACGACTTCATTGTGGCTGGAGAGAAGGCGCTCGGCACCGCGATCCACGTGCTGTCCGGCCGCCAGGAGGCGGAGCTCGCCGCCAAGGGCATTCTGATGGGCTTCCGCTCGCCTGCCGGATTTGCCGGCGATCTCGGCGGCGGCAGCCTCGAGCTGGTCGACATAGCCGGCTCTGCGATGCGCCATGCCGCCACCCTGCCGCTCGGCGGCCTGCGGCTGCTCGATGCCTCGGTCGGCCGGCTCGACAGGGCCGTCGATCTCGCCGACCAGCACATCGGGGACGTGCCCTGGCTCGGCGCGGGACGCGGCCGCACCTTCTATGCCGTGGGCGGCACCTGGCGGGCGATCGCCCGGCTGCACATGGAGGAGATCGACTATCCGCTGCGCGTCATGCACGGCTACGCCATGTCGACGAAGGAGGTCGTCGCCTTCTGCGAGACCATCCGCCGGAACAGGCGCCTCTCCTCCATGCGCGGCATTGCCAAGATCGCCAGACCCCGGCGCGAGGTCCTGCCGGTGGGAGCCCTGGTGCTGGAGCGCCTCCTGAAGCGGCTGGAGCCGAGCGAGGTGGTGTTCTCGGTGTTCGGCATCCGGGAAGGCCTTGTCTACGCGCTGCTGTCGGAGGCGGAGCGGCGCAAGGACCCCCTGCTCGCGTTCTGCGCCGACTACGCCCGCCAGCGCTCGCGCTCCGCCGAGCATGCCGCCGAGCTTTGCACCTGGACCGACGCGATCTTTCAGCCCCCGGGGCCTTCCGAGACCGAGGAGGAGCGGCGCCTGCGCTGGGCGGCCTGTCTGGTGTCCGACATTAGCTGGCGCGCCCATCCCGACTACCGGGCCGAGCAGAGCCTGATCCTCGTCTCGCAGTCGGCATTGGCGGCAATCGACCATCCGGGCCGGGTGTTCCTGGCCCTTGCTGTTTATTTCCGGCACCTCGGGGTGGCCCGCGACAGCGAGGACGAGGCAACGGAGCGGCTGTCCGACCGCCTGCGCCCGATCCTGCCCAGGAAGCTCTACCGGCGTGCCCGCATCATCGGCGCCGCGATCCGTGCGGCGCACATGCTGTCCATTGGCAGGCCCGGCATCATCGACGAGACGCCTCTCGTCTACGAGGGCGAGAAGCTCGTCCTGCACCTGCCCAGGAGGCATGCCGCCCTCGACGGCGAGCGCGTGCGGCGGCGCTTCCACACCCTGGCCCAGCTCCTGGAGCGCGAGCAGGAGATCCGGATCGGATGAGCACTTGCAAGATGCGCCGACTTGGCGCACGAGGTGCCTCGATCTAGACTGTTCTCTCCAAACGACGCTGGGATGGGCACTACAGATGGCCGACGACCCCTACACGGTGTTGGGCGTGCCTCGCGCCGCGACGGAAGTGGACATCCGTCGCGCATACCGCAAGCTTGCCAAGGAGCTCCACCCGGACCTCAATCCGTCCAACCCCGCCGCGGCGGAGGAGCGCTTCAAGAAGGTCTCTGCGGCCTACAGTGTCATCGGCGACCTGGAGAAACGCAAGCAGTACGACCGGGGTGAGATCGACGCCTCCGGGGAGCCGCGGCGCGGCTTCCGCCGTCCCGCCGGGGCAGGCGCCTACGACGGACGCCCGGGCTCGCAGCCGGGGGAGGACTTCAGCTTCGGCGACATCTTCTCGGACCTGTTCGGCTCGATGCGGGGCCGGGGCGAGCCGGGCAGCCCGTTCGGCCTGCGCGGGCGCGACGTACGCTACAGCCTCGAGGTGGACTTCCTGGAGGCGGCGACAGGGGCAAAGAAGCGCGTGACGCTGCCCGACAGCGGTGCCCTCGACATCAGCGTGCCGCAGGGGGTCACCCACGGCCAGACCTTGCGGCTCAAGGGCCGGGGCGCGCCCGGCCGGCGCGGAGCGGAGGCCGGCGACGCGCTGGTCGAGATCAGGGTGCGCCCGCATCCCTACTTCAAGCGCGTCGACGACGACATCGTGCTCGACGTGCCGATCAGCATCGACGAGGCGGTGCTGGGCGCCAAGATCGAGGTGCCCACGGTCTCCGGCCGCGTGCAGCTGACCCTGCCCAAGGGCACCAGCTCGGGGCGCATCTTTCGTCTCAAGGGCAAGGGCGTGCACAATCTCACCAGCGGCCACACCGGCGACCAGCTCGTGACCGTGCGCATCGTGCTTCCCGACACTATCGACGAAGGCCTCTCTTACTTCCTCTCCGAGTGGCGCCAGAAGAACAAGTACGACCCCGGCCGCCCCTGATCCCCCACCCGCCGGCGACGCTTCGTCCCGGGCAAGCGCGCTTGTGCGAGACCCGGTACTCAACAAATCTTCGCGGACTTCCTAATGACGAGTCCGCCGCAGACCGTTCGCTCACCCGCTCACGGCAAGACGCGTGCGTCACGATACTGCTGCAACAGCGCCAGATACATTTCCTCCGTATCCACGACGTCGTGAAACCCTGCGCTGCGGATCTTGGTCATGCTCGAGATCACATCGCAGCTCTGGCGCAGCATGAAGTCTGCGAACGACCATTGCGCCACCTGCTCGAGCCGGCGCGGCTCGAGCCCGTGCTTGGCGACAATGCGCGCCCAGACCGGCTCCTTGTCGGCCATCCACTGAGCGAGCGGCAGCGTCCGCACTTCGCCGCAGGCCACATCGAACAAGCGGGCGATACGCGGCCACAGATGCTTCCACCGGTAGAGGTCGCCGTTGGTCACGTTGAACGCACCGTTGCGCGCCTTCGCGCAGGTCGACAGGAATACCATCGCGCGTGCCAGCTGGCTGGCATCCGTCACCTCGCTCAGCGCACTCCAGCACGCCTCGGAGCCGGGAAAATCGAACGGCACGCCGAGCTCGCGGCAGATGGCGGCATAGGCGCCGACCACGGCCACCGCGTTGCGCGGGCGCTCGGGAGCGAAGTCGACCAGATAGCAGGGGCGCGAGGCCGACCAGGTCCAGCGCTTGCCCTCCTGGCGCTCGGCTACCAGGTCCTGTTGGTCGTAGTAGAAGTTGGGCGGCAGGTGGCGCGGGTCGTCCTCTCGTGCCGGGGTCCTGAAGCTCCCGAGATGCATTCCGTACCACTTGGTCCCGTGGACGATGTGGACATGCTCGAGCTTCGGCGACAGGGCTTCCACCGCGTCGAGCACATTGCGCAGCATGGCCACGTTTTCTGCCACGGGCTCGATGCCGGTTTCGGCGTGCGCGGCGCGCGCCGTGAAGAACAGGTGCGTTGCGTCGCGGTAGCCGGAAAGCGCCCGCTCGAGCTTACCCGCGTCCGTCAGATCGGCGGCGAGGAACGCGACGGCATTATCCGTCTTACCGCCGGGCGGCGGCGGGTTGCGGCTCACGCCCACAACCCGCCAATCCTGCCGCACCAACTCCTCCACCAGGCGCTTGGCAGCCGCGCCCGTGGCGCCCGCGACGATGGCAATCTTGCTCATCGGACTTCCCCGAACGGAGCTTCGGTCGGCGGCGGACCAGGGGCGCCGCAGGCACGGTAGCAGCAGCGTCCCTGCGGCCAGTGCCTTGGCCGCCTCCGGCCGGCCGGCTGCCGGACCTCGCCTCACTCCGCCGGTTGCGGTGCAGCAGCATCCCCGGCGGCACTGCCGCGCGCGACCAGCGCCCGCCCCGTCAGGCGGCGCACGACCACATAGAACACCGGCGTGAAGACCAGGCCGAACAGGGTCACGCCGATCATGCCCCAGAACACCGCGGTGCCCAGGGCAATGCGCATCTCGGCGCCGGCGCCGACGGCCAGATAGAGCGGCACTACGCCCAGTGTGAAGGCGAGCGACGTCATGATGATGGGCCGCAGCCTCAGGCGGCACGCCTCGACCGCTGCCGAGACGGTGTCCCGTCCCTGCTCCTCGAGTTGACGCGCGAACTCCACGATCAGGATGGCGTTCTTGGCCGCCAGCGCGATCAGCACGACGAAGCCCACCTGGGTGAGGATGTTGATCTCGCGCCCATGCAGCCACACGCCGAACGCCGCCGAGAACAGGCACATGGGCACGATCAGGAGGATCGCGAGTGGCAGCGACCAGCTCTCGTATTGCGCCGCCAGCGCCAGGAACACGAACACGACGCTCAAGGCGAACACCAGGTAGCCGGTGCGTCCGACGCGCGCCTCCTGGAACGACAGGTCGGTCCACTCGAACGTGACCCCCGGGGGCAGCTTGTCTCTCGCCAGGTCGCTCATGATCTTGAGCGCCTGGCCCGAGCTGACGCCCGGCATCCCCTGGCCCTGCACCTCGGCGGATGGGAACAGGTTGTAGCGCGGCACCCGCTCGGGCCCCGCGATCGCCTTGAAGGTCACCAGGCTGCCCAGTGGCACCATCAAGCCGTCCGTCGAACGCACGCGGATCTTGGAGACCTTCTCCTGGTCGAGCCGGAAATCGCCGTCCGCCTGCGCGGTGACGCGGTAGGTGCGCCCGAACATGTTGAAATCGTTGACATAGGCCGATCCCATGAACACGCGCATCGCCTCGAAGATGTTGGTGACCGGCACCTTGAGCATCTGCGCCTTGTCGCGATCGACATCGACGAAGACCTGGGGCGTGGCGGCCGCGAACGTGGTGAACACGTTGGTGATGCCGGGCGTCTTGTTGGCCTCGGCGACGAACTCCTGAGTAACGTGGGCAAACTCCTCCGCGGACATGCCGGAGGTGTCCTGCAGCCGCATGGAGAAGCCGGCGGCCGCACCCGCCCCACGCACCGGAGGCGGCACAAACACCAGCGTCTGCGCCTCCTCGATCGTTGCCAGCTTCTCCCGGAGCGACTGGGCAATCTTGTCCACGGTCAGCCCGCGCCTGTGCCGCTCCTCGAAGTCCTCCAGCACGATGAACAGGGTGCCGGCATTGGTGGCGGACGAAAAGGTTGCCGCGTTGCGGCCGGTGAAGGCGTTGGAGTTTTGCACCCCGGGCTCGGCCAGCAGGATCTCGGTGGCCTTGCGCACGACCTCATCGGTGCGCTGCAAGGAGGCGCCGGGCGGCAGCTGCAGCGAGATGATGACGATGGCTCGGTCCATGCTGGGGATGAAGCCTGTCGGCAGGCGTTGCATGAACCAGATGCCGAGCACCAGGACCACCGCGTAGCAGACGAGCACCGGCGCCCACGCCCTCGCCAGCCGGGCCACGAGGCCGCCGTAGCCCCGGGCGAGCGCGGCGAAGCCCGCGTCGAAAAGGCGGAACAAGCCGTGCACCGGGGCCATGATGCGCCAGGAGCGCTCGTGCGCGCCGTGCGGCTTGAACAGGAGAGCGCAGAGGGCAGGGCTCAGCGTGAGCGACAAGAGCAGCGAGATGCCCGTCGCCGAGGCGATCGTAATGGCGAACTGGCGATAGAACTGCCCGGTGATGCCGCCGAGGAAGGCGGTGGGAATGAACACGGCGAACAGCACGAGCGCGATGGCGACGATCGCGGTGCCGACCTCGTCCATGGAGACGCGTGCGGCCTGGATCGGGGCGAGGCCCTCCTTCAGCTTGCGCTCGACGTTCTCCACCACGACGATGGCGTCGTCGACCACGATGCCGACCGACAGCACCAGGCCGAACAGGGTCAGCATGTTGAGCGTGAACCCGGACGCCTGCATGACCGCGCACGTGCCGATCAGAGACACCGGGATGGCGACGATGGGGATGAGCGTCGCGCGCCAGGTCTTGAGAAAGAGAAGCACCACCAGCACCACGAGCGCGGTCGCCTCCAGGATGGTGACGTAGAGCTTGGCGATCGAGACCTCGACGAACTCCGTCGGGTTGTAGGTGATGCGGTATTCCAGGCCCTTGGGGAAGCTCTTGGCGAGCTCCGCCATCATGTCCTTGATGCCCTGCGTCGCCTTCACGGCGTTGGAGCCGGGCTGCTGGTCGACGACGACGATGACGGCCGGATAGCGGTCCGCATATCCCTGGGCGTTGTAGTTGAGCGCGCCCAGCTCGACGCGGGCGATGTCCTTGAGCCGCACCACGCGGCCATCCGCGCCGCTCTTGACGATGATGTTCTCGAACTCGTCCGCCGATCTGAGCCGGCCCTTCATCTGCAGCGAGATCTGGAACGCGTTCTTGTAGTCGACCGGCGGCTCGCCCAGCGCGCCCCCTGCCACCTGCACGTTCTGCGCCCTCAGGGCGTCGAGCACCTGTTCGGCCGTGAGATCTCGCGCCGCGATGCGCTCCGGGTCGAGCCAGATGCGCATGGAGTACTCGCGCACCCCGAACAGGAACACGTCGGCCACTCCGTAGAGCCGCATCAGGCGGTCGCGCACGTTCAGGAGGCCGTAGTTGGAGATATAGACCTGGTCATAGGTCTTGTCGGGGGAAATCAGGTGGACCGCCAGCAGCAGGTCCGGCGAGCGCTTGCGCACCGTGAGGCCGTTCCGGCGCACCTCGTCGGGCAGACGCCGCTCCGCGGCGCTGACGCGGTTCTGGACCAGCACCTGGGCCCGGTCGATGTCGGTGCCGACCTCGAATGTCACGGTCAGCGACAGGTTGCCGTCGGAGGTCGAGTTCGAGGCCATGTAGATCATGCCCTCGACGCCGTTGATCTCCTGCTCGATCGGCGCCGCGACCGTGTCGGCGATCGTTTGCGCGCTGGCGCCGGGGTAGCTGGTCGTGACCGTGATGGTCGGCGGCGTGATCTCCGGCAGCTGGTTCACGCCGAGGCCCGCATAGCCGATGGCGCCGATGATGGTGATGACGATCGACACCACCGCAGCGAAGATCGGGCGGGCGATGAAGAAGTGGCTGAAGTTCATGGCTGGCCCTAGCGCGCGCCAGCCGGCGGGGCTGGCGGATGCATCATTCGGGCGCCTTCGTCTCCGCCGCCTTTCCCGGGCCCGTCTCCGGTTCGGCGATGGTGAGGCGCTTGGGCTCGACCTTGGAGCCCGGACGCGCGCGCTGCAGGCCCCTGGTGACCACCCACTCGTTGGCAGCGAGGCCCTCGCGTACCACCCGCAGGCCATCGATCAGCGGTCCCGACTTGACGTTGCGGCGTTCCACCATGCCGTCGTCCTGCACCACGAGGACATACTTGTTGGTCTGGTCGGTGCCGATCGCCTCGTCGGGGACCAGCACCGTGACGTAGGCCTGCGTGCCGGTGACGCGAACGCGTGCGAACAGGCCGGGCGAGAACAGGTCGGCCTTGTTGGACAGCACCGCGCGCGCCCTCAATGTGGCGGTGCCCTGGTCCAGCCGGTTGTCGAGGAAGTCGAGCCGGCCCTTGTGCGGGAACCCGCGCTCGTCGGGAAGCGCCACCTCGACGAGCGCCCCGACATCGGCCGCACCCGCCTGCACGCCGCGTTCGCCGAGCCGCTTGTACTTGATGTAGTTGTTCTCGCTCACGTCGAAGTAGATGTAGATCGGGTCCTGGCTGACGATGGTAGTGAGGAGCGTGGTGCCCGACGCGCTGCCCGCGCTCACCCAGTTGCCCGCCGTCACCAGCGAGCGGCCGATGCGGCCCGAGATCGGCGCGGCGATAGTGGCAAAGGACAGATCGAGCTCGGCCGACTTCACCTTGGCCTCGGCGACCTTCACGGCGGCCTGGGCATCCTTCATTACCGCCATGCGGTCGTCGAAGGTCTTGTCGGAGATGACCTGGCGTTCGAGCAGGGGCCTGCCACGCTCCACGTCGAGGCTGGCGTTCTCGACCTTGGTCTTGGCGGCGAACAGCTCGGCCTTCGCCTGATCGAGCGCGCGCTCGAACGGCCGCGCGTCGATCGCGAACAGCAGATCTCCCTGCTTGACCTGCTGCCCGTCCTTGAACTTCACCTCGTTGAGATAGCCCGAGATCCGCGCCCTGATCTCGACGGTCTCCTTGGCATCGAAACGGCCCGTGTACTCGTCCCACTCGACGATCTCGCGCTCGATGGGCTTTGCGACACTGACGACAGGGAGCGGCGCTTCCTTCTGTCCCGATGCCTGCGAAGGGCTCTGATCGCAACCGGCGGTCAGCGCTGCCACAGCTGCGCTCGCGAGCGTCAAGCCCGCGCGCCAATTCGAGATCGGGCGTTCCCTCATGCTGTAATTTCCGCGAGCCTATGTCTCCACCCGTACCCCGGAAGCCGAGGCGTTCGCCGAGGCTCTCCCCAACCCGGCGCAACCTACCGCCAGCTCGCGGCTCAAAGCCCGTCTCGGCAGAACCACGGCCCTTCGGCCGCTGCCGCGTCGGTTTCACAGTTGATCAGTAACCCGCAGCCAACGCAACTCCCATCTTCGATTTGGCAATTTCTGCGATCCCTTCCTGCTCCTGCCGCACCGCTGGGCTGCTGCCGCATGCCCTTGAAGAAGCCCTTGACGAACGTCCTTTCCACAAGCCCGATAGGAGTCATTGCAAGGCTGTCATAATATGCCCGCCATTGCGATTGGACGACGGGCGATGTCCGGTGGACCCGAGGCTCGCTCGGGAAGGGGGAGCAATGAGCTTGTCTTTCAAGTCGCGTGCGACGGCAACTGCCCTCCTGGCTGCCGCGACGGGCATAGCCGCTCCTGGGACGGCGCAGCAGCCCTATCCGAGCCGCACCATCACTGTGATCGTACCGTTCTCTCCCGGCGGCACGGGCGACATCGTCGCGCGCGTGGTCGCCGAGAAGCTGGCGCCCGCCCTCGGTCAGTCGGTCATGGTCGAGAACCGCGCCGGCGCGGCGGGCACGCTGGGCACGCGCGCCGTAGTGGCGGCCGCCCCGGACGGGCACACCCTGCTTCTGGGCCAGACCGGCGAGATCGCGATCGCCCCGCACTGGAACAAGAGCGCAGGCTACGAGACCAGCAGGGACCTGCAGCCCATTGCGCTGGCAACCGTCGTGCCGCTGGCCTTGGTCGCGCCCGGCAAGGCCTCGTACTCGAGCGTCGCCGAGATGCTGAAGACCGCGAGCGGGAAGGGCCTGTCATTCGCATCGGCGGGCGCCGGCACGCCGGGGCATTTCGCAGGCGAGGTGCTGAAGTACAGAACCAAGTCGAACCTCGCGCACGTGCCCTACAAGGGCGCCGCCCCGGCCCTGAACGACCTGCTCGGCGGCCATGTCGATTTCTTCTTCTCGGGCTTCCCCGCGGCCATCCCCTATGTGAAGGCGGGCAACCTGAAGCTGCTCGCGGTCTCCTCGAGCAGGCGCTCCGAGGTCGCCCCCGATGTCCCGACAGTCGCCGAAGCCTCCGGAATCGCCGAATTTGACATCACGCTCTGGCAAGGCTTTTTTGCACCGCGTGGCACGCCGACGGAGATCGTCGCGCGCCTCAACGGCGAGATCAATCGCATCCTCCTGCAGCCCGACGTGAAAGCCAAGCTGCTGGAGGCCGGCGCCGACGTGCGGCCGCTTTCCGTCGATCAGTTTGCCCAGTTCGTGACCACCGAGGTCACGAAGTTCGCCCTGATCATCAATGACACCGGCCTCAAATCGGATTGAGTCCCTGCGTCGAACTGCTACTTTGTGTCTATTGGATGTAAGATCATGATTTTCGCCCGAGCTGTGACCTCCTCGCCAGGGGGCCCCCCTGCCGCTTCTGGCCACTTCCGTGCCCGGAGACTGCTGTGGCCGGTCCATGCCCTCCGTGCCTGCAGGCACCTGTGCGTTGTCTGCTGCGCCTACGTGCTCCTGCTCGGCTCTTCCGGGATAGCTGTAGCCGACCCGCCGCCGCGCCTGCGCCTCTCCTTCCAGCTGCCGCTTGCCGGCTCGCTGGGCGTCAATCTCGTGCGTTTCAAGGAGGCCGTGGCGCGCGACACCGGCAACGCGGTGGCCATCGAGATCCTGCACGGCAAGCAGGCTCTTCCCGATCGCACCGTGGCGAAGGCGGTCATGGCAGGCGAAATCGAGATGGCGACGGCAAACGTAGTCACCCTGGCCGATCAGGTGAAGGGCGTGGATATCCTGTCGCTGCCCTTCCTGTTCAACTCCCACCCTTTCCTGAGAGCCATGCTGGATCGCTCGCGCCGGTCGCGCAAGCTACTCGATGACGCCATCCTCGAAACCGGCGCGCGCGTGCTCATGTGGCAGCCCTACGGCACCAATGTCTTCTTCTCCAAGGGAGGGCCGGTGTTGAAGCCCGGCGACATCGCGGCAAAGAAGATACGCGCCAGCGGCGAGATCGACCACGAGTTTGCCGGCGCCTGCAGGGGCGTACCTCAGATGCTCGCCGCCGGCGCGCAGTACGAGGCGATGAAGACCGGTCGCATCGACATGGCCATGACATCGGCCGAGAACGTCTCCGCGCGCAGGTTCTGGGAGATCTCGGACACCATTACGCGAACCAATCACTCGCCGGTCATGCTGCTGCTCCTCGTCAACGAGAAGGTCTGGCAATCCTTGCGCCCAGAGCATCGCGCCGCCATCGCCAAGGCCACCCAGGAGGCGGAGCACGAGCTGTGGGACGGCATCGTCAAGGTGGACGAGGAGGCCAACGCGTTCGCCAGATCGAAGGGCATCACGGTCGCCCAACTGTCGTCCTTCGACCTGGCCGAGTGGCGCGCATGCAGCGCGCCCGTCGTCGAGCGCTTCATGGCAACCTCTGGCCCGCTCGGCAACGAGCTGTTGAAGGAGTACGGCCTGATGCGCACCGATCCCTGCTGTAACCAGACGCCGGACGTCAACGGCGTGGGCTACCGGCCGTTCTGAGCGCCGCTGAACGGGGGTCAGACCCCTCGCCTCGACCTCGGCGCTCGTGCCGCAATGGTAGAGGCGAGGGGTCTGACCTCGCCTGTCTGGTCCCGCCTGTCAATCGACCTCCACGACCATCCCGTCGTAGCCGGGCTCCACGTTGGGCGGCAGGCGCCGCCGCAAGGTCTCGTAGTCGAGTTCCACGGTCATATGGGTGAGGATGCCGCGCTTGACACCGAGGCGCTCGATCCAGTCGAGCGCCTGCTGGACCGAGAAATGGGTGTGGTGTGTGACCGGCCGCAGGGCATCGACGATCCACAGCTCGAGCCCCTGCACCAGTGGCAGCGCGCTCTCCGGAATGCCGCAGATGTCGGGCGAGTAGAGCACGTTGCCGAAGCGGAAGCCGAGCGATGCCATCTCGCCGTGCTCGTGGGGGACCGGCACCGCCTCGACGAGCCCGCCCGCGCCATCGATGCGTACCGGCTCGGGAGCCACGATGTCGTGCGCCTGCAGGATCGCCGGGTAGGAGGAGCCCGGCTTCTGCCGAAAGCAGTATTCGAAGCGGGTCTCGAGCGTCTTGCGGGTTGCCGCATCGGCCCAGACGCGCACCCGCCGCTTGGTGTTGAAGAACACGCCGCGCAGGTCGTCGATGCCGTGCGTATGGTCGGCGTGGTCGTGCGTGTAGAGCACCCCGTCCAGCGCTCCGACGCTCGCCTCGAGGAGCTGATCGCGCAGGTCCGGCGGGGTGTCGACCAGGACCGTCGTACGTCCGCTCCCGCGTCTGCGCTCCACCAGCAGCGCGCAGCGCCGGCGCCGGTTCCTCGGGTTGGCCGGATCGCAATTGCCCCAGACCGGCCCCACGCGCGGCACGCCCGCCGACGACCCGGTGCCGAGCAGCGTGAAGCGCATGCTCATGCCACGGCCGCCCTGCGCTCCGCCTTGCTGTAGAGGCGGAAGAAGTTGTCGGTCGTCGCCTTCGCCAGCTCCTCCGGCGCGATGCCCTTGAGCTCGGCGAGCACCTCTGCCGTCTCGACCATGTAGGCCGGCTCGTTGCGCTTCTTGCCGCGATACTTGCCCGGTGCCAGATAGGGCGCGTCGGTCTCCACCAGCAGCCGGTCCAAGGGAACGGTCTCGGCGATCTCGCGCAGCGCATCGGACTTCTTGAAGGTAACGATGCCCGAGAATGAGACGTAGAGCCCGAGGTCGAGCGCGCGCCGGGCCAGCCCGGCCCCGCCCGTGAAACAGTGGAGAAGCGCCGGGAACGCCCCCTTGGCGGTCTCCTCCTCGAGGATCGCTGCGGTGTCGGCGTCGGCGTCGCGGGTGTGGATGACGAGGGGCAGCCCGGTAGCACGCGCGGCGGCGATATGGTTGCGGAAACCCTGCGCCTGCGCCTCGCGCGGGCTGTTGTCATAGTGGTAGTCGAGCCCCGCCTCTCCGATCGCCACCACTTTGGGATGACGCGCGAGGTCCACGATCTGCTCTACGGCGATGTCGAGCTCCTCGTGGGCGTAGTGCGGGTGGGTGCCGACCGAGCAGAGCACATTGTCGTGCGCCTCTGCGATCTCGAGCAGCGGAGCGAAACGGCGGATGCGGGTCGAGATCGAGACGAGCATACCGACGCCCGCAGCTTTCGCCCGGTCGATCACGCCGTCGAGATCGGAGGCGAAGTCGGGAAAGTCGAGATGGCAGTGGTGATCGACGAGCATGCGCTTCTCAATGTGACGCCGTCCGCGCGATTTCGTGAAGTCGTGAGACCGCGGAGCCGATCTCACGACTTGGCGACTTCACGAATTCACGCCTTCGGTGCCTTCCTCTTGGGCCTCGGCTCCGCCTTCCGCCTGGCTTCCTCCTCCGGCTCGACGTAGCGGGGGAAAGCGCCGGTGGGCGGCGGCAGGGCGGTGCCCGGCCGCAGCCGTCCTGCCTCGCCCAGGGACGCGAAGCTGCGCGCCTCGGCACCCTGGCCCAACAGCTCGAGCAGCTTGGCCGCGCCCGCGGGAGTCGCAGGCTGGGCCAGGATGGCGACCTGGCGCACCACCTCGCCCGTGACATAGAGGATCGTGCCCATGCGCGCCGGATCGGTCTTGCCCTTGGCCCAGGGTTCCTCGGCCGCGAAGTAGCGGTTGGCGTCCGCCACCACGCCCCACACGGCATCGAGATACTGCTTGAGACCCTGCCGGTCCATGGCCTCGCGCGCCTTACCGTAGAGCGCGTCGGCGGCAGCGAGGATCGCTTTGTCGGCATCGGCGAGGGCGCCGGGCTCGGGGACCTTGCCGCCGCAGTTCTTCGCGATCATGGCGAGCGAGCGCTGCGCCAGGTTGCCGAGGTCGTTGGCGAGGTCGGCGTTGATGCGGTTGGCGATGGCCTCGGGCGTGTAGTTGCCGTCCTGGCCGAACACCACCTCGCGCAGGAAGAAGTAGCGCAGCTGGTCGGCCCCGTAGACCTCGATCAGGTTGAACGGGTCCTCGACGTTGCCCACCGACTTCGACATCTTCTCTCCACGGTTCAAGACGAAGCCGTGGGAAAAGATGCGCCTGGGCAGCTCCAACCCCGCCGACATCAGGAACGCCGGCCAGTAGACCGCGTGGAAGCGCAGGATGTCCTTGCCGATCACGTGCACGTCGGCCGGCCAATAGCGCCACAGCGGGCTCGTCTCGTCGGGGAAGCCCACGCCCGTGACGTAGTTCGTCAAAGCGTCGACCCAGACGTACATGACGTGCTGGGGTGCATCGGGCACTGGGATGCCCCAGTCGAGCGTGGTGCGCGAGATCGACAGGTCCTCGAGTCCGCCCTTGACGAAGCTTATCACCTCGTTCCTGCGCTCGCGCGGCAGGATGAAATCGGGGTTGGCTTCGTAGTGGGCGAGCAGCTTCTCCTGGTACGCGGAGAGGCGGAAGAAGAAGGTCTCCTCCTCGAACCATTCCACCGGCGTGCCCTGGCCCCCGACCCGCACGCCGTCGGACCCCACCGTGGTCTCCTTCTCGGCATAGAACGCCTCGTCGCGCACGGAATACCAGCCGGCGTATTTCTTCTTGAAGATGTCGCCGTTCATCGCCGACTTCATGCGGCGCCAGATCTGCTCCGAGGAGCGGTAGTGCCGCGGCTCGGTCGTACGGATGAAGTCGTCGTTGGAGATGTCGAGTGCGGCATCCAGGTCGCGGAACCGCTGGGAGTTGCGGTCGGCCAGCGCCAGCGGGGCAAGCCCCTCCTTCTGGGCCGTCTGCTTCATCTTGAGGCCGTGCTCGTCGGTGCCGGTCAGGAAGTAGACGTCCTTCCCGTCCAGGCGCTCGAAGCGCGCGATGGCGTCGGTGGCGATCGCCTCGTAGGCGTGGCCGAGGTGCGGCTCGCCGTTGGGATAGGAAATGGCCGTGGTTATGTAGAACTTCTGTTGCCCGCTCATGGTGGCAGGTTCCGTTCGCTGGCTGATCCCGGGAAGCAAGAGGTACACCGCCTCGCTTGCGGGCGGGTGAACGCGATCAGCGCATTCGGGCGCCGGCGGGCCCGAGCGAAGCAGAACGGTGTTGGCGGGCGTCGAGGTCCATTGCTTCAGACTTCAGTTCAGGTGGCGGTCCCCTATCACGAATGCACTCCCCGCGCTACGGGTTTCTCGCCACTTTGTCGAGCTTCCGGCATCAGCCCGCCGCTGCGGTCTCACCACAGCTCACCCCTCGCGCCACTCGGCGGAGAGCGGAGCGTGGAGATCGAGCGGCGGCGTCCGCGGCAGGCGCAGGATCATGACCCGCTCGGCCTCGTCAGGCGTCGGAAGCAGCCCCGTGTCCGTGCGGATAAACAGCGGCCCGTGCCACAGCTCCCAGCCGAGGCGGGCATACCAGGCGGGATCGAACGGCGAGAGTGCGGCGAGATCGAAGTCCGCGATCGCGCCGGCGATGAGCCGCATCGCTTCGCTGGCATAGCCGCGCTGCCGGCGGCCGGGGTCCGTCGCGACAGCCTCGATGAAGGCGGTGCGCAGCAACGGAGCCGAGCCCACATGCAACCAGCGCGTAACCCAGAGCGCGTGCGAGACGAGCCGGCCGGCACGGCTGCCGAGAACGTGGATGCTGCCGCGCATCGTCGGCATCAGCACGGCAAAGTCCTCCTCGTAGGCACGCGTGCAGAGCCCGACCACCTCGTCGTAGAGCCGCGGGGGCATCTCCTGCCCGGAAACAATGGACCACTCGAGATCGCCGGCAGCCCGGATGTCGTGTGCCGTCATGCGAGGCCTTGGTGGCACGATGCGAGAAATGCTACGCCGGCTGGCGGACCGAGCTTCGAGGCGGCGCATCCGCTGCCAGACCGCCCAGGCAGGCCAGCAGATGGGCGCGCAACGCGGCGAACGCCATCGAGCCCGTCATATGTCCCCGCTCGATGATCGCCTCCTCTATGCCCTTTGCAGCGTACTCGGCGCGATGGTGGGCGTAGGGCATGCACACATCGTGACGCGCCAGCAGGGGCAGGACGCGCCGCCCGTCGCTGGCCCGGAAGGCCTCGCGGACGTCGAGGCAGGCGCGCACGGCTGCGGGCTCGGTTCGCGCCGGCGGCGCCACGAAGACTTGGAACGGGGTCGACAGCATGCTGCAGGCGAGGTCGGGCCCGGCGAGCAGGGGTGCGTAGCGGTCCGCGGTGCCGTGCTCGAGGTGGTGCAGGAGAGCTACGAAGCCGCCGAGGCTGGTGCCGGCCACCACGCAGCTTCCCGCACCGTGGGCCAGGAACGCCTGCCGCAGCGCCTCGATCAGGGTGACGGAGACCGCGCACATCGCCACGAAACGGCTGAGGCTCGCCAGGCCGCGCAGGCAATCGAGGTGATGGCCGTGGAAGGGAGCCCGCACGGCCACGAGGTGGGCGTCCACCGGGATGCGGCGGGGAAGGATCCAGCCGAGATTGCGGTGGTAGGGAAACTCGCCGAGGCCGTGATGGTAGATCAGCGCCGGACACGCCGCGCGAGGGCCCCGGCGCAAGCGAAACCCGGCCGTTACCTCGCCGACGAGCGTGCGTGCTGCGAGCTTGTAGCGCCCATTTCCTGCGAGCGGAGGCAGGCGCAGGTCCACCGCCGCCAGATGAGCGCGCAGCGGCGCCGAGGCATGGCCGTCCCGGAACAGCGGCGGGAGGATGCGGTGGACGACCGCAGCGTAGACACGATCGAAGCCCTCGTGGAACCAGCGCATCTCGCGCTCCTTGGCATCCGCGGGCGCTCGATCTCACTCCTCGGTTCGTTCACGACCGCCGCGATCCCGGGCGGCGGCCCGCGCCGACACCGCCGGGGGCTCGAGGCCCGGACTTGCGAGGCGCGCGATCATAGTCCGATGCTCGTTGGAAATAAGGCGGGCCGGGCCCGCCTCAGCGCGTGATGGTGGCCACGCCGGTCAGGCCATCGTTGCGGATCCAATGCACTATCCTGCCGTGCTGGCGCAGCTTGAAGCAGTAGGACCTGCCGCCGAGCCAGGTGTTCCAGCGCTGGCACATCTGATTGGCAGTGACCCACCAGCGGCCGCGGTCCCACGCGGAGCCGACGTAGGACGCCAGGTCGGGGCCCGCGGTAGCCGACATGGTGCCGTCGGCTCGGAAGCGGATCGGCAGGTGGCCGGCCGGCGTGGAGAGATGGATGGTCTTGTCGGTCAGCGCCTTCTTCAGGGCTTCGTCGTCCATCACCCCCTGGTCGAGCCCGCTGGCAACGGCCGTCCCCGCCACAGCCAGCATGGCCGCGGCAAACACTGTCACATGACGCATGAAGTCCCTCCCCGTCCTTCGGCAAGTATGTCGGCCCGTGTTTTGCCCCCAATCCCCGACGCCTTGCAGCTGCCGACAGTAGGAGAGAGTCCCCCTCGTGCTGGAAAGGGTGGCCAAAGACCTTGGTTAACACGGCATTGAGCCGAAGGGCCGAAGGGCCGAGGTGCTGCCGGCGTTCAGGAGCGCGCCGCCGCCTCGAGGCGGGCGAGGGTGCGCAGGATCAGGGCCTTGCGGTCGAGGTTCAACTCCTCGGCGTCGGCTTTGTCGGCAACGATCGCCTGCCACAGCTCGGCCCAGGCGGGAAGCCGCCCCTCCGGGATCAGGCGGCCCGCCACGGCCTGCTCCGCCTCTGTCCCGCCCTCTGCCCGGCCCGCGCCCGATGCCCGCAGGCGCACGAGGCGGGCCAGCGCGTCGAGCAGGAGGCCGAAGAAGGTCTCGAACCGCTGCTCCTGGGCGTCGGTGGCGAGCTGGTCCGCCAGCCCATGCGCGGCGGGCCAGTCGACCTCGGGCAGGCGGGCGAGGAGCTGCGCTGTGCGCCGCCACAGGTCGACGCCGCCGTCGGCGAGCTGCAGCAGGGTGCGCACGCTGCCCTGGGCGAGCCGCTCCAGCTGCGGCCACTCCTCGCCCTTCGGCGGCTCGACGCCGGCGGCGCGCATGGCGGCGTCGGCGGCCTGGCGCAGGTCCTGGGGCCCGAGCGGCTGCAGGTCGAGGCGGCGGCAGCGCGAACGGATGGTGGGAAGCAGGCGGCTCGGCTGCGCGGAGACGATGAGGAACAGGGCACGCGGCGGGGGTTCCTCCAGCGACTTCAGGAGGGCGTTGGCGGCGTTGAGGTTGAGATCGTCGGCACTGTCGACGATGACGACGCGCCACCCGCCGCCTTCCGCGGTGAGGCCGAGGAACGAGCGCAGCCGGCGCACCTCGTCCACCGGGATGCCGGTGGCGAAGCGCTTGGTTCTGAGGTCCCAGGGCCGGCGCAGCACCAGGAGGCCCGGATGGGCCTGCGCCGCAATCTGCCGCGCGGCAGAGGCTCCGGCAGGGACCGCCAGCGATTGCCCCGCCGGGTCGCGCTCGCCTGGTTGGGCCAGCACATGCCGGGCCAGGCGGTAGGCGAGCGTCGCCTTGCCGATGCCGGCGCGACCGGCGAGCAGCCAGGCGTGGTGCATGCGGCCGCCCGCGAAGGCCTGCGCCAGCGCCCGCTCCGCCGCCGCGTGTCCCAGGAGGTCGCGGGTCTCGCGCGGATGCGGAAAATCGCCGAGGCGTTCGGCCTCGGGCGGCGCCTCGGTCGTCTCGCCGGCCGGTGCACGCGCCATCACGCGTTCCCCGGCGGCAGCATGCGGTGTTGCACGTGCGCCCACACCGCGGCAGCGACCGCCTCCGTCGTCGCGCTGCCGTCGATCACCTTGCAGCGGCGCGACTCGGCCTTGGCGATGCCGAGATAGCCCTCGCGCAGGCGCTCGTGGTAGGCGACGTCACGGCGCTCGTAGGCGTCGGCGTCCTCGCCGGAGATCGCCCGCGCCAGGCGGCGCGTGGTGGCGCGCTGCAGGCCCGCCTCGGCGGGAATGTCGAGGATGAAGGTCAAGTCCGGGTAGGTGAGCTTGACCACGATGAGCTCCAGCGCCTTGAAGATCTCGAGCGGCAGGCCGCCGGCCTCCACCTGGTAGACGCGCGTCGAATCGGAGAACCGGTCGCAGATCACCCAGCGTCCGGTTACCAGCGCCGGGCGGATCACTTTCTCCACGTGGTCGGCGCGGGCAGCGTAGAAGAGGAGGGCCTCCGACAGCGCCGAATGCGGGGCAGTCTCCGGGTCCAGGATCACGGTCCGCACCTGCTCGGCGAAGGGCGACCCGCCGGGCTCGCGCGTCAGGATCGGATCGATGCCCCTGGTGCGCAGCTTATCCGCCAGCAGCTGCGCCTGCGTCGACTTGCCGGAGCCCTCGCCGCCCTCGAAGGTGATGAACCGACCCGATGGCATGACACGCCCGTGCAAATTCCCTCTCCACGCAAACGGCGAGAGGGAGTCTCAAGGTATCCAGCGGGTAGCCAAATAGAGGAGCGAGTCAAGCCCTCGCCACATGAAACCCGCCGGGCCCACGTCCTCGGCTGCGTAAAGCGGCACGTCGCTGGTGGCGTCGGTGCTGGTGGTTACGCGCAGGACGGCGACCTGCTGGCCCTTCTTGAGCGGCGGCTTCAGGGGCCCCGTGTAGTGGATGCG
>Ga0075431_100000749_pt1 | contig 28069 bp, 29 predicted proteins | sample RhiMetdeltSRZDD5_FD_75297 | JGI IMG/M metagenome (GOLD analysis project Ga0075431, IMG submission 75297) | Populus rhizosphere microbial communities from Tennessee, USA - Rhizosphere MetaG P. deltoides SRZDD5 | ecosystem: Host-associated > Plants > Roots > Rhizosphere > Soil | place: USA... | reverse complement strand
ATTCTGGCTACGGGCCGCTCGGTGGAGAACGTCATTCAATCCTCCCTGCTGCTCGGTCTGCAATTCGGCGACATCGGGACACTGCCTAGTACATTGGAACGCGAACAGGCGACGGACGACGTGATCACGGGCGTCGACGTCTTCGACACCGAGGGCCGCATCCTCTACAGCACCGACCAGCAGCGTGTCGCGCAAAGGGCATCGCCCGACTGGCTCGTGGCGGTCAAGAAAGCAGGAACCGAGAATTGGTTCGTCGAAGGCGACGTGGAATCGGCCGTCGGCATGGCGATCGATAACAACTTCGGCCTGATCATCGGGCACATCGCCCTGCGCTATTCGAACGAGCGTGTGCAGCAAAGCGCAAACGTAGCTGGACGTCAGCTCGCCATTTCGTCGTTCATCGTATTCATCATCGCTGCCGCTCTCGCGTCGTTGGCGCTGCTCGCAGTCATGCGGCGGCTGAGCCGCGACGTAGCGGCCGTTGAATCGGCACTGCGTGCGGTCGACCCCGTCCGCGCATCCGCCGCGGCCAAAAGAGGTCTCTTTGGACCGGCACTGCAGCACTTCGTGGAAACGATCCGCAGCGCTGAAACAGAAATCGCGAGCCTGCGAGCCCGTATGCATCGCGGAGCATCGGAATGAGCTATTTACGCGGCATTTATTTCCGGCTCGCGGGCGTACTCACGCTCGTGGTGCTCGTCGCTCTGGCAGCCAACGCGATGCTGTCGCATCGCGCATTCGAACGCACTCTCGCGCCGGAAATGGCGAAGAAGATGTCGAGCGTCGGCGCATCGATCCGCGCGCTCGTGCTTACGGCGGTCCAGAACGATATGGAGTTTTCGGGGCTTTACGGCGTCGAGCAGCGGTTCGAGGACGTGAAGAGCGAGGCGCCCGAGATCTCGTACATGGCGATGACCGACCAGCGCGGCAAGATCCTGCACGAGCGCTTCAAGGCGCCCCCCGGTGCCGCAGAATACTTCCGCAGCGCGCCGGTGCTTGCGCTGCTTGCCACGCCCGATGAAAAAGGCGTGGCGACGCGGGTCGGCGAGCAGTACATCGTGTCGCTCCCGATCGTGTCGCCGCAGCGGCCGCTCGGCATGGTTCATATCGGCATCGACGTCCGCTTCGTCGACCATATCGTGCTCGACATGCTGTTCGACGTCGTAGTGGTGCTGGTGGTTTCGCTCTTCTTTACGCTGGAGCTGCTTCACTTCATGGCTGGCGCCAAGCTGGAAGCTTCGCTGCGTGCGGTGGGGCAGTCGCTCGAACGGGGCGCGTCCGGGAACTTTGCGACGCCGCGGGCGGATGCGCCCGAATCTGCCGTGGGCTCGCTTTTCGGCATCATGAACGCCGCGCTCGCGCGCGTGAACGCTGCGTACGCGACGCTTGCGCGGGAGATCGAAGACGGCAGGCGTGTGCCAGCGCACGAGCGCCAGCCAGGGCTCGCGCAGGCGCACTCGGGCTTGCAGGAGCTTGGCCGGCGCTTCCGCTTCGGTGACGAAAGCCGTGACACGGCGCCCATGGAGGGGCAACTCGAGAAGGTGCGCGCGCCGCTGTTCCTGTTCATCCTGGCCGAGGAGCTCACCCGTCCGTTCCTGCCGACGTACGTGAAGGGCCTGCTCATACCGCTGCCTGGCATTGCGCCCGAGCTCGTCGTCGGCTTTCCGATCGCGCTATTCATGCTCATCGTGGCTCTCGGCCAACCGTTCCTGGGTGTTTACTGCGAGCGAGCCGGTTACCGCAGAACGATGATGATCGGTGCCGCCATCGCGGCAGTCGGATTCGTGGCCAGCGCTTTTGCGGTGAACGTGCTCGACCTCCTTCTCTGGCGATCGCTATGCGCGCTCGGATACGCGATGGTCTTCGTCTCGGCACAAGGTTATGTGCTGGACCACTCCACATCACGCGGTCGCGTTCGCAGCTTCGCGCTTTTCGTCGGGGCTATCATGGCTGCGTCGATCTGCGGGCCGTCGATCGGCGGGATACTGGCCGACAACATCGGCGAGCGGCCGACGTTCGTCATCGCGGCCCTGCTCGCGTTGAGCTCCATCGCCGTGATTCGGCTCATGCCGCAGACCCGGCCCGGTCGTACCAGCGGGGTCGACACACGTATCCCGCGTCTTTCTGAAATCTTTGCATTGATGGCGAACCCGCGGTTCATGACGGTAACCGGGCTCGCGGCGATGCCGGCCAAGATCCTGTTGACCGGCGTGTGTTTCTATCTCGTGCCGCTGTACGTACTCTCGATCGGAGACACGCAGGCGATGTCGGGCCGGATCCTCATGGCGTACGCCGTGATGATGGTGCTGATCTCTCCGCTCACTCCGCCTTTCGCGACTACGCGGGAGCGTATGCACTGGCTGGTCGGCGGAGGACTCGTGGTTTCGGGACTTGGCGCAATGATCATGCTCGCCGGCAGCAGTGTGGGCTGGGTATTTGCGGCCGTGGTGCTCGTTGGCGTCGGACAGGCGCTCGCGATTTCGGCGCAAGCAGCGCTCGTAAGCGATCACTGCGAGGACGTGATCGGAATACTCGGTGAAGGCACGGTGTATGGCGTCTACCGCCTGCTCGAGCGGCTCGGCAATGCACTCGGGCCGCTCATCGCGGGAATGCTGGTCCTGTATTTCGGCTATCGACCGAGCTTCGTAGCGATCGGCGCCACTGTGGCGATCTGCGGGTTGATGTTCCTGGCGGCGGCGCACCGTAGCCGGGAGCCGGCGCTGAAGCCGGCGTAAGTACAAGAGGAGAAAAATCCATGGAGTTCCGACCCGATCGCCGCCGCTGGCTCACGACTGCAGCCGGCCTGGCACTGGCGCTGCCCACGTTCCCGTTGAGCGCCGCTACGCACCGACGCCCGTTCCAGGTCTATGCCGTCCTTTTCCGCGGCATGACGGACGTGGAGAAAGGATTCGAGGATTACCTCGCAAGCCGCAAGGTTCCGGTGCAGATCACGTATCGAAATTTGAATCGCGACCCGGCGCGCATGCCCGGCTTCCTGGATGAGATCCGGGCCATGCGGCCGGACGTCGTTTACACGTGGGGTACTTCGGTCACGCTCGGCGTCGTCGGTCCATACGACGGCGTGGTGCGCGGACAGCACATCACGGACATCCCGACCGTGTTCACGCTCGTTGCCGGCCCGGTGCTCGCGAAGATCGTGCCGGACATGGCGGCAACCGGGCGCAACGTCACCGGCGTCATGCACGTCGCCCCCACGGCGACTCAAATCCGCGGGATGGCGTCGTATCGCAAGTTCGAGACGCTCGGCGTGCTGTACACCCCCACCGAAAGAAATTCGGTCGTTACCGTCGAAGAGCTGCGGCGCCTCGGCCGGCAGTCGGGGTTCCACACCGTGGAACGCACGTTCCGGCTGGACTCGAGCCGGAAACCCGTCGTCGACGGAGCAGCTGAGCTGGTGCGGGAGTTGAAGGAAGCCGGCGCGCAGTGGCTTTATCTCCCGCCGGACAGCTTCCTCGGCACGGTCTCGCAGGACGTCGTGATCCCGGCAGCCATGGAGCTCGGGCTGCCGACTTTCGCGTCGACGGAGCAGCTCATGCAGGCCGGCGCGCTGTGCGGGCTCGTTTGCCGCTATTACAACATCGGCCAGCTCACCGCGTACAAGGCGGAGCAGATCCTCGTCGGAAAAGTGGCGCCGAACAACATCCCGGTAGAGACCCTGAAGCGCTTTTCCTATCAGATCAGCATGCCGGTCGCGCGCCGTCTGAAACTGCCGCCGCCGCTGCCGATGATGGGTTATGCGGAGCTGATCACGGCGGAGGCGCCGTCGCAGTAAACGCCGCTCAGACGTTGAACCTGAAGAAGATGACGTCGCCGTCCTTGACGACGTAATCCTTGCCTTCGACGCGCATTCGGCCGGCTTCTTTCGCGCCCTGCTCACCTTTGTGGGTCACGTAATCTTCGTACGCGATCACTTCAGCCCGAATGAAGCCGCGTTCGAAATCGGTGTGAATGACACCTGCAGCCTGCGGAGCAGTCGCGCCGCGTCGGACGGTCCACGCCTTTACTTCTTTCGGCCCGGCGGTGAAGAACGTCTGTAAGCCGAGCAACGCATAGCCTGCGTTGATCACGCGGTTCAACCCGGGCTCGCTCATGCCCATGTCGGCGAGAAATACGGCTTTGTCTTCCGCGCTCATGTCGGCGATCTCCGCCTCGATCGCGGCACATACGGCAACGACCGGCGCGCCCTCGGTTGCCGCGTGCCTTCGCACGGCTTCGAGATGCGGGTTGCCTTTGAAACCGTCTTCCCTCACGTTCGCGACATACAGCGTCGGCTTCGCCGTAAGCAATGAGAGCGTACACAGGACCGCCTTCTCTTCCTCGTACAAATCGAGCGCGCGCACCGGTCGCGCTTCGTTCAGCACGGCATGACATTTCTCCAGAACCGCGACGAGCCTCTGCGCCTCCTTGTCGCCGCCTGCCTTCGCGACCTTGCCGTACCGCGCGAGCTGCCGCTCCACTGTGGCGAGATCGGCGAGCGCGAGCTCCGTGTTGATCGTCTCGATATCCGCAATCGGGTCGACCTTGCCGGAGACGTGCACCACGTTCGCGTCTTCGAAGCAGCGCACGACATGCGCGATCGCGTGGGTCTCCCGGATGTTCGCCAGAAACTGATTACCGAGGCCCTCACCCTTGGACGCGCCCGCGACCAGTCCCGCGATGTCGACGAACTCGACGACGGCGGGAACCACTTTCTGTGGCTTCACCATCGCCGCGATCATATCGAGGCGCGGATCGGGCACTTCGACGATGCCGGTGTTCGGATCGATCGTGCAGAAGGGATAGTTCTCGGCCGCGATACCGGCTTTCGTGAGCGCGTTGAAAAGTGTCGACTTGCCGACATTGGGCAGTCCGACGATGCCGCATTGGAGAGTCATGTGCCCTCGCCTCCCACCTCGCGCGCCCCAGCTTTCGTATGGAGCTTCAGCATGGCCGACTGCATATCGTGCGCAGCAATGAGCGGCCAGACTGCAAGCGCACTATCGAGTGCCTGATCGATGCCTTTGCGATCTTCGGCGGACGGCACATGCAGAACGTAGTCGACCACTTCCTGCTGGCTCGAAGCAATGTCGCGCGGGTGCCCGATGCCGATGCGCAGGCGCCAGAAATCATGCGTGCCGAGCGCCGGCGCCACGTCGCGCAGCCCGTTGTGACCGGAGAGCCCGCCGCCAAACTTCAGCCGCACGTCGCCCGGCCGCAAATCGAGCTCGTCGTGCGCGACGAGAATCTGGTCGGCCGGAATCCGATAGAAGCCGGCGAGCGCAGTGACGGCGCGGCCGGAGTTATTCATGTGGGTCTCGGGCTTGAGTAGCCAGAGCTCGGTCCCGGGCACGCGAGCGACTTCACCGTGAAACCGCGCTTCCCGCCGGAATTCGGCGCGCACGCCACGCGCGACTTCATCCACGAACCAGAAACCGGCGTTGTGGCGCGTCGCTTCGTATCTTCTGCCCGGATTGCCGAGGCCCACTACGAGTTTCATCGACTGTCGAGTGTTGATTGAAAGAAAAAGCCCGCCCAGAACTGCAAGGCGGGCTCTTGCAAGCAGCGCGCGCGGACTACTTGGCGCCTTCCTTGCCGCCTTCCTTCTTCTCGGCCTCGGCCGGTGCCGCCGCCGCTTCCGCCGGCGCCTGCCCCGTGATCTCCGTAACCGGAGTCGCCGGTTCTTCGTCCGCAGCCGCCACCTTCGGTACGTGCACCGATGCAACCGGAGGATTGTCGGCCTTGAGCTTGGTCGTGGGTTCGACGCCCTCCGGCAGCTTGAGGTCGTTCACGTGGATGATGTCGTTCAGCTGCACGTCTTTTAAGTCGACTTCGATGTATTCCGGCAGCCGGTCCGGCAGACACTGGATCTCGATGTCGTTCATCGCGTGCGTTACGACGCCGCCGCCGGTCTTCACGCCGACCGATACGTCCTCGTTCACGAAGTGCAACGGCACGCGCATATGGATCTTCTTCGTCGGATCGATGCGCTGGAAGTCGACGTGCAGCACCTGGGGCTTCCAAGGATGCATCTGGAAATCGCGCAGCAGCACGCGCTCGCGGCTGCCATCCACGGTCATGTCGAGGATCGATGCATGAAACGCCTCGAGCTTCAGATGCCGCAGCAGCGCATTCTGATCGAGCTCGACCGGGGTGGCCGGCTGGTTCGCCCCGTAGATGATTCCCGGGACCCTTCCGCTACCGCGCAGGCGGCGGCTCGCACCCGTGCCCTGCTGCGTGCGGGGAAATGCAGTGACTTCGATTTTCATTTCACTCTCCAGTTAGCGGGGCTTTGCGACCAAACCCCAAAACCAATACTTATTCGACAAACAACGAGCTCACAGACGCTTCCTCGCTGATCCTCCTCATCGTCTCCGCCAGAAGGCTCGCGACCGTCAGCACGCGGATTTTCCTGCTGTTGTGCGCATCCTCGCGCAGCGGAATCGTATCCGTCACGACGATCTCGTCCAGCACCGAGCTGTTGATGCGTTCCACGGCGCTGCCCGAAAGCACGGCATGCGTGCAGTAAGCGATGACCTTTTCAGCCCCCTGCTCTTTCAGCGCTCGTGCGCCTTCGCACAGCGTGTTCGCGGTGTCGACGAGGTCATCGATGATCACGCACGTACGGCCTCCGACTTCGCCGATGATGTTCATCACGGTGGCAACGTTCGGTCTCGGGCGTCGCTTGTCGATAATCGCGAGGTCTGCGTCCAGTCTTTTCGCCAGCGCCCTCGCGCGGATCACGCCGCCGACGTCGGGCGAGACCGCGACCAGATTCTGGTAACCGTGTTTCCACACATCGCCCAGCATGATCGGGCCCGAGTAGATGTTGTCCACCGGGATATCGAAAAAACCCTGGATCTGCTCCGAGTGCAGATCCATCGTGAGCACCCGATCCACGCCCGCGCTCGCCATCATGTTCGCGACCACTTTCGCGGTAATCGGCACCCGCGCGGAGCTCGGGCGGCGATCCTGGCGCGCATAGCCCATGTAGGGGATCGCGGCAGTCACCCTGCCGGCCGAAGCGCGTTTCAGCGCGTCGACCATGACCAGCAGCTCCATCAGGTTGTCGTTGGTTGGCGCGCACAGGGACTGGAGCACGAAGACGTCCTTGCCGCGGACGTTCTCGAGGATCTCCACCATCACTTCGCCGTCGCTGAAGCGGCCGACTTTGGCCCGCCCGAGCGGCAGCCGCAAATGGCCGACCACGTCCGCCGCAAGCTTCGGATTCGCGTTGCCGGTAAAGACCGTCAGCCTATCTAGCGCCACCTTCTTCCCCGATCAACAAATATCTATTGTATGGAGCGCCGCGAGGCGCCTAGAGCCTTTTTGCGTCCGAAGCACGCATCGTGCGTCTAATCTCATTGCACCTAGCACCGCCAGGCGCTTAGACCCTTTTTTGCGGACGGGGCACAGCTTTGCCGTGCCCCGTCCGCGTCGTAGGTTTTAGTGGCTGGGGAGGAAGGATTCGAACCTTCGCATGCCGGAATCAAAATCCGGTGCCTTAACCAGCTTGGCGACTCCCCAGCTGTTCTTACTCAAACCTTTTAGCTCGCCAGCTCCCACAACGGATGACGGTCGAGACCGCGTGCCACAAACCCCCGCATGCCTGCCGGCGCTCGCGCGAACGTCTCCCGCGCCGCGCGCTCGTCCTCGAACGCGGCGTAAACAGACGCTCCCGATCCAGTCATGCGCGCCGGACCATACTGCCGCAACCACTCCAGGTAACGCGAAACTTCCGGGTATATACGACAGACGAGAGGTTCGAGATCGTTCGCTGCGTGCTCGGCGAGCCAGCCAGCAGAAAAGCGTTGTATTTTAATAGGTTTCGAGTCGCGTTTCAAATCGGCGTGCGTGAAGATCCGACCTGTGGGCACCTGCACGTCCGGAGTCAGGACGACATACCAGGCCGGCGGCAGGTCGACAGGGGAGAGGATATCGCCGATGCCTTCCGCAAATGCACTCTCGCCAAAAACAAAGACCGGTACGTCCGCCCCGAGCTGCACGGCAAGCGCCTGCAGCTCGCCGCGGCTGAGGCCGGTGCTCCACAGGTGGTTCAGCACGATGAGGACCGTCGCGGCATCCGAGCTGCCGCCACCGAGTCCGCCGCCCATCGGCAGGCGCTTCACGACTTCGATGTCGGCCCCTGAAGAGCTCTCGGTCGCCGATTTCAGGAGCCGCGCCGCGCGTATCGCGAGATCGTGCTCTTCGGCGACTCCGGGCAGGGCCTGCAGGCGCCGGATGAGACCGTCCGGGCGAGGCGCCACCCGGATCTCGTCGCCGTAATCGATCAGCCGAAACACAGTCTGCAGGAGATGGTAGCCATCCGCGCGCTGGCCGGTAACGCGCAGCATGAGGTTAAGCTTTGCTGGGGCGGCAAAGCTCTGCACGGTCAGCCCCCCGCTGCGTCTCGCCAGGTGTCGACGATGAAGCGGATTTCGTTCGCTCCATCCTTCAGGTCGACGCGTCGAACCTTGCCGGCCGCTTCACCTTCGCCGTAATAGGCGAGGCTCACGCGCCAGCCGTTCTGGTTGAACGACACCAGACGATTCCGGGCGTCACGCTCGAGCATCTCCGGGGGGACGCCGGGCGCGGCCATGCCGCGCACCCAGTACTGCAGAGGCGCGAGCGGCAGTGTCCAGCCGAGCGCACGCCGCGTCAGGGCTTCGACGCTGCCGGCGCGGAACTGCTGCTGATCGGCGCGGGTGAGTGTTGCGCCCGCGGGCGTGTCCACCACATGCGCCAGGGTCTGCCCCGTAGGCGTCATGAGCCAGATCTCGTCGCGCTCGGCGGCATGCTCCCAGCGTACGTTCGATGTGACTGCGCCCCCGCTGTACGTGACCAGCACGCGGCCGAGGAGATCGAATGGACGGTCGTCGCGAGGCGCAAGCGGAGCGCTCGCGCATGCCGCGAGTAACACCAAGGTGAGAACCGTCACGACATGCCGTACCGCGGCAGCCGGCGAAAGCACGCATGCGTACGCGTTCATCTCGCCGCGGGCGCGTTGGGGGGAGAGAGCCGCTTGATCGTGTTTTGCAGCGCCTCGTTGCTGCCGTGCTCCTTGAGCGCCTCCGACCAGATTTTGCGCGCCTGGTCCTGCTCGCCGAGGCTCCAGAGCACTTCACCGAGATGCGCGGCGATTTCTGCATCGGGCCGTACCGTGTAGGCACGCCGAAGATGCTCGAGCGCTTCGCGCGGCTGTCCCAGGCGGTAAAGCACCCAGCCCATGCTGTCCATGATGAATGCGTCCTCGGGGGCGAGCGCGAGCGCTTTCTCGATCAGCTCGCGGGCTTCCGGCAGGCGCTCACTGCGGTCGGCAAGCGTATAACCGAGCGCGTTGTACGCGTGCGCGTGGTCAGGCCTCAGCTGTATCAGCTTGCGCAGGTTCCGCTCGAGCACGTCGATCCGGTTCACCTTCTCGGCCGCCATCGCGTGGTCGTAGAGAAGATCCGGATAGTCGGGCATTTTCTGGAGTGCCTCGCCAAGGAGCTGGAACGCTTCGTTATACGCATTCGCGTCCCGGAGTAGCTGCGCTTCGGCCTGCGTGAGCTGCACGCGCTGCTGCGGGCTCGACGCGCTCACCTGCTGCAGATGACTGCGCGCGTCTGCGAGACGTCCCTGTTTGGCGAGCACGCCGGCATACCGGGCCTGCGCATTCACGTACTGCTCACCCTGTCCGACCGCCGAGTACCACTTGAGCGCATCCTCGAAGCGCTTGCGTTCTTCGTTGATTTGCCCGAGATACAGGCGCGCCGTATCGGGCTCGACGTAGCCGACTTCGAGCGCCCGCTTCAACTGCACCTCCGCAGCGTCGTAATCGTTCGCCTGCATCGCGAGAAGTGCCACCGCCATGATGACGTCGGCGTTCTGCGGAAACTGCTGCACGAGCAGCTCGAACTGCTTGCGCGCCTCCGCGTGACGCTTGTTCGTCACGAGCAATCGCGCGTAGTTGAGCCTCGCGTCTTTCGCGTCCGGGTGCTTGGCGAGGTAGTCAGCCAGGAATACGAGCGCTTCTTCGCTCGACCGGCGCTGCAGCGCCTGCGCGCGAAACAGCGCCGCGAGCTCCCAATCAGGCTTCAGTTTGAGCGCGGCGTCCGCCTCGGTGAGCGCAAGCGCCTCCTCTCCAGCGTTCCATGCCGCCTGGGCGACGGCGAGCCGCGCCTCCGGCACCTGCGGGTAGCGCTGGGCGAGGCTGCGCACGAGCTCGACCACTGCTTTCAGATCCTTATTGCGGCCGAGCAAAGTCGAGAGCTGCAGAAAGCTTTGCCCGACGTTCTCCGGGTCGGACGCAAGCCACTGCTCGAAGTGGCTTCGCGCCGCGTCGAGCTTCTGCTGATTCGCGAGCAGCGCGCCGAGCACCTGGCGTGCCCGCGCATTGCCCGGTGACGCCTGGAGCCAGATGCCGGCGGCCTCGGTCGCCGCGTCCAGGAAACGCGCATTCCACGCGATTTCCGTCGCACGTTGCGCGACGCGCGGATCGCGCGTCTCGCGCGCGAGCTCGAGGTATGCCGTTGCGGCTATGTGTGGCTGACCTCGTTGCAGGGCCACCTCCGCGACCATCATCTTGTACATGAGCTCCGAGCTGAGCTCGATCGCTGGTAATGAAGGACGTGCTGGCGGTGTTGGCTGCGGCGCGCCCGCAGCGGGCTTCTTCTGCCCCGTCTGCGCCAGCCGCTCGGGCTGCGTATCACGGCTCTCGCCGAGCTGAGAGCAACCGGCGCCTGCGAGCGCCACCGCGAGTAATGCGAGACGGAAACTTGTCATGAGGAGGGCCGCGGATCGGGCATGGCGGCGGTGATGGTGGCCGCCGGTAAAGACGGCGGCTGCTTCATTAACGCGCACATATTAGGTATATTTCGCCGACACCACAAGCCGCGACGCCTCTCACGCGCGCCTTCCCCGATGCTCGCTTCCTTTGACGCCACGACGATTTCGGCGCGGGGTCTCACGCGCCGATTCGGCGCTCATACCGCGGTGGAAAACGTCGACCTCGAGCTGAAGCGGGGCGAAGTGCTGGGTTTTCTGGGACCCAATGGCGCCGGCAAGACGACGACCATGCAGATGCTCACCGGAAATCTCGCGCCCAGCGAAGGCGAAGTGAGCATCTGCGGCATCGACCTGCTGGCGCATCCCGTATCAGCCAAGGAGAAGATCGGCTATCTGCCGGAAACGCCCCCGCTCTACCGCGAGCTCAACGTGGACGAGTTTCTCGAGCTCGCGGTAAGGCTCCATCGCGTGCCTACGGCCCAGCGCCGCGAAGCCGTGGCGCGCGCGAAGCAGCGCTGCGGCCTGACCGACGTCGGCCGTAAGCTGATCGGCTCGCTTTCGAAAGGCTACCAGCAGCGTGTCGGCATCGCCCAGGCCATCGCTCACGAGCCGGACGTCCTCATACTCGATGAGCCTACCGTGGGGCTCGATCCCAATCAGATCCGCGAAATCCGTGCTCTCGTGCGAGAGCTCGGCGGCTCGCGGAGCGTCATCCTCTCGACGCATATCCTGTCCGAAGTGGAAGCGATCTGCGACCGCGTGCAGATCATGCACCACGGCAGGGTCGTCTACAGTGATTCGATCGCGGCGCTCAAAGCGCTGCAGAGCGGGCGCACGGTGGTTTGCGGTCTCGAGCGCCCGCCCGCCGAAGCGGAGCTTGCGGCACTGCCCGGTGTCATCGCGGTCGAGCGTGTGGGCGACAGACTTTTTCGTCTGCAGCTCGCATCGGACGGCGAGCCCAGCGCGCAGCTCGTGGCCCGCGCGGCCGAAAGGAACTGGGGACTCTTTCAGCTCGCGCCCGCACAGACGAGCCTCGAAGATGTGTTCGTAAACCTCACGAAATGATTTTCACGATCGCCGCAAAGGAGTTGAGGACGCTTTTCACCTCGCCGCTCGCCTGGATGGTCCTCACCGCGGTCCAGCTCGTCACCGGTTACGCTTTTTTGAAGCGCCTCGACGATTTCCTCCAGGTGCAGCCCCAGCTCGTGCAGCTTACGAGCCCGCCCGGCGTGACCGAGCTCGTGCTCGCACCGCTTTTCGCGACGACTGCGTTCGTGTTGTTCTTCGCGGCGCCGCTGCTCGGCATGCGCCTGATTGCGGAGGAGCGGCGAAACCAGACGATGGTGTTTCTTACGTCTGCGCCGGTGTCGATGACCGAGATCGTGCTCGGCAAGTTCGTGGGACACGCACTGTTCCTTCTCCTCATCATCGCGTTGATTACAGCTATGCCGCTTTCGCTCTCCGGAAGCACGAGCCTCGACTACGGATTGCTTGCGAGCCTGTTCCTTGGGCTCGTGCTCCTCGCCTTGGGCTTCGCGGCACTGAGCCTCTATATTTCTTCGCTCACCACGCACCCGATTCTCGCCGCCTTCGGCGCCTTCGCCGCTTTGCTCGTCATGTTGCTGGTGAGCGAAACGGCCGGCGACGGCGTGCGTGCGCGGGGCTGGCACGTACCAGCGGCTCTCGTGCAGGTGTTCTCACCGCTCAAGAATTTCGAGCCGTTCGGCAAAGGTGTCATCGACACCTATGCGATCGCCTGCGCAGTCCTCTTTGCGATCGTGTTCCTCGTGCTTACGGTGCGGCGGCTCGACGCGCAGCGGCTGAGAGGCTGATCGAGGAATCCCCGTGCAGGCCAACCGCAAACTGCGCATTCGCCTTGCCATCCAGAGCGGACTTTTCCTCGCGCTCTTCCTGGCGCTCGTGATGCTGCTCGCGTTCGTCGCGGGGGAGTATCGCAAGGAGTGGGATGTCACCCGCAGCGCTCGCAATTCGCTTTCGCAATCGACCCTCGATGTACTGCGGCAGCTCGACGGCCCCGTGTCGGTCACCGCCTACGCTCTTGCAAAGGACGCCGCCGGAACGAACGTGCACAAGGCGATCGAGGAGCGGTTGCGTCCCTATCGCCGCGCCAAACCGGACCTGCAGCTCACGTTGGTCGATCCGCGCGAGGATCCGAAGCGCGCGCAGGCCGCACAGATTCGCACGCCCAACGAGATTACGATCGAGTACCGGAATCGCGTCGAACACATGCCGCTCGGCGAGTTCAACGAGCAGAGCTTCGCGGGCGCCCTGCTGCGACTCATGCGAGGCGCCGCGAGCCTGGTGCTGTCGCTCGAAGGCCATGGGGAGCGCAAGCTCGACGGAATCGCCAATCACGATCTCGGCGAGTTCGGGCGCCAGCTGCAGCAGAAAGGTCTGAAGCTCAACAGTCTCAATCTCGCTCTCGCACAGGAGGTACCGCACAACGCAGCGGTCCTCGTTATCGCCAGCCCGCAAAGCGAATTGCAGCCGAACGAGGTGGAGAAAATCCAGCGATACGTGCAGGCCGGCGGGAGCCTGTTGTGGCTGATAGACCCGGAGCCGCTGCGTGGGCTCGACCCGCTCGCCGAGACGCTCGGGCTCGTGCTCACACCGGGCACAGTCGTCGATTTCGCGGTGCGTCCGCGCAGCGGCCCGCCGGTGTTCGCCGTTGCGACGAGTTACGGCAATCACCCGATCACGGCGGCGTTTCGCTACAACACGCTTTTTCCTTACGCGCGACAGATCGGCCTTTCCGAGATCGACGAGTGGCGCGTTACTCCGCTCATCGAAGTCGCACAGCGCGGCTGGGTAGAAATGGGACCGCTCGACGAGAAGCCGACGTTCGACAAGGCGCGTGATCTACCGGGCCCTGTCGCGATCGCCGCGGCCTTCGAGCGCACCGTCGGCGACCGCCAGCAGCGCATCGTCGTCGTGGGTAATGCCGCCTTTCTTTCGAACACGTACCTCGGTAACGGTGGAAATCTTCAGCTCGGCACGGGCATCGTGAACTGGCTCACTGCCGAAGACACGCTGCTCGCGATCGATCCACGCCCGGCTCCGGATTCACGCATCGACATCGGGCAGATGACGCTTTATGCGATCGCGCTTGGATTTCTGCTCGTGCTGCCGGTCGTGTTCATCCTGACCGGCGTAATCATCTGGTGGCGCAGGCGCCGCCCCGCGTGATCGACGACTCATGCACTCCCGTCAATGCGTAGCTGGATAGGACTCGCGGCGCTCTCACTGCTCGTCCTCGCTCTGGGCGTGTGGATTTCGCAGAAGCCCAGGGCCCCGGACCGCGAGGCGCATGCGCTCACGGCGCTCACGGTGGCGGACGTGACGCGCATTCGGCTGGAACGTCCAGCGAGTGCCGGAGCATCCGACGCCCGCACGCCTGCGGCGGGAAAATCATCGTCCGCACCAACCGGCCGCATCGAACTCGAACGCCGCGCTGACGGCTGGCACATGACGGCACCGTTCCCGGCGCGCGCCGACGCTGTCCATGTAGAACGTCTGCTCGCGATCCTCGACGAACGTTCGGTCGCACGCTACCGCGCCGCCGATCTGGAGCGCTATGGTCTCGACAGACCTGTCGCGACGCTCACGCTGAACGATCAGACGTTCGCTTTCGGCGCAGTCAATACGATGACGCGAGAGCAGTACGTGCTCGCCCGCGATGGCGTCTACGCAATTCCGCTTTCGCAGCGCACAGCCTTGCCGCGTGACGGCGAGAGTGTCGTGTCGCGCGCGCTGTTTGCACAAGGAGAGACGCCGCTTCGGTTCGAGCTCGAGGGCTTCACCGCCACGCTCGTTGACGGCAAGTGGATCATCAGTCCCGTGGCCGAAGAACCCGGACCCGACGAACGCAACGGCTGGGTCGCCGCGTGGCGGCAGGCGACTGCGATGCACGTTCGTCCTCACGATGGGCGGAAACCGCTCGCAACGATCAGTGTTGCATTGAAAGACGGCCGTACCGTCACGCTTGGAATATTGGAGCGGGAGCCCGAGCTCGTTCTGCTTCGTCTCGACGAACGCATTCAGTACCATTTCCTGCCAGACGTCGGGAAGCGGTTGCTCTCGCCGCCCGGTGCTGCGCGCACCGAACAGGTGAACAAGTGACTCCCGTTCACCTGTTCACCCGTTCACTCGGTCACCCGTTCACGGTTCACGGTGCCTGAGCTTCCCGAGGTCGAGACGACAAGACGCGGGCTCGCCCCGCATCTCGTGAATCAGCGTGTGCGCAGAGCGGTGGTGCGCAACGCCGGTTTACGCGTGCCGGTACCAAAGGACCTTCCGGAACGCATCGCCGGCACCCGCATCCGCGATGTCGAACGGCGCGGCAAGTATCTGCTGATCGATTGCGGGACGGGCACTCTGATCGTGCACCTCGGCATGTCGGGCAGATTGTGGCTCGTCGACGAGAGCACGCCCATCGGGGTGCACGACCATTTCGATCTCGTGCTGGAGAGCGGAAAGATCGTCCGGCTTCGCGACCCGCGCCGCTTCGGACTCGTGCTGTGGCAGGACCGCCACGCATCTCTCCATCCGCTGCTCGCATCGATCGGACCGGAACCGCTCTCGCCGGACTTCAGCGGCGAGTGGCTATACGAGACGACACGCAATCGCGCGGCTGCGATCAAACTCGTGCTCATGGACAGCCATGTGGTCGCCGGCGTCGGCAACATCTACGCGAGCGAAGCCTTGTTTCGCGCCGGCATCAATCCCAAGCTGCCCGCGCGTCGCATCGGCCGGAGTCGCTACGAGCTGCTCGCTGAGAAAATCCGCGAAACCCTGGAAGCGGCCATCCGCGCCGGAGGCAGCACCCTGCGCGATTTCGTGGGCGGAGACGGGCGTGCCGGTTATTTCCAGAACGAGCATCTGGTGTACGGCCGCGGCGGCGAACCGTGTCGCACGTGTGGTACCGAAATCAGGGAGCTGCGGCAGGGACAGCGCTCGACGTTCTATTGCCCGTCATGCCAACGCCGGTGAAGCGCTCAGGCGGCTTTCTGTGCTTTCAGCTGCAGGTACTTCTGAAAGAGCTGCTCCTTCGTCTCGACGATGTCCGGATTGAACGGGATGCAATCGACCGGACAGACTTTCCGGCATTGCGGCTCGTCGAAATGACCCACGCACTCAGTGCATTTGTGCGGGTCGATGACGTAGAACTCCTCACCGGCCGAAATCGCCTCGTTCGGACATTCCGGCTCGCACACGTCGCAGTTGATGCACTCGTCGGTGATCATCAAAGCCATGGTCACTTCCCGCCGAGCTGTTTGATTTTCACCTTGAGACGGTCGGCCACGAACGGCGGCACGAATTTGGTCGTGTCGCCGCCGAGCGTCGAGATTTCCCGCACGATCGTCGCGGATATGAACATGAACTGCTCGCCGGGCGTCAGGAATACTGTTTCGACATCCGGATACATGCCGCGGTTCATGCCGGCGAGCTGGAATTCATACTCGAAGTCGGAGACTGCACGCAAGCCGCGAACGACGACGCGCGCGCCCCTGTCCTGCACGAACTTCATGAGAAGGCCCGAAAAGCCCATCACTTCGACGTTGCGCAGGTCTTTCAGGACTTCGCGCGCCATCTCCACGCGCTCGTCGAGGGTGAAGAACGGCTTCTTTGCCCGGCTGTCCGCCACGGCGAGAATCACCCGGTCGAACAGGCGCGACGCGCGACGCGCAAGGTCTTCATGTCCCAGGGTGATGGGATCGAACGTGCCCGGATACACCGCCGTGTGACTCATCTCATGTCCGCTTCACGAGTTGAAAGACGACCTGCCCCGCCCGGCCTTCCTTCTGCACTGCCCAGCCTGGAGGCCACTCCATACGTCCGCCGGATTCGTAATAGATCCGACCCTGCGGCGCGATGCGTGGCGGTAACAACGGAAGCAGCCGGTCACCGTAGCCGGCCCCGAAAGGCGGATCGAGAAAGATGACGTCGTACTCGGTACGGTCGCGGCGCAGGAATTCTAGCGCATCGGCTCGAGCGAGTTCCACCTGATCCGCCTCAAGTGCGGCCTTATTGCGCTCAAGGGCTGCGTATGCCGCGCGGTCGCGCTCGACCATGACGACGTGCTTCGCGCCGCGCGAGGCAGCTTCGAAACCGAGTGCACCGCTGCCCGCGAAGAGATCGAGGCAGGTGAAGCCGGTCAGGTCCTGTCCCAGCCAGTTGAAAAGCGTCTCACGTACACGATCGGGCGTCGGCCGCAGGCTGGCATGTGGTGCGAAACGGATGCGGCGGCTCCGCCACGCTCCGCCGACGATACGCACCTCGTTCAATTAAGGAACCGACGCTTCAGTCGGGCTTCGGGGATGCACCGACCACGACGGTAACCATGCGCTTCGGATCGATGCGCCTCTGAAAAGCGGCCTTGATCTGCTCGGCGGTGACGCGATCGACGTTCTTCGTGAAATCGTCCAGGTAGGTGAGCGGCAGGTTATAGAAGCCGATGACCGCCAGGTACTCGTGTATCTTGCGGTTACTGTCGATGCGCAGGGGAAAACCGCCGATGATGTTTTTCTTTGCGGCCGCGAGCTCTTTCGCCGTCGGACCTTCGGCGATGAAATCCGCGACGGTCTTTCGTACCACAGCGAGCGCCTCCGGCGCCTGCGACGCCTGTGTCTGCATGCCGACGACGAAGGGGCCTTCCCGAAGCATGGGTGTGAAGTAGCTGTACGCGGAATATGCGAGCCCGCGCTTCTGACGCACTTCCTCCGTGAGCCGCGAAGTAAAGCCGCCCGCGCCGAGCACGTGGTTGCCGACGAACAGCGCGAAGTAATCGGGGTCGTCGCGGCGGATGCCCGGCGCGCCGATCAGTATGTGACTTTGTGTCGCGGGATGTTTCACCCACGCTTCGGCACCGTTCTCGATCGGAGGCACGGGTGGCAAAGGCGCCGCCGCGCCTTGCGCAGACGGGAGTTTTGCCGTCAACGCTTCCGCAACTTTCGCAGCTTCCTCACGCGTGATGTCACCCATCAATGCCACCACGGCGCGCTCGACGGTGAAGTGCGACCGGTGGAAAGCCGCAAGGTCTTCGCGCGTGAGTTTGGGGATCGTATCGATTTCCCCGGAGCTTCGTAGTCCGTACGGATGCGTCGGATAGACCATGCGGCTGAACGTGCGGGCTGCGATCGTGTCGGGTTTCGTGTCCGCTTCCTTCAGCGCGGCGATGAGGCGAATCTTTTCGCGTTCCAGCACTTTCGCCGGAAACTCGGGCTGGCTCAAAACGGCCGCAAGCATCTCGAGCGCCTGCTGACGTTCTTTCGGGCTCGACAGCGTTCGGATGCCCACGCCTGCACGATCGGCATCGAACCGGCCCGACAGGTGCGCACCGATGTCGGCCATGCGGCGAGCGATCTCGTCTTCATCGAGACCCGCCGCGCCGAGTCGCATCATGCGCGCGGTGAGATTGGCCATCCCCGATTTCTCGCGCGTATCGAATCCCGCGCCCGCCGGGAAATCCACGCTCGCATCGAGCATCGGAAGATCGCTGTTGCGGACGAAATACACGCGTGCGCCACGCTGCGTTTGCCAGTGTTCGATCGGCAGCAGCGCGTGCGCTGCGCTCGTGCCCACGAGTAACAGCGCAAACGCGGCAAACCGCAGTACGTTATTGCGCATGACGGGCTCCCGGCGGCGGCGCGGCCGGCCGCTTACCCGAAAGCGGCTGCGGATCCAGATAAGCCACCGTCAACGTCTCGTCGACGAGATACTTTCTGGCAACCGCTACGACCTGCTCGGCGGTAACCGCTTTCAGTTTTTCCACGAAAAGGTCGATGATGCGTGGCGAATGTCCCGCCATCGCGAGGGCACCAATCTGCTGAGCCTGGTAGTACATCGAATCGCGCTCGTACACATGCCCTGCGACGGCTTGCGATTTGACTCGTTGCAATTCGTCTTCCATGACGCCTTGGGCGATCAGCTTGTCGACCTCGCGGCGCAACGCGTCCCGCACCTCCTGAGCGGTCTTGCCTGGCGTGGGCGTGCCGCTCAGGTAGAACATTCCGGGACCGCGCGCGATACCGTCGTAACTCGCGCCCGCCGAAGATGCGATGCGCTCGGTCCGCACCAGCGTGCGGTTGAGCCGCGCGGCTTCGTTGCCGTCGAGCACGTTCGCGAGCACTTCCAGCGCATACGGCTCCCAATCGTTGTCGGGGTCGCGCAGCACCGGCGCTTTGTAAGCCATCAGCACATAAGGCAGCTCTGCGGGCGCGCGCACCGTCAGGTCCTGCGGTCCGAGCTGAGCGGGCTCTTCGGTAATCCGCCGCGGCGGCAGCGTCTTGCGAGGGAGCGGCCCGAAATGCTCCCTTGCGAGCTTGTACACTTCGTCGGGCGTCACGTCCCCGACCACGACGAGCGTCGCATTGTTCGGCGCATACCAGCGCTCGTAGAAAGCGCGTGCGTCTTCCACGCGCATCGCTTCGAGGTCGCTCATCCAGCCGATCACCGGATTCCGATACGGATGAGCTCTGAACGCGGCGGCGTTCAACTGCTCGTACACGAGCGCGCGAGGGCGATCGTCGGTGCGCCAGCGCCGCTCTTCCATGACGACGCGGATCTCCTTCGCGAACTCGTCGGGAGAAAGCGACGCATTCACCATGCGATCGGCTTCGAGACGAAGCGCGAGTCCGAGCTGCGATTTGTGAAGCGTCTGGAAATAGCCCGTGTAGTCGCGGCTGGTAAAAGCGTTATCGCGCCCGCCTGCTTCGGCGATGATGCGTGAGAATTCGCCGGCCGGAACCGCTTTGGTGCCCTTGAACAGCATGTGCTCCAGGACGTGCGCGACACCGGTCGTCCCGCTCAGTTCGTCGATGCTCCCGACCCTGTACCACACCATCACGACGACCACCGGCGCGCGATGGTCCGACTTCACCATGACACGCATGCCGTTCGGGAGCTCGCTCTCGGCCACTTGCGTTGGCATGGCGCCTGCAGCGGTGCTCACATTCGGGACGAGCGCCGCGCACAGAAAGAGCCGGCAAAAGAAGATTCGTAAGCAGCGATGGAGTGTCACCACGATCGAGGGGGCCATTCGAGGTTGGGGTAGAATTGTAACCAATCGGGCGTGCCGGTCTGCTGCAAGCCATGCCGGCCGTTTCCCTTCTGCACTTCAGATTGTCTTCAGACTGCTCAGCATATGTTTGGTTTCTTGAAGCCCAAGCCGCGCCCTGCGGAGGAAGCGGCGACCGAGGCTGCTGAGGCAGCGGCGACCGAGGCGACCACCGACGCCGCGGCCCCGGCGACGAGCTGGTTCTCCAGGCTCAAGCAAGGCCTCACCAAGACGCGCCGGCAGCTCGGCGGGCGGCTTTCCGGCCTCTTCGGCGCAGGCCGGAAGCTCGACGAAGCTTTTTACGAAGAGCTCGAGACCGTGCTGCTCACGTCCGACGTGGGTGTGCAGGCGACCGAGTTCCTCATCGAGAATTTACGTGCGCGGGGGCGAAGAGAGGGCTATACCGAAGCAAGCGAGTTGCGCGAGGCGCTCGCGGCCCTGCTTCTCCAGATTCTGCGCCCTATCGAGCGGCCGCTCGATGTCTCGGCAAAGAAGCCTTTCGTCATCATGCTCGCAGGCGTCAACGGCTCGGGCAAGACGACATCGATTGGAAAGCTCGCGCATTACTACGGTCGGCAGGGCAAGAAAGTCCTGCTCGCCGCCGGCGATACGTTTCGTGCAGCAGCGCGCGAGCAACTTATCGCGTGGGGCGAACGCAACAACGTCACTGTCGTCGCGCCGCAATCGGGGGACGCGGCCGCCGTCATTTTCGACGCGATCAATGCCGCGATCGCGCGCGGTATCGACATCGTGCTCGCGGACACTGCGGGGCGATTGCCGACCCAGCTTCACCTCATGGAAGAGATCAGGAAAGTGAAGCGCGTGATCGACAAGGCGCTGCCCGGCGCTCCTCACGAGGTGCTGCTCGTGCTCGACGCGAACACCGGCCAGAATGCGCTCGCCCAGGTGAAGGCTTTCGACGATGCGCTCGGCGTAACAGGGCTCGTCATGACCAAGCTCGACGGGACCGCGAAAGGCGGCGTAATCGCTGCGATTGCGCACACGCGCTCGAAAGCGCGCGGGGGCGAGCCGATACCGTTGCGGTTCATCGGCGTCGGCGAAGGCCTGAACGATTTACGACCGTTCGACGCGGAAGACTTCATCGCGGCGTTGCTGGGCGACGACGGGCCCTGACGCCCAGTACGAAAAGCCCTGACGCGTGGTACTGTCGCGATCCATGATCGCGCTGAACGGCGTTACGAAACGTTATCCCGGCGGCCATGAAGCGCTGAAAAGCGCCTCCCTCACCATCCGTGAAGGCGAGATGGTCTTCCTGATGGGTCACTCCGGGGCGGGGAAGAGCACGCTGCTCAAGCTGATCGCGGGCATCGAACGACCGACGAGCGGTTCGGTCGTCGTCAACGGCGAAGACGTCGGTGGCCTCAGGCCGCGCGCGATCCCTTATCTCAGACGCAACTTCGGTCTCGTGTTCCAGGATCACAAGCTTCTGTTCGACCGGAACGTATTCGATAACGTCGTGCTTCCGCTCGACATTCTGGGTTATGGCCGGCGCGAAGGCGCCCGCCGCGTGCGCGCGGCGCTCGACAAAGTCGGTCTCCTCGGACACGAGAAGGTGATGCCTATCACGTTGTCGGGCGGCGAGCAGCAGCGGCTCTGCATCGCGCGGGCGATCGTGCATCGACCGGCGATACTCCTGGCTGACGAACCCAGCGGCAATCTCGACGCCGCCTACGCCGCGGAGATCGGCGAGCTTTTCCGCTCGTTCAACCAGGTCGGAGCGACCGTCGTGATCGCCACCCACGACGCACAGCTTGCAGAACGGCTGAGTCCGCGGCTGGTCACCCTCGCGTCCGGGAGAATCGACACGGCGCCCGTGGGACAGGCGTGAAAGCGTGGCTCAGGCAGCAGACGCGCGCGCTGGGGTCATCTACCGGCAAGCTCCTCAGGTCGCCGCTCGCCACCGCGTTCAACGTGGCGGTCCTCGGCATCGCCCTGGCGTTGCCGGCCATCCTCTATGTCGCACTCGTGAACCTGCAGGATGCCGGGCGCGCGGCGGCGCCCGACCCGCAGCTCACCGTCTTCATGGATCTCGGCACCACGCGTGCGGAGTTGCGGGACACCGAGACGCGCCTGAGCAGACACCAGGCCGTAGCGCGCGTGCGCTACGTGCCCCGGGAGCAGGCGCTCGAGGACGTCAATCGGCTGAGCGGCCTGGGTAGCATCGTCGACGCGCTCGGCGCGAACCCGCTGCCTGACGCGTTCATCATCGACGCGCGGGACGCTGCACCGGCGGCCCTGAGCGCGCTTCGCGAGGACCTCGCCCGCTGGCCGAAAGTCGCCTTCGTTCAGCTCGACGCCGAGTGGGCACGGCGGCTCGCCGCGGTCATCAGGCTGGGCCGTCTCGCCCTCCTGCTTCTCGGGACACTCCTCGCCTTTGCACTGGTGGCGGTCACCTTCAATACCATTCGGCTCCAGATCCTCACCCAGCGCGAGGAGATCGAAGTGGCGAGTCTGATCGGTGCCACGCCACGCTTCATCCGACGGCCGTTTCTGTATTACGGCGCGCTGCTCGGGCTGCTCGGCGGGCTCGCCGCCTGGGGCTTGGTAGGGGGGACGACGCAGGCCCTCAATGGAGCCCTCGGGGACCTGGGGAGGCATTACGGGACGGCCTGGGCATTGCAGCCGTTGCCATTACGGGACGCGGCCGCTCTGCTGGCATTTGCGGCCGCTCTCGGCTGGCTCGGAGCTTGGCTTTCGGTCTCCCGCCACCTTGTATCAGGTGGACTGAGGTAAGCACCTACTTACTCTGAACCTGCTGGCCCCTAAAGGTTTTTGGCCGGGTGTGCCGTAATAACGGAACCTTCGGAGCTGTCTGGCACTCTGACGACGAGAGTGCTAGACTTTAGAGACAAAGTAAGGGGAATCAGACCATGACGGGTTATGCGTTACCCATTCCGGCTGCCGGCACTCTGGATAGCTACATCCAGACGGTCAACAGCTTCCCAATCCTGACGCAGGAGCAGGAGACGACGCTCGCGCGTCGGTTGCGCGACTCGAACGATCTCAACGCCGCCCGTGAGCTGGTGGTCTCGCACCTTCGCGTGGTGGTCGCGATCGCCCGCGGCTACATGGGTTACGGGCTGCCGCAAGCCGACCTCATCCAGGAAGGCAACATCGGCCTGATGAAGGCCGTGAAGCGCTTCGATCCGGAGCGCGGGGTGCGGCTCGTCTCGTTCGCGGTGCACTGGATCCGGGCCGAGATTCACGAGTTCATCCTCCGGAACTGGCGCATCGTCAAAGTCGCCACGACCAAAGCGCAGCGCAAACTGTTCTTCAACCTTCGCAGCCTGAAGCGGGGCCTGGGAGCGCTCGGCTCCGCTGACGTGAAGGCGATCGCAAAGCAGCTCGGCGTGAAGACCGACGAGGTCGTGGAAATGGAAACACGGCTTTCCGGACAGGACATCGCCCTCGAGCCCGGCGGCGATGAAGACGAAGACACCGTATATGCGCCGATCTCCTACCTCGCAGCGGAGGATGCGGAACCCGGTGCCCTGGTCGAGCAGGAGCAGACTGCACGGCTGCGGAGCGCCGGACTCGAGCGCGCGCTCGAGCAGCTGGACCCGCGCAGCCGTCGCATCATCGAAGCGCGGTGGTTGAACGAGCAGGCGTCGGCCACCCTGCACGATCTCGCGGGCGAGTTCGGCGTGTCAGCCGAGCGCATACGGCAGATCGAGAACAAAGCGCTTTCGAAAATGAAAGGCGCGATCAGCGCATCGGCAGCTTAAGCCTCCGGCAGTTCAAAAAAACCCGGCTCCGGCCGGGTTTTTTGTTGTTCCGTCACTTCTATTCGTCACTCTTTCAGCAGCAACCGGATATCGTGCAGCAGGGGCTTCGCGCCTGCGCCGTACTGCGCGAAAAGCCGCAGCCGGCCGTTCTTGTCCAGCACGAACGTGCCCGCCGAATGATCGACCGTGTAGCTGCCGCCGGGCTGCGGCTGTTTCTGGAAGTAGACCTTGAATTCCTTCGCTGCGGCCGCCGTCTCTTCCCGCGTGCCATACAACCCCAGAAACGTCGGGTTGAACGACGCGACGTACTGTCGCATCACTTCCGGCGTGTCGCGTTCCGGATCCACCGTGACCACCAGCACCTGCAGGCGCTCGGCGTCGGGGCCGAGTTCCCGCGCGACCGTGGCAAGATCGAGCAGCGTCGTCGGGCACGCGTCCGGACAGTGCGTGAACCCGAAAAACACTGCCACGACTTTGCCCTTGAAATCCTCCAGCGTACGGCGCTGCCCGTTGTGATCCGTGAGCTCGAGCTTCTTGCCGAAAGGCGCGCCGGTTATGTCCGTGAGCTGGAACCGATTCGTGTTGCGATCGCCGCTGCAGCCCACCACCACGCTGCATGCGAGAACCGCAGCCGCGAGCAGCCGAGGCGCGGCGCGTCCGCGCGGATGACGACCGCTACAGGACAATGCGAACGTAATGGTCGACCAGCAGCGCGGCGAAAAGCGTCGCTAGATAGGTGATCGAGTAGCGGAACGTGCGCCGTGCGAGCGCATCGCTGTAGTTCACGTGGATGCGCACGGCGTACGACAGGAACACGCCGCCGAGGGCAACCGCCGCTGCAAGATAGATGAGGCCGCTCATGCGCACGACGAAGGGCAGAAGCGAGCACGCGCACAGAATGACCGTATAGAGCAGCACGTGGAGCCGCGTGAACTTGTCGCCGTGCGTCACGGGGAGCATCGGCACGCCGGCTTTCGCGTATTCGTTCTTCCGATAGAGCGCAAGCGCCCAGAAGTGTGGCGGGGTCCACGCGAAGATGATGAGAAAAAGCGTAAGCGCGTCGGCAGTGACTTCTCCGGTCACAGCGGCCCAGCCGAGCACCGGCGGCATCGCGCCGGAGGCGCCGCCGATCACGATATTCTGCGGCGTCATGGGCTTCAGTATCACCGTGTAGACGATCGCGTACCCGACGAAAGTCGCGAGCGTAAGCCACATCGTCAGCACGTTCACCCACTGGTGCAGTATCGCAATACCCGCGCCGCCTATCACACCGGCGAAGAGAAGCGTCTGGACGGACGTGAGCTGGCCCCGCGGAAGAGGCCGCCGGCTGGTGCGCGTCATGATCGCGTCGATCTTCTGTTCGACGAGGCAGTTCATCGCCGCAGCAGCACCGGCCACGAGCGCAATACCGATCGTGCCGGCGATGAAGGCCTGAAGCGGGACGGCACCGGGAACGGCGAGGAACATCCCGATCACGGCGGTGAACACGATGAGCGACACCACGCGCGGCTTGGTGAGCTGATAGAACTGGTAGGCGAGCGAGCTGTAAGAGCGCGCGGCGACGGTCTGCAACATCAGCGGAAATGAATGGGGGAAGTGCGGGAAAGCGCGAAGTTTATCACCACGAGAGTGACCAGCAAAAGCGCGGCTACGGCGTTGTGCGCGACCGCCACCGCAAGCGGCAAACCCGCAAGCACGTTCGCGACGCCGAGGAGGACTTGTGCAACGAGCACGGCCGCAAGCACTGCCCCGTACGCGCGCGCGCCCTCGCTGCGAACCAGCATGAGCGAAACCACGCCTATATGGAGAAGGGTGACCAGCGCGCCGACGCGGTGGCTCCAGTGGACCGCCGTCAGGGCTTCGTACGCCAGATGATCGCCGGCAGCTGTCCTGCCGAGCTCGCGCACGAGCTGGAAACCGTGCCGAAAATCCATCTCCGGCAGCCAGCTGCCGTGGCATTTCGGGAAATCGACGCAGGCAAGCGCCGCATAGTTGCTCGATACCCACGCGCCAAGCGCGATTTGAACCACGACGATCGCGAGCCCGACACGTGCCCACGGGCGCAGCCGAGCGAGCGCAGCCGTGCCCCCGGCCGGTGCGCGAATGTCGAGCTGGCGCGCCCCGAGCCAGGCCAGCAGGGCCAGCGTCGCCATGCCGCCCAGCAGATGCAGTGTAACGATCACGGGCTTCAGGAGGAGCGTCACGGTCCACATGCCGAGCGCGGCCTGAAAGATGACGAGGGCGAGCAACGCCGTCGGCAGCGCCGGAGATTGCGAGGCTCGCACACGCCGCCGCCACGAAACGATCGTGATCAGCAGGATTGCAAGACCCAGCGTGCCGGCGAGATACCGGTGCACCATTTCCTTCCAGGCTTTGCGGAGCGACACCGGCCCGTGCTCGCCGCCCTGCGCTTCCACGGCCTTTGCGATTTCGGTGTGTGCATGTGCAGGCGTGAGCTCGCCGTAGCATCCGGGCCAGTCGGGACAGCCGAGACCCGCGTCCATCAAACGCACGTAGGCGCCCACGATCACGACCACGAACGCAAGACACGTGGTCGCCAGCACGAGCGTTCGATAGGCGGCCTTCATTTCCACTTCGAATGCCGCAACAGGCGAGACATGTCCTTCAGCATGCGCCGCGGATCTGGATCGGCGGGAAATCGCATCATGAGATTGCCGAGTGGATCGACGACGTAGATATGGTCCGCCGGTGCGCTCGAAGCCGGCAGCGCGGCCACGATCGCCTGTTGCGGGTCCCGCAGGACGTGCAATCCCGGATGCTCGGCCACCACGCCGGCATCCGGCGCCGCGTTGTCCGTGAGGAGCCAGACGCGTTCGATACGCTCGCTTTCCTTTCCCTGCGCGAGCCTCACCTGGCGCAAATACACGAGTCTGTCGCGGCATGACTTGTCGCATCGGGACGGCGCGATCGTGAGCAGCACCCACGTCCCTTTCAGCTCTGACGATCTGAACGGTTTTCCTTTCGGCGTCACCAGATCGACCTCAGGGAGCGGACGAGGCGTGAGGAGCGTCCCGTAATTGACCTGCGCGCTCGGACGCCAGAAGTGGTACGCCGCGTATGACGCAACGATCGGCGCGGCACAGACTGCAAGCAGCAGCCAGAGCGTGCGCCGGTTACCCATGGGGTTCTTTTTTGGATTTTCCGCGAGTGACTGCATAGAAGACCACAATGGTGGCCGCGAGAGCGAACCACTGAAATGCATAACCGTAATGTTTGTCGATGCCGAAGTCGGGTGCTTCCCAGTCGCGGACAAGCCCGTCCCGCACGTCACCTTCCTGCCGGATCATGAACGGCTGGATCGCGATCGGTCGCGCTGCTCGGTAACGGTCGATCGTCAGGTTCTGCCAGATCGGGCCCTCCATGACGGTGTCGGACAACTCGAGCGTACGCAGCCGCGGTACGATCGCGACACCTTGCACCGTCACCGGCCCTTGGGGCGTCTCCACACGGGGCAGTTCCGTCCGGCTCGCGGAGCGTGCAATCCAACCTCGATTGACGAGCACGGAACGATCGCTTCCTTCGAGCTTCAGCGGCATCACGACGTGGTATCCCGGCACACCGCGGTGCACGCGGTTGTCGATGAATACCGTGTAGCGCGCATCGAACACGCCGCGCGCCTCCACGCGCCGGAGCTCGATGTCCGCCGCCGAAAGCTCGGTGCCGGATACATGGATCGGCGGTTGGGCGCGCAGCGTTTCGAACCGTGCTCTCGCATCCCGCTTCTCCGCCGCCCGGCCCAGTTGCCAGGTGCCGAGCGCAACTGCAGCTGCGATGCCGATTACCGCGGCGATCAGAGGCCATACACCCGAGCGTTTCCTAGCAGCGTACAATGCAACTAACCACGTTATCGATTGACGCACGCGTGCGATTCGTCGTCTTCGCCTTCATCGGCTTCATCCTTTTCAGCCTGTTCTCTGCGCTTTATTTCCTGTTGAAGGACAAAGGGCAATCGACCCGCACGGTCAAGGCGCTGACGGTGCGCGTCGTGCTCTCGATCGTGCTCTTCGTGCTGCTCCTCATCGGCTTCAAGACCGGTCTCATCACCCAGCGTCTGTAAGATAGTACGTAGCGCCGCGAGGCGCGTAGACCCTTTTTGCGTGCGAGACGCAGCTTAATGCGTCTGGCACCCGTCGAGGTTCTGCCGTAAAAAAAACGCCGCACTTCAGTGCGGCGCTCTCTCCCTACTGACGGGGACCCCCCCTTTTTTGTTCTGGCGCCTTGTTATTGTTCTTTCGTTGTTGTTCTTGTGAACGGCTTATAGCCAGTAGACGAAGATAAAGAGCCCGAGCCACACGACGTCGACGAAGTGCCAGTACCACGCCACGCCTTCGAAGCCGAAGTGATGCTCCGGCCGGAAGTGGCCGGCCACACTGCGGAAGAGGATTACGATCAGCATGATCGTACCGACCGTCACGTGAAAACCGTGAAACCCCGTCAGCATGAAGAAGGTCGCGCCGTAGGC
>Ga0075431_100000745_pt1 | contig 28112 bp, 20 predicted proteins | sample RhiMetdeltSRZDD5_FD_75297 | JGI IMG/M metagenome (GOLD analysis project Ga0075431, IMG submission 75297) | Populus rhizosphere microbial communities from Tennessee, USA - Rhizosphere MetaG P. deltoides SRZDD5 | ecosystem: Host-associated > Plants > Roots > Rhizosphere > Soil | place: USA... | reverse complement strand
GGGGGCACGACTCGTACGACGAGGTCCCGGATGGCCTCGCCTGCGGCTCGGCCTGCGGGATGAGGGGTGCTGGCTGCATCACACCGCCAGCGCGTGCGCCTCGTCGCTGAACTGCAGCCGGTAGAGCCGCGCGTAGGCGCCGTTGGCCCGCAGCAGCTCGGCGTGCGTGCCCGATTCCGCCACGCGCCCAGCCTCCACGACGTGGATCAGGTCGGCGCCGAGCACGGTGGCGAGGCGATGCGCGATCACCAGCGTGGTGCGCCCCTTGGAGAGGTCCTTGAGCGCCCGCTGGATCACGAACTCGGTCTCGCTGTCGAGCGCAGAGGTGGGCTCGTCGAGCAGGAGGACAGGGGCATCCTTGAGAAAGGCGCGCGCGAGCGCAATGCGCTGGCGCTGCCCGCCCGACACCTGGCCACCCAGCTCCCCTACCTGGGTGTCGTAGCCCTTTGGTAAGGTGCGGATGAACGCATCGGCGTGCGCCGCCCGCGCGGCGGCAATCATGTCCTGCTCGGAGGCGTCAGGCCGCCCCACCTTGATGTTGTCACCGATCGTGCCCTCGAACAGGAACACGTCCTGGCTGACCAGGGCGATGCTGGCGCGCAGAGAAGCCAGCGAAACCCCGCCGATGTCCTCGCCGTCGATGCTGATGACCCCGCCGGCGGGGGTCCAGAACCGCTGCACCAAGTTGAACAGGGTGCTCTTGCCGCCGCCGGAGACTCCGACCAGCGCCGTCGTGCGTCCGCCGGGAGCCACGAGGTCGAGGCCCTCCAGCACCGGCGCGCCCGGCGCATAGGCGAAGGAGACCCGCTCGAAGCGGATCTCGCCAGCGTGCACCTCGAGCTTGCACCCCGTCGTATCGGCCTCCGCGGCCGGCGTGTCGAGGAGGTCGTACATCAGGCGCGCCCCGGCTGCGGCAGCGGCCAGCTGCAGCTGCATGCGCGACAGCCGGCGCAGGGGATCGGCGCTGAGGAGCAGCGCGGCGATGAAGGCGAAGAACTGGCCGGGCGTCTCGCCGAAGGACAGATTGCGCCAACCCGCGTAGAGCACCACCAGACTGATGGCCGCGCCCGCCAGCACCTCGATCAGCGCGTTCATGCGCGCCTGCACGATCACGATCTTGTTGCCCATGCGCTCGACCGCCTCGACGCCCTGGCGCATGCGACCCCGCTGCTGCTCCTCGGCCTGGAAGGCCTTGACGACGCGGACGCCCTGGCTCGTCTCGCGCATCGCCGCGACGATGGTGGCGATGGAGAAGTTCTGGCTGCGGGCCACCTCGCGGATGCGGCGGCTGAGCTTGCGCAGCGTAATCGCCACGAACGGCCCGCCCAGGAGGCAGATCGCCGACATGATCGGGTCCTGCACCACCATGACGGCCAGGAGCCCGGCGAGCGTCAGCGCGTCGCGGCCGAAGCTGACCGCGACGGTATTGAGCATGTCGCGCGCCGCCGTAGCCCCCTGCGTGATGCGCATGATGAGATCGGAGGAGGAGTGAAGCTGATGGAAACCCATGTCCATGCCCAGCACATGGTCGAACATGCGCTTCTGGGTATCGGCCACGAAGCGGTTACCGATGCGGGTGAGCGATACCTCCTGGCCGAACGAGGCCGCTCCCTTGATCGCGAATATCGCCATGATGGCGGCCGGTATCCAGACGAGCGCCGCCGCATCGTTCGCGACGAAGATCCGGTTGATCACGTCGCCCATGATCCACGCGCTGACGGACGTGCACGCGGCAACGATTGCCATGAACAGGAACGCCAGCAGATAGCGCGGCAGATAGGCGCGTCCGTTCTCGCGCACGATGCGCGAAAGGAGCGTGAGGACGTCGCTGCGGGCTATCGCACGTGTGAGGAGCACGGCTGCACTCTACACTGCGACTCTAGACCTCGAAAGCCGCTTTCCGCCTGTGGATGGCGGCTGCACTGTGCGTGTCGGCGGAATCGGGCGTGCGGCCGCGAAACAGGTTGTGGACCTCCGCCATCACCGCGCGCCAGACACCCACCGTGCGTACGTTGTGGCGGTACCGCCGGAAGCGGTCGCGCCCGAAAAGGCGCGAGCGGATGCCGAGAAAGCCCGTAGCGCGTCTGGGATAGTGCCGCTTCTCGACGCTGTCGATGGAGGAGGCGTTCCTGGTCGGCTGGTAGACCGGCGCCGGATCGATGCCGTAGAGCTCGAGCCCGATCTCCCACGGACGCGCCATGTCGAGGTCGACGGGGCGCGCCCTGAGCCCCGGCCTCAGGAGCTTCGCCGCGCCCCGCTGCGATATCAGATAGGCGCCCAGGAGCGGCGGGATCTTCGAGTAGTGCACCAGCTTGTGTCCGTCGCAGATCTGGCGAATCGGCCAGTTGGTTCGCTTGCTAGGCGCCGACAGGCGGATCACGTCCCAGCCCGGAGGCGCGGCGGCGAGTGCGGCAGCGAGCATCTCCTGGAAATTGTCGGGGAGGCGGATGTCGTCCTCGCAGATGAGGGTCGCGGGTTGCTGCCCGGAAGCGATCCGCCGCCACACCGCCATATGACTGGCATAGCAGCCGACCTCGCCTTTGGTGAGAGTCGCGCACGGTCTGCCGTTCCCGTCGAAGAAATAGTCGCGCAGCAGCTCGGGCACAGCCAGCCCGTCGACCGCTGCAAAGCGCTCAAACGCCATGTCGTGCCGGGCAAACTCCCCCGCCACTGCTGCCAGGCGCGCCTCGTCGCGGTCGAGGTTGATAACGACGGTGTGCACGTTGGTTCGCGGCGGCGCACCGACCTGGCAATCCTTGGCCATGAGGAGACCACCCGTCCACTGTTCAACATCTCATAGAGGACAACGGACAATCGATCGGCCTCTGATGCGTCGACCTGCACTGCGCCGCTGAGTCCTCGCAACCTATTCACCGGGCGGACGGCAACGCAATCACATAAATCCGCTGACAACAGGTTTCGTGTGAAGTTCTGTGACCTGTATGTCGCAGTGTCGCCCCGCGACGGCCGCATCTGCGGGGATCTGGTGGCACGACCTGTGCACAGCACTCAGAACATGAGGCGACACAACTCAAAATGTCGCTCTTCGCCCTCGTGTTCAATTCTACAAACGGAGTGCCCACATCGGGTGTGGGCAGATGGTGCTTGCACGATAGCGTATGATTATCTATCGTTGTCATGCGCGCTCTAGCGTACTTGAGTTTTCTGCCGCGCTCAGCACAGACCGGGCGTATGGCGCTCCAACAGCCGCCCTCGGCCGCGGATAGACACGTCAGAGACCGCGGACACCATCATGACACCTGCGCCCTATGGGCTCGAGACGTTCGGGTAGTTGGGACGTTCGCAATGTCAGTGGTCTGCAACTACTGCACAACGGCCGCGACCAATTTCGCAGCCTTGGCGGACCGCGAGTCGAAGATCCTGACGGCCGCTGCCATGCTTGTTGCGGCGCTGAGATCGGGCGGAAAGGTCATGTTCTGCGGCAACGGGGGCTCTGCCGCCGATGCTCAGCATCTGGCCGCCGAGCTCATGGGTCGCTACCGCTATGATCGCAGCCCCTTGCCGGGGCTGGCGCTGACGGCGGATACCTCCGCCCTGACGGCGATCGGCAACGACTACGGGTTCGAGCTGGTCTTTGCCCGCCAGTTGCGCGGTATCGCCCGGGACGGCGATGTCCTTGTTGCCATTTCCACGAGTGGACGCAGTCCCAATGTGATCGAGGGATTGCGCGCGGCGCGCGACCTGGGCGTGCGCACGATCGGGCTGACCGGGGCAACTGGCGGGGACATGGGCCCGTTGTGCGACGTGCTGATCTCCGTCCCGTCCACGGAGACCAACCACATCCAGGAGATGCATATCGCGGTGGGCCACATGATGTGTGGGATCGTGGAGTCCGAGTTGTGCTCCGGCAAGCGGTAGTATTGTGCGGCGGGCTGGGCAGCCGCCTGGGAGAGCTGACGGCCTCGACGCCCAAGGTCCTGCTCCCGGTCGGCGACCGCCCCTTCCTCGATCACCGGCTGCAGGAAATCTGCCGGTTCGGCTTCGAGGAGGTCGTGCTCCTCGCCGGCAGGATGGCCGCGCAGCTCACCAGCCGTTACCACGGGAGGCAGTGCGGAACGGCCGTCTTGCGCGTCGAGACGGAGCCGGCACCGGCTGGCACCGCCGGGGCCCTGCGCCAGGCCCTCCACATCCTCGACCCAGTGTTCCTGCTCGCCAACGGCGACTCCTGGATCGACGTGGACCTGACGCTGTTCCAGCAGAGCTGGGACGTGGCGCGATCGAGCCTGTTGCCGCCGCCTGCCGTTCACGTCCTGCTCGCGCACGTCGGCGACCGCGGCCGCTATGGTACGGTGGAGCTCGAGGGATCGCGGATCACGGGGTTCAGGGAGAAGACGGGGGAGAGCGTCGCCTCCCCGGGTCTGATCAATGCGGGCGTTTATATCGTCGACCGGGATGTTCTGGCGCCAATACCTGCCGATCGGGCCGTCTCGCTGGAGGCAGACGTGCTGCCGGCCCAGGTCGGGGACGGCAGGGTGACGGGCCACGCGGCACCCGCCTCGGCCTATTTCGTCGATATCGGCGTACCCGAGGATTACCGCCGTGCCGAGAGCGAGCTTCCTGCGCGCAGGGTGCGCGCGGCGGTGATCTTCGATCGCGACGGCACCCTCAACGAGGATGTCGGCTACACCCATCGCGTCGAGGACCTGCGCTGGATCGACGGCGCCATCGAGGCCGTGCGCGCCGTCAACAGGAGCGGCAGGTGGGCCCTGGTCGCCACCAACCAGTCGGGGCTGGCCCGCGGCCTCTACGAGGAGCGGCATCTCCTCGCCTTCCACCGTGAGATGCAGCGCCAGCTCTACGCCCATGGCGCCCATATCGACGGCCTGCTCTGGTGCCCGCACCATCCGGAGGGCCGCGTTGCGCCGCTGGCCTGCCGATGCGATTGCCGCAAGCCCGCACCGGGGCTGCTGAACCGCTTCCTGCGCGAGTGGCCGATCAGCCCCGCCGCGACGATCGTGGTCGGCGACAAGGCGTCGGACACCGAGGCGGCGCGCGCTGCCGGCCTGGCGGGCGTTCTCTACCGGGGCGGCCGGCTCGACCGCTATCTCGCTGCAGGATGAGGCAACTCATGTGGGTCAGCAGGACACCGCTGCGGGTGAGCTTCTTCGGCGGAGGCACCGACTATCCCTCCTATTTCGCCGATATGCCGGGAGCCGTCCTCGGCACCACCATCGACCGCTACGTCTACATCCAGGCGCTGCCGCTGGCCGGCTTTGCCGAGCAGAGGTACCGCTTGACCTACCGGCAGACGGAAAGCGTCGAATGCATCCGCGACATCACCCATCCCGTCGTGCGCACCTGCCTCGGGCACTACCGATGGGACCGGCCGCTCAACATCGCGACCATGTCGGACCTGCCGGGCGGGACGGGGCTCGGCAGCTCCTCCGCCTTCACCGTCGGCTTCATCAACCTGCTGCACAGGATGCGCAGCATCTCTCTCACCAAGTTCGAGCTGGCAAGGGAGGCGATCCATGTCGAGCAGAAGCTCCTGCGCGAGAACGTCGGCGTGCAGGATCAGATCCACGCCAGCTTCGGCGGACTGGCGCGCTACGAGTTCCACGGCGAGGACTTCGGCATTCATCCGCTGCGCATCCGACGGTCGCGCCACACGCTGCTCTCACGCAGCATGGTCCTCGTCTACACGGGGCGGGCGCGGCATGCCTCAGCCATCCTCGGCGAGCAGGAAAGCCGTACCCGCTCCGGAGCGAACGCGGCAGGCCTCTCGGCCCTCTACCGGATGACCCGGGAGGCGGCCGCCATCCTCGAGCGGGAGGGTGACGACGAGCGCGCGCTGCGCGATTTCGGGGGCCTCCTGGACGAGGCCTGGCAGGTGAAGCAGAACCTGAGCCCTTCCATCTCGGACGAGACTACGGCCGGGCTCTACGCCGACGGCAAGGCGCTCGGCGCCTGGGGGGCCAAGCTGCTCGGCGCAGGCGGCGGCGGGTTCATGCTTTTCCTGGCCCATCCCGACTGTCAGCCGGACTTCCGCGAACGGTTCGGCGATGGGCGGGTGTGCGCGATCCGGATGGAGGACGAGGGGGCCGCCGTCGACCAGCTGCGGCCACACGTCGCCCAATGACGCGCCGGTTGCGACATCTGCTCGTCTTCGACGCGAGCCTGGCGGGCGATCCCTACCTGTGCTGGCTCTACGCGGCGCAATTCGCGGCGACGACCGATAGCGCGACCGAAGGCGCGGGCTTCCTGCCCCTGTTTCCCTACCGGGGGCCGAAGCCGGCGCGGCTCGCCATGGAGATGTTGGGGGGCAGCGATGGCCGCAAGCCCAGGCGCGGCCGCAAGACCCTGTGGCAGAGGCTGCGCCTCAGCGAGGATCCCGCCGTCACCGTCACCTCGCTCGACGCCCGGAGGCAGACCTTCTTGAAGATCGTCGAGGCGCTGCACCGGGACCTGGAGAGCATCGTTCTGTTCGGGCAACACCCCGTCGACGTTGTCGAGCTGGCGAAGCTCGTCCACGTCGGGTGCGACACCGCGGTGCCCGCCATCGTGGCCGTGGTGCAGCGTCCGTGCGCGCCGCAGATCGTGACCGCAGGGCTGCGGGAGCTGGGGGTCCCTCTTTACCAGGACGTTGGCTACGACCTGTCGCAGGACGGCGCGCTGCAGCCAGACAATGGAGTGTCCGATGGATCGGCAGCGGGCCCCTGCGAGGTGCACGGCACCTTCTCCTTCTGGAGCGAGATCGAATATCCGTTCGCTCCGCGACGAGGCACCCCGGCCGACTGGTCCTCGCTGCTGTCGACCGCGGCCCGCCGGCCGCGTGCGCCCGTCGTCCTGTTCCTCCGGCCCGACTGGGCCAGCTGCGGCAGCTTTACGACCTTCAGGAACATCGCGCTCCGGTATGCCGAGCGCGGTACGGTGATCCTGGACATCGCCATCGACGAGAACCGGCGCAAGTACTCCAAAGAGGAGGCGAGCGACCGGCTCTCGGACTCGCGAGGCCAGCTCGCGCCCGCGTTCATGTTCGCTGGCGCGAGAAGCCGCACCCTCCTGTCGAGATGGAGCGCGAAGGCCGGCCGGCGGCGCGGACTGGTCGCGGAGCACGTGCGGCGCTACACGGGTGCGGCGGCGCCGCGGTGGCTGCGCCGGCTGCTGCGCGAGAGCCGGCCCGACTATGCCTACGTGAACCACTACTTCACCATGGGCTATCTGCGCAAACTGCAGCTCGACATCCCCATCATGCTCGACACGCACGACATTCAATCCGTGAACTACCTGCATCACAAGTATGCGAGCAAGCGCAAGGGGCGCTCGGAGACCTTCACCGATCTCCTGCAGCAGGAGATGAGCTTCCTGGAGTGTGCCAACGCAATCGCCTTCGTCAGCGCCGACGAGCTCGAGCTGGCCGCTGCGCGCCTGCCGGGCATCGACATGTTCCACTTCATCGCCATCCCGAAGGTGGAGCGGGCGTCCACAATCGAAGGTCCGAACGCGGAGGAGAAACGGCGCAGGGTCTTGATCGTTGCGAGCCGGAACCCCGGCAACGAGGCGAACGTTGCCTGGTTTCTCGAAGCCGTGTGGCCCAGGCTGATAGACACCGGCGCGGTGCTCGATGTCGTCGGAACGATTGCCGGCTACTTCGAGGGCAAGGCCGTGCCCGAGGGCTGCACGCTGCACGGCGCGGTGCCGTCGCTCGGCGTCTTCTATGCAGGAAGCGACGCCGTGGCGCTTCCGGTCGTCACCGGCGGCGGAGTGGCGATCAAGACCATCGAGGCCCTGCTGTACGACCGGCCGATCTGCGCCACGTCCCATGCCTTCCGCGGGCTGGGCAAATCGCTGCGGACCCGGTTTCCGCGGTTCGACGATGCCGCAGCCTTTGCCGCCGACTTGCGCTCCCTCCTCGAGGACCCCGGCGCTGCGGAGGCACGGCTGCAGCTGTGCCGGGCTGCCGCCGAGAAGCTGGGACCGGAGCGGTTCGACGCGGCTTTCGAGCAGCGTCATCGCGCCATGCTGGCCTCCAAGGGCAAGAGGCTGCCGATCACGGCGTCGAGGGCCGCAAAGTATCGGGCGTTGGAGAACACGCGGTCGTAGAGCGCGGCATTGGCAAGCGATACCCGGGTCTCCGGCGCCGTGATTGCCGATAGCCGGGTCATGGCGTCGGCGAAGCCCACCGCCGTGTCGTGCACGTGGATGTCGCCGGTCGTTTCTCCGGCCGGCAGGCCACGCAGCGCCAGGCGGGTCGCAAGCACGGGCTTTCCAGCGCACAGGGCCTCCACCACCTTGATGGAGCTTCCCGTGCCGGCCGTGGCCGGGGCCAGCACCGCCTTCGCCCCCGCGTAGTAGTCGTAGAGGGAAGGCACCTCGCCGGCGAAGAGGTGCGCATTGGCGGCGTAGAGCGCCGGCTCGCGCCGCCTCAACAGGCCACCGATCGTCCCGACGATGCGGAGGCGCTCGCGCACCCCGGGGCTCGCGAGGGGCAGCACCTCGCCGAGCAGCCAGCGCACCGTCTCGAGGTTGGCCCGGTGCTGGTTGCCGATATAGATGAAGTCGTGCTCGGCCGGGCGTTGCACGCGGCGCCGGCGCACGAGCTCCGCCTCGATCAGCGGATGCAGCGTCGGCAAGATCACCTCGTGGCGCTTGCCGGGGAGCCGGCTCGCAAAGAAGTCGCAATCGGCCGGGGTCACATGAACGAGAATGTCGGCCTGTGCGCCCAGCGCCAGCTCGGTTCGCGCGAGGTCGGCACGGGCATCGATGCGGCGCGAATACGGGTTCCTCTGCCGCCTGTCCGCGAAGGCGTCGCTTTGGATATCGTGCGTATCCAGTACAATGAGCGGACGCCGCCCCTGCGTCCCTTCGACGATCGCGGCAATGCGCCGGGCAAGGGGCACGCAGAAGACGTGGTTGACGTGGACCACGTCGACGCGCGCAGACGTCACGATCTCTGCGCAATCGGACGGCAATGCGCCCGAGGCCGCGTAGCGCGCCGAGATCGCAATGGAGTCGTCGCACCCCGCCAGCAGCCAGGCGAGGAACGAGCGCAACCGGTTGCGGCGGGCGCGCACGTACGCCACGGTCTCGACGCCGGGAAATTTCATGGCGGAGACCGCATCCTGCCACAGCCCCACCTTGCCGCGCGCATGCCCTCGTCCCAGGGGCGCGAGCAGCAGGAGCACGCGCGCCCCGCGCCGCGCGTACGCTGCCGTTTGTGCGGCTATGGTGTTGCCGCTGCCGCTGCGCGGCCAGGGCGGCGCCAGCACGATCACGCCGGGCCTCATTGGCGCGCCTCCGATCAAAGTCGGCCCAGCTAAGCCGGCGGAACCGTCGTGGCGAGGCTTCCGGAGGAAGGAGCCATGGGGTTCCCTTGAGGGTCTTCCGAAGACCCGCGCCCGATCCTCTTCTCAGCGCATAGATCCAACAAGGCTTTCTCCCTTTTGCCGGCAGCCTCGCAATGAGCCCGAACAGCCGAAATCTGGTCGGCGTGCAGAGAGGCCGTTGCGGAGCCCTTCGAGGTCAAAACGAAGCATAGTTCCTGACCCAGATAGAGAGACTTGATCAGGTGCGCCCGCACCCGAGCCTCGTGAGCTGCCGGATCCGCCCCGAGCACAACTGCATCCTTTCTGGGGTCGTCGGTCACCATATCGGTCCAGACATCCAGAAGCTCGTAGCCAGTTCGCTCCGCAAGACACAGTGCGGCCTTTGCAGAAAACAGATGAAGATGATCCGGATAGGCAAACCAGGGATTACTGCTGAAGCTCTTGAGTACAGACTGCGCAGCGATGGAATTGGGAACAAAAATAATGACGATGCCTCGCGATGTAAGGAGGTTCGAGAGCTCTGCGAGAAATTGGTCGGGCAGAGGCATGTGCTCTACAGCGTGGAAGCTGAATAGCACGTCTACCCGCCGCCCGGTTCGTTCAAAAAAATTCGACTCGGACTCGGCGAAAATGGCCGTGTTGCCTCTGAGACGACCTTCGCTTATCGCCACCTCGTTTATGTCAGTCCCGCTTGCGTCGTATCCCTCGCTACGGAACATTGCGATGACGCCGCCAAAGGCACAACCAGCCTCATGATACGAAACGTCTTTGGTCCCCAGGAATCTTTCTGCAAGTGTTGTTATCCGCTCGACGCGCGCCGAGCACCTATCCGAATTGTAATTGCTATCAGCATTGTACCACGAGGCTGCCGAGCGCGGATATTCGTCGTTATAATAATCCTGGAGAAACATTGAGTCCGGAGGGTCAAAAAAAATGTAACCGCAGTCAGAGCAACGGTATGCTGGGTGAGCATCGCGCCCGCGATACAGAACGACATTTGCACCGTCTTCCACAAGCGGCACCTTGGCGCCGCAAGGCAGCCGTTCTGGCATCGATTGCAGATCCTCATTCGTGCTATGACGCGCCATACCCCACGACCCATGGATCCGGCGCAGCCTGTCAGGTGTTACCCGCTCCTCGAACTGGGCCCTTGGCTTGAGCCGCAGCATTGACGCAAGAGCAAGCCGCAGCCCGAATATCGGCTTGAGCGCGGAGCGCCAGAACGAAGGAGACCGATGCGCCCACAGGCTGGCGTACGGCGCCGGCTCGGCGTGGGCGGAAGGGTGGAAGATCTCGACCGGATGTCCGAAATGGCCGGCTTCAACCGCCGCCGAGGAAGAGATGGAGAGGAAGCGCGCATCGGCAGCCGTGGCGAGGATGGCGTAGATGTTGGCCTGGGTGGTGCGCGCACCGAAGCGGTGCTGGAGCGCGCCAAGAAGGGGATTGTCGGGCGCCAGCGGATGCGGCTTGAGCGTGAGCGCCCGTCCGTCGAGGGCCTGTGCCACGCGCTCGACGGCCTCGCTGTCGGCAAAGAAGGCATCGCCTTTGATCAGCGTCCGGTCGTATTGGGTCTGCGCAAGGAAGACGCACGCGCCCTCCAGATCGGCGACCGGCGCGCCCTTCCCTTGCCGCGCCCGCAGACGCGCCACCGCCTCCTCGATGTGGCCGGGCGCGAGGAGGCCCGCATGGGCGAGCGTCACCGGCCAGGAGAAGCGCAGGGACAGTGCGAGGTCGTCGAGGAACCTGATGGGGCTCACGCCGACGTTGGCCCACGGCACACCAATACGGTCGAGAACCGCCCGCATCAGCGGCGACAGCTCGAAGCCGATGACGAGCGCGCGCTCGTACTCGGGACGCATCGCGTCGATCAGGGCATCCGGCGGCGCCGTCTCGCCGAAGGTGCCGGCCCAGGCCGCAAGGGAGGGGGTGTGGCCCAGCAGGCGATACCACTCCGCGATGAGAGCGCGCCCGCCGTCCGCGGCATTGCGCCGGTAGCCGACGTCGGGCCACAGCCCCGTCAGCTCATGCAGCACGCGCGTGAGCTCGCCGCGCAGCCAGCGCACATTGGAGAGCTGGTTGGGGTCGCCGTCGGTGGTCCTGAACACATCGCCGGTGATCACGATCCGCTCGATACGCATCGCGGAACCCCTCTCCCTACGCGCGCGCACCTGCCTTGTTGGTTTGCACGGCGACGCCTGCCAGCGTGCACAGAAGGACACGCTACAACACATTATCTCTGCCGTCATTCCATTTAATCGCCGGGGCGCTGCGGACATGCCGTGCTGTCACACCGGGCGAGCGTGTCAGCGCGAGACCCGGCACCCAGGGTCCAAGGCTCCATGCCCTTCGCCTTTGGGCCCTGGGTCCCGGAGATTCGCCTTCGGCGAATTCCGGGATGACAAATGACAAGGCGCGGCTGTTGGGCTATTGCCAGCGCCCATGCTGCACATCAACGAGCTCGTCTACCGCATCGAGGGGCGCACCCTCTTCGACCAGGCCACAGTCGGCATCCCGGCGCGGCACAAGGTCGGGCTCGTCGGCCGCAACGGCGCCGGCAAGACCACGCTGCTGCGCCTTATCGCCGGCGAGCTGGCGCCCGACTCCGGCGGCATTCGCGTGCCGCGCGCAACCCGCATCGGCTGGATGGCGCAGGAGGCCCCGGGCGGCCCGGAAAGCCTGATCGACTTCGTGCTCGCCGCCGACCGCGAGCGCACGGAGCTGCTCGCCGAAGCGGAGACGGCGCACGATCCGGGCCGCATCGCCGACATCCACCAGCGCCTCGCCGACATCGATGCCTATTCCGCACCGGCAAGGGCCGCGAGCATTCTCGCCGGGCTCGGCTTCGACGAGGCCGCCCAGCGGCGCCCGTGCGCGGAGCTCTCCGGCGGCTGGCGCACGCGCGTGGCGCTGGCAGCCATCCTGTTCGCCGAGCCCGACCTCCTGCTGCTCGACGAGCCCACCAACTATCTCGACCTCGAGGGTACGCTGTGGCTCGAGAACCACTTGCGCGAGTATCGGCATACGGTTCTCATCGTCAGTCACGACCGCGACCTCCTCAACCGCGCCGTCGGCTCCATCCTGCACCTGAGCCAGGGCCGGCTCACGCTCTACTCCGGCGGCTACGACGCCTTCGAGGAGGCGCGGCGCGAGAAGCAGCGCCTCGACCTCAAGCTCAAGAAGAAGCAGGACGAGGAGCGCCGCCGCCTGGAGGCGTTCATCGCCCGCTTCAAGGCCAAGGCCAGCAAGGCTTCGCAGGCGCAGAGCCGCGTCAAGGCTCTGGCGCGCATGCAACCCATCGCGGAGGAGATCGAGGAGCGCGTTGCGCCCTTCCTCTTCCCCAATCCGGCGAAGCCGTTTGCGAGCCCGCTGGTGCGGCTGGAGAGCGCTGCTGCCGGCTACCTGCAAGGCGAGCCCGTGCTGCAGGGCCTCGACCTGCGGCTCGACGCCGACGACCGCATCGGCCTCCTCGGCGCCAACGGCAACGGCAAGAGCACCTTTGCGCGGCTCCTGGGCGGGCGCCTGGCCCCCATGGCGGGGCAGCGCTACGCCTCCGACAAGATCGTCGTGGGCTACTTCGCCCAGCACCAGATGGACGATCTGCCTGCGCGTAAGACGCCCTACCAGCACATGCTCGAGCTGCTGCCCGAGGCGACCGAGGCGCAGCGCCGCGCCAGGCTCGGCGCCCTGGGCTTCGGCGTGGAGAAGGCCGATATGTGGGCGGAGAACCTCTCGGGCGGCGAGAAGGCACGCCTCCTGTTCGCGCTCGCCACGTTTCACGGGCCGCACCTCATGATCCTCGACGAGCCGACCAACCACCTCGACGTCGATGCCCGCGAGGCCCTGGTGCGCGCCATCAACGCCTACGAGGGCGCCGTCATCCTGATCAGCCACGACCGCCACCTGGTCGATGCCTGCGCCGACCGGCTGTGGATCGTGCGTGGCGGCACCGTCGAGCCCTACGACGGCGACATGGAGAGCTACCGTGCGCTCTGCCTCGCCGAGCGCGGCGCCGGCCCCGACCGGGCGCGTGCCGCTCCGAGACAGAACGGGCAGGCCAGAGCCTCGGCGCAGGAGGCGCGGCGGCGCACAGCCGAGGCGCGCAAGGGCCTGGCCCCCCTGAAGCGCAGCGTGACAGACGCAGAGGCCGAGATTGCGCGCCTCACGCGCAGGATGGCCGCCATCGACGCGACACTCTCCGACGGCACGCTCTATCCGCAGGACGCCGCCCGCGCCCGGGCGCTGGCACGCGAGCGCGGCGGGCTCGAGCGCGCCCGCGCCGCCGCCGAGGAGGCCTGGCTCGCGGCCAGCGAGGCCTACGAGGCCGCCAAGGCCGACACCGGCAACGGCGTCCGGCACCCGGGCAGCGGCTAAGGTCCCGTCAACCCTGACCGGGCGGCCCTCCCGCCGGGCCAAACCTCCCCTGCGAGGTGGTGCCGTGGAATGGCCGCCAGAGCGCCCAGAGAGTGCCCAGAGAGTGCCCAGGAAGGCCCAGGAGTGGCCTCGCGGTCCCCCGGGTACCCCACAGGCGCCTCCGGCCCGCGAGAGCCCTCAGCGGCCGAATTTGCCCGGTGCATGCAACCCAGGTCCGGCCGGGTCGGGAGGTTGCCGCTTCGGCCGCGGTTGCAGGCTCAACGCTGCCACCGCCGGCGGGTGGGCCGATCGTCGTCGCCGCTCCAGTCGAAGGCACCCTGGGTTGCGGGCGATTGCGCCGTCTGCGCCCAGGGCCGGTCGCCGCGGGTATCGGCAACCGTGGTCACGCCCGGCTTGCCGTCATCGATGGTCAGGGCATGGGCGCCCCGCCGTTTGAGATCGTCGATGTCGATCGCCGTCCCCGGCGGCCGGCACCCCCTGGGCCGGGGGTATTTGAGCACCAGGATGGCGGCCTGCGCGCAGTCGTCGCGCAAGGCGGACGCCGAGTTGGCGACCGCCAGCCGCAGGCCCTTCACCTGGATCGTGCACCCCTGGCTGTCGCAGCGGAAACCGCGCGCCTTGCCGGCCTCGGCGGGCGTGCGGCCGTCGCCGTCGTGCTCGAGCCAGCGTGCCAGCTCGTAGGCGGTGCCGCGGTCTGCGAGCGCGGAGAGCTTGCCGTCGGGACCGCGCACCGCAACGAGGGTGCCGCCGCGCCCGATCAGCACGTCGGGACGCTGCGCCATCGGCGCCAGCATCAGGCCGAGCGCGATCGGAACGATCCCCAGGAGCCGCCAGCGCGTGCCCCACAAGGCGCACCACAAGCCGCCGGCGACGATCAGCGCAAAGGCCGCCGTCGGGATCGCCGGCACGCGGCCCACCGCGCCCGGCAGCGCGGCGACGGCATGCGCGCACCACACCATCGCCTCGATGCCGCGCCCCATCAGCCACAGCGGCGCGGCCTCGACCCCGAACGGCATGGCGACGAGCGCCGCCAGCGCCGCCGGCATCACCAGGAAATTGCAGATCGGGATCGCCAGCACGTTGGCGAGCATGGCGAATTGCTGGGTGTTGTGGAAGTGGTAGACGCCGAACGGAGCCACCGCCAGCCCCGCCACCAGCGTCGTCGTGAGGATGCCGCCGAGGAACAGGAGCGTGTTGCCGACCACGCCGCGGCGCAGCGTGCCCTGCCCGCCCGCATCGCGCAGTCTCAGCCACTCGTAGGCGGAAACGAGCGCCACCACCGCGGCGAACGACATCTGGAAGCCGGGGTCGAACAGGCTCTCCGGCCAGGCGAGCAGGATGGCGAGCGCGGCGAGCGCCACATTGCGCAGCGCGATCGCCGGCCGGTCGAGCAGCACGGCGAGGAACATGATGGAGATCATGATCCAGGAGCGCACGGTGGCGAAGGCCGCGCCGGAGATCATGAGATAGCCGAAGGCGCCCAGCATGGCGCCCGCGGCCGCCCACTTCTTGATGGGATAGACGAGCGCGATCGCCGGGATTGCGGCGAGCGTAAGCCGGATCGAAAGGAACACCGCGCCCGCCATGATCACCATGTGCAGGCCGGAGATGGAGAGGATGTGGAACAGCCCGGAATCCCGGAACGCCTGGTTGGTGGCCTCCGTGATGCCGCCGCGCTCGCCCGTGACGAGGGCGTTGGCGATGGCGCCGGTCTCGCCGGGCAGCGCCGCCAGAATGCGCGCGCCGATCGCCTGGCGCACGCGCGCGATGGACGCGGTGAGGCGCAGGCCGATGGGCGGCGGGTGCGCCTCGGCGTCGATCTCCGCGGCACCCTCGGCATAGCCCACGGCGCCGAGGCCCGAGAACCAGGCCGAGCGGGCGAAGTCGTAGTCGCCGGGCAGCGACGGACCCGGCGGCGCATTGAGCGTCGCCTTGAGGCGCACGGCGTCGCCGGGCTCGAGGTCCTTGGTCCCGGCGCGGGTGACGATGCGCACGCGGATGGGCAGGGCGTCCACCCCGTAATTGCCGAGCGCACTGACGCGGACGGTGAGGCGCTGGCCCTTGCCGGCGCGCGGCTCGATCAGCTCCACCCAGCCGTGGACGACGATGGGGCGCGCCTGGCTCTGGAGCACGGGCGCACGTACCGTCTCGGTGCGCAGCTTGGCCGTGGCGACGCCCAGCGTGGCGGCCAGCAGCGCCGCCGTGCAGAGCCCGCCGAGCCCGGTCCTGGGCCCCGCGAGATGCAGCGCCAGCGCCGCCAGTGCCGGCATCAGCGCCACCAGCGTCGGCGGCTCGGAGGGGAGCGCGAAGTAGAGCGCGATGCCACAGCCGAACAGCACGGGCAGCCACAGGAACCAGCGCTCCTGCTCGGCCTCGAGCCGGCGCGCGATGGCCTGGGCGAGCCACACGGCCGCAGGCGGCGCGGCCGCCCTGCGCCGGGCACCGACCGGCCACGGCCCGGCTCCTCCCACCTGCGCCATCGCCGTATGCTCCCCGAGTCCGCCACGGCCACTGAAGGACGGCCGTCTGACGAAATAGAGTCCAGCACACGGAGGGGTCGGGTGCAATAGCGCTCGTGCGCTTGTCATGCCGGTGCAAGCAAGCGGCGGGACGATACGAATCGATCCTGTTGCGGAGCACGGCGGGCTGTTGTACAACGCGGCCCGTTCACAGGCTCCAGCAGAGGGAGGCGACCGTGTCCGACATCGATGCCTTCCCGGGTTTCCCTGCCGATATTTGAGGAGGGCCGCCGAGGCCCCGTCTCTCGGCTCCGTCTCTGACGCCGACCCAGATTTTGCTGCGGCCGGGCACCGCCCGGCGCTCGTGGATGTCTCGTATGTTGACCGATGCACTGTGCGCCGGCCCGCGGGCCGGCGCTCGTCTCGCGCTCGTGCAACGCCAGCTCGGCCGCTATGCCGGCTGCCGCCGCGCCACCGTCCGCCGGCTGGCTGCGCGGCACCCCTATCTCGCCGACCTCGCAGTGAGCTTCCCCGCCCTCCTGTTCGCGCTGGCGGTGCCGCGGCGTGGGTTCGCGCCCGAGCCGGTGATCGCCGAGGCGACCGCCGGCGCGCCGCTCGCGCGTCTGTCGGAGCTGGCGCAGGTTCCGGCGTGGCTGCGCAAGCTGCCGCCGGAGGCCTTCGTGCGCGCGCTGCCCGACCTGCCCGACGGCAACGTCTGGCGCCGGCGCATCGCCAATCACCTGCCCCGCTCGCCGCGTCTCGCACCGGCGTGGCTGCAGGCAGTCGCGGACGCGGCCGAAGCCGGCGGCGAGCCGTTCGCCCTGTGGGTGGCGCGCGAGATGGCACGCAATCCCAAGGCGGTGCCGCCCGGCTGCCTGCGCGGCGTCGGCCTCTGGGCGTGGTTCTCCCGCCAGCCGGGGACGCGGGCTCACGCCCTGATCCTCCGGCGGTGGAGCCCACGGCTGTCCTTCGCGGCCGCCCTCTCGGCGGCGAGCCGCTGGCACGTGCAGGTCGCCCTGCGTCTGCAGCTGGGCGACCGGCCGCTCGGCGACACATGGCTGCGCCCCTGCCGCGTCGCCGGCTACGATTTCGTGCCCCTCGCCACGGCCGACGACGTAGCCGGGGAAGCCGCCGCCATGAAGAATTGCGTGGCCGAGTACGGACGCACGCTGGCGCACGATCGGTCACGCGTGTGGAGCATGCGCAGGGACGGCGTCCGCGTCGCCACCCTGCAGGTCGCGCGCACCGGGCGCGATCCTCTCCCCAACATCGTGCAGCTGGAGGCCGCCGGCAACAGGAGAGCCGGCGTGGAGGTTTGGTGGGCCGCTCGCCAGTGGCTCAACGCCCACGACCTCCCGCGCCTCGAGACCGATGCCCGGTCGTGGGACACCGTGCCCCTCGACCGTGAGACCTGGGTCGCGCTCTGGCGCCCCTGGTGGCTGGCGCTGCGCCGCATCCCCGAGTGGCTCCCCTTGCGTCCCTCGCGCCGGGTCTTCGTTGCGCTCCTGGGCCGGGCCGATCCGGGTCGGATCCTGTGGTTCTGATCGGGGTCAGACCCTGCGGGTCTGACCCCATGGCAGTCCCTAAAGCAAAGGTAGGGCGGATTAGGGCGTTAGCCCGTAATCCGCCGTGTGCCACGGGCGTATCGGCGGATTACGGCTGACGCCTAATCCGCCCTACTCGCTAAAGAACATCCGTGAGCGCTACACGTCGCCGGGAGCCTTGCGTGCGACAAACCCGACAGGTTGCGGTAAGGGGTCAGACCCGCAGGGTCTGACCCCTTACTTCCCCGACACCTTCGCCCAGGTATCGCGCAGGCCGACGGTGCGGTTGAAGACGGGGCGTCCCGGCCGGGAATCCTGGTCGCGGCAGAAGTAACCCTGGCGCTCGAACTGCACCGCCGCGGGGGCATTGTCGCCCGCTGCCGCCGGCTCCAGCTTGCAGCCGGTGAGCACCTCGAGCGAGCTGGGGTTCAACTCGGCGGCGAAGTTGGCCACGTCCGGGTCGGGCCTGGAAAACAGCTGGTCGTAGAGGCGCACCTCGGCGTCCACGGCATCCGCCGCCGAGACCCAGTGCAGGGTCGCCTGCACCTTGCGCCCGTCGGGCGGCGTGTTGCCGCCGCGCGTCGCCGGGTCGTAGGTGCAGCGCAACTCTACCACCTCGCCGCCCGCATCCTTCACCACCTCCTTGCAGGTGACGAAGTAGGCGTAGCGCAGGCGCACCTCCTTGCCGGGCGAGAGGCGGAAGAACTTCTTGGGCGGGTTCTCCATGAAGTCGTCGCGCTCGACCCACAACTCGCGCGAGAAGCGGATCTTGCGCTTGCCCGCGCTCTCGTCCTCCGGATTGTTGACCGCGTCGAGCTCCTCGATCTGACCCTCCGGGTAGTTCTCGATCACCACCTTCAGCGGGCGTAGCACCGCCATGCGCCGCAGCGCCGTCTTGTTGAGCGCATCGCGTATCGAGAACTCGAGCATGCCGTAGTCGACGGTGCTGTTGGCCTTGGCCACCCCGACGCGCCTGGCGAAATCGCGGATCGCCTCGGGCGGCACGCCGCGGCGGCGCAGGCCGGCGATGGTGGGCATGCGCGGGTCGTCCCAGCCCTGGACGTGGCCGTCGCGCACCAGCAGCGTGAGCACCCGCTTGGAGAGCACCGTGTAGGTGATGTTGAGGCGCGCGAATTCGTACTGGCGCGGCTTCGACGGCACCGGCAGGTTCTCGATGAACCAGTCGTAGAGGGGACGGTGGTCCTCGAACTCCAGCGTGCAGATCGAATGCGTGATGTGCTCGATCGCGTCCGACTGGCCGTGCGCGAAGTCGTAGCTCGGGTAGATCGACCACGTGTCGCCCGTGCGCGGGTGACGGGCGTGCAGGATGCGGAACAGGGTGGGGTCGCGCAGGTTGATGTTGCCCGAGGCCATGTCGATCTTGGCTCTCAGCACGCGCGCGCCGTTGGGGAACTCGCCGGCGCGCATGCGCCGGAACAGGTCGAGGTTCTCCTCAACGCTCCGGTCGCGGAACGGGCTGTTGCGGCCGGGCTCCGTCAGCGTGCCGCGGCTCGCCCGCATCTCCTCCTGGCTCTGGTCGTCGACGTAGGCCTTGCCGTCCCTGATCAGCAGCTCCGCCCAGTCGTAGAGCTGCTCGAAATAGTCCGACGCGAAATAGAGGTGCTCGCCCCAGTCGAAGCCGAGCCAGCGCACGTCGCCCATGATGGCGTCGATGTACTCCTGCTCCTCCTTGGTGGGGTTGGTGTCGTCGAAGCGCAGGTGGCAGCGCCCGCCGAACTCCTGGGCGATGCCGAAGTTGAGGCAGATCGACTTGGCGTGCCCGATGTGCAGGTAGCCGTTGGGTTCCGGCGGGAACCGCGTGACGACGGTCTTGTGCCTGCCGGACGCGAGGTCCGCCGCCACGATGTCGCGGATGAAGTCCTGCCCCGGCTCACGGGCTGCCGTCTCGAGGCCTCGGGCTGGGGTTTTGGTGTTGGGCATGGGTGCCACCTTGGAATTCGCTCTGCTGGTCTTATCTGCCAAATCCACCCGCGCCGGCCAAGCCACGAACAGCGCGGCGGCAAACGGCGGCGATCTGGCGACGCTTTGTCAGAGGAGAGCCCGCCAGGGCTGGCGGGAGACTGCTACGCCTACTGCCGGCGTTGCCGAGCGACTTGGGCTTGCAGCCGGCACTGTCGGGCCTGCCCCGCAATTGCGGCGGCCAGAGCTTCGGGGAGGCGTGCCGTCGAGGGTTCCATGGTGGCGCAACTCATACAGTGCGGTAGCGGCTAAGGCAACGTACTCGCTTGTCGTCGGGTCAGACACTGCGACTGCGGGTCTGACCCATAGCCGGGCTCCTGGTGCCATCACTGTTCGTCGTACACGCTATGGTGGTCCGTCGACGTACGCTTGGGCTCGGCGTCCGAGATGCCAATGGGACCACGGCGCTTGCGGCCATAGCCCAAGACGCGGAGATAGTGCTTCGTGCGCGCGCTCAGGTCGGTCGGCAGGTCGTCGTCTATGGAGCCGATCAAATCGGCAATATCAGCTAGCTGCGGAGGCAGCTTGTTACTGTACTCGCCCTGGAGGCGCTCGCGAACGATCTCGGACTTGGAAACGCCGCGCTTTTGCGACTCCATCTCGATTTCGGCCGCCAGAGCCTCGGGGAGACGGACTGTCAGCTTCTTCATGCTGCACACCGAGCATTGGAGCCAGGGGTCAGACCCGCGGGGTCTGACCCGAATTGGCGGTCCCGGCAGGGCTTGAACCCGCAACCTCCGCGTTCGAAGCGCGGCACTCTATCCAGTTGAGCTACGGGACCGTGGGGTCAGACCCCTCGGGCAAACCGCCTTGCGATGCTCAGACGTTGCCGCGAGGGGTCTGACCCCCTTGCTTGGCCGTCGGAACCGCAAAAATCAAGTCTTCCGTGTCACCCCGAGGGTCCCTGTTGACGCAGCGGCCCACCTCGCGCGCGCCCTGCGCTCTATAGAAGGCAATCGCGGCCGCATTGACCGCCACCACGTCGAAGCGCGCTTCCGACACGCCCCGCTCGCGCAGAAAACGGAGCAGACGCGCGAACATCGCCTTGCCGATCCCCTGCCGGTGGTAGGCGGGCAGGATATAGAGGGCATCGATCCGGTCGGCGCAGGCGTGCCCCAGGCCGACGATCGCACCCCGGCCGCACGCCACCAGCAGCAAGCCTCCGCCCTCCAGCGCCCGCCGCCACCGGTCCCCGGATTCGGCGGCGGTGAGCCGATAGGCCGCCGCGCCGAACAGCGGGAAATAGGTATCCCAGTCGACATTCACGTGAACGTGCACAATGGCCGGAATGTCCTCGACGGTCGCTTCGCGAATCTCGATCATTCCACGTCCGATTGGAAGGGGCGGACCATACACTGGCCATCGAGGTGAGACACGCCGTCTGGTCATGTGATACATGGCCCCGGACCTGGAACAAACAGCTCAGGCTTTAGCCGCCCAGATGACCAAGACCGTCGTCACCCGCTTCGCGCCGTCCCCGACGGGCTACCTCCACATCGGCGGGGCGCGCACGGCGCTCTTCAACTGGCTCTACGCCCGCCACACCGGCGGCAGGTATCTCCTGCGCATCGAGGACACCGACCGCGAGCGTTCCACCCAGGCAGCCACGGACGCCCTCCTCGACTCGCTCCACTGGCTCGGCCTGGAGTGGGACGGGGAGCCGCTCTCCCAGTTCGCGCGCGCCGAGCGCCATCGCCGGGTGGCCCAGGGGCTGTTGGCGGCAGGCAACGCCTACCGCTGCTATCTGACGCCGGCCGAGCTCGAGGCCATGCATCGGGCCATCGAGGCCGAGCGCAAGCTGGCGAAGGAGGAGAAGCGCGCGCCGCGGGGCCCGCAGGCGATCCAGAGCCCGTGGCGCGACCGCGACCCTAAGGAGGCGCCGGCCGGCGTCGCGCCGGTGCTGCGCCTCAGGGCGCAGCGCGAAGGCGAGACGGTCGTCGAGGACGTCGTGCAGGGCCGTGTCGTGGTGCCCAACACCCAGCTCGACGACATGATCATCCTGCGCAGCGACGGCTCGCCCGTCTACAACTTCGCCGTCGTCGTCGACGACCACGACATGGGCATCACGCACGTGATCCGCGGCGTGGACCACCTCACCAATGCCGCGCGCCAGGTGCAGATCTACAAGGCGCTGGGTTGGGAGGTGCCGGTGTTCGCGCACGTCCCGCTGATCCTCGGCGCCGACGGCAAGAAGCTCTCCAAGCGCCACGGCGCGCCGGGGCTCGAGACCTTCCGCGCCATGGGATATCTGCCGGCGGGGCTGCGCAACTACCTCGCCCGCCTCGGCTGGAGCCACGGCGACGACGAGATCTTCTCCACCGGGCAGATGATCGAATGGTTCGACATCGCCGACATCAACAAGGCCCCGGCGCGGCTGGACTTCGCCAAGCTCAGCGACGTGAACGGCCACTACATCCGCCAGGCGGGCGAGCCCGAGCTCATGGCCAGCATCCAGGCGTTTCTGTCCGAGGCCGAGGGCGGCGCGGCGCGGGCCCAAGCCTTTGCCAGGATCGGCTGGGACAGGCTCGAGGCGGCGCTGCCCTCGCTCAAGGGGCGTGCCAAGACGCTGAACGAGCTGGTCGACGCCGCCGGCTGGCTGATCGCTCAGCGGCCCTTGGGCCTCGACGAGAAGGCCGCCAAGGCGCTCGATGCCGGTGCCGGCTCCGTGCTGGCGCGGCTGCTGCCTCGCCTCGAGACGGCCCCTGCGTGGGATGCGGCCACCCTGGAGGGCCTCGTGCGCGCCTTCGGCGAGGCCGAGGGCGTCAAGCTGGGCGCCATCGCCCAGCCCCTCAGGGCGGCCCTGACGGGCACGGCGGTGTCGCCCCCGGTGTTCGACGTTCTGGCGGCTCTGGGGCGCGAGGAGGCCCTGGCGCGCATTCGCGACCAGGCCCGCTAGAGCCCGCCAGACAGCCACCGTTGGCGGGCTCGCGCAAGGCCCCCGAGCGCAGGTCTGGCTTCGCCCTTCGCCTAGCTTGCCGCACTGCAAAATGTATAATAGGCACATATCCTGCCTAACCCCCTTACCCTGGTAAGCCGGGCGCTTCAGGAGCGCCCTGCGGGGGGCGGACGGAGGACGAGCCCCATGAATGCAAAGGATGACGCCGGCAAGAGCGCTACGATCTCTCTGGGCAGCAACCGGCAGGCGCACCTGCCGGTCAGAGCCGGCACCATCGGCCCCGACGTGATCGACGTCGGCCGCCTGTATCGGGATACTGGCTGTTTCACCTACGACCCCGGCTTCACGTCGACCGCCAACTGCTCCTCCAGGATCACCTACATCGACGGCGACCGGGGCGTGCTGCTCTATCGCGGCTACCCGATCGAGCAGCTGGCGAAGAACTCCAACTTCGTCGAGGTCTGCCATCTGCTCCTCAACGGGGAGCTGCCGAACAAGGCCCAGTTCGAGGCGTTCCGCAACACCATCACGCGCCACACCATGGTGCACGAGCAGATGACGCGCTTCTTCACGGGCTTCCGCCGCGACGCGCACCCGATGGCGGTCATGTGCGGGTCGGTGGGCGCGCTCTCGGCCTTCTACCACGACTCCACCGACATCAACGATCCGCACCAGCGCATGGTGGCGAGCCACCGCCTGGTGGCGAAGATGCCGACGCTCGCCGCCATGGCCTACAAGTATTCGATCGGCCAGCCCTTCATCTATCCGCGCAACGACCTCGACTACACCGCCAACTTCCTGCAGATGTGCTTCGCGGTGCCGTGCGAGCCCTACGTGGTGAACCCGGTCGTCTCGCGCGCGCTCGACCGCATCCTGACGCTGCACGCCGACCACGAGCAGAACGCCTCGACCTCCACGGTGCGGCTGGCCGGCTCCTCCGGCGCCAACCCGTTCGCCTGCATCGCCGCGGGCATCGCCTGCCTGTGGGGCCCGGCGCACGGCGGCGCCAACGAGGCAGCACTCAGGATGCTCGAGGAGATCGGCACGGTGGACCGCGTGCCGGAGTACGTGAAGCGGGCCAAGGATCCCAACGACGACTATCGCCTGATGGGCTTCGGCCACCGCGTCTACAAGAACTACGACCCGCGCGCCAGGGTGATGCAGGAGACCTGCCACGAGGTGCTGGACTCGCTGGGCATCAAGGACCAGCACATCCTGAAGGTCGCCATGGAGCTGGAGCGCATCGCGCTGCAGGACGACTATTTCGTGGAGAAGAAGCTCTATCCCAACATCGACTTCTACTCGGGCATCACGCTGAGGGCGATCGGCTTTCCGCTGTCGATGTTCACGGTGCTGTTCGCGGTGGCACGCACGGTCGGCTGGATCGCCCAGTGGAAGGAGATGATCGAGGATCCCGAGCAGAAGATCGGCCGCCCCCGCCAGCTCTACATCGGCCCCACCGAGCGGCCCTACGTGCCGATCGAGCGCCGCGCGTGAGCGAGCGTGCCACTCTCCGCACCCGTCATCCCGGACGGAACGACGCGAGCCGCAGGCGAGCGGCGGTCCGATCCGGGACCTCGTGAGGCAGGCACGGCCCTGCTCCGGGAGGTCCCGGACAGTTTCGGGCGGCGCCCTCAGCTTCCGGGATGACGGGTGGACATGGCTACATCGCCCATAGACGCGTTCGGCCGTAGCGTTCCGGAATACGTGAGCGGCCGGCCGGATTACCCCGAGGCGCTGCTCGCCGACCTGCCCGGCGCGGCTGATATCGTCGAGCTGGGTGCCGGCACGGGCAAGTTCACCCGCCTCCTGGCCCGGACGGGCGCGCGCATCGTCGCGGTCGAGCCGCAGCCGGCGATGGCGGCCCGCATCCGGGCGGCGCCCAACGTCGAGGTCCTCGCGGGAACGGCCGAGCAGATTCCGCTGCCGGACGACAGCGCCGACCTCGTCTGCTGCGCGACGTGCTTCCACTGGTTCGATTACGCCAGGGCGACGGTGGAGATCCTGCGCATCGCCCGGCCAGGCGCCCATCTGGCGCTGATCTGGAACCTGCGTGACGAGCGCGCGCCCTGGGTTGCGGACGTGGGGCGGCTGCTCGATGACTGCCGCGGTACGCCGCATCACTCCCGCGCCGGCCAATGGCGCGCGATCCTCAGCGATGCGCGCTTCCGGCTCGTGCGCGAGAGCGAGCACCGGTTCGTGCACCGCATGCCGCCCCAGGGCATCGTCGATCGCGTGCTCTCCTCGAGCTTCATCGCCGCCCTTGCCCAGGCCGAGCAGGACGCGGTGCGCCAGAGGGTGCTCGACATCGTCGCCGCGCACCCCGAGCTGGCGGGTGCCGGCGAGATCGGCTTCCCCTATGTCTCGAAGCTCTACCTGCTGCGCTGCCTGCAGTGAGCTCGGCGCACTCGGGTGCTGGCGCGCCGAGCGAGGCGCGGCCGGTGCTTCCCGTGTCTGGCGCTGAAGGGCGCCTGCGGCGCTGCCATGAGAATTTCTTGCATCGCTTGTGAGAAATTCCCGTTTGCCGCGCCGGGGTGATCTCCTCACCTAATGCAACGAGTTCGCATCAATCGCGGCGCACGTCGTCCCCGCGCCCAATCCCACACAAACCGGAGGAGAGAGCAAATGAACCCCAGCAGCGCGACAAAGGAAGCCGTCCTGCCCTGGGTCAGGGCCGAGCTGAACTATCTCGCGCCGACCGCGGAGCGGCCGCGCACCTACACCTATCTGCCGCCTGAGGGCACGCCGCCGAGCACGGTGGTGCCCGAGCCGCACACGATGGTGGTGAGCGACCTGCGTCCGATCCTCGCCGAGGTGTCCCTCGACCGGGACGGCTTCGACCTGGTGCACCACAGGAGCGCCGTGCGCGACTTTCACGACGCGGAGGAGGTGAAGCGCGTCTACTATCCCGAGGTGGAGCAGCTCCTGAAGGAGGTGACCGGGGCCGGCCGTGTGCTCGTCTTCGACGCCACGGTGCGGCGGCGCGTGCCGGGCGTGCTTGACCGCACCGGCGGCGGGCCGCGCCAGCCGGTTCCGCGCGTGCACGTCGACCACACCGAGAGGTCCGGGCCGCAGCGGGTGCGCGACCTCCTGCCCGACGAGGCGGACGAGCTGTTGCGCGGTCGGGTGCAGATCATCAACGTGTGGCGTCCGATCCGCGGGCCCTTGAAGGATACGCCGCTGGCGGTGTGCGATGCGCAGACCGTGAAACCGGAGCAACTGATCCCGTCAGACCTCGTCTACAAGCACCGCGTCGGCGAGACTTATAGCGTGACCTTCGATCCGCGGCACCGCTGGTTCTACGCCCCCGACATGGAGGTGGACGAGGCCCTGCTCCTCAAGTGCTACGACTCCGAGACCGACGGCCGCGCCCGCTTCGCCCCCCACACCGCCTTCACCGATCCGACCACCCCGCCCGACGCGCCCCCACGCGAGAGCATCGAGATCCGCGCTTTGGTGTTCCATCCGGCGTAGGGTCAGACCCTGCGGGTCTGACCCCATGGGCACCCGGCGTTGCCATCGCCGTTCACCTGATCACGCCTCTTCGACGCGGCGCTCGCGGATTGCAGAGGGCACGGCATGGGGTCAGACCCGCAGGGTCTGACCCCCTTCTGACGCCTACTCCTTGTTCAACCGCGCAATCAGGCTCGAGGTGTCCCAGCGCTTGCCGCCCATCGCCTGCACCTCGGCGTAGTAGCCGTCGACGATGACGCTCACCGGCAGGCTGGCGCCGTTGCGCCTGGCCTCGTCCATGCAGATGGCGAGGTCCTTGCGCATCCAGTCGACGGCGAAGCCGAAGTCGAACTTGCCCTCGGCCATGGTCTTCCAGCGGTTCTCCATCTGCCAGGATTGGGCCGCCCCCTTGGAGATGGTGTCCATCACCTTCTGGAGGTCGAGGCCCGATTTCTGTGCGAAGTGGATGCCCTCCGACAGCGCCTGCACCAACCCAGCTATGCAGATCTGGTTCACCATCTTGGTGAGCTGGCCCGACCCCGCAGGGCCGATCAGGTTGACCATGCGCGCGTAGCTGGCGATCACCGGCTGGGCGCGGTCGAAGGCGGCCTGGTCGCCGCCCACCATGACGGTCAGGACGCCGTTCTGGGCGCCGGCCTGGCCGCCCGACACCGGCGCATCGAGAAAGTCGAAGCCCTTGGCCTTGGCGGCGGCGTAGAGCTCGCGCGCGACGTTGGCGGAGGCTGTCGTGTTGTCGATGAAGACGGCGCCCTTCCTGACGCCGTTGAAGGCGCCCTGGGGCCCCAGCGTCACCTCGCGCAAGTCGTTGTCGTTGCCCACGCAGCAGAAGACGAAGTCGGCGCTTTTTGCAGCCTCGGCGGGCGTCGGGGCGGTCCTGCCGCCGTATTCCTTTGCCCAGGCCTCGGCCTTGGCGGCGTTGCGATTGTAGACGGTTAGCTCGTGCCCGCCCTTCTTGCGGATGTGCCCCGCCATGGGGTAGCCCATCACGCCCAGCCCGATCCAAGCTACCTGCGCCATGTCGCCTCTCCTCCAGGGATTCCGTGGTGGGCGACTCTTAACCAAGGCGGCGGCGGTTGTCAGGGGTGACCGGGGTCAGACCCCTCGCCTCGACGGCCGAGATGAGAACGAGCCGGCGGCGCGAGGGGTCTGACCCCGTACGACTGAGTCCTCAGAACTGCAGGCACTGTGCGACGTTCAGGCACAGGCGTACGCCGCTGTCGCCCGAGGGGACGGCCACCAGCACCGCACCGATCAGCGCGGCTGCCGCGGTGACCGCCAGGACGACCAGCTTGAAGACCCACCGTGCGTGTTCTGGCGTCATCATTGGGATGGGGCTATGCAAGGCTCGGGATTCTGCCGCGACTCCGACGAGCGGTCCTGCAGAATACCCGTACATGCTGTGCCGAACCTGAACGCAGCGTTTATCTGGCGTTCAGAAATATATGGAGTTTCAGTGCGTTGAGCTTTCAGCCTGACATGACCCCGAAAACAGCAGGTTGCGCCGCGGGGGCGTTCCGCGCCCGGGCGCGGCGAGTGTGAGCGCATGGCCGCACCGAAGGCAAAGCCGGCGAGCCCTGCGCCCATCACGCTCGACGACATCGAGGCGGCCCGCGACCGGCTGCGCGGTTCCATCGCCGATACCGATTGCGACTTCAGCCGCACGCTTTCCGACATCGTGGGCTGCAAGGTCTGGCTCAAGTTCGAGAACCTGCAGTTCACCGCCTCGTTCAAGGAGCGCGGGGCGCTGAACCGCCTCTCGGCCCTGACCTCCGAGGAGCGGACGCAGGGCGTGATCGCCATGTCCGCCGGCAACCACGCCCAGGGCGTCGCCTATCACGCGCGCCGCGTGGGGGTGCCCGCCACCATCGTCATGCCCGTGCACACGCCCACGGTGAAGGTCGTGAACACCCGCCGGCACGGCGCCGAGGTCATCCTGCGCGGAGAGACGGTGGAGGAGGCCGCGGCTTTCGCGCGCAAGCACGGGCGCGAGCGCGGGCTCACCTTCATTCACCCCTACGACGACCCGCTGGTAATCGCCGGCCAGGGCACCGTTGCGCTGGAGATGCTGGGCGCCACACCCCAGATCGACACCCTGGTGGTG
>Ga0075431_100000739_pt1 | contig 28210 bp, 30 predicted proteins | sample RhiMetdeltSRZDD5_FD_75297 | JGI IMG/M metagenome (GOLD analysis project Ga0075431, IMG submission 75297) | Populus rhizosphere microbial communities from Tennessee, USA - Rhizosphere MetaG P. deltoides SRZDD5 | ecosystem: Host-associated > Plants > Roots > Rhizosphere > Soil | place: USA... | reverse complement strand
GGTGGAAGGGCGGCGGCTGCTGCTCGGAATGACACAGACGAGCATCTCGCTCGTGACGGAGCTGCGCGGGGGCGGGCCTGAAGGCGCACCCCACGTACCCGCGACCGAGCCTGTTTCCGGGGTCCAGCGATGAACAACCTGGATCTCCAGGTAAACGGAATCGGCACGATCTCGGCTCCGCTTCAGGTCGTCCTGCTCCTGACGCTGCTGTCGTTCCTGCCGGCGATCCTCGTGACCATGACCTCGTTCACGAGAATCACCATCATTTTTCACTTCTTGAGGCAGGCGCTCGGCACACAGGAGACGCCGTCGAACCAGATCCTGATCGGCCTCTCCATCTTCCTGACGATGTTCATCATGGCGCCGGTGGGCGCGCGCATCAACGCCGCCGCCCTCGAGCCGGCGATGGCGGGAAAGATCAGCGTGACGCAGGCGATGGAGCGTGGCGCGCCGCCGCTGCGCGAGTTCATGCTCAAGCAGACGCGCGAAGCCGACCTCGCGCTGTTCATCGAGTTGAGCAAGGTCCAGAAGCCCAAGACCGCGCAGGAGCTTCCGATGACGGTGGTGATTCCCGCCTACATCATCTCGGAGCTCAAGACCGGCTTTCAGATGGGGTTCTTCCTCTTCGTGCCGTTTCTGCTCATCGACCTCGTGGTGTCCACGACGCTGCTGTCGATGGGCATGATGCAGCTGCCGCCGGCCATGGTGTCGCTGCCGTTCAAGGTGCTGCTGTTCGTGATGATCGACGGCTGGAACCTCGTCGTCGGCTCCATTGTCAGGAGCTTCGCATGAACAGAGAACGGTCGTTCACCCTTCTCGGTTCTCTGTTCTCGGTTCGTGTTCATGTTCACGTTCATGTTCACGTTCACGTTCACGTTCACGTTCGGGGGTTCGGTGCCGAACTTAGAACCCCGAACCTGAACGTGAACACGAACCGAGCAGCGAGAACCCAGAAGTGCGAACTGGAGAGATCAGCCAGTGCCTGAATCACTGATCGTCGGGGTCGTGCGTCAGGCGATCGAGGTCGCGATCATGGTGAGCCTGCCGATGCTGCTCGCCGGGCTCGTGGCCGGCGTCCTGGTCAGCATCTTTCAGACGGTCACGTCGATTCAGGACAACGTGCTCGCGTTCATTCCGCGGGCGGCGGCGATCTTCGCGGTCTTCGCGCTGACCTTTCCCTGGATCCTGCGCGTCGTCACGGGGTTTTCCGCGGATCTGATCAGGCGCCTGCCGGAGTACATCCGGTGATCGATCTCTCGACGGTCGTCCGCTTCGCGCTGCTGCTGGTGCGTCCAGGCATGATCGTCATGATCGCGCCGATGCTCGGCGGGACGTACGCGCCGGCGCACGTCAAGCTCGGTCTCACGGTGCTCCTGGCGCTGGCGCTGGCGCCGTCGGTGGCCGTACCGGCGGCGTCGAACGACGTGTCGCTCACGCTGCTCGTCGCCCGCGAGATCGTCATCGGCCTGTCAATCGCGCTGGCGGCTCGCGCCCTCGTCGCCGCGGCAGAGCTCGCCGGTCACCTGAGCGGATTTCAGATCGGGTTCTCCTACGCCGCGACCGTCGATCCGGTCAGCGGCGTTCGAAACACGGTCGTGACCTCGTTATACGGGCTGCTCGCGCTGCTCGCCTTCTTCGCCATCAACGGGCATCACGACATTCTTCGCGCGCTCGCCATCTCGTACGCGAAGCTGCCGATCGGCGCCGGCGGGATCGACGGCTCGGTGCTGACCGCCGTCCGCCAAATGCTGGCTCTGGTGTTTACCGTCGGCGCGCGGCTGGCCGCACCGATCATCGTCGTGCTGCTGATCGTCGAGCTCGCCATCGGTCTCATCGCGCGTTCGGCGCCGGCCATGTCGTTCATGGTCGTCGGGTATCCGGTGCGTCTCATCGTCGGGCTCGCCGCGCTGGCGCTGATGATTGCCACCGTTCCTGCCGTCGTCTCGTCGATGGTCGGGCGAACGATTGGCATCGGCCTCGATCTGGCCGCTGCCTTCAGGTAGGGCGCGATGTCACAGGACAAGACAGAACGCCCCACAGCCAAGCGGCTCCATGATGCCCGCGAAAAAGGGCAGATCGCACGGAGTCGCGACCTTGCCCTGGCGGCGGCATCGGTCGCCGCGACGATCGCGTTGGCGCGTCTTGGCGGCCGTCTGGTCACCGGTGTGGCGGAGCAGCTGGCCCGTGACCTCGAGCACCTCGGCGACGCACCGCTCAAGACGTTGAGCGCCGGCGACATCAACGGCGTGGTGATCCACGGCGCGGGAATCATTGCCTGGCTCGTCGGGCCGATCGCGCTCATCACGATGGTCGCCGGTGTTGGCATGCACGGGTTTCAGGGCGGATGGTCGTTCGCGCCCGGTGCACTGCACCTGAACTGGAATCGTCTGAATCCCGCGAACAACTTCAAGCGCTTCGGTCTGATGCAGACCGGCGCCGAGACGATCAAGACGATCATCGCCGTTGCCACCATCGCCTACCTGTCCTGGGGGATCGTCGATGCGGTCATGGCCGATGCCGTTCGCATGGCGTGGCAGACGCCGCTCGGCGCCGCCATGCTCGCCTGGAACCATGCCGACTCGCTGCTGTGGCGGGTGGCGTGGGGCCTGGGGATCCTCGCGCTCGGCGACTACGGTCTCCAGAAGTACCGCCACTTCTCGTCGCTGAAGATGACCAAACAGGAGGTCAAGGACGAGGCCAAGATGATGGAGGGCAGTCCCGAGATCAAGAAGCGCGTACGCCGCGCGCAGGCCGAGATGTTCCGGCGCCGGATGATGCAGGACATCGCCCGCGCCACGGTCGTCATCACCAACCCGACGCATTACGCCGTCGCGCTGGAGTACCGCCGCGAGAAGATGGCCGCGCCGATCGTGCTGGCGAAAGGCGCGGATCAGGTTGCCCTGCGCATCCGTCAGGAAGCGCGCTCACACGGCATCCCGATCATCGAGAACAAGCCGCTCGCGCAGACGCTCTTCCGCACCGCGGAGATCGGTCAGACGATTCCCGCCCCGCTCTTCGGCGCCGTGGCGGAAGTGCTCGCGTATCTCGTGCGCATCAAACAGCTGATGTTGTGATATGGCCGACAACCATCGCACCTTCGCACCCTCGCACCCGGGCACCGTCGCACCGATGCGCGCCAGCCATCTGATCGCCCCCGTCGCCGTGCTGGCGGTCGTGCTGCTGATGATCGTCCCGCTGCCGACGCTGTTGCTCGACCTGCTGCTGTCGGTGGACATCGGGCTGGCAGTCGTGCTGCTGTTGACCGCCATCTACGTACGGCAGCCGGTCGAGTTCTCGGTATTTCCATCCCTGCTGCTGTTGCTGACGTTGATTCGCCTGTCGCTCAACGTCGCATCGACCCGTCTCGTGCTGCTCAATGGCGCCGAAGGCACCGGCGCTGCCGGCAACGTCATCATGGCCTTCGGCCAGTTCGTCGTCGGCGGCAACTTCGTGGTCGGCATCGTGGTCTTCGTCGTGCTCGTGGTGATTCAGTACATCGTCATCAACCACGGCGCGGTCCGCATCTCGGAAGTCACGGCACGGTTCACCCTCGATGCATTGCCCGGCCGTCAGATGGCGATCGACGCCGATCTGTCGTCGGGCGCGATCAGCGAGCAAGACGCACGCGAGCGCCGCGATCGCCTTCGCCGCGAGGCCGACTTCTACGGCGCGATGGACGGTGCGATCCGCTTCACGCAGCGCGACGCGCTGGCGGCGGTGATCATCACCGGCGTCAACATCGTGGCCGGCCTGATCATCGGCGTCCTGCAGCACGGCCTCGACATCGCAACCGCAGCGGAGACGTACACGATCCTGACGGTGGGTGAAGGGCTGGTCACGTCGATCCCGGCGCTGCTCGTCTCGATGGCCGGCGGTCTCATCACCACGCGCGCGGCGGCGGAGTCGCACCTCGGCGAGGAAGTGGCCGTGCAGTTGCTCGGTCGCGCCAGGCCGCTCGGTGTGGCCGCGGCGGTGCTCGCGCTGCTCGCGCTGATTCCCGGCTTGCCGAAGCTGTCGTTCCTGCTCGTCGCGGCGCTGCTTGGCGGAGCGGCGTACGCGGTACGCACGCGTCCCAGAGAAGACCAGGACACCAGTACGGTGCCTCCGCCCAGCGACGCCGCTGAACCGGCGGTCGGCGTCGATCCGCTCGGTGTGGATGTCGGCTATGCGCTCGTGAGCCTGGTGGACGAGCGGCAGAACGGCACCCTGCTGACACGCGTGCGCGCCATCCGCAAGCAGATCGCGAACGAGACCGGCCTGGTCGTACCAGCGGTTCGCATCGCCGACAACCTGCAGCTGGGTCCACGCGCCTACAGCATTCTCGTGAAGGGCGTCGAGGTCGCGCGCGGTGAGCTCTATGCCGAGCGTCTGCTCGCCATCAATCCTGGGAACGTGAAGAAGACATTCGAGGGCACGCCCACGCGCGAGCCCGCCTTCGGTCTGCCTGCGATCTGGATCTCACAGGAGCAGCGCGACAGCGCGTCGGCCGCCGGCTACACCGTCGTCGATGCGACGACGGCGCTGTCCACGCATCTCTCGGAAACGATTCGTGCGTTTCTGCCCGACCTGCTGACCCGTCAGCAGGTGAAGGAGATGGTCGATCACGTCGCGCAGACCTCGCCGCGTCTGGTCGAGGATCTGGTGCCGAAGGTCGTTTCGCTCGGCGAGATTCAACGTGTCCTGCGGCAGTTGCTGCGTGAACGTGTGCCAGTTCGTGATCTTCCGACCATTCTCGAGGCGATTGCCGATGCGGCGATGGTCACGAAGGATCCGGACGCGATCACCGAAGCCGTCCGGACGGCGATTGGCCGCGCGATCTGCCGGCCGTATCAGACCGAGAAGGGCGAACTGCCAGTCATTGGCGTGGCGCCGGTGCTGGAAGAGCGACTCCTGGCGTCGCTGATCCGGACGGAGCAGGGCGCCGTGCTGGCGCTCGACCCGCAACAAGCCCAGAACATCGCGAGCCGCATCGCCCGCGCACTCGAACAGGCCGTGGCACAGCCTGTGCTGTTGTGCTCTCCAACGCTCCGGCCACACCTCTGGCGGCTGTTCGCGCGGGTGCTTCCACACCTGGGCGTGCTCTCGCACAACGAGGTCCCGGCGCATATACCGGTCGTCTCGGTGGCGACCCTCGACTGACATGCATTTGAAGCGTTATCGCAGCGAAACGGTCAAAGACGCCCTGCAGGCGGTGCGAGAAGAACTCGGGCCCGACGCCCTGGTGCTCTCGACCCGTACCGTGTTGGCGACCGGTGTTCGCGGTCTCCTCGGCAAGCGCGAGATCGAGCTCACCGCGGCGGCCGAACGGCACGAGGTGCCGGAGGAGCGACACCCTGCCGGCGGAGGGCTTCGCGGACGGCTTCGCCGACGGGCGGTCGGGAGAGCCGTGAACGAAATCGCCGCGCGGCTGCAGGCCAGCGGGCTTGATGCCAGCCTGGCAGAGCACATCGCCGCGCAGCATCCCACTAATCGGCGGCGCGGCGCGGATCTGGAGTCCCTGAAGAACACTCTGGCCACCGAGCTCGCCGCGCTCGCGCCCGGAGACGAGCCGTACGCAGCGGTGGAAGTGTTCGTCGGTCCTCCCGGCGTCGGCAAGACGACGACGATCGCGAAGATCGCGGCGCAGGAGCGGGCGCGTCACGGGCAGCGCCTCGGCCTCGTCTCTGCCGATGGATTCCGGGTCGGCGCGATCGAACAGCTCCGCCTGTATGCCGACATCCTCGGTTCCTCGTTCGACGCGGCGCGCACGCCCGACGAGCTGTCGCGCGCGTTGACAGATGAGAGACGGCCACTGCTCGTGGACACGGCCGGCCGCTCGCCCTCTGACGAGGTGTCCAAAGACATGTTCCGCGTGCTCGCCTCGCGCCGCGACGTGCGCACGCACCTGGTGATTCCAGCCACTACGACCGCACGCGCGGCCGGGCGGTTGTTCGATCGCTTTGCCGACGCGCGGCCGTCACGCGTCGCGTTGACGCGCCTCGACGAAGCCGAATCGATCGGTGCACTCGTCAGCATGCTGCGCGAACGGGGGACGCCGATCTCGTATCTCGGTACGGGACAGAACGTGCCGGCCGACTTGCAGCGCGCCACGTCATTTCTGCTTGCGGACTGGATCATGGGTGAAATGGCCACGGGAGCGGTCGCGTGACGACGACGGTGGGCGCGAACGTCACCAACGCTTCGACAAGCTCAGGGCAAGCGTTTCCGGAGGTTTCGCAGTGCGCGTGAAGACGTCCACTTCCGACTTGAAAGATCGCGACGAGCTCGTGATGGAGCACGTCGGTCTCGTGAAGACGCTGGCGCAGCGTCTCGCGCAGCGTCTTCCGGCACAGGTCGAGATGAACGATCTGGTGAGTGTCGGCGTCCTCGGTCTGATCGACGCGGCGACGCGGTATCGGGCCTCGACCGGCGTTCCGTTCGACGCCTTCGCCCGGCGCCGCGTGCAAGGGGCGATGCTCGACGCACTGCGCGAGCTCGATTGGGCGCCGCGTTCGCTTCGCCGCATGCGCCGCGACATGGATAGCGCGATCGCGACGTTGCGCCACCGGCTGGGACGCGAGCCCAAGGAGGAAGAAATCGCCGACGCGATGGATCTGTCCATCGAGGCTTATGAAAAAGCGCTCGAACAACTGCGGACGCTCGAGATCGGCTCGATCCGGCAGCTCGATGCGCCGACGCCGGACGGCACGCCGCTCATCGAGCTGTGCATCGATCCGTCAGAGAGCGCGTCCGCCCAGCTCGAACGCAAGGAGCTCAAGGAGCACCTGGCCAGCGCGATTCTGGAGCTGCCAGAGCGTGAGCGCCACATCCTCGCGTTGTACTACCAGGAAGAGCTGACGCTCGCCGAGATCGGCGAAGTCATCGGCGTCTGTGAATCACGCGTGAGTCAGCTGCGCTCGCTCGCCGTCTCACGGCTGCGAACGCGGCTGCGTGCCTCGCTCGGTCTACAGGAGGCATGTCAGTGAGCAAGATTCTGTCGCAGGATGAGATCGACGCGCTGCTGGCGTCATCGGTCACGCCCACCTCGGATCGGGAAACGTCCGATGGTGACGGCCCATCGCAGGGCGGTGTCGTCATCTACAACTTCCGGCGGCCCGATCGCGTGTCGAAGGAACAGCTGCGATCGCTGCATTTCCTCCACGACCGCTTCGCGCTGAACGTCTCGACCTCGCTGTCGGCGTTTCTCCGTTCGATGACCGAGGTGAGCATCGTCTCGGTCGAGCAGTTTGCCTACTCCGAGTTCCTGATGTCGCTGCCGGATCCGACCGCGTTCTACGCCGTCGGCTTGAGCCTGTTCGACGGCGTCGGTGCGCTCGAGTTGAATCCGTCGGTCGCGTTCACGATGGTCGACCGTCTGCTCGGCGGCACCGGCTACACGCCCGGGCCGAACCGTGCGCTCACCGAGATCGAGCAGAACGTCATCGACTCGGTGGTCAAGCTGATGCTCGACAACCTCACCGAGACGTGGAAGCCGGTGGCGAACATGGAGTTCCGGATCCAGGGACGTGAGACGCGGCCGCAGATGCTGCAGGTGACGGGGCCGACCGAGATCGTGATCCTCCTGGTGTTCGACATCCGCATCGCCGAGACGCGCGGAATGATCAACCTCTGTATTCCTGCCGCGGCGATCGAAGCCGTGGGCGAGGCGTTCGCGCAGGGATGGCAGCGCACGCGCCGTCAGCCGAGCGCCAGCGAGGAGTCGTGGCTGCACGCCAACCTCGGTCGCGTGACGCTGCCCGTTACGACGCTGCTCGAGACCACGCTGCCGGCGCGCGACTTGATCGCCCTCAAGCCCGGCGACGTGCTGTCACTGGGACACGGCGCCGGGCAGCCGGTCGAAGTTCACGTCGGATCGGTCCGCCGTTATAGCGGCCGTCTGACCCGCAGCGGCGGCGGCGCCGGAGTTCTGGTCGAGTCATTCGTGGGTCGTCCGTCCATGGAAGGTGCCGCATGAGCGCCGTGTCGCTGACCCGCGAATTCTTCGGCGCGCTGGTCGATGAGCTCGCCATTGTCGTCGGCGCGATGATCGATGCCACACCCAGCGTGGTGCCCGGCGCTCCGGCGATGGGACGGCAGTGGCTGGCGACGGTGCAGGCGGAAGGCGGTCTGGCAGGCACGATCACGCTGGTTCTCGATTACGACGGATCGGTGGCGGTCACGAAGTTGATGACCGGCATCGACGGCGAGGTTCCCGCGGAAGCGCTGGTCGATACGTTGCGCGAAGTACTGGCCCAGGCGATCAGCGCGCTTTCACTCAAGCCGGTGGCGCGCGGAGCGACGTTGAGGCTGGATCGTCTCGGCGAAGAGACCGATCGGATGCCCGAGGGTGAATGGAGCGCGCACGCCATCGCCGCGGACAAGATGGCGACGCCGTTGTCGTTGACCGTATGGGGCTCGATTGCGGTGCCGGTCGCGCCGGCCGAAACCGCCGCCGCTTCCGCGGCAACTGCAGTGACTCAGACCAGTCCCGAGAGTGATCCGCGCATCGAGGTGCTGCTCGACATCGATCTGCCGCTCGTCGTGCGGTTCGGCCGCACCGAGCTGCCGCTTCGTCAGTTGATGCGGCTCGGGCCGGGTTCGGTCATCGACCTCGGACGCTCGCCGGACGACCCGGTGGAAGTGCTGGTCAGCAATCGTGTGGTGGCACTCGGCGAAGTCGTCGTGGTGTCCGGCAGTTACGGCATCCGCATTCTCGATGTCGTGAGTCAGCGTGAACGCGTGCGTTCGATGGAGGCGTAGCGGTGGAGGTGTATTGGCTTGCAGGCGGCGGTGTGCTGGTAGCGGCGCTCATCGCGTCTTTCAGGGTGCAGGTGCTGCAGCATCGCCGGCTGGTTCGACTCGATGAGCGGCTGGCCCATCTGACGGCCGGCATTTCGCTGCTCACCGATACGGCCGAAGGCGGACTGCGCGACGTGGCGCAGGAGATCGAGCGTCTGGCGGCACTCGGCGCCAAGACCGCCAAGCCGAAGACGCGTGCGGCAACGCAGCGGCGCGTCTCGAATGCGGCGCGGCGCGGCAGGTCGGTGCAGGACATTGCCGCCAAGGAAAAGATGGCGGAAGGCGAAGTCCGTTTGCGGCTGCAGATGGCCAACGCGGCAAGCCGCGAGAAGGCTCATGCCACGGTGCGCTGACACGACCTGCAGGCGCTGGCGTCTGTTCGGCGCGCTGCAGTTCAACGGCAACTGGTACTGCTCGCGCGGCTGCGTCGAGCAGGCCGCGCTCGCTGGACTCGGTGCGCCGGCCGAGGGCGTGACGCACAAGGCGTTGACGCGATCGCTGCCGCCGCCGAAGCTGGGCGTGCTGTTGCGCCATGCCGGTGTAATCACTGACGCGCAGCTCGAGGCGGCGCTGGCCGCCACGGCGAGCACCGGACTGCGAATTGGTGAACAGCTGGAGCAGTTGGGGTTCGCCAGTCCGGATGCGGTGCTGCGCGCCCTCGCGACGCAGGCCGGTGTGAGCTACCTGTCGAACTTCGACGTCGCGCGCGTCAAGCGTGCGCCAGCGACGCTGCCGCCGGCGATGGTGCGCGCGTTGGGCCTGGTGCCGTTCGAAGCGGACCATACCGGCCGGCGACTCCACGTGATCACGGCGGCGCCTGTGCCGCGCGCGGCGATTCGCGCGATGACGAAGCTGACCGGATGGGCTCTCGAAATCTATCTGGTCACGGACGCCGTGTTCGAGGCGGCCATCGATGCGTACGAGCCCGTCGAGCAGTCGCTCGTGCGCGAGGCATACATGGTGCGCACGCTCGATGCGGCGGCCGAATGTGTGGCCGAGCGGGCGTCGCGCGATCGCGCGGTGACGATGCGGCACGTGGCGTACGACGATCGCGTATGGGTGCGAGTCGAGGGGCCCGCACGAGTCAGCGACCTGCTGGTACAGAAGGAGACGCAATGCCAGGCGGCGTATACAGCGCACTGAGCGCGATGCGGATTCGTCTCGACGACCTGGATCGGATTGCCGCCGATCTGGCTAACACCGAGACCGCGGGCTACAAGACCGAACGCACGTCCACCGAGGAGGCGCGGCGCGCGTTCCAGACCGCGCTCGACGCGGCGATCGACGTCACCCGCGGCGGGGGCAGGACCGACTTTCGACCGGGCACGCTGACCAGCACCGGTCGCGATCTCGACGTGGCGATCGACGGAAAGGGCTTCTTCGAAATCCAGACGCCCGCCGGCCTGCGCTACACGCGCGGCGGCAACTTCGTGCGCGACACCGACGGGCGGTTGATCACGGCGGATGGTTTTGCCGTGATGGGCTCCGCCGGCGAGATCACGCTTCCGGTTGGTCCGGTGACGGTGATGGCGGACGGCAACCTGCGCGTCGGTCAGGCGATTGTCGCGAAGCTCAAGGTGATGGAGTTCGCCAACGACAGCGATATCACTCGTGAGACCGGCACTCGATTTCGAGCCACGGAAGGGGCGACGCCGGCCGAGGCGGCCGCGGCACGGCTCAATGGCGGCATGCTCGAGCACTCGAACGCGTCCGTGATCGACCGCATGGCGACGATGACCGAGGTGATGCGGTCGTTCGAAGGACTGCAGAAGGGCATCTCGGTGCTGATGAACGAGATTGATGGCCGAGCGATCAACGAACTGGGAAGGAAATAGACACGCATCGTAGAGGCGGACCTTGAGGTCCGCCTCTACGCCAATCGACACGAACTGGGAAAGGTTCAGAGATGATTCGCGCACTGTATACGGCAGCCAGCGGCATGAACGCGCAGCAGGCCAACATCGACAACGTGGCGCACAACCTGGCCAACGTGAACACGACCGGGTTCAAGAAGAGCCGCGTCGAGTTCGAAGACCTGGTGTATCAGCAGATCAAGGCGCCCGGCACCGCCACCTCGCAGGAGACCGAAGCGCCGGTCGGTCTCGAGGCCGGTCTCGGCTCACGGCCCGTCGCCATTGCGCGCAACTTCTCCGCAGGCAACCTGCGTTCGACGCAGGGCCCGCTCGACGTGGCCATCGAAGGTGCCGGCTTCTTCCAGGTGACGTTGCCCGGCGGCGAGACCGGATACACGCGCGCCGGCACGCTGCATCTGAGCGGACAGGGCCAGATCGTCACCGCGGATGGATTCGCCATCGAACCGGCGATCACGATTCCCGCCAACGCGGTGTCGGTCTCGATCTCGAAGGACGGCATCGTCTCGGTGCAGCTCTCGGATCAGCAGGCGTCGCAGCAGGTCGGCACGATCGAGCTGGCGAATTTCCAGAACCCGGCCGGTCTGCAGGCGCGTGGCGGCAACATCTTCGTGGCGACGACGGCATCCGGCGATCCGCAGACCGGCGTGCCCGGCGCCGATGGTCTCGGCACGCTGGCGCAGGGCTTCGTCGAAGACTCCAACGTCAGCGTCGTCGAAGAGATGGTCAACATGATTCTCGGCCAGCGCGCCTACGAGGCGAACTCGAAGGTGATTCGCGCCGCGGACGAGATGCTGCAGCAGATCAACAACCTCCCGCGGTGATGGTCATGGCGCTGATCCTGATCGCTCTCGGTCTTTCCGACGATGAGGTCCGCCTCGCCAAAGCCCTTGGCGCAGGCGGGCCGGACACGACGGTGCCGTCTGCCATCGAGCGTGCGGTAACTGACCGCATGGGCGACGTGCTGATCGTCGTGCGCGAGGTGTCCACGACAGTTGCGGAGCAGAGCGGCCTGGTCGCGGCGATCGAGCCGGGCGCGAGGCTGGGTCAGCCAATCCGTTTCATTCTCTCTGCGCATGGCAAGCGCGTCGGCTCGGCCGTCGCTCGCATCGAGGTCATCGCGTCGGCGCCGCGCGCGCGCCGCGCGTTGGCGCGAGACGAGGAAATCACTGCTGGTGATATCGACATGGCCAAGGTGGAGATCAAGGGCGTGATCGTGCAACGGCTGCCCGAGCTGAGTGATGTGGCCGGTACGCATGCGCGCCGCGACATCGTCGCAGGCGAGCTGCTGACGAATGCCGTTGTCGCTGTTCCACCAGCGGTCAAATCGGGAGATGAAGTCCGGGTGACGCTCACGATTGGGGCCGTGCAGGTGAGTGGTGTGGGCCGTGCTTCGGGCAGCGGACATGTGGGCGACACGATTCGCGTGATCACGCCGTCGAGCCGGAGATTGCTCACCGGCCGCATTGTCGGGCGTGGAGCGGTGGAGATCGCGAGATGACGATCAGGGTGAGACGGTGCAAAGGTGCGAGGGTGCGAGGGTGCGTACTTGTGCTGGCGGTAGTGATCGCGGGGCCGGCATTCGCGCAGAAGACTGAGAACGCCGAGAAGACCAAGGTCGAGAAGCCGAGCGACAACTACGACGAGCTCTATCAGCGATATCTCTCGGCCGCGCGGATGCAGCCGGCGACGGCGAGCGCGCCGGATCCGAACTGGATGACGGGATTGATGGGCGATCTGCGGGCTCGTCGCGTGAACGATCTGGTGACCGTGCGCGTAGTCGAGAGCGTGTCGGCGGCGGGATCGGCCGATTCGAGTCTCGATAAGGACAGCAGCGCGTCGGCGTCATTGACCAGGCTGTTTGGCCTGGAGACGAAGTTCCCCGGCTGGCTCGACCCGACGTCGCTGGCAGCGGCCACGTCGAACACCACCTTCAAGGGCGGCGGCCAGACCCAACGGGCCGGCGAGCTCACCGCGACGATCTCGGCTCGCGTCGTCGAGGTGCTGCCCAATGGCGATCTGGCGCTCGAAGGCGTGCGCGAGGTGGATATCAACGGCGACCTGCAGATGATCGTGCTGTCGGGTGTGGTGAGAACCGCCGACATCGGGCCGGGCAACGTCGTGCCCTCGACGGCGATCGGTCAGATGCGCATCCGCTACTTCGGCCGTGGGTTGATCAAGGACAACCTGCAGCCCGGCTGGGTGGTGCGGATCATCAACAAGATCTTCTGATCATGACGAGAGCGCTACTCACATTCCTCTTCGCACTGAGCGCCACGTGTGCGCTCGCGCAAGCACCAACCGAGGCGCCGATCGCGGTGTCGCGTCTGAAGGACGTGGCGTCGCTGCAAGGTCCCGTGACGCAGCCCGTCGTGGGCTACGGACTGGTGGTCGGTCTCAACAAGACCGGCGACAAGCGCCAGACGATCTTCTCCGCGCAGACGCTTGCCAACATGCTCGAGCGATTCGGCGTCGCCGTGCCGGCAGGCGGGATCAAAATCGAGAACGTCGCCGCGGTGCTCGTCACGTCGGAGCTCGGTCCCTACGCGCAGACCGGATCGCGGCTCGATGTGACGGCCTCGTCGATTGGCGACGCCAAGAGTCTGCAAGGCGGCACGCTGCTCCCGACGCCGCTGCGTGGGCCCGATGGCGCCATCGTCGCGCTCGCGCAGGGGCCGCTTTCGATTGGCGGTTTCGGCGGCGGCGCCGGCGGCAACACGGTGTCCGTGAATCACCTGACTGTTGGCCGTGTCCCCGGCGGAGCGCTGGTGCAGGTCGCTCGTCAGACCGCGCTTCCGGCGGCCGACGTGCTGCGCTTTTCGCTGCGCGAGCCCGACTTCATCTCGGCGGGGCGCGTGGCGAAGGCGATCAACATGGAATTGGGCGCGAGCTCGGCGCGGGTGAGCGACCCGGGCACGGTTGTCGTGGACGTTCCACAGGACTACCGCGCGTCGGTGGCGGATCTGGTCGCGCGTCTCGAGCCGCTGCCGATCGCGGTGGACAGCACGGCTCGCGTCGTGATCAACGAACGGACCGGTACCGTGGTGCTCGGCGGCGATGTGCGCATTGGTCCCGTCGCCGTTGCGCACGGCAACCTGTCGGTCCGTGTGTCGACCGATTATCAAGTCTCGCAGCCCGAAGGGTTCTCTCGCGGCGAGACGACGGTGACGCCGCAGACATCGGTGAAGGTCAATCAGGACGATCGCAAGCTCGTCGCGCTCGAACCGGGCACGACGCTGGCCGACGTCGTCCGCGCGCTGAATACGCTGGGCGTGACGCCGCGCGACATCATCGCCATCATGCAGGCGCTGAAGGCGGCGGGTGCGCTGCGCGCCGAAGTGGTGATCCTGTGAGCGTCGACATGGTCGGCGGTCATCGCAGCGCGGCGGCTTCCGCGGGCACGTCAGCGTCCGCGGACAGCGCGGAGACGCGCGCGCGTCTGACGCAGCTCGCCGCAGAGTTCGAGTCGATGCTGCTGTTGCAGATGCTCAAGGAGATGCGCAAAGCCGCCTCCTGGGACGAGGACAAGGACGAGAGCTCCAGCGGATACGGCGGCGAGACGATGCTCGAGACCATCGACGTGGAGCTGGCGCGGCATCTGTCGAAAGTGCAGGGGTTTGGTCTGGCGAAGCAGTTGTTGAGAGCGTTCGATCCGAATGCGGATGTGGCCACCGCAACCGTCGAGCGCGGGCTTCAGCACGCGCCGAACACCGAATCGGATTCGCTCGAAGTACCTGAAGGTCAGGTGACGAGCGCCTTCGGCTGGCGCCGCGATCCTGTCAATGGTGCGGCGGCGTTCCACCGCGGGATCGATATTCGTGCGGTCTATGGACAGGACGTCCAGGCAGCCGGTGCCGGCCGCGTCGTCTCGGCCGGCAGAGAAGGCGGCTACGGTGAGACGGTCGTGATCGAGCATGCCGGAGGGATTCGCACGCGCTATGCGCACCTGTCGGCGGCGGTCGTGACCCCGGGGCAGGAGGTGGCGGCGGGTGAGGTGGTGGGCCGGGCAGGCCGAAGTGGCCGGGCAACCGGCACCCACTTGCACTTCGAGGTCATCACCTCGACCGGTGATCGCGTGGATCCGGCCATTTTCCCGCGATTCAAGGCGGACGGGGTGGTTGCCGATTTGACTGGTGGGAGAAGCCTCCCCCAGGAGACGCGTAGACATGACGAATCGAATTGACGGAAACCAGGGCGCACCGCTGCCGGCCCCCTCGACCTCGCTCGGGGCAGGGCAGGTCGATCGCGTTGACGCCGGCAAGACGCCCGATCGCGCGAACAAGCCCGCCGTCGCCGCGGCCAAGACCGACCGGGTCGAGGTCTCGCAGGACGCGACCTTCGTCAACACCGTGGTGCAGGCGGCGCACGAAACGCCGGCACTGCGCGAAGACAAGATCGCCGCGGCGAAGAAGGCGCTCGCTGACGGCACGCTCGGTCAGGACGCCGGCGCACTCGCCGACGCGCTGATCGACCACATGCTCGACGACCAGAAGTCATGACCGAGCACGGCACGCGCGCGATGGCGGCCGCCACGAATCTTCGCGAGGCGCTCGAGCAGACTGCTGCAGCCCTGGCGAGTCCACGGCTCGAGACGCTGTTGAGTGGCGAAACCGCGATCGAAGCGGCGCTGTCGTCGATGCCGCCGGCGCACAAATTGCCGGCATCGACGATGCCCGCGCTCGACGAGCTGCCGGCCGATGAACGGCTGGCGGTCCGGCGCGAGCTCGAGCGCGCGCGTGGTGCCTTGCTGCGCTGCCGGCGCCTGGGAACATCGCTGCGCGACTACATCCGACTGAGCTTCGAAGCGCAGGGCCGCGGCAACGATTACGGTCCGAGAGCGTCGGCGACGACCTATGGCGGTCAGGCGCTGAACGCGCGGGTCTAGGACGGACCAGGCACCAAGCACCAAGGACCAAGGACCAAGGACCAAGGACGCATGTCAGATCTCCTGAGCAGTCTGTCGATGGCGACCCGGGCACTCGAGGCGCAGCGGTTCGGTCTCGATGTCACTGGCCAGAACATCGCCAACGTGAACACACCTGGATACTCACGACGCGTGATCGATTTTGCCGAAGTCCCGCCCGAGTCGAACCGCAGCGCCGGCCGCGGTGTGGATGCCGTCGGCGTCCGCGCGGTGCGCGATCAACTGATCGAACGGCGCCTGCGTCAGGAACTGCCGGCCGAGCGCCGCGAGGCAGCGGTCGCTGACGCGTTGGGGATTGTCGAAGTCGCGTTGGGGCAGCCCGGCGAGTCGATCGACGCCGCGCTGAATCGCTACTTCGACGCGTTTGCCACGCTCTCGCAGTCGCCGTCCTCGCCTGTCGCCAGGCAAGAGGTGCTGCTGCAGGGGGAATCGGTGGCTGCCGCATTTCGCGACATGTCGGATCGCATCACGGCGTCGCAGCGTGACACCGATGGTCAGGTCCAGTCCTTGGCCGCCGACGTGACGGATCTGGCGTCGCAGATTGCCACGATCAACGACACCATCCAACGCAGCGGTGACGCCACCGGCGGGATCCTGCACCTGCAGGATCGGCAGGGCGAGCTCGTGCGTCAGTTGTCGGCCCTCATCGATGTCGACGTGTTGCCGCGCGCCGATGGCGGCGTCGACGTCACGATCGGCAACGGGCGGGCGCTCGTGATCGGCGAGAACGACTATCCCGTGACCTCGTCCCAGGCCGGCGGCGTCAATCACGTCTTCTCGGCAGGTGTGGACATCACCGCCGAGATCAGCGGCGGCACGCTTGGCGGCGTCATCTTCACGCGCGATGTCCTGCTGCCCTCATACATGACCGACCTCGACGATCTCGCCTACGAATTCGCGACCGAGGTGAACGCCATGCACGCCGCCGGCGTCGGCGCCGATGGCGGCACGGGCCGCAACTTCTTCGCCTTCGTTCCGGCGATCGGCGGAGCCGCAGGTGCTGCCGGGGCCATCACCGTCGATGCCGCCGTCGCCGCTGACAGGGGTCTGATCGCCGCGGCGGGGACGGGTGCACCGGTGGGCGACAACACCACCGCGCGCGCCATCGCGGAGCTGCGCAACACTCGTGTGTTCGGCGGCTCGGCGACGCTCGGCGAGACGTGGGGACAGCTGGTGTACCGCGTCGGCCGAGATGCGCAGGTGGCCAAGGACGAGCAGCGCAGCCGTCTCGACATCGTCAATCAGGTAGACACGCTGCGCGACCAGGTGTCGGGAATCTCGCTCGACGAGGAAGCCATGCAGCTGATGCGATTCCAGCGCGCCTACGAAGCCAACGCGCGGTTCTTCCGCGCGGTGGACATGACGCTCGACACGCTCATGCAGGCGCTGGCGCGGTAGGAACTAATAAGAACGAAGAACGAAGAACGAAGGAACGAAGAACTGAGGCCAAGGACCAAGGACAAGGACCAAGGACGGACGAAGGACCAAGAACGGACCAAGAACCAAGGACCAAGGACAAAGGACCAGGTTATGCGGTTGACATTCGGAGCGATGCATCGCAACGCGCAGGAAGGCATCGAGTCGGCGGCGACGCGGCTGATGGAGTTTCAGCGGCAGGTCTCGACCGGCAAGCGCATCGAGAAGCCCAGCGACGATCCGTCGGCGACGCTCGGATCGATCGGTGAACACAACGAGACTGCGGCGATCGATCAATACACGCGCACGACCGACACCGTCGGGTCGCGTCTCGCGGTCGTCGACACGGTGCTCTCGGACCTGATCACGCAGCTCACCTCGGCGCAGGTGGCGTCCGCCAGCGCGCGCGGTTCGAGCAAGACGCAGTCACAGCGCGACGCCGCGGCCACCGAGCTCGAAGCGATTCGCGACACGATCTTCAGCGACATGACGACGGCCTTCAACGGCTCGTATCTGTTCTCCGGATCCAACAGCACCGTGGCGCCGTATTCGCGACCGGCCGGTGGACCGGTCTCGGCCTATGCCGGATCCACGAACGAGATGCTGGTCGACGTCGACCAGCAGCGCGCCGTGAAGATCACGTTCAACGGACAGCTGATCACACAGGGCGGCGACGCGCAGGACATCTTCGTCGAGTTCGAAAGTCTGATCGCCGCCGTCCGCGCCGGCGACGTGGCCGGAGTCGATGCGGGGATGGACGCGCTGCAGCGCATGTTCGATCGCGTGTCGACCGCGCAGGGCCGGGTCGGCGCCGACCTGCGCACGATCGACGAGCAGAAGCTGCGCCTCGACGAGCTGAAGCGGTCGAGTGCCAGGCGCATCTCCGCGCTCGAAGACACCAATATGGCCGAAGCCATCTCCGGGATGGCACAGGCCGATGCCGCCTACCGTGCCGCGCTTGGCGCCGCCAGCACCGCGACCAAGCAGTCCCTGATGGATTACCTGCGATGACCCAGCCTGCCCTCGCTCCCGTCTCGTCCGAGGCCGAGATCACGGTCTCGGAAACCGTCACGTTCCCGAACGGCATTCCAGGCTTCGAGTCCTGCCGCCGCTGGGTCGTGCTTGCCGCGGAGACCCACACGCCGCTGCGCCGGCTGCACGCCGTGGACGGCGTGGACGCCTCCTTCCTGGCGCTCGATCCGCGCCATGTGCTCGAAGGGTACCGCTGCCAACTGGGCGAAGCCGACCTTGCCCGCATCGGCGCCGACACGGCGACGCCGCTGCTGTGGCTGGCGCTCGTCAGCGTCGAGCCGAGCGGGGCGGTGACGGCCAACCTCCGCGCGCCAATCGTCATCAATCCCAAGACGATGATGGGGCAGCAGGTGCTGCCGCACGACACGCTCTATCCGCTCCGTCACGTGCTGGTCGACGCTGATCGAGAGTAGCCGGTCATGCTTGTATTCACACGTCGCCGCGACGAGGCGATCATGATCGGGGAAGGTATCGAGGTGCGCGTGGTGCGTGTCGGCCGCGACGGCGTCCGTCTCGGCATCGTCGCCCCACCGGACGTTGGCGTACATCGCCGCGAAATCTACGATCAGATCCGCGAGGCGAATCAATCCGCCGTCGTCAAGCCCGATCGGCTGGCGTCGGTTGCGGAGCGGTTGAAGAAAGCCACGTAGAGGCGGACCTTCAGGTCCGCCTGGAATGATAGCCTGTACAGATGAACGTTCGTGACTGGCGTGACGCCGATGCGGCGGACACGCAGCTGCTCTACGCGCGCGAGCAGGACTTCTGGGTGCGCGAGCTGGCGTGGGATGCGTCGAACTCGTGGCGTGAGATCGAGCAGGCTCGAACCACGTGGGGACTTCCCGGCCGTATTGCCATCGATCACAAACGAACCGTCCGCGGCTGGAGCTACTACATGCCGGACGGCGAGACGCTCCACATCGGCGGCATTGCCGCGGACACGAAGGAAGCCACCGGCGCATTGCTCGACGCCTGCCTGGAGCTGGCGGCGAAGCCGCCGCGTCCGGTTCGCGTGTCGTGCTTCGTTCCGGATCGAGCCGACGGCTTCGAGGCGGCGTTGGTGGATCGCGGCTTCACCTGCGAGCACTATCACTATTTATTGCGCACGCTGACCCCGTCCGCCGGCGGAGGCGCGCCACCCGAAGCCGAAGGCTGGCGCGACGGAGACCTGCCGCACGCCGCGGAGCTGCTGCGCACGGCCTATGGCGAGCAGGGCCGGCACTTCGCACCGCGCGGCAGTCTCACCGAGTGGGAACACTATGCGCGCGGCCTCGTCGAGCGACCCGGCTGCGGCGATCTGGAGCCCGCCATCACACGGGTCGTCCGCGACGCGGGCACCATGATCGCGCTCGTGCTCACCACGCGCATCGCGCCGGGCACGATCCATCTGGCCCAGGTCGCGGTTCATCCCGGCAGACGACGGGAGGGGTTCGGGCGACGGCTGGTCGAGGAAGCGTGTCGCCTGGCGCAGCCGCGCGCGGCGCGACAGGCGACGTTGCTGGTGGGTGAGAAGAACACCGCGGCGCGAAAGCTGTATGCGTCGATCGGGTTCGAGCCCCGGGCCACGTTCATCGCGGCGATCAAGGCGATCGTCTAGCTGCCCTCTACTGTCTCTGGTCTAGGTCTCTGGTCCGCGTCCCCGCCCCATGGTGACTGGGCCGTGGCAAAAGCCGGTCCACCAAAGACCCAGGACCAGAGACCAAAGCCGTGTATACTCCGTCGCCAAAGGGTCACCTGTTGACTCGCGTGCGAACAGGATCTCTGCGCGTTCTTCCTCTGCCTCTCTCCCTCATTAATACGGGTACGTACGGCGATACGACCACGGTTCCGGGGCGATTCCATCATCCGGCACTCATAGCGTTACGGTCCCTATCGGTCCTGCGGGGCAATACCACCCACCCTGAGGAGACACGCGATGCCAACACTCGCCCGGAGATTAGCGGTAGGTCTGTTAGTGGTCTTGCTCCTCCCTGCGGCCGCGTTCGCGCAGGCCGCCATTACAGGCGTCGTCAGAGACGCGTCCGGGGCGGTGCTGCCGGGCGTGACCGTCGAAGCGGCTAGCTCGGTTCTCATCGAGAAAGTCCGCGCCGTGGTGAGCGACGACACCGGTCAGTACCGGATCGTCGATCTCCGCCCCGGCACCTATACCGTGACCTTCACGCTGCCGGGGTTCAGCACGGTCAAGCGTGAGGGCATCGAGCTCACTGGCGACTTCGTCGCCACGGTCAACGGCGACCTCAGGGTCGGCAACCTCGAAGAGACGATCACGGTCACCGGCGAGTCGCCGATCGTGGACGTCCAGAGTGCTCGCGTGCAGACCGTCGTCGATCGCGATGTGCTGACCGCGATTCCTTCATCACGCAACGCCACCGGCATTCAGTCGCTCGTCGCGGGCATGAGCAGCAACGGTGATGCCGGCGGTATCACCGGCGGAAGCGGCGGCATGGCGGGCTTCATTCACGGCGCGAGAGCCTCCGATTCGCGGACGCTCCACGACGGGATCAACACGGGATGGGCCGGCGCCAACTCGAACGCCGCTGTCTCCAACGTCGCCGGCGCTCAGGAAGTGGTGATGACGATCTCGGGAGGCCTGGGCGAGGCCGAAACCGGCGGCGTGATGCTCAACATCATTCCGCGCGACGGCGGCAACCAGTTCAGCGGCACGTTCGCGTATTCGGGTGCGAACGGCAGCATGCAGGGAAGCAACTATACCGACGCATTGAGAAATGCGGGCCTCAGGTCGCCGCAGGAACTGCTCAAGGTGTGGGAGGTCAACCCGATGGGCGGCGGTCCCATCAAGAAGGACAAGCTGTGGTTCTACGCCACCTATCGCGAGGTCTACGCCGAGAACACGATTCCGGGCATGTTCTTCAACAGGAATGCCGGCGACCCGACGAAGTGGCTCGTCGAGTTCGACACGGCGCGCCCGGCGTTTCTCGACAGCTTGACTCGGAATGCCATCGGCCGCGTCACGTGGCAGGCGTCACCGCGCAACAAGATTGCGCTGAGCCACTCCGAGCAGTATGACCGGCAGAACAAGACCGGCGGCGGCGCCGGCACGCGTACGCCCGAAGCGCAGGGGATGCGGTACTACACGCCCGGTCATATTCAGACGGCCACCTGGACGTCGCCATTCACCAACCGGCTGATGTTCGAGGCGGCGTGGGGCAATTACCTCTCGCGATATGCCAATTTCACGCCGCGCGTGGATGGCTCACACAACGACAACCTGATCTCGGTCGTCGAGCAGTGCTCGCCGAGCTGCCCGAACAACAACGGCTATCCGGGTCATCCGGAGATTCCCGGGATCGCGAACTTGATCTACCGGTTCAATCAGCCGCTGCAGGCCGGATTCGAACGCCATCAGATCGGCACGCTCGCGCAGATGCGCGCCTCGGCCTCGTACATTCCGGGCCAGCACAGTCTGAAGGTCGGGTATCAGGGCAACATCAGCCACCCGAGTCAGGCGTATTTCAACTTCACGCCGTTCATTCAGTACCGCTTCAACAACGGCGTCCCCAATCAGCTGAATCAGACCGCGGTGTACCCCGGTACCGTGAAGTTCCAGAGCAACCTGAATCTGATGTCGTTCTATGCGCAGGACACCTACACGCGTGAGCGGCTGACGCTGCAGGGCGGCGTGCGGTACGACGGCATCGCCACGACGTATCCCGACACCGGCGCCGGCGGCCCGGACTATCAGTTGATGCCGACTCGGGTGTTCTTCGCGGAGGGCTCGACCGACAAGATCCGCTGGAAGGACGTCACGCCGCGCATGGCTGCCGCGTACGATCTGTTTGGCAACGGCAGGACAGCCATCAAGGCGACCCTCGGCAAGTACCTGACCGCGCTGACGGCGAGCAACAGCGACACCGATCTGCAGCCAGGACGTCGCATTGCAACCAACACGACGCGCACGTGGAACGACACGACCACGTTCCCCGCCGGCGACCCGCGCAATGGCAACTACATTCCTGATTGCGATCTGATCAACCCGGCGGCCAACGGCGAATGCGGCCGTATGGACAATCAGAACTTCGGCAAGGACGTCTTCACGAAGTCGTTCGATCCGGATTTGATTCATGGCTGGGGCAAGCGAACCTACAACTGGGAGATGGGAATCTCCGTCCAGCAGGAACTGCTGCCGCGCGTGGGCGTCACGGTGGGCTACTTCCGCCGGTGGTACGGCAACTTCTACACCGCGAACAATCGTCTGACCACGACCGCCGATTACACGCCCTTCAGCATTCCGATTCCGGCCGACCCACGTCTGCCCGGTGGCGGCGGCGGGACGGTGACGGGGCTCTACAACCTCGTGCTCGATAAAGTCGGCGCCGAGGACCTGTACTCGCAGCTGTCGTCCAACTTCGGCGAGATGACGGAGACCTGGCACGGCGTGGACGTCAACGTCAACGCGCGGCTGCGGAATGGATTGACGCTGCAGGCCGGGACGAGCTCGGGAGGGCGGTTCCAGGACAACTGCGAGGTGCGCGCGGCGCTGCCGGAAACCTACAGCTGGGCAAGCACGCAGGCCGTGCAGACGACGCGCGTCCTGACGTCCACTGGCGCACTGGCGAATCCCTACTGCCGTGTGAGCGAGCCGTTCTTCACGCAGACCTCATTCCGCGGACTGGCCACCTACGTCGTGCCGAAGATCGATCTCCAGGTCAGCGGCACCTGGCGCAGCGACGCCGGCCCCGAGCTCGCAGCCAACTACGTCGTGACCAGCGCGATCGCTCGTCCGTCACTCGGCCGCGACCTGTCATCGGGCAACGTGACCGTGAACCTGGTCGAGCCGGGGACGCTCTACGGCGCGCGGATCAACAACATCGACGTGCGGCTCGCCAAGATCCTCCGTTTCAGCGGCACCCGCGCGCAGGTTGGTGTGGATATCTACAACATCATGAACAACGACGCGGTGACGCTGTACAACAACGGATACAGCCCAACCGGCGCGTGGCTCACGCCGACCTCGATCCTGCCGGCGCGCTACGCCAAGATCAATCTGCAATTCGATTTCTAATCTCGCCTCGCAGGGGCCGCCCGGGCGGCCCCTGCTATAGTGCCGGCATGCCGGCTCACATCGGTATCGTCGGCTGCTCCGCGGAAGGCGCGGCGCTTTGCTATCGCACAATCTGCATCGAAGGTTCTGAGCTGCTCGGCGCCTACGGCCATCCGGAGGTGTCGATGCATACGCACTCGCTCGCCGAGTACGTGCCGTACATCGCCCGCAATGACTGGCCGGCGGTCGGCGAGTTGATGCTGTCGTCGGCGCGCAAACTGGCTGCCGCCGGTGCCGAATTCCTGATCTCTCCTGATAACACCATCCATCAGGCGATGGCTCATGTCGCGCCGCATTCGCCGCTGCCGTGGCTCCACATCGCGGACGTCGTGTGCGACGAGGCCGCCGCACGCGGCTTCCGGCGGCTGGCGCTGACCGGCACCCGCTCGCTCGTCGACAGTAATGTGTATCCCGACAAACTCGCCGGCCGCGGCGTCGAGTGCGTGAGGCCCGATGCCGGCGAGCGCGACGCGATCGATCGCATCATCTTCGACGAGCTGGTGAACGGGGTCTTCACCGCCGAGGCCGTGGCGAGCTTTCAGCGCATCATCGAGCGCCTGAAAGGCGAGGGCTGCGACGCCGTCGTGCTCGGCTGCACCGAGATTCCGTTGATCATGAACGACGCGAACTCGCCGCTGCCCACGCTCGATTCGACGCGACTGCTGGCCCGCGCCGCGCTGCATCGAGCGATGGCTGGCTAGCCTCGTCTGTTGACGAGCGTCGCTGGGGTGAGCTCGGGACTGACGACGCGCCGGTAGGCGGCCAGCGTGCTCTCGCCCTGTTCGAGCGACTGTGCGGCGATGCGGCGTGCCTCTTCGGCTTCCTTGAGCGCCTCGAGCGAGTCGCGATCGACGCCGATGATGCCGCCGACCAGATCGGCGGCCTCCTTGTGGCGTTCGACGATCTCCTGGAATGCCGGCAGATCGGTCAGCCACGCGCGGCCGGCGAGCAGCTCCTGGCGTATGCCCTTGAGCTCGTGTTCGACCTTGACCAGCGTGGCCAGCACACGATCGCGATCGTCGACCGTGGTGTGAATGTCGGTGACCGATCCGGTCTGGCTGACGCGACGCTGCTCGAGCGCCAGCGCCTGCAGCCGGTGCAGCAGCATCAGCTCGGCGTCGAGGCCGGCCCGGTATTGATCGACGAGAGGAATCAGGTGCTCGCGGGTCACGGCGTTCAGACGGCGACAGGCGCTTGCGTTGAGATCTGGCTCCACGCGTCGCGAATGGGCGTGAGCAGCTTCCGCGCCTCATCGATGGCGGTCACGTCGTTCTTGATGGCGACGTCCAGCAGACGCGAGGTGATGTAGGTGTAGAGCTCGTCGAGCTGATCGGCGACCGCACCGCCCTTCTCGAGATCGAGCGTGTTCTGCAGCTCGGCGACGATCGCCAGCGCGCGCGAGATCGAGCGGGCGCGGGTGCGCAGATCGCCGCGTGCTGCCGCGGCCGACGCTTCGTCGAGAAACCGCAGCGCACCGTCGTAGAGCATGACGACGAGCTCGAGCGGCGAACGCGATTCCGATTCGACACGACGATAGGCCTGGGCGGCGCGGGAAGCAGCGATCACAATGTCCCTTTCTAAGGTTTCTCCTTAGAACAATCGGTATTGCCCGCCCAGCGCTTGAAGCGACGACCCCTGACCTTTGAGCTGGGTCATGAGCCGGTCGGCGGCGATGAATTCCTGCTGGAGTGACGCCCTGCGCAAATCCAGCTGCAGCTGCATCGACTCGAGCCGGCCGTCGATCTTGACGATCTGATCCTTCAATCGATCCTTGGCGTTCTGAATCAGTCCGCCGCTCCTGGCGTAGTCTTCGACCTGCGCCTTGATCTCGGCGAAAGCCGCGTCGAACAGCGTCTGCACCGATGAGGAAGACGCCTTCAACGCCTCGGTCAAACGTAGTGCATTGACCTTGATCGTGCCGGTCTGCTCGAACTCGACGCCGACCGTGGACAGACGCGAATAGTTGACGCCGGCGGCCAGATACTCTGCCTGCATCGCCGTCCGGAGCTCGGCTTTCAAGCTGCGCACCATGCCGTCGCGCGCGATGTTGGATTTGCCGTTGGCTGCCGCGGTGTTCTGCTCGTTGAGGAACGCCATCAGGTCGTTGTAGGCCTTGACGAATCCTTCGAGCTCTTTTTGCGCGGCCGCGCTGCTCTCGGTGACTTCCACCAGGATCCGTTCGGTCGCGTCTGTCTGCGACAGCGTGAGCGTGACGCCGGGAATGGCCCCCTCGACCTCGTTGGTCGTACTGGTGATCGGAATGTTGTTCACGGTCAGCGCGGCGTTGGCCGCTGGCACCGAATTGTCCGCGGCCGTGTCGCCGTACGTGCCGTCGTTGTCGGTGTCGGTGAACGTCAGGCCCACGCCGCCGGTGAGCCCGCTCGTGACCGTGAACGCGTTTGCCGTGCCAGCGTTGCGGCCGGTGAGCACGAGACGATATTGGCCGGGCGCGGCCTGGACGACCGATGCGTTCACCGGCGAGTTGGCCTGCGCGTTGATCGAGTCGGCAAACTGCCGAACGCTCATCGAGCCGCTCAGCGCCGTGGGTGGAATCTGCACGGGCGGATTGCCAAACAGTGCCACGCTGATGCTGCCGCCGGTCGCGATCGCCTGGTCCGGGCTGCTGTAGGTGGTCGTCGAGGCCATGACTTGCGCGCGGGCCAGCTGCGACACGACAACCTCGTAGGTGCCGGCTACGCCGCCACTGCTGGCCGAGACGCCGACAGCGTCGGGATCGCTGCTGGCGACGGTGAACGGTGAGAACCCGTCCGAGTCGGTCAGCGTCTCGAGCGCCGATTCGAGTGCGCCGAGTTTGCCGGCCAGCGTCGTAAAGGCCGTCCCTTGTGTATTGAGTGCGGTTTTCTGGGACTCGAGTGCCGTCATGGGGGCGCGTTCGGCCGTCATGATGGCGTTCAGGATCGACGTGAAGTCGATCGAGTTGAACCCGCTGAACGTGATTGGCGAACCCATTGTCGTTCTCCCTTTGCGAGAACTGAGCCAAGGCCAAAGCACCCGGGCGTTCGCCAAAGGGAAGCGGCAGATGGACGGGTCCTAGCCGCCCACCTGCCTGGTCACGCCTGGGACGCTATTGCTTACCGAAGCAGCGAGAGGACCGCGGCGCTCGCCTGGTTCGCCTGCGCCAGGGCGGCAATGCCCGTCTGGCTCAGGATGTTGAACCGGGTCATGTTCGCCGACTCCTCCGCGACGTTCGCGTCACGGATACGGCTCTCCGCGGCCTTCTTGTTGGTCATCTGCGACTGCGCCAGCGACATCGCGAACTGGAGCCGGTTCTGAATCGTACCGACCTGGCCCTGCACGCTGCCGAGGGTTCCAATCGCGGTCGTGATGTTGCTGATCGCCGTCTGCGCGCCAGCCTGCGTCGAGATGTTCAGGCCGGTGATGCCCAGACCGTTCACGTCGACGTCGTTGATCGCCGACGAGGACGAGATCGTCTCGTTGCCGCTGTCGTTGCTGACGAACACCGAGAAGTTGACGCCGGCGTCCGCGGAGAGACCGGCAATCTCGGCCTCGCGGTCGATTTCCGACAGCAGGTCCTGCGCTTCCTGGTTGAGAATCGTGCGCTGGGCCGTGGTGGTGAGACCCGACGCCGACTGCGTCGAGAGCGTCGCGAGACGATCGAGCAGGTTCGAGATGTTGTTGAGCGCGCCGTCCTTGATCTGGAGCTCCGACAGACCGTCGTTGGCGTTGCGGATGCCCTGGCCGATGATCGCCACGTCCGAGCGATAGCGGTTCGCCACGGCCAGACCGGCGGCGTCGTCACCCGACATGTTGATGCGGAAGCCGCTCGACAGACGGGTCAGCGCCTTGTTCAGCCCGAGGTTCGTGCCGAGCAGGTTCGCCTGCGCGTTCATCGACGCGATGTTGCTGACGACTGAGAATGAAGCCATTGAACGATTCCTCCTTGAAATGGGCTGCCTGACGGCGGCCCCTCCATACGGGCTCGCATCCTTGCGAACCTGCCCGGCCGTTGTGGCCGGAGTGTTTCTGACGGGGAGGTAATCGGAAACGGCAGCGACTGCTTTAGGCGATCACGCCATTGCCTGCCTTTGCCCTTTGACGTTTGCCCTTTGCTCTGGCCGCAGGGCGCGACCGGGGAGGCGGACGTGATGTCGGGGACCCGTCAGGCCGGACTTGGGGCTTCCGATCGGCTCCAGCTCAAAACCGCAAAAACGCCAGCAAATCGCCGGCGTCGCACCGCGTGGACCGGGCTGGCGAGGCAGGTATGCGCCGTGCACCACGTGGCGCGACGGGATGACCAACGCCGCTTCGTCCATCGTGCCGTTTGCGCCGCCGAGCCTCGGTTCTCAGGAAATCGCCGAAGTCGTCGCGACGCTTGAATCCGGCTGGCTGACCACCGGTCCGCGCGTCGCTTCGTTCGAGCGCGCGTTTGCGGGCTACGTTGGCGCAGCACACGCGCTGGCGGTCAATTCGTGCACCGCCGCTCTCCACCTCTCGCTGCTTGCCTGTGGCGTGGAGGAAGGTGACGAGGTCATCACCACGCCCTTGACGTTCTGCGCAACCGCGAACGTCGTCGTCCACGCCGGCGGAACGCCGGTGTTCGCCGACATCGATCCCGTGACGTGCAATCTCGATCCGCGCGCGGTCGAAACGGCGCTGACCGATCGGACGCGCGTCATCCTGCCGGTGCACTATGCCGGCCGTCCCGCGGATGTGGGGGCCTTTCTCTCCATCGCCCGTGCGGCCGGACTGCGCATCGTCGAAGACGCCGCGCACTGTGTCGAAGGCGTCGTCGAAGGAAAGCACGTCGGGTCGATTGGCGACTTCACCTGTTTCAGTTTCTATGCGACCAAGAACCTGACGACAGGTGAGGGCGGGATGGTGACGACGGCCGACGAGCAGGCCGCGTCGTTCATGCGCACTGCATCGCTGCACGGGATGAGCCGTGACGGGTGGACGCGTTACGCGCCCGGCGGATCACCGCACTACGACGTCATCACCGCCGGATTCAAATACAACATGATGGACCTGCAGGCCGCGATAGGCCTGCATCAGCTCGCGCGCATCGAGATCATGCACGCGCGGCGTACGGCGATCTGCGCGCGGTATGACGAGGATCTCGCCGGGCTGCCGCTGACGCTGCCGGCGCCG
>Ga0075431_100000735_pt1 | contig 28253 bp, 19 predicted proteins | sample RhiMetdeltSRZDD5_FD_75297 | JGI IMG/M metagenome (GOLD analysis project Ga0075431, IMG submission 75297) | Populus rhizosphere microbial communities from Tennessee, USA - Rhizosphere MetaG P. deltoides SRZDD5 | ecosystem: Host-associated > Plants > Roots > Rhizosphere > Soil | place: USA... | reverse complement strand
GAGGAATCCACGGCAAATCCCGGATCTGGCGCGATCCTGAACGACGTGACGCGTACGCAACCGCAACCCCTCGTCGTCGGTGTCCCCACCGAGGTCAAGAACAACGAGAACCGGGTCGCCATCACCCCCGACGGCATCCGCGAGCTCGTGCGAGCAGGCGTGACCGTGCTGATCCAGGCGGGCGCAGGCGAGTCGTCGTCGATCGGTGACGACCAGATGACCCGGGCGGGCGCCCAGGTCGTCCCCGACGCCGACACCGTGTGGGCCGACGCCGACCTCGTCTGCAAGGTCAAGGAACCCCAGAAGGAGGAGTTCCCGCTGATGCGGGACGGCCAGGTGCTGTTCACCTACCTCCACCTCGCCGCCTACCCGGAGGTCGCCGATGCCCTGCTCGAGCGGCGCGTCACCGGCATCGCCTACGAGACCGTCCAGAACCCCGACGGCGCGCTCCCCCTCCTCGCCCCCATGAGCGAGGTGGCGGGCCGCATGGCCACCCAGGTCGGCGCCCACTTCCTCGAGCGGGAGCACGGCGGCCGAGGCGTCCTGCTCGGCGGCGCCCCCGGCGTCCGCCCCGCCCGGGTGGTGGTCGTCGGCGCCGGCAACGTGGGCTGGAACGCCGCCTGGATCGCGGCCGGCATGGAGGCCGAGGTCGTCCTTCTCGACAAGAACATCGACCGCCTCCGCTGGGTCGACCAGATCCACCGCGGCCGCATCATGACCCTCGCCTCCAACGCCGGTTCGGTCGAGCGCTCGGTCGAGCAGGCCGACCTCGTCATCGGAGCGGTCCTCCTCGCCGGCCGCCGCGCCCCCATCGTCATCACCGACGAGATGGTGCAGGGCATGCAGGACCGCTCGGTCATCGTCGACGTCGCCATCGACCAGGGCGGGTGTGTCGAGGGCATCCACGAGACCACCCACGACGACCCGGTCTTCGAGCGCCACGGCGTCATCCACTACGCGGTCGGCAACATCCCGGGCGCCGTCCCCCACACGTCGACCTACGCCCTGACCAACGCCACGCTCCCCTACCTGGCGGCGCTCGCCAGCCAGGGCGTGGCCGAAACCTGCGCCGCCGACCCCGCCCTCGCCCTGGGCGTCAACACCGCCGCCGGCGCGGTCACCCATGAGGCCGTCGCCGCCTCGCTGAACCGACCGCACACGCCCCTCGCCAGCGTCCTCTGACCGCGATCAGCAAGAAATAATTCATCCCTCGAAGCAAAATCAGGTGGAGATCGGGGCCGCTCCTGCCAGAGTCGGTACGTGCTTGGGGACGGCGACGAAGAGCTCGCACTGGAAGAGAGACCCATCGTGCCGGGGACGGCACGAGCCGCGCTGCGCTACCCCGCCTTCCGGCGCGTCCTGTTCGGCGCCTTCCTCTCCAACATCGGCACGTGGATGCACAACGTCGTCCTCGGGGCCATCGCGTACGACCTCACGAAGTCCTCGGCGTTCGTCGGCCTCGTCGTGTTCGCCCAGCTCGGGCCGCTGCTCCTGCTGTCGCCGCTCGGCGGCGTCATCGCCGACCGCTTCGACCGCCGCCGCGTCCTGACCGTCGCCACCATCAGCCAGTTCTTCCTGTCGCTGCTCCTCGCCGCGGTGATGATCCCCGACGAGCCCAGCAAGGCGGCGCTGCTCGCCGTCACCTTCTGCATCGGCATCGGCCAGGCCATCTACGCCCCCTGCTTCAACGCCCTGCTCCCCGAACTGGTCGAGGGGAAGGACATCGCCGGCGCCGTGTCGCTGAACTCGGCCCAGATGAACACGGCCCGGGTGATCGGCCCGGTCATCGGCAGCTTCCTCTACGCCGTCGTCGGCGCCCCGGCGGTCTTCGCCACCAACGGCGTCAGCTACCTCTTCGTGGTCGCCGCCGTCGCCGGGGCGACGCTGCCCAAAGTGGGCCGCACCCACCACGACTCCCGGGGCTTCCGGGCGCTCGGCGACGGGCTGCGCATCGCCCGGGCGATGCCGGTCGTCTGGCGCTGCCTCGTCACGATCGCGGTGTTCTCGCTGGTCTCGCTGCCGTTCGTCGGCCAGTTCCCGACGCTCGCCAGCCGCAACCTCGACATGGAGGTCAAGTCGACCTCCTACGGCGTGCTCTACGCCTGCTTCGGCATCGGGGCCGTCTTCGGGGCGCTGTCGGTCGGCACCGTCTTCAGCCGTCACGCCAAGGAGACCATCACCCGCTACGGCCTGGTGGCGTTCGCGGTCAGCGTGTCGGTGCTGTCGCTGCTGCGGGCGCCGGCGCCGGCGTACCCGGTCGTCCTGGTGGTCGGCTTCACCTACATCGCGCTGGTGACCTCGCTCATGACCCGCATGCAGGAGGAGCTCGACAACCGGGTGCGGGGCCGGGTGATGGCCCTCTGGATCATGGGGTGGGGTGGCACCGTGCCCATCGGCAACCTGCTCGCCGGCCCGATCATCGACGCCACCTCGGTCACGACGGTCATGCTCTTCGGGGCCGCCGCGGCCCTCGCCCTGAGCTGGTACGTCCGCTCCGGGCAGATCGCCCACGCCGAGGCCGAGGCCCGGGCCGAGCGCGACGTCCGTCGCGCCACCATCGCCGCCACCGGCCGCTGACCATCCCGGGGAACCGCCGGGCGCGCGGGGTACGTCATACCGTCGTGCGACGACTTCTCGGGGTGACGGTGGTGGTAGCGGTGGCAGCTCTCTCGGGGTGCGGCAACAACGACGAGCACTCCGAGGCAGCACGGCCGAAGGACGAGAAGCCGGGCGGCAGCGGCGGCGGTGAGGAGCAGGAGTACCGCTTCACCGGCACCGTGCTTCAGAGCAAGGAGCACGGGCCCGAGCTGTGCGCCGGCGGCGTCGCCGATTCCCTCCCGCCCCAGTGCGGCGGCATCGCCATCGACGGCTGGAACTGGGACGACGTCGAGGACCGTCAGGAGCGGGCCGGCACCACCTGGGTCGACTCGGTGACGGTGGTCGGCACCTACGACGGCACCACGTTCCACCCGACCGGCAAGCCCGAGCGCCCCACCGGCCAGGGTGGCCCGGCCGTCGACGTGCCCGCCGACTTCCCCGAGCTCTGCACCGACGCCAAGGTCACCGACCCGGACAAAACCTCGTGGGACGCCCTCGACCGGGCCAACGGCGTCGCCAACGGCATCGACGGGCGGGTCGCCTTCTACGTGTCCAACGGCGGGGCGCAGCCGAAGGAGCAGGTCCTCAACCTCATCGTCACCCACGGCGCCGCCGAGGCCAAGGCCGCCATGGCGAAGGTCTGGGGCGGCGGGCTCTGTGTCGTCGAGCGACCCGACCAGCCCACCGAGGCCAGGCTCAACGAGATCCAGAGCCAGCTGAGTGACCAGCTCGGCGAGATGGTCTGGTCCAGCTGGCCCGACACCCAGCGCGGCCTGGTCTCGGCCGAGGTCACCGTCGCGACGCCCGAGCTGAAGGCTAAGGCCGAGCAGGCGTTCGGCCCCGGTGTCGTCGAGCTGCGCTCGGTGCTACAGGCGATCTAGCACCGGAGCCGCCGGCTCCGGGTCGGGCTCCGGCACGAGCGCGGTCCGCAGCAACGTGAGCAGCTCGTTGCGCCGGCGCACCAGCGACGAGAGCGTCGGCTCCTCGCCGAACGCCCGCAGCACCTCGACCTCGGTCGCCAGCCCCGTGACCATGGAGTACGCGGCGAGCAGCAGCAGGCGGGGGTCGTGGCGGCGCATCCGGCCGGCGTCCATCTCGGCCGCCAGGTAGCCCGACGCCCGGTCGACCAGCGGGGCGATGGCGGCGGTCAGGCGGCTCGACGCCGGCGGGCCCAGGCGGCTGACCTCCCGGACGAAGCCCAGCATCGTCGGGTAGCGGGCGACCAGGCGCGACATGGCCCGCACGATGGCCTCGATGCGCCCGAACCCCGGGCCGCTGGCGGCCACCGCCCGCTCCAGGCGGATCATCAGCTCGCCAGTGGTGCGGTCGATGACCGCCGCCAGCAGCTGCTCCTTCGACGGGTACCAGTAGAGGATCGTCTGTTTGCGGATGCCGAGCTCCCGGGCGAGGTCGTCGAGCGAGGTCGCCTCGTAGCCCCGGGTGCCGAACGCGGCGAGCGCCGCGTCGGCGATGCGATCGGCAGTTGAACGCTCGGCCATGCAGGGATGAATCGTAGATGCCCTCTACCAAGTGGTAGACAACTCAGGTGATCCCCGAGGCACTGGATGGGAAGCGGATCGCCATCACCGGCGGTACCGGCTTCCTCGGCACCGCGTTGATCGAGCGGCTCCTGCGCTGCGTGCCCGGCTGCCAGCTGGTCCTCCTCATCCGGCCCGGCAAGCGCTCCCCCGCCGCGTCGCGGGCCCGCCGCGAGATCTTCCGCAACGACGCCTTCGACCGGCTCCGCGCCGACCTCGGCAAGGACGGCTTCGACCAGATGGTCGCCGAGCGGGTGCAGGTCGTGGCGGGCGACGTGGGCACCGACGGCCTCGGGCTCGACGAGGCCGACCGGGCCACGCTCGCCACCTGCGACATCGTCATCCACTCGGCCGCTGCCGTGGCCTTCGACTCGCCACTCGACCAGGCCGTCGAAGTCAACCTCCTCGGCCCCAGCCGCGTCGCTCTCACGCTCCACGACCTCGGCGTCCGGCCCCACATGGTGTCGGTGTCGACCTGCTACGTCGCCGGCAACCGCCGGGGCGCGGCGCCCGAGGAGCCGGTCGACGCCAGCCCGTTCTTCGTCGACGTCGACTGGCGGGGCGAGGTCGAGGGCGCCCGCCAGGCCCGCCGCGACGCCGAGGCCGCCAGCCGCACGCCCGAGATGCTGGTCGAGCTGCGCAAGGAGGCTCGCCGCGAGCTGGGCGCCGCCGGCACGCCGCTGCTGGCGGCCAAGACCGAGCAACGCCGCCAGAACTGGGTCAAGGACCGGCTGGTCGAAGCCGGCCGGGCCCGGGCGTCGTCGCTGGGCTGGCCCGACGTCTACGCCTACACCAAGGCCATCGGCGAGCGGGCGCTGCTCATCCAGCGGGGCGACCTGCCGGTGACCATCGTGCGGCCGTCGATCGTCGAGTCGTCGCTCCAGGAGCCCCGGCCGGGCTGGATCCGCGGCTTCCGCATGGCCGAGCCACTGATCATCTCCTACGCCCGCGGCCTGCTGAAGGAGTTCCCCGGCCTGGCCGAGGGCACCATCGACGTCATCCCGGTCGACATCGTGGTCGCGGCGGTCATCGAGGCTGCGGCCTCGACCCCGCCTGAGGAACCCGAGATCGTGCAGGTCGCCTCGGGGTCGGTGAACCCGCTCAAATACGGCGGCCTCGTCGACCTGGTGCGGGAATGGTTCACCGAGCACCCCATCTACGACAACGAGGGCCAACCGATCATGGTCCCCGACTGGTCGTTCCCCGGCCGGGGCCGGGTGCAGGGCCAGCTCACCCGGGCCAAGACCGCCATGGAGCGGGTCGAACGGGTCATGCACGGGCTGCCGCTCCGGGGCCGCCAGGCCGAGTGGACCGCCGGGCTCGAGGAGCGCAAGGACCAGGTCGACCGGGTGCTCGGCTACGCCACCCTCTACGGCGCGTACGTCGAGTGCGAGGCCACCTACGGCGTCGAGAAGCTGCTGGCGCGCTACGCCGCCATGGACCCCGCCGACCAGGAGATGTTCTGCTCCGACCCGCGGGTCATCGACTGGCGCCACTACGTCCACGACGTCCACCTGCCGTCGGTCGTCGAACACGCCCGGGTGCGGATGACGCCGGGCGGCAAGGTCGGCGACGACCGCCCGACCCGCCTGCGCCGCCAGGTGCTCGACCCCCGCCGCCAGCTCGCCGCCTTCGACCTCGAGAACACGCTGATCGCCTCCAACGTCGTGGCGTCGTTCGCCTGGCTGGCGACCCGGCGGCTGCCCGACGAGGACCGCTGGCGCTTCGTGGTGCGGACCCTGGCCGAGGCCCCCAAGCTGGCGGCGCTCGACCGCCAGGACCGCAGCGACTTCCTGCGCCACTTCTACCGGCGCTTCGACCGGGCCTCGGTCGACGAGCTGACCGAGGACGCCACCGAGATGTTCAGCCAGCTCCTGCTGGCCAAGTCGTTCCCAGCCGGCATCCGGCGGGTGCGCGAGCACCGGGCGGCCGGCCACCACACGCTGCTGATCACCGGGGCGCTCGACGTCGCGATCGGGCCCCTGCGGCCGCTGTTCGACGACGTGGTGTGCGCCTCGCTGGCGACCCGACCCGACGGCACCTATCGGGGCGACCTGACCGAGGTGCCGCCCACCGGCGAGGCCCGGGCCCAGGTGCTGTTCGACTACGCCGAGGCCAACGGCTTCGACCTGTCCGAGGCCGTGGCCTACGCCGACTCGACGTCGGACCTGGCCATGCTGGAGGCCGTCGGCTTCCCCGTGGCCGTCAACCCCGAGGTGAGGCTCGCCGCCGTCGCCCGCAAGCGGGGCTGGCTGGTCGAGCACTGGCCCAAGGCCGCCGGTGCGCCTGGCCTCAAGCTGCCGCTGGCGCCGCGCCAGGCCAACCGGGAGAGCCTGCTGTCCCGCCTGCTCACCGTGGGGTCGAAGAAGTGAAGGCGCTGCTCTTCTCCCGGAAGCCGGCCCGCTACGCCGCCGCCATGGTGGCGGGCGCCATCCGCCCTGGTCGGGGGGCCAAGTTCGGGCCGCTGTCGCTGCGCGACGTCGACCTGCCCGACCGCCCGGGCGACGACTGGGTGCGGGTCAGGCCCCGGCTCGCGGGGATCTGCGGCAGCGACCTCGCGACCATCGACGGGCACTCGTCCCGGTACTTCGAGCCGATCGTGTCGTTCCCGTTCGTGCCCGGCCACGAGGTGGTCGGCGAGCTGGACGACGGGTCGCGGGTCGTCGTCGTGCCGGTGCTGAGCTGCGTGACCCGGGGGGTGACCCCGCCGTGCGCCCAGTGCCAGGCCGGTCACATCAACCTCTGCGAGCGCATCGCCTACGGTCACCTCGAGCCCGGCCTGCAGACCGGGTTCTGCGAGTCGACCGGCGGGGGCTGGTCGACCGCGATGCTGGCCCACACCTCGCAGCTGGTCCCCATCCCTGACGACATGTCGGACGAGGCCGCCGTCCTGGTGGAGCCGACGGCCTGTGCCGTGCATGCCGCCAAGCAGGTCACTGCCGGGCAGGTTGCAGTCATCGGCTCGGGGTCACTCGGGCTGTTGACGCTCGCCGCCCTCACCGCTCACGACGATTTGGGCGGTTCGCCCAAATCGGTGCTGGTCACGGCGAAGCATCCCGACCAGCGCCGCTGGGCCAAGGAGCTCGGCGCGACGGCCGTCTGCGCGCCGGACGAGCTCGAGCGCAACGTCCGGGCGTCGACCGGCTCGATGAAGCTCGACAACGGGCAGCTCACGGGGGGCATCGAGGCCGTGGTCGACTGCGTCGGGTCCGAGCAGTCGCTCGCTCAGGCCCTCCGGATCGTCGCCCCCGGTGGCACGGTCCATCTGGTCGGGATGGCCGGCCAGACCAACGTGGACCTGACGCCGCTGTGGCATCGGGAGGCGGCGCTGCGGGGGGTCTACGCCTACGAGCGTGAGGACTTCGACACCGCCGTCGAGCTGGTGCAGCGGCTCGACCTGGGGCGGCTGGTGAGCGCCACCTACCCGCTCAGCCGGTACGAGGACGCCATCGAGCACGCCGCGAACGCGGGCAGCCGAGGCGCAGTGAAGGTCGCGTTCGATCTGCGCGACGAACGAGAGAGGAACTGGTGATGCCGAGGCCCGGGTTCGTGCTCGACGTCGATCGGTCGACGCCGCCGATCGTCTTCCACCACGGCGAGGGCTTCCGCCTGGAGAAGCTGCCCGCCGGCCGCAGCCGGGTCCTGTACCCGGGTGAGCCGCTGGCGCCGCTCGACGACGTCGAAGCCGCCATCAGCCACGCCCTCGACCACCCGTTGGGCGACAGCGAGCCGCTGCGGGCGCTGCTCCGGCCAGGCATGAAGCTGACGATCTGCTTCGACGACATCTCGCTGCCGCTGCCCCCGATGCGGCGGCCCGACATCCGCCAGCGGGTCATCGAGGCCGTGCTCGACCGGGCCGCGGCCGCCGGGGTCGACGACGTCCACATCATCGCGGCCCTCGCCCTCCACCGGAGGATGACCGAGGACGAGCTGCGCCACGCCGTCGGCGACCGGGTCTACGACGCCTTCGCCCCCAGTGGCCTCCTCTACAACCACGACGCCGAGGACCCCGACAACCTGGCCTTCCTGGGGACCACCCCCCACGGCGAGGAGGTCGAGATCAACAAGCGGGCCGCCGAGTCGGACCTCATCGTCTACGTCAACATCAACCTGGTGTCGATGGATGGCGGGCACAAGTCGACCGCCACGGGCCTCGCCTCGTACCGCAGCCTGCGCCACCACCACAACGTCCAGGCCATGTTGGACTCGAAGAGCTTCATGGACCGGCACTCGTCGGAGCTGCACCACTCCAACTGGCGGATGGGCAAGGTCATCCGGGACGCCGGCGTGAAGATCTTCCAGATCGAGTCGACCCTCAACAACGACACGTTCGGCCAGTCCGGCCCCATGTCGGTGCTCCAGAAGCGGGAGTGGGAGTGGAACGCCCGTGACCGGGCGTCGTTCGTGACCATGAAGGCCGCGCTCGACCGGATGCCGGTGAAGGCCCGCCGGGCCATCTTCCAGGCCTGGAAGGCGCCGTACGGGGTGACGTCGGTGCAGGCCGGCGAGGTCGAGGCCGTCCACGAGCGCACCACCCACAACGTGTTCGCTCAACAGCTGGTCGAGGTCGAGGGTCAGACCGACGTGCTGACCATGGGGCTTCCCTACATCTGCCCCTACAACGTCAACTCGATCATGAACCCGATCCTGGTGGCGTGCCTCGGACTCGGCTACTTCTTCAACATGTACCGGGGGCGCCCGCTGGTGCGGGAGGGCGGCGTGGTGATCATGAGCCACCCCACCTCGTCGGAGTTCCACCCGGTCCACCACCCCAGCTACATCGACTTCTTCGAGCAGGTGCTGGCCGACACCACCGATCCCAAGGAGATCGAGCAGCGCTACGAGAAGCAGTACGCCGAGGACGAGTGGTACCGGCACCTCTACCGGACCAGCTACGCCTACCACGGCGTCCACCCCTTCTACATGTGGTACTGGGCGTGCCACGGCATGGCGCATGCCGGCAAGGTCGTGGTCGTCGGGGGCGAGACGAAGGCTGTGCGGCGGCTCGGCTTCACCCCGGCGTCGACGCTGCAGGACGCGCTCGAGATGGCCGAGGACGTGGTCGGCCGCGACCCCACCGTCACCCACATCCACAACCCGCCGCTGGTCATGGCGGACGTCACGTGAAGCTGCCGCAGGTGAAGGTGCCGGCGGTGCGGATACCGCGGTTGCCGTTCCCCTACTCGGCGCCGACAACGCCGGCGGGGATCGAACCGGTCGCCCGCAAGGTGCGGTCCGGGCCTGCCTACGACACCTCATGGGCACGGAAGCTGCCGGCCCGACTGGGGCGGTCGCTGCTACGGGACACGGTGATGCGGGCCGGGGTCCGGGCGCTGGCGGCGCCGACGGTGCACGGCCTCGACCGCCTCGCCGCCCTGCAGGAGGACGGCGGGCCGGTGATCTTCGCCGCCAACCACCACAGCCACATCGACACGCCGCTGCTGCAGACGTCGATCCCGGAGCCGTGGAAGGAGCGGATCTTCGTGGGCGCGGCGGCCGACTATTTCTTCCGCAACCCGATGACCAGCGCACTGTCGGCGCTGCTGATCGGGGCCGTGCCGATCGACCGCTCCCGGATCAACCGGACGTCGGCCGACCGGGCGGCGGGACTCATCGACGACGGCTGGTCGCTGCTCATCTTCCCCGAGGGCGGGCGCAGCCCCGACGGCTGGGGCCAGCCGTTCCGGGGCGGGGCCGCCTACCTGGCCGTGCGGTGCGGGGTGCCGGTGGTGCCGGTGCACGTGCACGGCACCGGGCGCATCCTGCGCAAGGGCAAGAAGCTGCCGACGCCGGCCGCCACCAAGGTCACGTTCGGCGTGCCGCTGGTGCCGCAGGAGGACGACGACGCCCGTCGCCTCGGCGCCCGCATCGAGCAGGCCGTCGCCGAGCTGGCCGACGAGGTCACCACCGACTGGTGGTCCGCCCGGCGCCGGGCCCACGCCGGCGACACCCCCTCCCTCACCGGCCCCGACGCCACCGGCTGGCGCCGGGCCTGGGCCCTCGGCGACCCCAGCCGCCGCACCCGCCGCGAGAAGCGCCGTTGGCCCGACCTCTAGCCCTGAGGAAATAGACGCCGGTTGTTGCCCTAAGGTCGGCGGCGGCCTCCGACCAGCGGTCCCTGTTCGGTCGGAGGAACTGGGACAACTGGGAAACGAGGGGCCGGAATGGCTGCACCGCGTGCGGTGGGAACGGCCGCGGGCGCGCGTCGGATCGTCGGCGCGTCGACCGTGGTCGTGGCAATGCCGTTGGTGGTCGGGGTGATCGCGCTGCGGACGCCGCGCTGGTACCCGGTCGCCGACATGGCGCAGATCGAGATGCGGGTGCGGGACGTGCCGTCGCACCCGCCGCTGCTGGGGCCGGTCGGCCGGCTGTTGGCCTATGGGCACGTCGGGAGCCATCCCGGGCCACTGGGCTTCTACCTCCTGTGGCCCGTGTACGTGATCTTCGGGCGGAGCGCGTGGGCGCTGCAGGTGTCGAGCGTCGTGCTCACGCTGGTGGCGGTGGGCCTGGCGGTGTGGATCGGTCGGCGGCGGGGCGGGACGGCCGGTGCGGTCGCGGTGACGGCGGCGCTGATCGTGCTGCTCCGGGCCTACGGCGCCGGCATGGTCGCCGAGCCGTGGAACCCCAACCTGCCGGTGGCCTGGTGGGTGGTCCTCCTGCTGGCAGCGTGGTCGGTGCTCGTCGGCGACCTGGCGCTGCTGCCGGTGGTGGCCCTGGCCGGCAGCCTCTGCGCCCAGACCCACGTCGCGTACCTGCCCCTCGTTGGGGCCGTGTGGGCGTTGACGTTGATCGCCGTCGTGGCACATCGACGATCCTGGCGGCTGGTTCTGGGGAGCCTGGGGCTGGTCGTCCTGCTGTGGGCGCCGGTGATCCTCGAGCAGATCACCCATCATCCGGGGAACTTGGCGATCCTGGTCGAGACCATGCGGCATCCGATCTACGAGCGGGTGCCGCACAACATCGCCGTCGGGATGTGGTGGCAGCACCTCGACGTCTTCGCCCTGGCGACAGGCGACGACCTCGGCCCGGCCTCCGACCAGCGGGGCCAGCTCTTCCTCGCCACCTGGGCAGCGACGGCGCTGCTCGCCTGCTGGCGCCGGGCCTGGTCGCTGGCGGCGCTGCACGCCGTCGCGGCGGTCGCCCTCGTCGTCGGCTACGTGGCGACCATCCACATCACCGGCCCACTGTGGCTCTACCTCATCCACTGGCTCTGGGGCACCACCACGGTCATGGCCCTGGCCGCGGCGTGGACCCTGGCGGCCGAGGCGCAGCGGGTCGAGCTGCCCGACGACCTGGCCCAAGGCGCCGTCGCCGGCCTCGCCGCCGCCGTCATCGCGGCCGCCGGGCTCTTCACCGTCGAGGCCCGGAACGCCGAGAGGACCAACGAGCCCCTCTCGGCCGCGCTCCGCCACCTCACCCCGCCCCTCCTCGACCGCCTCCGGGACGAGCCGGCCGGCAGCCGGTACTTCGTCAGCTGGTCGGAGACCCTGACCGGCTACGGACTCCTGCTGGAGCTCGAGCGTCACGGCGTTGCCGCCGGCGTCGACCCCAGCCAGCGGCTCGGCGTCCGGCCCCACCGCGTCCTCCGCAAGCCCGACGCCGACGCCGAGATCCACCTCGCCACCGGTGCCGACGACATCCGCCGCTGGCGCCATCGCCGCCACGCCCACCTCGTCGCCGCCGAGCACCAGCCGGGCGAGCCGCCCAAGGCCATCTTCCTCCTCGTGCTCTAGCTAAGCTGCGCCGCCATGCTCCGGTTCGAGCGCGAGGTCGTGACGGCCTTGGGGAACGCCCTCGACCAACCCACCCGAGGGGCCGTGGAGGCCTTCGTCGACGGCAGCCTGCGGGCCCTGCCGGAGCCCGTGCGCGCCGGCGTACTCGGGGAAACGGTCCTGCTCGGGGCGTATGTCGGCTGGCTGCGGTTCGCCGGACGGCTGGCGACGTCCGAGGACCTCCGGCACAAGCTCGACGCCTGGGAGACCAGCCGCATCAGCTACCTGCGCCAGTACGTGCACCTGTTCCGCTCGATGGTGCTGTTCGCCGAGAACGAGCTGGCGCCCGCCTGATGGCCCGCATCACCACCGAGGTCCTCGTCATCGGCTCCGGCGCCGGCGGGGCGGTCACCGCCGCCCGCCTGGCCGAGGCCGGCCGCCAGGTGCTGGTCGTCGAGGAAGGGCCCTGGTTCGATGCCGACGAGCACGAGCCGTTCTCGCTGCCCGAGATGGTCGCCAAGTACCGCAACGGCGGTGCCCAGGTGGCCCTCGGCAACCCGGCCGTGGCGTTCGGCGAGGGCCGCTGCGTCGGCGGCAGCACCGAGGTCAACAGCGGCCTCTTCCACCGCCTCCCCGACTACCTCGCCGAGGAGTGGCAGCACACTTACGACATCGATGACTTCAGCGCCCAGACCCTGGCGTTCTACGCCGGCCAGGTCGAGGCCGAGCTGCAGGTGTCGACGTTGCCGACGGCCCCGCCGCCGTCGTCGGCCATCCTCGAGCACGGCGCCACCAAGCTGGGCTGGCGCAACGTCGAGTTCGCCCGGGTCTACCGCTACGACCAGGCCGGCCGGGGCGTGAAGCAGACGATGAGCCGGACGCTCCTGCCCAAGGCGCTGGCCGCCGGGGCCGAGCTCATCGCCGACTGCCGGGTGGTGAAGCTGCTGCGACCCCGCGCGGACCGCGGCCGGGTCGTCGGCGCCCGCTGCGTGCGGACCCACCCCGACGGCGGGCGGGAGACCCTCGACATCCAGGCCGACCAGGTGGTCGTGTGCGCCGGGGCTATCCAGACCCCCGCCCTGCTGCAGCGCTCGGGCATCCGCCACAACATCGGGCGAGGCCTCAAGCTCCACCCGACGGTGAAGATCGCGGCCCGCTTCCCTCACCCTGTGGATCACGGTGACGTGCCCATGCACCGGGTCACCGAGTTCGCCCCCAACCTGACCATCGGCGGGTCGGCCAGCCGCAAGGGCCAGATCGCCATGGCGCTGGCCGAGGCCACCCACGACATCGCCGAGCCGCTGGCCGACTGGGAGAACATCTCGATCTACTACGCGGCGATCCGCAGCGAGGGCTCCGGCCGGGTGCGAGCGGTGCCCGGGCTGACGTCCCCGCTCATCACCTACAAGCTGACCGAGGCCGACATGAGCCGCCTGGCCCAGGGCCTGGTGCACCTGGGCGAGGTGCTGTTCGCCGCCGGCGCCACCGAGCTGTACCCGTCGCTGGTGGGCGGGCCGGTCGCCCGGCAGCTTGGCGACATCGGCGCCTGGTGGGACCGGTCCACCCGGGCCAACACCAACCTCATGACCGTCCACATGACGTCGACGGTCAGGATGGGCAACGACCGCAGCCGCACCGGCACCGACAGCTACGGCCGGGTGTGGGACGTCGCCAACCTGCACGTCAACGACGGCTCGCTGCTGCCCGACGCCCCGGGCGTCAACCCGCAGGCCGCCATCATGACCATCGCCACCCGCAACACGGAGCACCTGCTCTCGAACCTATGACCTCTACTTCCCCGTCCTCGGACGTCCCCGTCTGCGTCGTGACCGGCGCCTCCGGGTGGCTGGGCCAGAACCTGGTCCGCACCCTGGTGACCGGCCGGGAGCGGGTCCGCTGCCTCGTCCCCGACGCCGACGCCGGGCCGCCGCTCGAGCTGGTGGCGCCCAACGTCGAGACCGTCGTCGGCGACGTGCGGGATCCCGCCACCGTCGACACGCTGTTCGACGATCTCGGGCCCCGCGTCTCGGTGTTCCACGCAGCTGCGGTCATCCACCCGGCCCAGCGCACCCGGGAGTTCTTCGACGTGAACGTCGGCGGGACCCAGATGGTGCTCGACCGGGCCCGGCGGATCGGCGTCGAGCGGGTGGTGCACGTGTCGTCGAACTCGCCGTTCGGGGCCAACCCGACCCCGGACGACCGCTTCGACGAGGACTCCCCCTTCAACCCGTACATGGGTTACGGGCAGTCGAAGTTCGAGGCCGAGCGGCTGGTGCGCCAGGCCCACGAGCGGGGCGACGTGCCGACGGTCGTCGTACGGGCGCCGTGGTTCTACGGGCCGTACCAACCGGCCCGGCAGTCGACCTTCTTCACCGCGATCCGCAAGGGCCGGTTCCCGCTGATCGGGGACGGGTCGCAGCGGCGGTCAATGGTCTACACCGACAACCTCGTGCAGGGGCTGCTGTGCGCCGAGCGGTCGGACAAGGCGCTCGGCAACGCCTACTGGGTGGCCGACGCCACGCCGTACTCGCTGGCCGAGATCCTGACGACCGTGCGGTCGGCCCTCACCGACGAGGGGTTGGCCGTCACGTCGCGGTCACCCCTGCGGGTGCCCCGGGCCGTAAGCGAGTGGGCGGAGCGCGTCGACCGGCTGCTGCAGTCGAAGGGCCGCTACCACCAGGCCATCCACGTGCTGGGCGAGATGAAGGACACCATCGCCTGCGACATCGGCCGGGCCCGGGACGAGATCGGCTACGACCCGACCGTGTCGCTGTACGACGGGATGCGGGCGTCGATCCGCTGGTGCCTCGACCACGGGGACCAGCTGTGAGCGGCGCCGGCGGCCGGTCCGTCCTCGTCACCGGGGGGTCGGGGTACTTCGGGACGATCCTCGTCGAGGCGGCGCTGGCCCGGGGCGACCGGGTGCGGGTGTTCGACCTCAACCCGTCGTCGGTCCCCGGGGCCGAGTACGTGGCCGGTGACGTGCGCGACCGGGCGGCCGTCCGGGCCGCGTGCGAAGGCGTCGACCTGGTGCTCCACAACGTCGCCCAGGTGCCGCTGGCGAAGGACAGGGCGCTGTTCCGGTCGGTGAACGTGACCGGGACGGCCAACGTCCTGCTCGCCGCCCGGGATGCCGGGGTCGACAAGGTGGTGCACACGTCGTCGTCGGCGATCTTCGGGGTGCCCGAGTCGAACCCGGTCATGGAGGAGACGCCGGGGCGGCCCCGGGAGGCCTACGGCCGGGCCAAGCTCGACGCCGAGTGGCTGTGCCGGGACGCGGCGTCGAACGGGCTCGACGTGACGATCGTGCGGCCCCGGACGATCCTCGGGCACGGGCGGCTGGGCATCATCGCCGTCTTGTTCGAGTTCGTGGCCGAGGGAGCGCCGGTCTACGTGCTGGGCGACGGGTCGAACCGCTACCAGTTCGTGCACGCCAACGACCTCGCCGACGCCGTGCTGCGGGCCGGTGACCGGGAGAAGCCGGCCGTCTACAACATCGGCTCCACCGAGTTCGGGACGATGGCCGAGCTGCTGCAGGCGCTCATCGACCATGCCGGGACCGGCTCGTCGCTGCGGCGGCTGCCCGCCGGACCGGCCCGGTTGGGGATGTCGCTGGCGGCCCAGGCGGGGCTGGCGCCGTTCGCGCCGTACCACTGGCTGATGTACGCCGAGTCGATGTGGTTCGACACCACCCGAGCGCAGTCCGAGCTGGGCTGGTCGGCCTCGCACTCCAACGACTCGGCGATCATCGAGTCCTACGACTGGTTCCTCGCCAACCGGGCCAACCTGGGTGGCGAAGGCGCCTCCCACCACCAGTCCCCGGTGAAGCTCGGCCTGCTCAAGGCCCTCAAGCGGTTGCCGTAGCCGGCTTCCGGAGCGCCTGGAGGGTGTGCCGGTCGGTGTCCGAGAGGACCCGGCCGGGAAGGAACTGGAACGCCTGCGAGGAGAGGACGAACACGACCGCCCGAGGGTCGTCGACGAGGTCCTGGATGGCGGACCAGGCGTGGGTGCCGGTGCTCGTCGGGGCGGTGAACGTGACACCGTCGGCGTCGGCGTGGAACGAGCGGCCGGGTTGCTTCAGCAGGAACTCCCGGGCGACGTGCGAGCGCAGGACCGCGTAGGCGAAGTAGCGGTCGGAGGCCATGATGCCGCTGAGCAGCATCATGACGATGCCGCCGGTCATCAGCGGCACCGACCCGTCGTCGGTCACCAGGCCGAGGTCGAAGAGCAGGCCGCCGACGACGATAAGGACCAGCATCACCCGCTTGAGCTTCCTGCGGGCCGGCAGTGCCTTGGCCGCGACCCGGGCGGCGCCTCGCACGTCGTCCTTGGTCAGTTCGTACGAGACGTTGACGACTCCCCCAGCATCCATGGAGGCGACAGGATAGATCTCCCGAGCGTGGACCGGAGCCCACGCCCGGAAGGGGTCGAAGGTCAGGCGGCTTCGCTGAGCTCAGCACCACCGCTGTCGACGGCGGGCGCCTCGTCCGCCGAAGTCACTACGCCCAGCCATCCGAAGATGGACTTCCAGGCGAGGGTCCCTCCAGCGACCATGAAGCCCGTCAACCACACGCCAAGGTCGTCGTTCCGAACATCGATGTTCCAACCCGCGAACACCGAGAAATCGAGCCAGACCACGGCGCCCACACCAACGACAAACGTCAGTAGCGAACGGAACCGCTCGACCACCTCACCGAGGTGCTCGCCGACGAAGTCGACGACCACCATGGTGGCCAGGGCGAGGAGCGCCACTACGGCGAAGTCGTACATATGCAACCTCCTCGAGTACAGCGCCAATTGGGGCAATTGGCCTGCGTCGCATCTAGTACCCCTTGGACCTGAACTGGAGGAAGCGGTCACGTCACAAGTTCGTTCCCTTTGTGACGACTCCCCGTCTTTTGTTGCGCTGTTCACGCCCCCGTCGAATACCGCTTGATTTCCTTGCCCTTTTCGTCCACGTACACGACAACCTCAGCGCTGGGTCGTCGGCGTGATGCGGTACCGAACCCGGACCGGAGCGGCTGCGGCCACTAATGTCCCGGGCATCTCTACGGGCACGATCGAGAACGTGACCGGCGCCGAGCATGGGGACGACGACCAGCGACCAGTCGACGGGCACGGCGACAAGGGTCCGCTCCGAGCACGCACGGCACTCCTCGTCGTGGGGCTCATTGCCGTCGCGGGCGGGATCCCCCTGGCCGTCGCCCTCGGGGTCCTCCGCTCGCCGCACTGGTACCCCCTGCTCGACCTCGCCCAGACCGAGCTGCGGGTCCGGGACGTCGGCGGCCGCCACTCCCCCCTCGTCGGCCTCGCCGGGCGCATCACCGGCGACAACGGCCTCCAGGGCAGCCACCCCGGGCCGCTCAGCTTCTGGATGCTGGCGCCCTTCTACACGCTCTTCGGCCGCACCGCCTGGGCGCTCCAGGCCGCCGCCGCCAGCCTGAACCTCCTGGCCATGGGCCTCGCCGTCTGGATCGCCCACCGCCGCGGCGGTGTCGCCGGGGCGCTGGGCGCCACGCTCGCCCTCGGCCTGCTCATGCGGGCCTACGCCGGCGACTGGATGACCGAGGCCTGGAACCCCTACATGCCGATGATGTGGTGGGTGGTCTTCCTGCTGGCCGTGTGGTCGGTGCTGGTAGACGACCTGGTGCTGCTCCCGGTCGCCGTGGTCGCGGGCACCTTCTGCGCCCAGACCCACATCCCCTACCTGGGCCTGGTGGTCGGCGTCGGCGGCTTCACGGTGGCGTGGCTGGCCCTCCGCACCTGGCGTCAGCGCAAGGACGCAGACACCGCAGCCGCCCGCAGCCGCCTGCTCCGCTGGGCGCTCCCCTGCCTCGGGCTGCTGGCGCTCCTCTGGCTGCCGCCGGTCATCGACCAGGCGATCAACGACCCCGGCAACCTCACGCTGATCGAGCAGAACTTCACCCGGGACGAGGACCCCCAGACCCACGCGCCCTACGAGTTCGTCGGGTTCCGCGAGGCGGCCGAGGCCTACATGGGCAACCTCGATCCGACGAAGCTCTTCGAGGACCACCAGGACAGCAAAGCCACCGCCGAGGGCAAGCTCCTCAACTGGCCGGCGATCACCATGCTGGCCGTCTGGGCCGGGGCGGTCGTGGTCGCCTGGCGCAAGCGCTATCGGGACCTGCTGACCCTCCACGCCATCCTCGGCGTGGCGCTGGCCCTGGGCCTGTTCTCGATCAGCCGGATCTTCGACCTGCTCTGGTACTACCTGCTGCTCTGGTCCTGGGGCCTGAAGGTCCTGATCCTCTTGGCCACCGCCTGGACGTTCGTCCGGGTCCTTAGCGAGCGGGAGGACCTGGCCGAGCGGCGCCGCCAGCTGCAACTCGCCGGCACCGCCGGCCTGGCGGTGTCGGTCCTCCTGGTCAGCGGTTGGTTCACCGTCAAGGCCGCCGAGACCGAGCGCCCCGCCGCCTCGGAGTCCGACACCCTGGCCGCCGTCACGCCGGCGGTTATGGAGAAGCTCGACAGCGGCGACGTCCCCGGCGGCGGCAAGGACGGCCGGTACCTGGTGGAGTGGTGGGGCTACGACTCGCTGGCCATCGGCTCCCAGGGCTTCGGCCTCCTGCTGGAGCTGGAGCGGCAGGGCTTCGACGTGGGGGTCCCCGAGAACATGGGCACCGGGGCCGTCCGCCACCGGGTCCGCCAGCCGGGGTGGGCGACCGCCCGGCTGATCTACGCCGTCGGCGAGTCGCGCATCGAGAAGGTCCGGGACGAGGGCGGCATCGAGCTCGTGAGCTACGAGCCCCGCACCCCGGCCGAGATCAAGCGCTTCGACCGCCTCTACGACGAGGCAGTGGACGAATTGCAGGCCGAAGGCCATGACGACCTGGTCGAAATGCTCGGCAACAACCTGCTACAGACCGGCATTCAGCCCAGTACACCACCCGACGTCGCGCGGAAAATCGGACAGCTCATGGACCTGGGCATGCCGACATCTGTCTTCGTCGTCCCGACCAGCGTCGGGTAATCTGTCGGTCGCTCCCGATCGGGGCGTTCCGGGCAACGGCGCCCACCGATCACCCACCTTCAGGCCTCGGCCTGGTTTGCTGGACCCCAGGATCTCGCAGGAGAAGCGCCGTTGCCGCTCACCCCCACCCGCGAACTCGACGCCTGCGGCATCGGCTTCGTCGCCGACGCCCAGGGACGCACCTCCCGTGACCTCGTCCAGGCCGCCCTGAACGGGCTGGCCTGCGTGAAGCACCGGGGCGCCATCGCGGCCGACTCCCGGAGCGCCGACGGCACCGGGCTGCTCACCCCCATCCCCCGGGCCCTGTTCGGCGAGTCGACCGGTGTGGCCGTCCTGTTCGTCCGGGGCGACGACCCCCGGGCCGCCGTCGAGACCGCGGCCAAGGAAGAGGACCTCAACATCCGCGAATGGCGGGACGTCCCGGTCGACGAGTCGGCGCTCGGCGAGCTGGCCGCCGCCGGCATGCCCCGGATCATGCAGGTCGTCTTCGAGGACCGCGACCCGGCCGTCCACCTCGCCCAGGACGAGCGCCGGGCGCTCCGGTTCCGCCGTCGCATCGAGCGGGGCGTCCCCGGCACCTACGTGGCCTCGTGCTCGTTCCGCACCCTCGTCTACAAGGGCCTCGCCCCGGCCGACCACCTCGCCGACTTCTACCTCGACCTCGCCGACGACCGGTTCGCGGCCTCCTTCGCCATCTTCCACCAGCGCTTCTCCACCAACACGCTGCCCACGTGGGAGCGCGCCCAGCCGTTCCGCAACCTGTGCCACAACGGTGAGATCAACGCCCTGTGGGGCAACGAGAACCGCATGCGGGGCCGGGCCGAGCTGGGCACCGTCGCCGCCGGCCTCGGCGAGGAGGAGCTGTACTCGCCGCTCCTCGACCCCCACGACTCGGACTCCGGCAAGCTCGACTCGCTGATCGAGTTCCTGGTGCGGGGCGGGCGCGACATCCGCCACGCCATGGCCATGGCCGTGCCCGAGGCGTGGGAGAACGTCCGTGACGTCGACTCCGACGTCCGGGGCTTCTACCGCTACCACTCGGCCCTGCTCGAGCCGTGGGACGGCCCCGCCGGCCTGGTCTTCACCGACGGCATCGGCGTCGGCGCCTGCCTCGACCGCAACGGCCTGCGCCCGTTGCGCTACGCCGTCTGCGACGACGGCTTCATCGCCGTGTGCTCCGAGGTCGGCGCGGTCGACCTCAGCGGCCACGGCGGCGTGCGGCGCGGCCGCCTCGGCCCCGGCCAGATGCTGTTCGTCGACCCCACCCGGGGCTTCCTCGACAACGAGTCCTGCAAGGAGCGGATCGCCGCCGCCGCCCCCTACGCCAAGTGGGCGGCCGACGGCTTCTACAAGGTGTCCACCGGCGAGCCGTCGCTGGAGGTGCCCGACGACCTGATCGCCCGCCAGGTCGCCCACGGGTTCACCAAGGAAGAGCTCGCCATGGTCATCAAGGAGATGGCCAGCGAAGCGTACGAGCCCACGTTCTCGATGGGCGACGACTCGCCGCTGCCCAACATGGCGCCCCGCACCCGGCCCATCAGCCACTACCTGCGCCAGCGCTTCGCCCAGGTCACCAACCCGCCCATCGACCCGCTGCGGGAGAAGCTCGTCATGAGCCTCCGCACGGTCCTCGGCCCCCGCCACCCGCTGCTCTCCGAGTCGCCCGACGCGGCCGAGCTGCTGGCCCTGCCCTCGTTCTTCGTGTACCCCTCGGCGGTCGAGCAGATCGCCGACGGCCAGTGCGCGCCCTGGGCCGCCACCCGGCTCGACGCCGGCTTCCCGGTGGCCGAGGGGCCCGACGGCCTACGCACCGCCGTCGAGCGGCTCGCCGCCGAGGCCGTCGCCGCCGTCGAGGAGGGCCACGGGACACTGGTCATCGACCACGGCACCGGCGGGCCCGAGCGGGTCCCGGTCCCGTCGCTGCTGGCGGTCGGGGCGGTCCACCAGGCGCTGAGCGCGGCCCGGCTGCGCTCCCGCACCTCGCTGGTGGTCATCTCCGACGACGCCCGCGACGTCCACGGCATCGCCGCCCTGCTCGGCTTCGGCGCCGACGCCATCTGCCCCCGCCTCGCCCTGGCCACCGTCGCCGACGAGGCCGACCGCAACCGCTACGGCCCCGCCACCAGCCCCGAGGCCCAGCATCGCTTCCAGGCCGCGGCCGAGGCCGGGATCCTCAAGATCATGTCGAAGATGGGCATCTGCACGGTCGACTCGTATCGCGGCGCCCAGATCTTCGAGGTCGTCGGCCTCGCCCCCGAGGTGGTCGACGCCTGCTTCACCGGGGCGCCCAACATCGTGGGCGGCATCGGCTGGGCGGCCCTCGGCCAGGACCTCCTCATCCGGCACCAGGCAGCGTGGCCCGCCGCCGACCAGGACCGCGAGCCCGACCTCGAGTCGCCCGGCTACTACCGGGTCCGCAAGGGCGGCGAGCCCCACACCAAGGACAAGGACACCGTCCAGGCCCTCAACGACCTCACGCTCGTGCAGGAGGCCCCGCCCGAGGGGATGACCCGGGAGATGCAGGCCGCCCACGTCCTGCAGTCGGCCATCCGCAACGAGTCGTCCGACCGCTACGACGCCTTCGCCAAGCTGGTCCTCGAGCGGCCGCCCATCGAGCTGCACGACCTGCTGGAGCTGGCCCCGGCCGCCGAGGCGACGCCGCTCGACGAAGTCGAGCCGGCCAGCGAGATCGTCAAGCGGTTCTCGACCGGCGCCATGTCGCACGGCTCGCTGTCGAAGGAGGCCCACGAGACCCTGGCGCAGGCCATGAACCTGCTCGGCGCCAAGTCGAACTGCGGTGAGGGCGGTGAGGACCCCTACCGCTACCGCACCCGGGGCCAGGGCCGCGACGACAAGAACTCCAAGATCAAGCAGGTGGCGTCGGGCCGCTTCGGGGTCACCCCCGAGTACCTCGCCCATGCCGACGAGCTGCAGATCAAGATGGCGCAGGGCTCCAAGCCCGGCGAGGGCGGCCAGCTGCCCGGGCACAAGGTCTCCAAGGAGATCGCCCGGCTGCGCCACACCCAGCCCGGCGTCGGCCTCATCTCGCCGCCGCCCCACCACGACATCTACTCCATCGAGGATCTCGCCCAGCTCATCTACGACCTGAAGCAGGTCAACGCGGCCGAGGTCTCGGTCAAGCTCGTCGCCGAGGACGGGGTCGGCACCATCGCCGCCGGCTGCGTCAAGGCGCTGGCCGATGTCGTCCACCTCAGCGGGGCCAACGGCGGCACCGGCGCCAGCCCGCTGTCCTCGATCAAGCACGCCGGCCTGCCCTGGGAGATCGGCCTGGCCGACACCCAGCAGTCGCTCGTGGCCAACGGCCTGCGCAGCCGGGTCCGGGTCCGGGTCGACGGCGGGTTCCTGACTGGCCGCCAGGTCATCACCGCGGCGCTGCTCGGCGCCGACGAGTACAGCTTCGGCACCGGCGCCATGATCGCCGAGGGCTGCATCATGCTGCGGGCCTGCCACAACGACACCTGCAAGCCGGGCGTCGCCACCCAGCGCCCCCACCTGCGGGCCAACTTCACCGGGACCCCCGAGGGCGTCGCCGCGTACTTCATGTTCATCGCCGAGGAGGTGCGCCGGCACCTGTCGGTGCTCGGCCTGCGCACCCTCGACGAGGCCATCGGCCGGGTCGATCTCCTGCGCCAGCGGGTCAGCGGCAACGAGCGGGCCGACACCATGGACCTGGCGCCGCTGCTGGTCGACCCCGTGCCGGCCGACGCACCCGACACGCCGCGGCGCTTCGTCGAGCGGCTCGAGCTGTTCGACCCCCGCTCGGACCTGGGCGACCAGCTGCTGGCCGACGCCTACCGCCACATCTGGGACGGCGACGACGTCGACCTCTCCTACACCATCCGCAACGCCGACCGGGCCTTCGGCGCCGCGCTGTCGGGCGCGCTGGCGCTCGAGTACGGCGACCGCCCGCCGCGGGGTTCGGCCCGGGTGCGGCTCACCGGCACCGCCGGGCAGAGCTTCGCCGCCTTCCTCGGCGACGGCGTCGAGCTGTACCTCACCGGCGAGGCCAACGACTACGTCGGCAAGGGCATGGGCGGCGGCCTCGTCGTCGTCCGACCGCCGGAGAACGACCGCTCCGAGCTGCCGATCCTGGCCGGCAACACCTGCCTCTACGGCGCCACCGGCGGCGAGCTGTTCATCGCCGGCGGCGTGGGCGAGCGCTTCGGGGTCCGCAACTCCGGCGCCACCTCCGTCGTCGAGGCCGCCGGCGACCACAGCTGCGAGTACATGACCGGCGGCACGATCGTGGTGCTCGGGCCGGTCGGCGCCAACCTCGGCGCCGGCATGACCGGGGGTCAGGCCTTCGTGTTCGACGACTTCGAGCGGCTGATGGGCCACATCAACCATGACCTCGTCGACGCCGTGCGGCCCGACGCCACCGCCCTCCAGGAGGTGCGCTGGCTGGTCGAGCGGCACGCCGAGCTGACCGGGTCGCTGCGGGCGATCGCGCTGCTGGCCGACTGGCACAAGGTCACCGACCACCTGTGGCACGTGCTGCCCAAGGACCGCGTCCGTCGCATCGAGGAATCTGCCGCCGAGCGCGTCGTCAACGCGTAGTATTCGGCGCCGTACAGGCGGAGACGACGGCGGATGAGGTGGCGGAGCTATGCATGGCCTCGACAAGGCGGGACCCCCTTCAGCTGACGCGGCCAAGCGGATGCTCGACAAGATCGGCGGGTCCTGGTGGCACGTCTACATCGGCGGGCCCCGGGCCTCGGTGGCGTGGAAGCCCTCGCACGTCGAGGCCTACCGAGCCAAGGGCATCAAGCACTTCCTGCTCGACTACGTCGGGCGCCAGAGCGAGGACGTCCACCTGCTGACCGTCGGCCAGGGCCAGCGCGACGGCGAGGAGGCGGTCCAGCTCGCCGGCACGTTCGGCTTCGGCGCGGGTGAGCCGCTGTGCCTCGACCTCGAGCAGCGGACGTTCAACGCCGCGCAGGATGCGTCGCTCGACTACGTCGAGGGTTGGTGCGCCACCGTGCGTCAGCTGGGGTGGCGGCCGGGCGTGTACACCAACGTCGCTCCGCTCAAGGCGCTGGCCAAGCGGACCGAGAAGCCCGACTGGGTGTTCGTGGCCCGCTGGGTGCGGGACGGCCCCGACCCGGCGATGGACCCCCGCCAGATCAAGGACCTGCCCGACGACCTGTGGGCCGGGCGCCGGGTCTGGCAGTACGCCGGTGAGATCGACGAGAACATCCTCGGCGAGGTGGTCGACGTCGACGTCACGGACATCACCTTCGGTTGCCTGACCGGGACCAGCCCCGGCGCCGCGCTGCTGAAGGCTGCATCATCACTCACGGAGGAAGACGACATGTTCACGTTCACGACCGCCGGCAAGCCCGTCTTCTTCGTGGCCGGCGGCAAGGCCGTCGGGCTCAACAGTGCCAACGACCTCGTCGCGATCAAGCGGGCCGTCCCCGGGCTCCCGGAGTTCAAGCTGGACCCCGAGACCTTCGACGCGTTCCTCCGCGTCTACCGCGCCTGACGCTCGAGCCCGCCGCCGCTCGGACAAGTTTCGACGATCGTTACAGAAGAGTTGCTGAAGCGGTCCGCCGCTTGCAGTACTCTCGCCGCCTCGATGGCCATCGCCGCTGCGCCAGAAATCACCGGTTTTCACGCCCTTTCGCCACTGGGGTACGGACCGACCAGCACGATCTACAGCGCCCAGAGCGCCACGCTCGGACGCTGGGTCGCCCTGACCGTTTATGGGACCACACTCAGTGGCGAGCGGGCCCAGCGACGCTTCACCCGCTCCTTCGACGTGGCCCGCCGCCTGGGCTCCCACCCCCACGTCGTCACCATGCTCGAGAGCGGGGTCACCTACGAACGGCAGCCCTGGGTGGCCGCCGAGATCTACGAGCGGGGCACGCTTCAGAGCCGGGTCGAGGGCCGCCAGCCGATGCCCGTCGACGAGGTGCTGCACATGGGCGTCGAGCTCGCCGGTGCGCTGGAGACCGCGCACCGGGCCGAGGTCGTCCACGGCGGCATCCACCCGGCCCGAGTGTTGCTGTCTCATGACGGTGAGCCGGCGCTCGCCGACCTCGGGCTCGTCCCGCTGGTCGATCGGGGCGGCCTGGCCGCGCTCGTCGGGCCGACGTCGTTCCACGCGCCGCCCGAGGTCCTCGAGGCCGGCGACCTCTCCCCCGCCACCGACGTGTACGCGCTGGCCTCGACGCTGTACGCCGCGCTCACCGGCGTCGCCCCGTACCAGCGGGGCAACGACGACACCACGGCCGCGCTGCTGGTGCGCATCCTCCAGCACGACGTGCCGCCGATCGGCCGGCCCGACGTGCCGGCGTCGGTCGAGCACGCGCTCCGCACGGCGCTGCGCTCCGAGCCCCGCGACCGCCCCGCCCGGGTGCTGGCCTTCGCCCGCGAGCTGCAGTCGTGCCAGGTCGAGCTCGGCCTGCCGGTCACCGAGCCGACAGTCCTGGACGTGGCCGCCAGCATCCGCCTCGCCGACAGCGAGACGTCCGAGCCCCGGCTGGCCATGACCCCACCGGTGGTCGAGCCGGCGCCGCCCAGCAGCCCGCCGAAGCGGGTGTTCATCCCCGCTCCCGAGGACCTGCCGCCGCAGCCGTCGGGGCTCGACGCTCCGTCGGCCCCCTCACCCGACCCGGCCCACTCCGCCGGCCCGAGCGGCACCGCCAACCCCGCTGACCCGGCCGGCGCCGCCAACGCCGCCGGCGGCCCGGATGGGACCGCCGGCCGGAGCGAGCCCGGCGGGGATGCCACGGTCCTCGAGCCTCGGCCCGCGGTGGCACCGCCCGACGCCCTCGCTCCCCGGGAGCCGTTCCCCGAGTTCGCGCCGGTGCAGCCGCCTGCACCCGGCATGGCGTTCCCTGAGATCGCCCCCGTGCCGGCACCAGCACCAGCATCGGCGCCGATCCCGGCCCCGGCCCCGGCAGCAGGCTTCGCCCCGGCAACAGGCTTCGCCCCGGCACCGCAGCCCGACGACGACCTGTGGCTGCCGCCGCTGCCGCCCGCCGAGCCCGTCGGCGCCGGGCTCGCCACGCTGGCCCCACCGGCCCGGGCCGTCCCCGCGGCGCCCGCGGCGGTGCCGCTCCAGGAGATCCGGGAGATCCACCCGTTCGTCGAGAGCCCGAGGTTCGACGGCTGGCCCCCCACCCGGGTCACGGACCCCGAGCCCGACGCCTCGTCACCCTCGACCGGCCCCGCCGGCCTCGAAGCGCCCGCCCCGGCGGCGCCGTCGCAAGCGGCGCAGCCGCAGCTCGGCGCCACGGCCCGGGCCCTGCCGGTCATCGTCCTGGTCGCCCTCGTCGTCGTCCTCTGCGCCGGCCTCGGTTGGGCGGTCACCACCCGCGATCCGGTCGAGCGCGACCAGGCGAACGGGGCCGACGCCGACGGCGGCGAGAAGAAGGCGGTCGGCGACGATGCCGTGGGCGACGACGAGATCGTCCCCGTCGAGGTCACCGCGGTCGAGAACGCCCAAGGCGTGCAGCTCGACTGGGCCGGCGCCGCCGCCAGCGACCAGGTGGTGCTGGTGCTGTCGAAGTCCGAGGCCCCGAAGCTGCTGAAGGCCTCGACCGGGACCGCCCTGCTGGTGCCCCGGGCGTCGCTGACCAACGACGTCGGCTACTGCTTCGCCGTCACCACGTCGACAGCCAAGGCGCCATCGCCCGCGACGCTGGCAGCGCGCCTGCCCGAGGAGTCGCTCTCCCCGGGCGCCTGCGTCCGGGGCGCCTCGCCCGACACGATCCGTCGCTCCTGAGCCACCAGGGGCAGCTGAGAATCCTCTCGGGGTGACCGCGCTCGCGGTTACCACCCGTGACATTCTCATCGCATGGGCGATCTGAGGGCTCTCCCCAACATCGACGAGACGCCTTACCTGACGCTGGGAAATGCGTTCAAGGCGTTGCAGAAGGAGATCCACAGCAGCATCGAGACGCGGCGGGGGTACAACAACGCTGCGCTCGACGGGTGGAGCGGCGAGGCCCGGAAGCACTTCGTCGACCGCTTCGTGCAGGGTGACAAGGATGGTCAGGAGATCGCCGGGATGCTCCAGGCCACCATCGACGCGTTCGTCGGCGAGTCGGAGACCTCGTTCATCAACGCCATCCGTCGGGAGAACCGACGGCGCAAGGAAGCCCGCGAGTGGCTCGCCCGGCTGGAGAAGTACAAGAAGGAGCACCCCCGGCACTGGTACGACCCGAGCACGTGGTTCAGCTCCGAGGACTACGAATCCAAGCCCGAGGTCGGGCCCCGGCCGAAGGACATCCCGGAGCCGGAGCCGAAGCAGCAGGCTGAGCCTGCGCCGCCGAAGCGCAACAACCCGCAGAACCCGAACCGTCGCTACCTCGAGGTCTGAGCGATGGGCACCGTCTCAGGCCGGCCAGCCGACATCCACAAGGCCGCCGGCCAGAACCGCACCCTCGACAAGACGATCCGGGACGTGCACACCTCGCTGGAGACCACGCACTCGAACTTCAAGCCCCCGTGGGGGAAGTTCGACGCCAGCGCGCTGATCGGGGACGTGAAGACCTGGCTCGACGCCAACGACAAGGACTCCGAGTACCTCGAGATCGTCGCCGACGTCTTCGGCTGGAAGGACGCCAAGCTCGGCCAGGTCCGCTACACCACCGACAAGGCGCTCGCCGACGGGTTGGGCGACCGGCTGACGATGCCCCGCGTCGACATCCAGGTCGACGGCCCGTCGATGACCGGCGAGATGCCCTCCACCGGCTTCGCCGACGACCCGGTCAGCATGGCCTCGGGCAACTTCCTGGAGGTCGAGGTCGACCTCGGGTTCGGCTTCACCTACCCGTGGCTGCAAGTGCGGCGCACCTACAACAGCCTCGACCGCACCGTGGGCCCGTTCGGGCCCGGCTGGTCGTCGTGGGCGTCGACCCGCCTGGCGGTCGCTCCCGACAACAACGAGGTCGCCGAGTTCCGCGGCCCCGACGGTCAGGTCGCCGAGCTCCGGCTCCCCGAGGACGGCCGCAGCAGCCGGCTCCACGGGGGCGACTCGTACGTCGAGCGCGAGGAGGCCGGCGGGCTGCGCATGGTCTTCCCCAACGACGGGCTGACCTGGCGCTTCGATGGCCACGGCCGCATGGTCGAGATCGACGGTGGGCCCGGGTGCATCGCGTGGCTGCACTGGGACGACGATCGCCTGATCGGTCTGTCGGCCCGACGCCCGGGCCTCGACCCTGAGGCCGACGGCAGCGCCGACGACGTCCGGCGCGTCAGCTTCGAGTGGCACGAACTGAAGACCCACATCGTCGCGGCGGTCGCCGACGACGGCCGGCGGGTCGACTACGGCTACGACGAGACCGGGCGGCTCGTGCGCGTCGATCGACCCGGCGGCACGCGGCACTACGAGTGGGACGAGCGCGACCACATCGTCGCGGTGCTCGACGCCGACGGCGTCGT
>Ga0075431_100000733_pt1 | contig 28284 bp, 29 predicted proteins | sample RhiMetdeltSRZDD5_FD_75297 | JGI IMG/M metagenome (GOLD analysis project Ga0075431, IMG submission 75297) | Populus rhizosphere microbial communities from Tennessee, USA - Rhizosphere MetaG P. deltoides SRZDD5 | ecosystem: Host-associated > Plants > Roots > Rhizosphere > Soil | place: USA... | reverse complement strand
CGTGCGGGCCGACAAGCCGTCCGCGGTGCCGAGCGAGGAGGCGGAGAAGATCTTCGCGCTCGTGTCCGGGCGCCGGCGCCCCGAGGACATCCGCAAGGCGTACAAGGTCCTCGTCGCGATGTTCAACCGCGCCTCCTGAGCGAGTGACGGCCGCCTCCCGCCGCGATCAGGCCACCCGCGGCTCGAGCGGCACGAACAGCCGTCGGCACCAGTGACCGGCGAGCAGCTCTGGCTCACCATCGGCCTGCTCGGCCAGGCGCTGTTCTCGGCCCGCTTCATCGTGCAGTGGATCGCCTCCGAGCAGCGCAAACGAAGCGTCGTGCCACGCGCCTTCTGGTACTTCTCCGTCGGAGGCGGCCTCACCCTGCTCGCCTATGCCATCTACCGGCGAGATCCCGTCTTCATCATCGGCCAGAGCGCGGGCCTCTTCGTCTACGCGCGCAATCTGTGGTTCATCCACCGGCCGGCGCCCTCGGTGGCCGAGCAGTGATGCTACACTTGCCGTACCCTGCCGCGAAGGAGATCACGGTGCCGTCGACGATCAACTGGCTTCAGGTCCACACGCGTCCCACCCTCATGATCCCCGGCCCCACGGAGCTCGCGTTCCCCGTCATCCAGGCGATGAACCAGCCGCCGGCCATCCAGTACGACCGCTCGTTCGACGAGGGCGTGCTCGAGCCCACCACCCTCGCCCTCCGCGACGTCTTCCAGACGACCGGCGAGGTCCTGATCATGCCGGGCTCCGGTCGCACCGCGCTCGAGGCCGGCGCGCTGTCGGTCATCGAGCCGGGTGACCGCGTCCTCGTCGTCGGCGCGGGCGCCTTCGGCGCGCTGATGCGCGAGATCATGAGCCGGGTCGGCGCCGACATGACGGAGTTCCCCGTCGAATGGGGCGCGCGGCTCGACCTCGACCGCCTCGCTCACGAGGCCGAGCGCATCCGTCCCAGGGCCATCACCCTGGTGCACAACGAGACGTCCACCGGCACCACCTATCCGGCGGCCGCGGTCGGCAAGGTCGCGCGCGCCGTCGGCGCGCTGTTCTTGCTCGACACCGTGTCGTCGATCGCGGGGCTCGACGTGCGCACCGACGAGTGGGGCGTCGACCTCAACATGACCGGCTCGCAGAAATGTCTCGGCGCGCCGCTCGGCATGGCCCTCGTGTCCGTCAGCCAGCGCGCCTGGGAGGTGATGGAGCGGCGCAAGAAGCCCGCGCACTCGTACGCCTACGACCTCCTGCGCTGGCGCGATCAATGGGTCCCCGTCTCGCGTGGCGGCAAGGTGCCCGACGGCACGCCGCGCCGGCAGCCGGTCTCGATTCCCACGCACCTGACGTCCGCGCTGCACGTCGCCGTCAAGCTCATCCTCGAGGAGGGGCTGGGCAATCGCGTGCGACGCCACGAGATCGCCGGCGCCGCCCTGCGCAAGGGCATCGCGGCCATGGGCCTCGAGATGTTCCCCGACGCGACGATCTACTCGAACACGGTGTCGTGCATCCGAGCGCCGAAGGACGTGGATCCGGCGGCGGTGGTGAAGCGCATGCGCGAGGTGTACGGCATCCTCATCGGCACCGGCCTCGACAAGATCCGGACCTTCACGCTGCGCATCGGCACCATGGGCGTCACCGCGAGCCCGCACTTCGTGCTGCCGACGCTGTCGGCCCTCGAGCTCGCCCTCCGCGACCTCGGCTACAAGGCCGAGCCCGGCGCCGGTGTGGCCGCCGCGCAGACCGTCTTCGCAGACGCCGCGTGATGGCTGACGCGCTCATCGTCGTTCCGGACGATTTCCCCAGCGTGTTCGAGAACACGCCGGCGCACGAGCGCGCGAAGAAGCTCGGCGCGACCCGCGTGTACCCCGCGCGGGGCGCCGACGAGGAGCAGGAGCTCATCAAGCGCATCGACCGCGCGCGGGTGGCCATCAACATCCGCGCGCACGCACGGTTCACCGACGGCGTCTTCGCCGCCTGCCCGCACCTCGAGATGGTGTCGATCTGGGGCACCGGCACCGACAACATCGATCTGGACGCCGCCGGTCGGCGCGGCCTCACCGTCTGCAACACGCCCGGCGTCAACGCGTTCGCCGTGGCCGAGCACACGCTGGCGCTGATGCTGGCCACCGGCCGGAAGATCCCGCGGATCGACCGCGAGATGCGCGGCGGCGCGTGGCCACGCGAGATGCTCACGCAGTGCCTCGGCAAGACCGCCGGCGTCTTCGGCACCGGCGCCATCGGCGCGCGCGTAGTCACCCTCGCCCGCGCCATCGGCATGGACGTGCTCGCGTGGAGCGCGCGCGGGGACGAGGCGCACATCCGCTCGCTCGGCGCGCGGCCGGCCGCGAAGGACGAGATCTTGAAGACCGCCGACTTCGTCTCGCTCCACATCCGGCTCACGCCGGAGACGCGCGGGTTTCTCGGCCGCAAGGAGCTGTCGTCGATGAAGCGGTCGGCCATCCTGGTGAACACCGGTCGCGGCGCGCTGGTGGAGCGGGACGCGCTGCTGGACGCCCTCGTCAACAAGAAGATCGCCGGCGCCGGCCTCGACGTTTTCCACGACGAGCCGCTCAAGCCGGGCGACCCCATCACCGGCCTCGACAACGTCGTCCTGTCGCCGCACAACGCCGGCCAGACGCCGGAGGTGATCCGCGACGGCCTCCTGCGGGCCGTGCAGAACGTCGAGAACTTCTTGAAGGGCTCGCCGACCGACGTCGTCGTCGCGCCCGTCAAGTAGCGCCTGGACAGCCTCACCCCTCAAGCTCATGGTGCTCGCCGCCACCCTGCCCTCGGCGGGTGTGGCCGCGGCGTTCACGGCGGCGCTCGGAGTCGCATTCGTTCTTCACGGCGGCGTGTTATGGGTACTCCACCGCCGCTGACGCTGGCACCCGACTTGCTCCGCGGTTTCTCGAGGAGGGAGTCCATGGCCAAGCGACGCATGCGCCGCATGAACGGTCCCACGCAGAACGCGCGGAACACCGGCAGCCTCATCGAGGGCTTCGTCGATCAGGCGCGCAGGGCGTCGGTCGGCATGATCAACGTCGCGACGGAGGCCGCCAGGGCGGCGCTGGCCGGGACGCAGCAGGTCGGTCGCTCGATGGCCGACATGGCGGCGCCCGCCGCCCGCCGCAGCATGGCGGCCGCTGCCGACACGGGCCGCGCCACCGTGCAGGGAGCCGGAGACGTCTCACGCTCGATGAGCAGCGCGATGGTCGACGCCGCCGACAACACCCGAGAGAGCGCCTCGAACGCCACCCGCGCCGCCCGCCGCGCCACCACGAGCCGACCACGAAACGCCACCACGACCCGACCACGCAAGAAGAAGCGCGGCTCCGGCCGGGCCGCATAGCGCAGGCGACGGCGCTTCACACATCCCAGAAGACGATTGCGCAGATGAGGGCGACGCCGCCCGCGGCGGCGAGCAGGAACGAGAGGATCGCGAGGCCGGGATAGCCGAGGATCCGGAACGACGTGTCCACCTGCATCAGCAGGGCGGCGCCGACGATCAGCGCGGCCAGCAGCAAGCCGAGCGTGATGCGGTTGGCGACCTTCTGGAAGCCCTCCATCAGGCGCGCCTCGTCGATCGCGTCGACCTTCACCTCGATGTCGTTGTTCGCCAGGCGGTCCAGGATACGGTTCATGCGCTCGGGGAGCCGCTCCATCAGCTCCTTCGTCTCCAGCACGCTGCTGAGCAGCCGACCCGGCGACATCGAGTCGGCCATGCGCTGCTGCATCAGCGCCGCCGCGTGCTGCCGCACGATCGCGTTCGGCGACACCTCCGGCTCGAGCGTCCTCGCGATCTCGTCGAGACTCAGCAGGGTCTTGCCGAGCATCGAGAGCTCGGGCGGCAGGCGCAGCCCCGACTCCGCCGACAATCGCGCGAGCTCCAGGACCATGCGGCCGACCTCGACCGGCTCCGCCGCCGAGTCCGCGCTGCGCGCGACGAGATCGGCCACCCGGCGGCGAAACGCCACCTCGTCGAAGCTGTCGCGCGGCTGCCCCAGCTTCATCGCGTAGGTGGCCACGACGTCGGCCTGCCCGTCGCTGCCGCCCAGCAGCACCTGCAGCAGCGCGTCCTGCATCCGCGGCGTGACCCGGGCCACCATGCCGAGATCGAGCACGGCCAGCCGGCCGTCCTCGGTGAGCAGCACGTTGCCGGGATGCGGATCCGCGTGGAAGAAGCCGTCCACGAGCACCTGCTTGAGGTAGGCGGCGTAGAGCTCCTCGACGAGGCCGGCGCCATCGACTTCGAGCAGGACCGCGCCGCTGAGGGCGGTGATCTTGGTGCCGGCGACGTACTCCATCGTCAGCACGCGCGACGTCGTGTAGTCCTCGACGGGCGCCGGGACGACGAGCCGCTCGAAGCTCGCGAGGTTCCGCTTCAGGACGACGAGATGGCCGCCCTCCTGGATGTAGTCGAGCTCGCGCAGCACGCTGCGCCGGAATTCGTCGATCATCCGCGCGAACTCGTACTGGTGACCGACCTCGGTGTGCGCGTCGATGAAGCCGCCGATCTCCCCCAGCGCCTCGAGGTCCTGGACGATCTGCTCCCGGACCCCGGGCCGCTGCACCTTGACGGCCACCCGGCGCCCGCTGCGGAGCTGCGCGCGATGGACCTGCCCGAGCGACGCGGCGGCCAGCGGCGTCGGCTCGAACTCGGCGAAGGCCTTGGAGATGCGGACGCCGAGCTCCTCGGCCACGATCCGCTCCACCTCGGGGAATGGAAACGGCTCGACCTTGTCTTGCAGGCGCGCGAGGGCCGTGAGATAGGGCGGCGGCAGCAGATCGGGCCGCGTGGAAAGGACCTGGCCGAGCTTCACGAACGTCGGCCCCAGCCGCTCCAGGTCGTCGGCGAGGCTCTTGGCCTCGGCCACCACCTCCGGAGGCTGGGCGCTGTCGTCGCCGAGCACCCCCTCGATCCCGGCGGCACGCACGAGGTCGGATCGCCCGTGCTTGACCAGCAGCCAGGCGATGTCCTTGTACCGCTTCAGGTGCTGGGGCTTCGGGAGCATGTGCTTCCAGTGTACCTATGGGTCGAAGCGCGTCCTCCGGCCGGGGGACGTCACCGGCGCGAGCGCCTGTACCATTCGTAGATCTCCTCGCCGGTGGTCATCCACACGCCCTTCTTCTTCCGGATGTAGTCGTAGACCGCCTCGAAGTACTTGATCCGGTGCGGCACGCCGGAGTTGTAGGGATGGACGGCGAGCGCCATCACGCGCGGCTGACGCGCGCCCTCGGCGTACAGGCGGTCGAAGTGATCCACGCAGCGGCGCAGCCACTCGTCCGACGTGTGATGCTGGATGACCATCATCGGGATGTCGTTCAGCTCGATCGAGTACGGCACCGACACGAGCGGCCCGTGCGTCGTCCGGATCTCGTAAGGCTGCTCGTCATTGACCCAGTCGGAGACGTACTCGATGCCTTCTTCCTTCAGCAGGTCGAGCGTCTCGAATGTCTCCGTGAGGCCGGGGCCCAGCCAGCCCTTCGGCTTCTTGCCGGTGAACTTTTCCAGGATGCGTATCGACTCGCGGATCACCGCCCGCTGGTCGGGCTGGATGTGCATCGCGCCCTGCTTCACGGCGTGGCCCATGAACTCCCAGCCGGCGTCGAGCATGGCCTGGGCCACGCGGGGATACGCGTTGCAGACGTTGGCGTTGATCGACGTGGTCACCGGAATCTTCCGGGTGGTCAGCGCCTCGTGGAGCCGCCAAAATCCGACCCGCATACCGTACTCGTGCCACGCCCAGTTCGGGATGTCGGGTACGGTGGAAACCCCCTGGGGCGCCGTCAGGTACTGGCGGGCCATCGGCTTCTCGATGTCCCACTCCTCGATGTTGACGATGGTCCACACCGCGATGCGGGCGCCCTTCGGCAGCTTCCACGGCTTGCGGTCGACGATGGCGGAGTAGTCGAAGCGCTCGTGCGGCAGTCTCACGTCTCGCCTCCTGGCTCGAAGTGGGCTCTATAGTACAATCCCGGCCGTGGCCAACGCCGCCGGCGCGATCGACATCCACGCGCACTTTTTTCCCGAGCGCTATCTGGGGCTGATCGAGCGCGCGGGCGCGCCGTTCGGCGCCAGCATCGACCGCAGCCATCCGCGGGGGCCGGTCATCGTCATGCGCGGCTCGCGCACGCCCCCGCTCGATCCGACGTACTGGGACCTCGACCGGCGCCGCCGCGCGATGGACAAGCACGGTGTCGCCGTGCACGCCCTGTCGCTCACCGTCCCCATGGTGTACTTCGCGGATGGCGACCTCGGCCAGCGACTGGCCGAGGCCGTGAACGACGCGATGAGCGAAGCGCACCGTGCGTTCCCGGATCGCTTCGTCGGCTGCGCCACGCTGCCCATGCAGGATCCCAAGCGCGCGCTGGCGGAGCTCGAGCGGGCGGCCGCGCTGCCCGGGATCAAGGCCGTGTACCTCGGCACGAACGTGAACGCGCGGGAGCTGTCCGACGCCGCCTTCGCTCCGATCTTTGCCGCCTGCGAGACCCGCCGGCTGCCGGTCCTCCTCCATCCGCTCAACGTGATCGGCGCCGCCCGGCTCAACGCGTTCTACCTGAGCAACCTGCTCGGCAACCCGTTCGACACGGCGGTGGCGGCCGCGCATCTCGTCTTCGGCGGCGTGCTGGACCGCCACCCCAGGCTCCAGGTCTGCCTGCCGCACGCTGGTGGCGCGCTGCCGTATCTCGTCGGCCGCCTGCAGCACGGCCAGCGCGTCCGCCCGGAAAACCAGAAGGCCGCGAAGAAGCCGTTTTCGGCGTACCTGCGCCGCTTCACCTACGACACCATCAGCCACGCCCCCGAATCGATGCGCTATCTCATCGATCTCGTCGGCGCCGAGCGGGTGATGCTGGGCAGCGACTACTGCTTCGACATGGGGCCGGCGCGGCCCCGCGACATCATCGACAAGCAGCTCAGGCTCTCGGCCACCGATCGCACGCGCATCCTGTCCGGCAACGCCCGCCGCCTGCTCGGGCTGTGACCGCGGAGTTCTGGGTCACCCAGACGTTCAACGGTCTGTCGTACGGCGCGCTGCTCTTCCTGCTCGCGAGCGGTCTGTCGTTGATCTTCGGCGTCATGCGCGTCGTCAATCTCGCACATGGCTCGTACTTCATGCTGGGCGGCTACGTCGGCCTCTCGGTGGCGTGGCGCACGGGCAGCTACGTGCTCGCCCTGCTCGTGGGCGCGGTCGTGATCGCCCTCGTGGGCATCGCGATGGAGCGCGCGTTCCTGCGGCGGCTCCCTGGCCAGACGCTCGGGCAGGTCCTCATGACCATCGGCTTCGCGCTCATCTTCCAGGACGTGGCGCTGCTCATCTGGGGCGGTGATCCCTACACGATCCGGGTGCCTGCCCAGCTCACCGGTGTCGTCATCGCGGGGCCCGGCCGTTTTCCCATCTACCGCATCTTCATCGTGGCCGTGGCGGTGGTGGTCGGCGCCGTGCTGTGGCTCGTGCTCGATCGCACTCGCGTGGGCGCCATGATCCGGGCCGCCGTCGACGATGCGGAGATGGCGCAGGGCGTCGGTATCCGCGTGCCGCGTGTGTCGCTCGGCGTCTTCGCGCTCGGCGCCGCGCTGGCCGCCTTCGGCGGCGTGGTGGGCGCGGGCTTTCTCGGCGTGTACCCGGGCCTCGACTTCGAGATCTTGCCGTATGCCTTCGTCGTGGTCATCGTGGGCGGCCTCGGCTCGCTGCCGGGGGCCATGGTGGGCAGCCTGATGGTCGGCCTGCTCGACAACTTCGGCAAGGCGCTCTTCCCGGAGCTGTCGTACTTCACGCTGTTCGCGCCGATGGCGCTGATTCTCGCCCTGAAGCCGACCGGCCTCTTCGGACGCGTGTGATCGACCGCAAGGTCGTCGCCGGCGCGGGCGCGGTGGTGGTGGCGGCGCTGGTGGCGCCGCTGCTGTCGTCGTATCCGCTCACGCTGCTCACGCAGGTGGCCATCATGGCCGTGCTCGCGATGAGCCTCGATGTCCTGCTGGGCTACACGGGGCTGCCATCGCTCGGCCACGCCGCCTACTTCGGCGTGGCCGCCTACGCGGTCGGCATCCTGAGCACCGAGCGGCAGGCGGGCTTCGGCACGTGCTTCGTCGTGGGTATCGGAGTGGCGGGTCTCACCGCCGCCGTCTTCGGCCTGGTCGCCATCCGCGCCACCGGCACGTACTTTCTGATGATCACCCTGGCGCTCGGGATGGTCGTGTGGGGGCTCGCCTTCCGGTGGGTATCGATCACCAAGGGCGACAACGGCATCGCTGGCGTCCCCCGGCCGAACGCCGGCGTGCCGTGGGACCTCGCGGCGCCGCTGCCGTTCTTCTACTTCGCGCTGGCGGCGGCGGTGGTCGCGTGGATCGCCCTCGGCATCCTCGCGCGCTCGCCGTTCGGCCTCACGCTCAAGGGCATCCGCGAGAGCGAGTCGCGGATGCGCGCGCTCGGCTACAACGTGTGGCTGCACAAGTATCTGGCCTTCGTCATCGCCGGGGTCTTCGCCGGGTTCGCCGGTGTGTTCTGGGCGTACTACAACGGCTTCGTCAGTCCCGTCGACGTCCAGCTCGTCACCTCGGTGGAGACGCTCCTGATGGTGGCCCTCGGCGGCCCCGGCACGCTGGCCGGGCCCGCGCTCGGTGCCGCCGTGATCGTGTTTCTGAAGAACTTCGTCAGCGTGTACACGAAGCGCTGGCTGCTCATCCTGGGCGCCGTGTACATCGGCGTCATCCTGTTCGCGCCGCGCGGCGTGCTGGGCGCGTTCAGAGGGACTCAACGCTAACACTCGCAAGGAGACGTCTCATGGATGCTCGCCTCGCCAAGACACTCACCGTGATCCTGCTCACGGTCCTCGTGGCTCCGCTGCTGACGCCGGCGCCGCTGCCGGCGCAGTCGGGCCCGTTCAAGATCGGCATGCTGGCGCCGCTCACGGGGCCGTTCGCCCAGACCGGCAAGGACATGGTCAACGGTGCCGAGCTCTACCTCGACGAGATCGGCCGCCAGATCGGCGGTCGCAAGATCGAGCTGATCGTCGAGGACGACGAGGCGCAGCCGGCCACGGCGCTCAACAAGTCCCGCAAGCTGGTCGAGCAGGACAAGGTCCACGTCCTGACCGGCGGTCAGCTCGCGAGCATCGGCTATGCGCTCCAGCCCTACATCGATGCGCAGAAGATTCCCGCCACCTATCCGGTCATTGCGTCCGACGACATCACGCAGCGCAAGCCGGCCAAGTGGATCGTGCGTACCGGCTGGTCCACCAGCCAGCCGATGCACCCGTTCGCGGACTGGGTGCTGAAGAACACGAAGTACCGGAAGGTCGCCGCCATCGGCATGGACTATGCGTTCGGCTACGAGACGGTCGGCGGCTTTCAGCAGGTGTTCGAGGACGGCGGCGGCCAGATCGTGCAGAAGATCTGGACGCCGCTCAACACGAACGACTTCGCGCCGTTCCTGGCCCAGATCCGGCGCGACGCCGACGCCGTGCTCGCGCTCTTCGTCGGCCGCCTGGCGCTGCAGTTCACCAAGCAGTATCAGGAGGCAGGCCTGAAGGACAAGCTGCCGCTGCTCGGCGGCGGGACCACCACCGACGAGTCGGCGCTGCCGCAGATGGGCGACGAGGCGATCGGGATCATCACGGCCCTGCACTACTCGCAGGCGCTCGACAATCCGGCCAACCAGAAATTCGCGAAAGCGTTCGAGACGAAGGCGGGCAAGATGGCTTCCTACTACTCGGAAGCCGCCTACACCAACGCGCGCTGGATCGTGGAGGCGGCGAAGCTCGCCGGCGGCAAGGTGGAGGACCGCGACGCCATGCTGGCCGCGTTGCGCAAGGTCAGACTGACCGACTCTCCGCGCGGCCCGCTCAGCATCGACGACTACAACAGCGTGATCCAGAACGTCTACATCCGGAAGGTCGAGCGCAAGGACCGCCTGCAGAACACCGTCATCGCCACCTACCCGGCCGTCACCCAGTTCTGGAAGTACAAGCCGGACGAGTACCTGAAACGGCCGCTGTACAGCCGGGACTATCCGCCGTGCAAGCACTGCCAGTGAGGCGCGCCGCCTGAGCGACTGGGCGCTCCGTCTCGAGCGCGTCTCGAAGGTCTTCGGCGGGCTCCGCGCCGTGGATGGCGTGGAGCTCGCCGTTCGCCCCGGCGAGCGCCGCGCGCTCATCGGTCCCAACGGCGCCGGCAAGACGACGCTGTTCAACCTGATCGCGGGCGAGCTGCCGGTGACGATCGGCCGCATCGAGTTGTTCGGCCGGGACGTGACGCGCATGCCAACGCACCGGCGGGCGGCGCTGGGACTCACGCGCACCTTCCAGATCTCGAACCTCTTTCCCACGCTGACCGTCGGCGAGAACTGCCTGCTCGCCGTGCAGGCGCTCTCGCCGGTCAAGCTGGCCATGCACCGACCGCTGTCGGGTTACCGCAGCCTGCACACGCGGGTCGAGGAGACGCTGGCCGCCGTCGGCCTCACCGACCGGGTCGGCGCCGTCGTCCGCAATCTCTCGCACGGCGAGCAGCGCCAGCTCGAGATCGGCCTGGCGCTCGCGGGCCGGCCGCGCGTCCTGCTGCTCGACGAGCCGACGGCCGGGCTGTCGCCGGCCGAATCGGCCGCCATGGCGCGACTGCTCGGCCGCCTGGATCCCGCCATGACCGTGCTCATCATCGAGCACGACATGGACATCGCACTCGAGGTCGCCCGTCATGTCACCGTGCTGCACTACGGCCGGGTGATCGCCGACGGCACCCGCGACGCCGTACGCGCCGACCCGACCGTGCGGGAGATCTACCTGGGTGCTTGAGCTGGACGGCGTGCACACCTACTACGGCGAGAGCCACGTGCTGCAGGGCGTGTCGCTCGGCGTGCTGGCGGGACAGGTGGTGGCCATTCTCGGCCGCAACGGCGCCGGCAAGACCACCCTCGTGCGCACCACCATCGGCTTCACGCCGGCGCGCCGCGGCGCCGTGCGCTTCAAGGGCGACGACATCACCCGGTGGCCGTCGTACCGGGCCGTGGAGCGGGGCATGGCGCTCGTCCCGCAGGGCCGGCGCGTGTTCCCGTCGCTGTCCGTGATCGAGAATCTGGAGGTGGCGCGGCGGGACGGCGGCCGCTGGACGCTTGCCCGCGTCCTCGACCTGTTCCCGCGGCTGCGCGAGCGCGGCCCGAACCGCGCCAACAAGCTGTCGGGCGGCGAGCAGCAGATGCTCGCCATCGGCCGCGCGCTGATGACCAATCCGGATCTCCTGCTGATGGACGAGCCGACCGAGGGGCTGGCGCCGTTGATCGTGCGCGAGGTCGGTCGGGTGATCGCGGAGCTCAAGCGCGAAGGCCTCTCCATCTTGTTAGTGGAGCAGAACCTGCCGCTGGCGCTGTCGGTGGCCGACACCGTGCACGTCCTCTCCCGCGGCCAGATCGTGCACAGCGGGACGCCGGCGGCGCTCATGGCGAGCGAGGATGTGAAGTCGCGGTATCTTGGGGTGTGAGATGAAGTTCGGGACGTTCTTCTTCTTCCAGGCCGCCCCCGGCCATCGCCACGCCGACATCATTCACCGTGAGCTCGAGCAGGTGGAGTGGACGGAGGAGCTCGGCTTCGACGAGGTGTGGTTCACCGAGCACCACTTCATCGACTACGGGCTCTCCGTGGATCCGGCGTCGCTGGCCGCCGCCGCCGCCTCACGGACGCGGCGTGTGCGCATCGGCCTCGCCGCCGCCATCCTGCCCTTTCATCATCCGCTGCGGCTCGCGGAACAGACGGCGCTCGTCGATATCATCTCGAACGGCCGGCTCGATGTCGGGGTGGGGCGGGGAAACCGCCCCGCAGAATTCGCGGGCTATCGTGTGCCTCAGGTCGAGAGTCGTGAGCGCTTCGATGAAATCGTCGAGATTCTTCGCCGGGCCTGGATGGAGGAGCGCTTCAGCTTCCACGGCCGCTTCTTCGACCTCGACGATGTCCGCGTCATCCCGAAGCCGCTCCAGCAGCCGCATCCGCCGCTCTACCAGGTGTGCGTGAGCAAGGACGGCATCGAGAACACCGCGCTCCGCGGCTGGCCGATGCTGAACTCGGTGCTGACCGGTCCCGTGGATCAGCTCGTCACGAATCGCGACACGTACGTCGCGACCCTCGAGAAGTCCGGCCGGAGCGCCGCCGAGATCGCAGCCCTGCTCGCGCGCTGGGGCGTGTCCCGCCAGATCTACGTCGCCGACACCGACGCGCAGGCGCTCGCCGAGGCCAAGGAGGCCGAGCTCTGGTACCAGGAATCGTTCCGGCGCTTCGTGGTGCCGGAGCGGATCGAGGACGCCCATCCGAGCCTGCAGCCGGGCTTTCGCGCCATGGCCGACAAGCTCGGCCGCGTCACCTGGGACGATCTCGTGCGCGAGACGCTCGCGTTCGGCTCGCCGGACACGGTCGCGCGCCACATCGCCTACATGCGCGACCTCGGCGTCGGTCAGGTGCTGTGCTGGATGAACTTCGGCGGCCTGCCCCAGGACAAGATCCGCCGCTCGATGGACCTCTTCGCCCGCGAGGTGATGCCGCGGTTTCGCTGAGCGCCTAGCGCGCGTGCCAGATGGCGAACGCGTCGGGATGCCACGACGGATACTGCGGAGACTCGGCCCGGGGCACCCGCGACGCCACCACCTCGAGCACGCCGAGGGCGAGCGTCAGGGCGATGATCAGAGCAACGAGAACGGTGCGCATTGCTTCCTCCTCCCCGTGTGATGCAGCTCGGGGGCGGAGGGATGCAGCGGTCAGTCCAGCGCGGTGACCACCACGGCCAGGTCCTCGCCGCCGCGGCCCGCCGTCTGGGCCTGGCGGTACAGCGCTTCTGCTGCATCGGTGAGCGGCAGTGGCGCGCCAACGGCCGCCGCCGCTTCCTGGATCAGATGGAGGTCCTTCATGAAGAGGTCCAGCTTCATCTGGGGCGGGAACTCGCGGCGCGCGATCATCGGCCCGCGCACCTCGAGCATGCGCGAGGAGGCGGCGCTGGCGGTCAGGATCTCGAGAGCCAGGCGCACGTCCAGCCCCGCCCGCGCCGCCATCGAGAGCGCTTCGGCGGCGGCCGCGCTGTTGAGCGCCACCAATAGATTTGCGACGAGCTTCAGCACCATCGCCTGTCCGGCGGCGCCGACGAAGACGGCGCGAGGCAGGATGCTCTCGAGCACCGGTCGCCACCGCTCGTAGAGCGGCCGCTCGCCGCCGACGAAGATGAGGCCGTCGCCGCGCTCCACCATGCCGCTGGTGCCGCTCACCGGGCAGTCGAGGAAGGCGACCCCGCGCGCGCGGCACTCCGCCGCGAGCCGCTCGGTGAGCGCGGGCGAGATCGTGCTCATCTGCGCCACCGTCTGGCCGCGCCGCGCGGCGGCCGCGATGCCGGCCGGGCCGAGCACGACCTCCTCCACCGCCGCCAGCGAGGGCAGCACGACGCACACGAGGTCCGCCGCCTCCACCACCCCCTTCACCGAGCCGCCGGGGCGGCCGCCCAGCGTGATCAGTGCCTTCACGCGCTCGGCCACCACGTCATGGCCGATGACCTCGTGACCGGCCGCGCGCAGCCGCGAGACCACCGCGTGGCCCAGCAGGCCCACCCCGACCAGCCCGACTAGCATGCCTTGCAGGGCGGATAGTCGCGCGAGTAGACGGGGTTCTTCAGGAAGTCCTCGGCCTTGTAGGTCCAGAACTGCGAGACGTTCGGGAACGTGTGGATGATCGTGTTCTGCAGCCGGCCGTTCACCCGCTCCACCTTGCGCACGTAGATGTTCATGATCGGGTTGCCGTAGTCGTCGAACCGCATCGGCCCGCGCGGGGCGTCGGTCAGATCCACCCGCCGCAGCGCCCCCAGGAACTTGTCGACGTTCTCGATGTCGCCGCCGGTGGCCTCGAGCGCCGCCTTCAGAGCCACACCGGCCACGTACGTCCCCTCGGAGTAGTACGACGGAATCTGCTTGTACTTCGCCTCGTAGGCGGCGGCGAACTTCTTGTTGGCCGGCGTCGGCAGGGCGGCCGAGTAGTGCAGCGCGGTGATGACGCCGAGCACCTCGTCCCCCTGCACGCGCAGCACGTGCTCGTCGACGAAGGTGCCGCCGCCGATGAGCGGCAGCCGCTCGCGCAGGCCCGCCTCCTGGAACTGCTTGCCGAAGCGCAGCGCGTCGGCGCCGGAGAACTGCGCGTAGATGGCGTCGACGTCACGCTTGAGCTGCGAGATGTACGGGGCGAAGTCCGCGGTGCCGAGCGGCGGCCAGAGCTTCTGCACGACCTGGCCGCCCGACTCCTCGAACGTCCGCTGGAAGCCCGCCACCACCTCCCAGCCGAAGGCGAAGTCGTAGGCGATGACGGCGATGCGCTTGTACTTCAGATTGTCGTAGACCCACTTGCCGAACGGATGCGAGGGCTGCGAGCCGGCCCAGCCGACGCGGACGATGTACGGGCTCCGCTTGCGCTGGGTGAGATCGTCGCCGGCCACGATGGGGAAAATGGCCGGAACTTTCTTCGAGTCGATGTACGGCGCCACCGCATAGCCGACGCCGGCGCTGAGCGGCCCCGTGACCAGGTGGACGCCCTGCCCTTCCACGAGTCCGCGGATCTTGGTGAGCCCGGTGGCCGGCTTGCCCTCGTCGTCCTCGACGATGAACTTGATCTCGCGGCCGGCCAGCCGGTACTTGTTCTCCTCGAAGAAGAGCTCGAAGCCGTTGATCATGTCCTTGCCGTTGGCGGCCAGCGGTCCGCTCTGCGGAACCAGCATGCCGATCTTGATCGGCCCCTTCTGGGCGAGGGACGGTGCGGCGGCCGCGGCGGCGGCGGCCACGACGACGAGGACGGTGAGGGCGAGCAGCCTGGGTCGCATGGTCACTCTCCTTGAGGCGCGAGCGCGCGAAGAAGCTCTTCGTTGGTCAGCGGCCAGCCGATGGCGGCCGCGATCAGGCGCAGGGCGAAGCGGTGCATGTCCTCGCCGTCCATCGAGTCGACGGCGTCGGCGGCGACGACGACCCGGAAGTCGCGGTTGGTCGCCTCGAACCCGGCGCACAGCACGCAGGTCGTGGTGTTGATCCCGGCCAGGATCACGGTGTCGACGCCGAGGCGCCGCCGCAGCACGAACTCGAGATCGGTCGGGTGGAAGACGCTGTAGCGCTTCTTGCTGCGGACGACGAGATCGCGCGCGTCGTACAGCTCGGGAATGATCTCGGTGCCGGGCCCGCCACTGAGGTTATGCTTCAGGATCCCCCGCCGCGCCTTGGCCGGATCGTCGTGGGCCGCTTTCCAGAACGGATTGGCGGCGATCTCGGCCGCGTCGCGGTACTCGGTCACCACGTGGACGATCACCACGCCGCGCGCGCGGAGGTCGGCGAAGAGCGAGGCCGCGCGCTTGATCACCGGCCCGCAGCGTTCCGCCGGCAGCGGTAGCGTGGCCACGGCGGGGTCGAGGTGGCCGCGGTGCATGTCGATGGCCACCACCGCCGTACGAGCGGCGTCGAGTCGCAGCATTCTGGGGTGACTCATAGCACGGGGATGGCGCGCAATGCTAGCCTAGGGCGCCATGGCGTCCTTCGACTTCGACCGCGTCCCGTCGCGCCGCGACTCGGACAGCAACAAGTGGCGCAAGTTCCCACCGGACGTGCTGCCGCTCTGGGTGGCCGACATGGACTTCGCCTCGCCGCCCGCGGTCGTGGCCGCCCTGCGCGCGCGCGTGGAGCACGGATTCTTCGGCTATCTCACCGAGAACCCCGAGCTCCGCGAGGTCGTCGCCGAGCGGCTCGCCAAGCGCTTCGGGTGGCGCGTCGAACCCGAGACGGTCGTGCCGGTGCCGGGCGTGAACGCCGGCGTCAACCTCGCCGTCCGCGCGCTGACACGACCCGGTGATGGCCTGCTCGTGCAGACGCCGCTGTACCCGCCCCTGCTGCGCGCCGCCGGCAATCACGGCGTGAGCCGTCACGGGCATCTCCTCGCGCGGGGGACGGACGGCCGCTACGCCGTCGACATGGATGCCTTCGGCTCCGCCATCCGGCCCGAGACCCGTGCCTTCCTGCTCTGCAACCCGCACAACCCGGTGGGACGGCTCTTCGAGCGCCGCGAGCTGGAGGCGATGGCGAGCGCGTGTCTGCGGCACGACCTCTGGATCATCGCCGACGAGATCCACTCCGATCTCGTCTTGGACGGCCGGCCACACGTGCCGATGGCGACGCTGGCCCCGGAAGTCGAGGAGCGAACCATCACCTTCCTGGCCCCCAGCAAGACCTTCAATATTCCCGGACTCAAGTGCGCGGTGGCGGTGGTGCCCAGCGCGACGCTGCGCGAGCGCTTCACGGCGGCCGCCTCGGACCTGGTGCCGAAGATCAACGTCCTCGGCCATACGGCGGCCGTGGCCGCCTACCGGGAGGGCGACGAGTGGCTGCAGGCGCTGCTGCGCTATCTCGAGGCGAACCGGGATTTCCTCGTGCACGAGGTGGCACGCCGACTGCCGGGCGTGCGGATGGGCATTCCCGAGGCGACGTATCTGGCGTGGCTCGACTGCCGAGAGAGCGGTCTCACCGATCCGTACACGTTCTTCCTCGAGCAGGCTCGAGTGGCCCTCAACGACGGCAAGACGTTCGGCCCGGGCGGCGAGGGGTTCGTGCGGCTCAACTTCGGATGCCCGCGCGCGCTGCTCGCCGACGCGATCGCGCGCATGGCGGCCGCACTGGCGCGGCCCCGCGCCGCGAAGGGACGATGAAGCGCTACGTCGATCTCTCGGTCACGGTGAGCGGGGCGACCATGAGCCCGCCGTCGACCAACATGAAGCTCGAGATCACCCCGCACAACCGCGGGCCTGGGTTCTGGCAGGTGTCGTCGGTCCGGCAGAGCCTGCACACCGGCGCCCACATCGACTCGCCGCTCCACGTCTTCAAGGACGGCATCACCACCGCCGAGATCTCCCTCGACCAGGTGATGGGCGAGGCGGTGGTGGTCGACATGTCCTTCGTCGGCGCCAACCACAAGATCACCATCGACGATCTGAAGCGCGGCGGCGCCGATGCGGTGAAGCACGGCGACATCGTGCTCCTGCGCACGGACTGGACCGACACGATGTACGGGCGCTGGCCCGACTACTTCACCCAGTCACCCTACTGTCCGCCGGAGACGGCGGAGTGGCTGGTGGCCAGGGGCGTCAAGAACATCGGCTTCGACTTCTTCGAGGAGTACTGCGCGCGGCTGCCCGACTTCTCCTCCGAGGACTTCCCCATGCACCGCGTGATCCTCGGCGCCGGCGTCGTCATCATGGAAGGGCTCACCAATCTCGGCGCCCTGCCCAGGCAGCGCGTCGACTTCGCCGCGCCCTTTTACAAGATCGCCGGCACCGAGGGGGCGCCGGCCCGGTTCTTCGCGACCGTGGACTGATCGGGGGAGACGGCGTGAGTCAATCCGTTCGCGACTTCGTGGCCGCCTACGAGGCGGCCTACCCGGGCGAGGTCGTCCGCGTCAGTGAGCCCGTCAGCCCGGAGTTCGAGGTGATGGCGCTCGTGCTCGAGTACGAGCGCCGCCGGCGCTGGCCCATCTTGCTCTTCGAGCACGTGCAGGGTCACGACATCCCGATCCTCGCCAACGTCGTGGCCAGCCGCCGCGCGCTCGCGGCCGCGCTCGGCGTTCCCGAGAGCCGTCTGGCCGTGGAGTACGCACGCCGCATCAAGGACGTGCTCAAGCCAACTGTCGTGTCCGACGCGCCCTTCGCCGAGCACATCGCGACGGCCGCCGACCTCGACCTGCGCACGCTGCCGATCCCGACCTACTTCCCCGGCGACGCGGGACGCTATCTCACGGCCGGCATGCTCGTGGCCCGCGACCCCGACACCGGCGTCGAGACCGAGGGCTATCACCGGTTTCAGCTGAAGGGACGTGACACGATGGGGGTGAGCCTCCACTCACGCCGCCGGATGTTCGAGTACCAGCGGCGCGCCGAGGCGAAGGGCCAGCCGCTGCCGTGCGCGGTCGCCCTGGGACTGCACCCGCTCGTCTCCATGGGCTCACTCGCCTACCCACCGGCGGAGATCGGAAAGTTCGAGGTGGTCGGTGGTTTGCTCGGCGAGCCGCTGGAGATCGCGCCATGCGCGACCATCGACCTGCACGTCCCGGCCGCCGCCGAGATCGTCATCGAGGGCGAGATCCTGCCCGGCGTGCGTGAGCCGGAAGGTCCCTTCGGCGAGTTCACCGGCTACTTCTCGCGGCGCTCCACCGAGCACGTGTTCAAGGCCAAGGCCATCGCCATGCGGTCGAGGCCCTGGTTCCAGTCGATCGGTTCCGGGCGCGCCGGCGATCACATCACGACGCTGGCCCTCGTGCGCGAGGCGGAGATCTGGAACGCGCTGAACCGCGTCATTCCGAACGTCACCGGCGTCCACGTGCCGCTGTCGGGCACGTCGTCGTTCACGGCCTACGTCGCCATCAAGCAGGGCCGCCCCGGCGAGGCCAAGCACGTGATCCCGATCGTGCTCGGCGTCGATCACTACCTGAAGCTGGTGATCGTGGTCGACGACGACGTCGACGTCTCCGACGAGTCCGATGTCATGTGGGCCGTGGCCACGCGGATGCAGGCCGACCGAGATCTGGTCGTGATCGCCGGCAGTCTCGGGGCCATGCTGGACCCGAGCGCGGACGAGCGCGGCGTCACCGCCAAGCTCGGGATCGACGCCACCCGTCCGTTCGGTCAGGAGTTCGCCGACAAGCTCGTGATGGATCCGGCGAAGATGGCGTGGGCGCGCGCGCTGGTCGACCGGATCGACTTGAGGGGGGGCTCCGGGCGCCCCCCATGCCCCCCATAGCGGCTCGGGACGCCCCCGCGAAGCCCTGGGCCCCCTCGAATCGCCGCTCGAATCCCGCCCTCCTCATTTGTTCGGGCCGTACAGACCGGATGGTACTATGCAAATAAGCGCTTGTTCGGCGCGGGCTTCAGAGACATTCGAGGAGGCCGATGGATCTCCTGGAGGCCAAGAGCCGAATCGCCGAAGCCCTCGTGGAGTCGATCTTCCGCCGGGCTCGGTATGACGTGGCGCCGTACCGGACCGATCAGTCATTGCTCCGCTTCGGCCGGGAGGAGTTCTCCCCTTCGTTCCGCGTGTCGCAGGCCGTCGACGGCGAGACGCGCTCCTACCTGGTCGCGGTGAAGTACCGTCCGTCCGCCGAGCAGTTCATCTCCGTCGAGAACCAGCGCGGGGATCGCTCGATCTTCCAGATGATGCGCCGCCACTGGCCCACCCTCTGCTTCGTGCTGGTGACCGAGCGTCCCGAGTCGGGCCGCTCGTGCTTCCAGGCGGTGCCCTTCGAGACCATGCGCCCTGGCGAGTCGCGCACGGTGGACCTCGTCGCCGTCAAGGACTTCGACCTGTTTCCGCACAACGTCGAGGACCACGAGGAGCTGACGCGCCGGATCTTCAACTCTCTGAACGCCTGAGCAGGGCCGCGTACTCGCCGCACACCGTGGCGTCGAAGGCCACCAGCCACACCTCTCGCGGGATGGCCACCCGCTCGAGGAAGCTGCGGATCTCGCCGAGCGCGATCCGACACGCGCGCGGGATCGGAAAACCGTAGACGCCGCACGAGATCGCCGGAAACGCCACCCGCGCGGCGCCGCGCTCGGCGGCCACCGTCAGCGCGTTCCGGTAGCAGGCGGCCAGCAGCTCGTCTTCCCCCGCCGCGCCGCCGCGCCAGATCGGCCCCACGGTATGAATGACCCAGCGCGCGCGCAGCGCATGACCGCCGGTGACGCGCGCCTCGCCGGTCGGACAGCCACCGAGCCGGCGGCACTCCTCGAGGAGTCCCGGGCCCGCCGCGCGATGGATGGCGCCGTCGACGCCGCCGCCGCCGAGCAGCGTGGAGTTCGCGGCGTTGACGATCGCCTCCACCTCCAGCCGGGTGATGTCGTCGTGCACGAGTACGATGCGCTCGGTCATGACACCCACAGACTCCGCGCCAGCAGTGAGAGCCCGAGCACGCCGAGGAACGTCAGCACCGCGCGATTGAAGATGCGCTCCGGCAGCGCGTCCTGCACGCGAAGGCCGAGCCAGAAGGCGCCGAGGCCGACCACGGTCAGCGCAACCGACGCGCCGAGCAGCGGCCACGTCAGCAGTCCATAGGAGGCCACCGTCACGAGCTGGATGAGCTTGTAGCTCATGAAGCACAGCGCCACCGAGCGCACGAACTCCTGCTTGCCCATGCCGAGCGCGTGGAAGTAGAGCACGAGCAGCGTGCCCGGAACGTTGGTGACGCCGCCCAGAAAGCCGGCGGCGAAGCCCACCGGTGGCGAGAGCCAGCGCTCGCCGCGGGCGGGGACGCGAAAGACGGCGCCGCTCACGTTGAGGACGACGAAGCCCAGCACCACCGCGCCCAGAATGGCGAGGGCGACCGCCGGCGGCATCACGAGAAGCGAGCGGGTTCCCACCACCGTACCGAGGAAGCCGAAGGCCAGCAGCATCGCCACCCGGCGCGCCGTGCTCCACAGATCGCCGGTGTTGCGTCCCACCTGCAGCGCGTCCATCACGATGTTCGGAACGATCGACAGCGCGATGGCGGTCTTCACGTCCACGACCAGGGCCAGGAGCGGCGTGGCCACGATCGGAAAGCCGAAGGCGATCACGCCCTTGATGAAGGAGGCGAGGACGATGGCGAGGGCGAGGAGGAGCGGGGTCAGCGGGCGAGCGCCTGCCAGAGCGCCTCGGCGGGATGCTTGGCGCGCCGGCCGGCCAGGTGCTCGATCTGCTGACGACACGAGATGCCCGGCGCAATGACCTCGGTGTCGGCGGGCGCCGCCTTCACCGCCGGCGCCAGGCGACGGTTCCCGAGGGCGATGGAGACATCGTAGTGCTCCCGCTCGAAGCCGAAGGAGCCGGCCATCCCGCAGCACCCCGAGTCGACCTCGCTGACCGCATAGCCGGCCCACGTGAGAGCGGCGACCGTCGGCGCCGTGCCCACGAGGGCCTTCTGATGACAGTGGCCGTGCAAGAGCGCCGTGCGTCCATGCCGCGCAAACGCCAAGTCGAGGCCGCGCTCGCGCTCCCGCAGGAGGAACTGCTCGAGCAGCGCGCTCTGCCGCGCCACCACGCGTGCCGCGTCGGTGCGCAGCAGATCCACCCACTCGTCGCGCAGGGTCAGCAGGCAGGAAGGCTCGAGCCCCACGATCGCGACGCCGCGGGCGGCGTACGGATGGAGCCGCTCGACGTTGTATCGGGCGTGCTCGCGAGCCTCGGTCAGCATCCCCTTCGAGATCATCGGGCGACCGCAGCACTTGCGGTCGACGAGAACAACCTGGTAGCCGCCCGCCTCGAGGAGCCGCACGGCCGCCTCGCCAATCCCGGGCGCGTTGTAGTTCACGAACGTGTCGTGAAACAGCACCACCTCGCCGCGGGGCGCGGCCGCCGCCGGAGTGCGGCGCCGGAACCACTGCTCGAACGTCTGCGGCGCGAACGCCGGCAAGGGGCGCCGCCGGTCGATGCCGGCGACTTTCTCGAGCAGCCAGCGGCTCAGCGGCAGACTCGCGAGCCGATTCGCCAGCGCCGGCACGCGGGCGCCGAGCGCGTTCAGCTCCGCGATGCGGCCGAAGAGGCGGTTGCGGAGCGGCAGCCCGTTCGCCTGGTAGTAGTGGTGGAGAAACTCGTACTTCATCTTCGCCATGTCCACGTTCGCCGGGCACTCCGCCTTGCAGCCCTTGCACTCGAGGCAGAGGTCCATCACCTCGTACAGCCGCCGCCCCGTGAACTCCGCCGGCGCCATCCGCCCCGACAGCACGGCTCGCAGCGCGTTGGCCCGACCACGCGTGGAGTGCTCCTCGTCACGGGTGACCATGTACGACGGGCACATCGTCCCCTCGAGCTTCTTGCGGCAGGCACCGACGCCGTTGCACATCTCCACGGCGGCCGCGAAGCCGCCCTGCTCGGAGAAATCGAGCAGGGTCTTCGGCTCCCAGGTCTTGTACGACACGCCGTAGCGAAGGTTCTCGATGATTCCGGGAGAATCCACGATGTTGCCGGGATTCATCCGGTTGTCAGGGTCGAATGCCCGCTTGAGCCGCCGGAAGGCGCCCATCAGCGTCGGCCCGTACATGCGCTCGAGGAACGGGCTCCGCGCGCGGCCGTCCCCGTGCTCGCTCGAGATGGTGCCACTGTACTCGAGCACCAGATCGGTGATCTCGTCCGCGATCGCGCGCACCTGCTCGAGGCCGCGTGGCGTCTTGAGATCGATGACGGGCCGGATGTGCAGGCAGCCGACCGAGCAGTGACCGTAGTAGGCACCGGTCGTGTCGTGCTTGGCGAAGATCTCGGCGAAGCGCGGCACGAAGTCGCGGAGGTGCCGCGGCTCGACGCAGGTGTCCTCCACGAATGCGATCGGCTTCTTGTCGCCTTTCATGCCGAGCAGGAGGCCGAGCCCGGCCTTGCGGAGCTTCCAGATGGACTGCTGCTCGCCGACGTCGTAGGCCACGTGCGCCGCGTAGCCGAAGCGCTGCCGCGCGCGCCGCGCCTCCAGCGCCTCCACCTTGCCGCGGACCTCCGCCTCGGTCTCCCCCGCATACTCGACGATGAGAATGGCGCCGGGATCGCCGTTGACGAAGGCCATGCGCTTGGACTGCTCGATGTTGTTGCGCGCGAGATCGAGGATCACCTTGTCCGTCAGCTCGACCGCGTAGGGACCCGTCTCCAGAATCGACTGCGATGACTCGAGCGCCTCCTGGATGTCGCGGTAGTGGATCACGTCGAGCGCCGTCTTCGCCGGACGCTTCACCAGCCGGACCCTCGCCTCCAGCACGGTGAGCAGCGTCCCCTCGGAGCCGACGACCACCCGCGCGACGTTCAGGGGAAAGTCCTTGATCGCCTCGTTCAGGTTGTAGCCGGCCACGCGGCGCCAGTGCCCCGGGTAGCGGCGGCGGATCTCGTCGGCGAACTCCGTGCGGATGGCCGCGATCTCCCGGTAGATTTGACCCTCGGCGCCGTCCAGGCGGCACTTGGCCTCGAACGCGTCTGCGGTGAGCGTGCCGAACACCACGCGCGTGCCGTCGGCGAGCAGCGTGGTGAGCTCGAGGACGTGGTCGACGGTGAGGCCGTAGGCGATCGAGTGCGAGCCTCCCGAGTTGTTGCCGAGCATGCCGCCGAGGGTGGCCCGGTTGGACGTCGACGTGTCGGGGCCGAAGAGAAGGCCCTGCGGCCGCACATGAGCATTGAGCTCGTCCTGAACCAGCCCGGGCTGGACGCGCGCCCAGCTCTCCTCCGCATTCACCTCGAGCACCTGGTTCATGTGCTGTGAGAAGTCGAGCACGAGCGCGTGATTCACGGTCTGCCCGGTGAGCGATGTGCCGCCTCCACGCGGCAGCAGCGCCACCCGTCGGCTCCGCGCCACATCGAACGCGGCCGCCACGTCATCCGGGTCGCGGGGGATCACGACGCCGATCGGCTCCACCTGGTACATCGAGGCGTCGGTCGAGTAGAGCAGGCGCGAGCCTTGATCGAAACGGACGCTGCCGCGCACGCGTTTGCGGAGTTCGTGCTCGAGGTCGTTCACGCGGCCATTATAACCGCTGGAAAATCGAACGTTTCCCCGTCTTGCCGCGCGGGGCGAGTCACTGGCACGGCGGTTGCGATCTTCCACATGCGCGATGGGGCCGGACGCCGACCGTTCGTTCTCGGAGGCGTTTCACACGCGGCTGCGGCGCTACTGTCCTCACGACGGCGCGCGCGAGATCCGAATGTACTCCTCGTATGCCGACGCCAACGGCGTGCGCCTGCGTCTGCAGTCCTCCGATCACGGCTGGCGTCATGTCTCGGTCCTGTACGAGATCCCCGGGGGCTGGGCGTGGACGCTCTGTCAGCAGTGTCCCGCCGCCGACGCCGGCGGCCTGCGCCGCGCCGTCGGGCAGTAACCTCGTCTGACACCATCGCAGTATTGACATCGCCTCAGCAACGTATCGCCGCGGGTCGTGTCGTTGCGCCGAGCTTCTGCACCGGTCGCGAGGCTCAGTACGTCCAGGAGAGCGTCAGCGAGACGACGTTTCGCGAGTAATCGAACACGGCGACGTTGGACTGGTTGATGCTCGACTGGTATTCGCCGGACACCGTGAAGCCGGCGGGCAGCGGCACCTCGATCCGGAAGATGTTCGTGAACTCCTCGTCATGCCGTCGCTTCGAGCCTTCCCCCGTCAGCGCGGCCACCGTGTTGGTGTTCGAATATCCCCGGATGTGGACGTCGAAGTCGTACTTGAGCCGGATGGATGCCCACGGCAGCGTGTACTGCGCGCCGAGGAGCACGCGGTGGCCGAGGTACTCGAAGTTCGCGCCCTCGGTGTCCTCGTAGTCCAGCTGATAACCAGCCTTGAGGAAGTGCCGATCATCGGCGAACCGGAGCAGATGCAGGAAGCCGCCCATGTAGTTGTTCGCGTCCCGGATGTCGCGCTGAACGGGCCGCGGCGGCTCCTCGTTGAAGTCCTTGCGCTGGTACCGGCCGTAGACCTGCGTGAGATGCCGGGCGCTCTCCACGAGCGCTCCGGCCAGCGTCGCGCTGTGGCGCCGCACGAGCTCGTCGTCGTCGAGGAAGAGGATGTCGAACGCGTACTGCGCTGTGAGCTGCAGCGGCATGGTGTCGAGCGCGGTCCGGTAGCTGCCACCGAGGGTGCCGAGATGGTCGGTCACGTTGAACGACGGGAGGTCGTTGTTGTAGGTACCGAAGAACGAATAGCCCACCGTGGCGTCGAAGGCGCCCTCCCGCAACCACACGTAGTCGACGCGCGCGCCGAGCAGCTCGCCGGTCGACTCGTGCTTGGCGCCGCGGAGCAAACGCGTCGCGGGTACGCTGCGGTCGCCGTCCGGCACCACGGCCACGTTGTCGTCGTAGAAGCCGCCGAGCCGGAGGTCGATGGCCAGCCGCCGTTCCTGCTGCCGGGCGGCGACGATCGTGTCGCGCAGGCGCTCGACGGAGCCCGTGACCGGCGACGCCGGCGACAGCCGGACCGCTTCCTGCAGCTCGGCCGTCGCCTGCGTCGGCAAGCCCGACGCCGCCAGCGCCAGGCCCGTGTACAGGCGCGTCAGCTGCTGCAGCTCCGGGTTGCTGACGCGTCCGGTGCGGAAGGCCGCAAGGGCGCCGCGATGATCGCGGCTGCGGTAGCGCAGGAAGCCGACGTAGTAGCCGAGGCCATCGAGGGTACGGTCGGCGCGGAAGACCCGCTCGAGGAGCGGCTGCGCGCGGTCGTAGTCCTGCCGCGCGAAATGCGCCAGCCCGAGCTGGAGCATGATGGGAAGGTTGTTGCCGGCCTGCGCGAGCGCGCGCTCGAGGAATGCAATGGCCTGCTCGGGACGGCCGCGCGCCATGTGGACGACGCCTGAGTAGTAGAGCGCCTCGCGGTGCTCCGACTCGGCCTCCAGCGCCCGGCGGAGGTTGTCGAGGGCCTGCTCGTATCGCTTCTCGTCGAAGTCCAGCACGGCCTGCTCGACGTACACGTCGGCGGGGGTGGGCTGCGCTGCAGCGGTGCCGATGAAGAGCGCGAGAACGAGGCCGACGATGATGCCGGAGGCGGCACCCACACGCGCCTTATAGCAGCGCGCCGATGGCAATAGCAAGGTTCGGCGCTACGACGAGCGCGATCCTCGGGCCGGGACGGTCAGCCGACGTCCGCGCTTGCCGGACGCCCCGAGTTTTGCAAGAGTCGTCCCGGAGGTCCCGGGTTTCTGACACCGCTCATCCTGGCCGGTGACATCGGTGGCACCAAGACCGCGCTCGGGCTCTTCCAGGGGCCTGAGCTCGGCCTCCTGCGCACTGCCAGCTACCCGAGCCGCGACTTCGACGACCTGCAGCGAATCATCCGCGCCTTTCTCGCCGGCACGGCGGCGCCCATTGCCGCCGCCTGTTTCGGCGTGGCCGGCGCGGTCATCGATGGCAGCGTGAGGCCGACCAACCTGCCCTGGGTCATCGATGAGAACACCCTGCGCGAGGCCATCCCGAGCCCGCAGGTGAGGGTCATCAACGACCTCGAAGCGGCGGCGTGGGGCGTCATCCGGCTCTCGTCGACGGATTTCGTCACTCTGCAGGACGGTCGGAGCCGCAGCGGCCACAAAGCCGTCATCGCCGCGGGAACGGGCCTCGGTGAGGCGTTCATCATCGACGACGGCGGGCGCGCGATGGTGGTCCCGTCCGAAGGCGGTCATGCCGACTTCGCCCCGCGCACGGACGCCGAGACCGCCCTGCTCGCATATCTGCGCCGCGAGTTCGGTCACGTGAGCTATGAGCGGGTGCTCTCCGGACCAGGGCTGCTGAACATCTATCGATTCCTGAGCGCCACGCGGGCGCACATCGAGCCAGCCTGGCTCACCGACCGACTGCAGGCGGAGGATCCGAGCGCGGTCGTGACCGAGATCGGCCTGGCTGGGGACGATGCGAACTGTGTCGAGGCGATCGACATGTTCACGTCGATCTACGGCGCCGAGGCGGGCAACCTCGCCCTCAAGGTGATCGCCCGAGGCGGCGTCTACGTCACCGGAGGGATCGCGCCGAGGATCCGCGCCAAGCTGGCCGGCGGGGCCTTCATGGCCGCCTTCCGCGACAAGGGCCGCTTCGCACCGCTCATGGAGTCGTTTCCCGTACGGCTGGCGCTGGAGTCTCACGCGCCTCTGCTGGGCGCCGCCTACGTGGCCTCGCAGAGCCTGAGATGATTCGGCGCCCCGCTCAGCTCCATCCGAGCGAACGCAGCATCGCGACGCCGACGCCGAGGCTCCCGATCCCGATGGCGATCTGCAAGGCGAGCCTCACTCGCTCGGACGCCCGGCCCACCAGGAACGGAATGCCGACCACCCCGCTGACCATCACCATTCCCACGGTCGAGCCCAGGCCGAACACGATGACGTAGACGAGCGCCGCCAGCATGGACGGCATCGTGGCGACCACCACGAGCATCAGCGCCGCGCTTCCGGCCAGCCCGTGCAGCGCGCCGACGAGGAGCGGTCGCGCGCCGCCATCGAAGGCATGCAGGTGGGCGTGCGATGCGGTGGACCCGACGTGAAGGTGCAGATGGCCGTGCGAGCGTCCGCCGTGCCCATGGTCATGCCGATGGATCTGCAGGCCGCCGCCGGCCCGCCGCAGCACGTTGGCGGCAAGCAGGATGACCATGATCGAGGCCAGCGCTTCCAGGGCGATGTCGAGCTCGGGCGGAATCCGGACGCGCAGCAGTGTCATGGCAAGGGCGACCGACAACAGCGCCGCGGTGTGTCCGACGCCCCAGAACGTGCCGAGCACACACGGCCCGTACAGGCCACGATGGCCGCTCACGAATGTCGAGACGGCCGCGACATGGTCGGCGTCGAGCGCGTGACGCAGGCCAAGGAGAAAGCCAACTCCGAGGGCGGAGATCAGCGAGCCGTCCAGCGGAGCCATGTGGAGTGGAGCCTACACCATGGGCCCGTCGGATGTTGGCGGCGGTTGAGGCTCGTCGGCGCTAAGATACCGGCGTGCGTGCAATCGGTCTCGCCCTGGTCGGCTTGACCGCGTTCGCGTCCGTCGCCGCGGCGGCACCGGCCGCACCCGGCTTCCGCGTACGTCTGCTCGACGGCAGCCGGACGGTCAACTCCCGCGACCTCATCGGCAAGAAGATCCTGGTCCTTCGATTCCAGGCGTCCTACTGCAAGCCGTGCGCGCGGGAGTCGGCGGCGCTCGCCCGCCTGGCCGACCGCTATCGCGGACGCAACGTCGAGCTCCTCGCCATCCACGTCCAGGACACGGCCGTGGACGCGCGCACGTTCGTGCGGGACAACCGCGTCGGCTACCCGGTCGCCCTCGATCCGCGCCTGACCATCGGCAACCACTTCGGGTTCAAGGGGTCTCCCTACACCGTCGTCGTCGATCGCAAGGGCGAGATCGTCGCCCGCCTCGTCGGCGAATCGGCGGTCGCCAAGCTCCCGCGCATCCTCGACGATCTGCTCCGCAGCGACGGCTGAAACGGGGCCGCGATATGGCCCCATGCCCCCGGACCTTCGGAGCGGCCCGGCGAAGCCGTGCCGCTCCTCTGTTGCGCGCTCGCATAGGACTTCTCAATTCCGCGGCGATTTGCTCCCCTCCGGTCGGTGCGGTAGCATGCGCGCGCAACCTTTCGCCAGCCGCTGTCGTTAGTGCCTCCAAGGAGGGAGCGCATGGACCGTCGGATCCGCCAGCTCGCCGAACAGCTCGAGGCCCACCAGATCTCCCGTCGCGAATTCATGCGGCGCACCGCGGTCATCACCGGAGGCACCGCGGTCGGGCTGAGCGTCCTCGGGAAGATGGCCGAAGCCCAAGGTCCGAAGCTCCGCGTCTGGCTCTTCAAGAGCTTCGTCACGGACAGCAACGAG
>Ga0075431_100000731_pt1 | contig 28319 bp, 29 predicted proteins | sample RhiMetdeltSRZDD5_FD_75297 | JGI IMG/M metagenome (GOLD analysis project Ga0075431, IMG submission 75297) | Populus rhizosphere microbial communities from Tennessee, USA - Rhizosphere MetaG P. deltoides SRZDD5 | ecosystem: Host-associated > Plants > Roots > Rhizosphere > Soil | place: USA... | reverse complement strand
TCACGTCGACGACCTGACCGGTCTGGAGCGCGACGTTCCACCGCCGATCAGCCCACAGGTTGCGTACCCGCGCCGGATCCGTGATCGAATCGCCGGCGGGATGCGCACCCGGTGTCTGACACGCTGACTGCTCGGGACAGGTGCACGCCGACGCATGGGTCGCTCGGCGACCGCGAATCCACCGGCGGTGTGGCGACGAGGCCGGCGGCCACACCGGCGCGATCGGCCAACCGGCCGCCGCATAGTCCAGGATCACCCGAGGGACCTTGGGCATGACGTCTCCCTTTGGTGGCCAGGTGCGCGTCTTCGCGCGAGCTAACCCTCTCATCGCCGCATCGACCCGTACAGGCGATCCGGCGACGAACGTTCGACTTCGCCGCGAGGGGGTACTGAACGTCGGTAGCAGAGACCGGTGGGAGGGTCGATGGCGTCGAATCAGAGGACGACCGGTGCCGACGTACGCGCGACGGCACGGTCGGTGAGCGACAGCACGTGGTTCGAGCATGCGGTACGTGTGGGCCTCGTCGCCTACGGCGTCATGCACATCCTGATCGGGTGGCTTGGCCTGCAGCTGGCTTTCGGCGATCGCGCCGGCGCGCCGAGTCAGCAAGGCGCACTCCACACGCTCGCGAAGCAGCCCGGCGGCGAGGTGCTGCTGTGGGCCACCGGACTGGGGCTGTTCTTCCTCGCCGTGTGGCAGCTGCTCGAAGCCGCTTGGGGACACCGTCTCGAGGACGGCGCCAAGCGCGCGTTCAAACGGCTGGGCTCGGCCGGCATGGCGGTGCTGTTCGCCGTGCTCGGCTACAGCGCGATCATGACCGCGACCGCCGGCTCCTCGACATCCAACGAGGACAGCCTGACCCGCCGGCTCCTGGAGCTGCCCGGAGGCCAGCTGATCGTGATGGGGATCGGCGTCGTCATCGGCATCGTGGCGGCCGTCGACTTCAAGCGAGGCGTCACCTCGTCCTTCGACGACAAGCTCAAGTCGGGCGCGCTGACGGGCAAGTCCGGAACCGTCGTCAAGCGGCTGGGCCAGATCGGCCACGTCGCCAAGGGCATCGCGCTCGCGGTTCTCGGCGGGCTCTTCGTGTGGGCCGGCGCGACCTACGACGCGAAGCAGGCCGGCGGACTCGACACCGCCCTCCGTACTCTCCTCGACGCCAGCGTCGGCCCATGGCTGCTGGTCGTCGTCGCCGGCGGGATCATGGCCTTCGGGCTCTATTGCTTCGCCTGGGCGAGGTACGCCGACACCAGCAGCTGATATCGGAAGCAGATCGTCCGGAACCCGTCCTACGGTGCGGCCATGACCGACAACGACACCTCATGGGAGCCACCGCCGTGGGAGCCGCCCCTCGCGGGCAACGAGGCCGAGCAGATCATCGGCGCGCTGGAGCGGCTGCGCATGACGTTCCGCTGGAAGACCGACGGTCTCGACGCCGCCGGCCTGCAGACCCGAATCGCTGCGTCGACGCTGACGCTCGGCGGACTGCTCAAGCACCTCGCGGTCGTGGAGGACATCTACTTCACCGACAAGCTCAAGGGCGAACCGCTCGGCGAACCGTGGAGCGTCACCGATTGGGACGGCGACTTCGAGTGGCCGTTCACCTCCGCCGCCGACAACACACCGGAGCAGCTGTACACGATCTGGGACGACGCCGTCGACCGGTCCCGGGCCCGGCTCGACGCGGCGATGGCCGACGGCGGACTCGACCAGCTCGTCCACGCGGCCGCTCCGGACGGCACCCGAGCCAATCTGCGGCGGCTCGTGTGCGACCTCGTCGAGGAGTACGGTCGGCACACCGGGCACGCCGACCTGCTCCGCGAGACCATCGACGGCCGGGTCGGCGAGGATCCGCCGGAGGACTGGCGGCCCGCTGTTCCGGAAGCGATCCGTCCGGAATGAGGTCTACGGTGCGATCATGACCAACAGCGACACTTCGTGGGAGCCACCGGCGTGGGAGCCACCGTTCGCCGGCACCGAGGCGGAGCATCTCGTCGGCGCGTTGGAGCGGCTGCGCGTGACGTTCCGCTGGAAGACCGACGGCCTCGACGCCGCCGGGCTGCGGGCCCAGATCCCGACGTCGTCCCTGACGCTCGCCGGACTGCTCAAGCATCTCGCCGTCCAGGAGGACTATGCGTCGGCGACCAAGCTGAGCGGGGAGCCGTTGGGTCCGCCGTGGGACGTCAACGGCTGGGACGGCGACAACGACTGGGAGATCAACTCCGCGGTCGGCGACACTCCGGAGCAGCTCTATGCCTACTGGGACGACGCAGGGGAGCGCTCTCGCGCCCGGTTCGCGGCCGCCATCGCCGACGGCGGGCTCGACCAGCCCGTCCACGTCTCAACGCCGGACGGCGGCCGGGCCAGCCTACGCCGGCTGCTCTGCGACCTGATCGAGGAGTACGGCCGCCACACCGGGCACGCCGACCTGCTCCGCGAGGCGGTCGACGGCCGGGTCGGTGAAGATCCGCCGGTCGACTGGAGGCCCTCCGGCACCAGCACGACAGCATGACCGAGCCGGTCACCCCGCGGCAGTTCGACGAGGCGGACGGCGTCGACGACTGGCGAGTGGTCGAGGGCGCGAGCGCGTACTTTCGCACCGACTCGCTCGCGATCGGCAGCCGGCTCGTGGCGGCGATCGGCGGTCTGGACGGTCTCGACGACCACCAGATCTGCATCGACCTGCGCCCTCGGGGTGTCCATGTCCGGCTGTTCACGTACGCCCCGGCGCCGGACGGACTCAGCACGCGCGACATCGAGCTGGCCCGGCGGATCTCGGCGCTCGCGCGCGACCTGGGCGTCGCCGCCGACCCGACCGCGGTACAGAACCTCGTCGTCTCGATCGACGCCATGGTCATCGCCGACGTACTGCCGTTCTGGCACGCCGTCCTCGGATACGAGCCGCGGCCGGACACGCCCGACGAGGAGCTGAACGACCCGCGTCAGCGGTTGCCGGTGTTCTTCTTCAACCAGATGGGCCATCCCCGGCCGCAGCGCAACCGCGTCCACATCGACGTCTGGGTGCCGCCGGACCAGGCCGAGTCCCGGGTCGGAGCGGCGCTGGCCGCCGGGGGCACCTTGGTGACCGACGAGCACGCACCCGGATGGTGGGTGCTCGCCGATGCCGAGGGCAACGAGGCCTGCGTCTCCACGTGGAGAGGCGCCGACTAACCACGTGCAGAGCGACCCGGCCGGAGGTCAGGCCTCGCGGCGGCCGTCGATGTCGTACGGCACGTTGACACTCGTGTCGGCTCCCGGGTTCGGCCGCCAGCCGCCGCTGAACGTGTTGCCGTCGGCGCTGAACCTCCCGGTGAACGTCGCGTCGAGCGGCCCGTACGCCACCGAGATCGTCACCTCGTCGCCTTCGACGGTCCACGCGTACGGGAGCGGCTGCGGCGACAGGTTGGAGTAGACGGTCGACGGGTACGTCTTGGTGGCGGCGTCGTAGCCCACCAGCTCCTGGCTCTCGATCTGCATGCCCATGAAGTCGAGCGCGATGCGCTGCTCCATGAAGAAGCCGCCGGGCAGCCAGCGATACGTGGCCTCGCCGGAGATCGTGTCCTCGTCGGCGCCGACGAGCCGGCCGGTCAACTTCCAGCGGCCGATGAAGCGATCGAGCTGGTCGAGTGCCGGGTCGGGGACGGGCATCTGCGGTGCGTTCTCGGTCATGACGAAGTCTCCCTGGTCGAGATTGAGCGGGTACGGAACGCAGCGACTCAGCTGTCGCCGCGGAGCCGGTCGTAGTAGAGGCACATCGCGCCGGTGTCGGCGGTCAGCAGATCGGTCAGGGTCCACGAGGACATCGGCACGCCGTCCTCGAAGAGCGGCTTCCCGCCACCGACGATCTCGGGGCAGAACGTCAGCGTCAGGCGATCGATCTCGTCGGCCGCGAGCAACTGCCGGATGATGCTGACGCTGTTCTGCACGACGATGTCGCCGCCGACAGCGCTCCGCAGCTGCTTGACGATCGCTACCGGGTCGCCGGCGGCGAGGCGCGCGTTCGACCACTCGACGGACGTCAGCGTGGTCGAGAAGACGACCTTCTCGACCGAGTCGAGCCACTGCGCGAGAGCGCGATCCCGAGGGTCGGCGCTCTCGTCGGTCGCCACGGTCGGCCAGTAACCGAAGAAGCCCTCGTAGTTCTTGCGCCCGAGCAGCACCGTCGTGGCCGTGCTGGTCTGACGCATCGCGAGCTCCCGCGCGGTGTCGGTCACCGCGTGCCGGGCGACCCAGCCCATGTCATGGTCGCCGCCCGGGCCGGTGACGCGGCCGTCGAGCGAGAGTGAGATGTTGCCGACGATCCGGCGGCCGCTGGTGATGCTGTCCGATGCCACGATGTCCCTCCCTGTCCGGGGCCAGCGCCGCTGTGACGTGGCCTGATGTCGAGATCGATCCTTCCGACGGCCGGTCCGCGGAACATCGGCCAGGTGGCCAAGCCGATTCGGTCAGGTGGCCAGTGGCAGACTTTTCGGGTGTCCGAGGTGCACCACCTGCCGCCCGAGCTGTCCTCGTTCGTCGGGCGATCCGCCGAGCTCGACGCCATCGCGGGCGTCGTCGCCACGGGCCGGCTGGTGACCCTGGTCGGGCCCGGCGGCTGCGGCAAGTCGCGGCTGGCGATGCGGCTCTCCACTCGGCTCGCGCCGCATTGGCCGAACGGTGTGTGGTGGGTCGACCTGGCGTCGGAGAGCGACCCCGAGCAGGTCGCCGCCCGGATCGCGGCCAGTGCCGACCTCCCTGTTCCCGTGTCGGACCCGACCCGCGCAATGACCCACGGACTCCGCGAACGCGAGCTGCTGCTCGTGCTGGACAACTGCGAGCACCTCGTCGACGGTGTCGCGCCGGTCGTCTCGGCGATCCTGGCGAAATGCCCTCGGGTCGGCGTCGTCGCCACCAGCCAGGCCACGATCGACGTCGGCGGCGAACGCGTGTGGCGGGTGCCGCCGATGGCGTTGACCGACGCCCTCGACCTCTACCTCGCCCGGACCGGCCACGCCGAGGACCCGGCCGCCCGCTCCGGCGCTCGGCGGATCTGCGACCGGCTCGACCGGCTTCCACTCGCCCTCGAGCTCGCCGCCGGCTGGTCCGGCACCCTGTCGGCCGAGCAGATCGCCGAGTCGTTGGGCGACCCCTTCGCGCTGCTCGGCGACGGGCCTCGCGACGCACCGTTCCGGCAACAGACATTGGCCGCCTCGATGCGGTGGAGCCACGATCTGCTGGACGACGACGAGCAGGTGCTCTTCCGGCGCCTGGGCGCGTTCGAGCCGGGATTCACCGCCGACGCCGTTCAGGACGTGGGCGGCTTCGCCCCACTGGACCCGGCGACGACCCTGCGGTCCTTGAGGGGGTTGATCGCCAAGTCCCTCGTCCTCGCCGACACCACCGGCCCGGTCGCGCGCTACCGGCTGCTCGGTGTCGTCCGCGAGTACGCCCGGATCAAGCTCGACGAGGCGGCCGAGCTCGATGCCGTACGCCGACGACACCTCGACATCTACCTGCGACTCGTCGAAGGACTCGCGTCGCTGCTCGACACCGACAAGGACACCTGGCGGGCCCGGGTGGCGCCGGAGTACGTCAACGTCCGGGCCGCCATCGAATGGGGACTGACCCGCGACGACACCGGGCCGGCGCGTCGGCTCGCTGCGGCGACGGCGTGGCTGTGGCATCTCGAGAGCCGTGGACGGGAAGGACTCCGCCTGCTACGCCAAGCGGCCGATCGAGGAGCCGACGAGCACAGTGCGCTGCAGGCTCGGGTGCTGCTGTCGCTGGCGCTGGTCGCTGACACGGCGGCTCCCGACGCGAGCTCCTACGACGCCGCGCAGGCCGCCGCCGACCTAGCCGACGCCGTCGGCGACCCGGCGACGTCTCGGCTGGCGCGCACCCTCGGCGCCATCGGTCTGATCGCGAGCGATCTGGACGCCGCCCGAGAGCAGGCCGTCCGGGTTCGCGACGACGCGAGCGCTGCGGGCGACGCCTTCGTCGAGGACGGTTCCGAGGTGCTGATCGGGTTGGTCGACCTGCTCCGTGACGACCATCGGGCGATCGATCCGCTCCACGATGCGGCCGACCGGCTGTTGACGCGAGGCGATCGGGGCGTGGCCGCCACCGTCCTGACCACCCTCGCGCTGGCGGCCGCCCGCCGCGGCGATCTGACCGGCGCCGAGACGCTGGCCGAACGGGCGGCCGCGGCGGCGGAGCCGCTACGGAACTTCCACCACATCGGCGTGGCCGCGAGCGCACTGGCCGAGGTACGCGTGCTGCAGGGTCGCCGAGACGAGGCCGCCGCGGCCCTGGCGCCGATCGGGCGCCTCGTCGGCGACTCCGATCCGATCCCCTTCATTCCGGGATGGGCGCGGGCGGTGGCATTGCTCGCCCTGGCCGAGGGCGACCCGGACCGGGCGGTGACCTGGTGTCGTCGCGAGCGGAGCTGGCAGTCCGGGCCGTCGTCGGACGCGGCGCTCACCCCCGAGACGCAGGTCGTCCTCGCCATCGCTCTGCGCGCCGCGGGCGAGGACGGTGTCGACGCCGTACTCGACCGGGCGGCGGCCGCGGCCGACCAGTTGCGCCTGCCCCGGGTCCGAGCGGCAGTCCTCGAACAACAGGCCCTCGGACTCGGCCAGACCGATGTCGAAGGCGCGTTCGCGATTCAGCACGAGGCGCTGCGGATCCGGAACGAGCACGGACTCGTCCTCGCGACCATCGACAGCCTGGAGGCGATCGCCGGGCTGGCGATGCGCCGCGGGAGTCCGGACTCGGCAGCGGTTCTCGCCGGCGCGGCTGATCGAGCCCGGTCGGAGTCCGGCTACACCGCACGCGTCGCGACCCCGCCGGCCCGCTCGGACCTGACCGAGCCGGACCTCGACGCCGCGTACCAACGCGGGCTCGGGATGGGGCTCGTCGAGGCCGTCGCGTACGCCTCTCGGGCCCGTGGTCCGCGCCGGCGGCCCGACTCGGGATGGGAGAGCCTGACCCCGGCCGAGCTCGAGGTCGTCGACCTGGCGGTGGCGGGTCTCAACAACCCACAGATCGCCGAGCGCCTCTACATGAGCCGCGGCACTGTCAAGGCACATCTCGGCCACGTCTACTCGAAGCTCGGCATCGCCAACCGGACCGAGCTCGCTCGGATCGCCGGCCAACGACCGGCCAGCACGGCAGACCGTGCGACCTGATCCGGCGTCGGCGATCGTCGGGCGGCTGCGGGCCGCCGGCTGCGTCTTCGCCGAGGACGAGGCCCGGCTCCTCACGGCACACGCCACGTCGACCGGCGAGCTCGACAAGCTCGTCGCACGCCGGGTCGACGGCGAGCCACTCGAGCAGATCCTCGGCTGGGCTGCGTTCCGCGGGCTGCGGATCGTCCTCGAACCAGGCGTGTTCGTCCCGCGCCGCCGCACCGAGCTGCTCGCCCGACAGGCGATCGCCGCAGCCCACGACGGCGCGGTGGTCGTCGACCTGTGCTGCGGCTCCGGCGCCGTCGGCGCAGCCATCATGGCGACGCTGGAACGTGTCGAGCTGCACGCGACCGATCTCGATCCGACGGCGGTCCACTGTGCCCGGCGCAACCTTCCGGCCGGCGCCTCGGTCTACGTCGGCGATCTCGACGAGCCGCTGCCTCGGCGGCTTCGCGGCCGGGTCGACGTCCTGGTCGCCAACACGCCGTACGTACCCTCCGGCGAGGTCGGCCGGCTGCCTCCCGAGGCGCGACTCCACGAGCCCCGCCTGGCACTCGACGGCGGCACGGACGGGCTCGACGTCGCCCGGCGGGTTGTCGCGGCGGCGTCCCGATGGCTCGCGCCCGGTGGATCAGTGTTGATCGAGTCCAGCGAGCAGCAGGCCTCGGACCTGGCCGAGACCGTCGTCGCCCACGGCCTCACGCCACGGATCGTCCGGGCCGACGAGACCGGAGCCACCGTCGTCATCGGCACTCTGGCGGTCGGCGACGCATGATAGGCGAATGGGCCTCAAACCCATCCGCTCCGACGCGCTGGTCGGCGTCGACTACGACGCGCGACGCCTGGTGCTGACCCTGAAGTGCGTCTCGGGCGGCACGTACGAGTACTACGGCGTCGAGCCGGTGCTGTTCGAGGAACTCATCCGGTCGCAGCCACACCCGTGGAGCCGCGTGGGTGACCGGATCAAGGCCCATCCCTGTCGCCGGCTGTGACCGGCGTACGACCAGGCCGCACTATGGCAGCACGGTCGGTGACGGCTCGCGTTCGGGAGTGCGCGTGGTCAACAGGGTCCCCAGCATGGGGAAGAGGAGAACCGTGGTCGCACCGCCCGCGACCAGGAGCGACGCGTTCTCCGTCGACATCTCGCCGGCGGTCACCGCCACGGAGGTCACGGCCACGATGATCGGGAGTCCGGTGGCGGCGAACAGTGCGACGCCGAGACTGTCCCGCCGGTCCATCTGCTCCGACGGCAGACCGCCGAACCGGGAGACCACGAAGACCGGGAGCCCTCGTGCCACCAGGATCAGCGCCAGTATCGCCAGCAGGGCACTCGGGTTCTCGGCGATCGCCTCCGGATCGACCACCATGCCGGAGACGACGAAGAAGATCGGGATCAGCAGCCCGAACGCGAGACCGTCGATCTTGGTCTCGAGTCGCTCGTTGCCCGCCGGCAATGCTCTGCGAAGGATGAACCCGGCGGCGAACGCGGCCAGGATGATGTCGAGCTCGAAGGCCGTCGCCACCGCGATCAGCGTCATCAGCAGCAGCAGCGTCAGCCGGACCGGGATCTGTCCGGTCGTCTCCGATCCGAGTCGCACCAGTTCCAGGAACCGGGACGTCTCCGATTTCAAACGCGTCGGCGGCAGGCTCATCAGCACGGCGAAGCCGGCGAAGGCGATCAGGATCAGAAGTGAGACGACCGGCCCCCGAGCACCGAGCAGGATCGCGATGGCCACGATCGGCCCGAGTTCGCCGAAGGCGCCATGCCGCATGACAGCCTTGCCGATCGGGGTCGGGAGGAGTCCGCTGTCGCGGAGGATCGGGAGCAGCGTCCCGAGCGTCGTCGACGTCAGGGCGATCGCCAGCGCGATCTCACCGTCGAGCACCTTCGCCACGTGCAGCACGGCGACCAGCCCGAACGCGAGACCGAGACACACGAGCCAGGTATAGAGCGCCCGTCGGCCGGTCCGGCTGGTCAGCTCCTTGAGCTCGATCTCGTACCCCGCCAACAGGAACAGCATCGCGAGACCGAGCTGACTGAGCATGTCGATGGCCTCGTCCTTGGCGGCCAGCTCCACGCCGTACGGGCCGAGGACGACACCGAAGCCCAGCAGGAAGACGACCTCGGGGATCAGCCGGCGCGGGATCAACCCGGCCACGAGCGGCGCGATGACGGCAGCCAGGGAGATCCAGAACATCGAGGTTACCGACGAGGGCATAGTCATCCTCCGTATGCGGCCTGGCCGCTGATCCGCACTCGCTCGATTGTTGCCCACCAAACGGACTCCAGACCGGGGTCGAAAGACCTTGCGATCAGACCGACTTGAGTCTCGAAGCTAATTGCATTAGCTTTATGGCTATGAGCACTAGCAACTTCCTGGCCCGGCCGGAGGGCCGTCTCGCGTACGACCTCGACGGCGACGGCCCCTTGATCGTCTGCCTCCCCGGCATGGGCGACCTGCGGACGACCTACCGGTTCCTCGTCCCGGCGCTGGTCGACGCCGGCTACCGCGTCGCGACCCTGGACCTGCGCGGCCACGGCGACAGCGACGCCACCTTCTCGTCCTACGACGACGAGGCGCTGGCCTCCGACGCCATCGCGCTGATCGAAGAGCTCGGCGGCCCGGCATACGTCGTGGGCAACTCGATGGGCGCAGGCGCCGCCGTGATCGTCGCGGGGACCCGGCCGGATTTGGTCGACGGACTCGTGCTGCTCGGCGCCTTCGTCCGCGATCCGCAGGTGAGTCGGGTCACGGCCGTGCTGAACCGGGTCTTGATGTGGCCGCCGTGGGCCCGGCGGATGTGGAAGGCCTATCTGCCGAAGCTCTATGCGGGCACCAAGCCGACCGACTTCGACGCCCATCGCGACCGGATGATCGAGGCGATGAAGGCCCCCGGCAAGGCCAGGGCCTTCTCCCTGACGGTGAAGACGTCGCATGCACCGGCCGAAGCCCGACTGCCGCAGGTCAAGGCGCCCGCGCTGATCGTGATGGGTGCGCTCGACCCGGACTTCCCGGATCCGAAGGCCGAGGCCGAGTGGATCGCGGAATCGCTCGGCGGCGACGTCCTGATCGTCGACGAGGTCGGCCACTACCCGCAGTCGCAGGCGCCGGGCATCGTCAACCTGGCGGTCATCGGGTTCCTCCGGAAGCCCGGCACGGATGCCTAGGGCAGGACTGTCCGCGCGTCGCGTCGTCGACGAGGCCGCGGCGCTGGCCGACGAGGCCGGCCTCGACAACCTCACATTGGCGGCCGTGGCGAAGCGACTCGGCGTACGACTGCCGAGTCTCTACAAGCATGTCGCCGGGATGCCGGCGCTGCAGCGCGAGCTCACGCTCCGGGCCAAGACCGAGATGACCCGGGTGTTCACTCGCGCCACGGTCGGCAAGTCCCGAGGGGATGCGCTGCGCGCGCTGGCGTTCGCCTATCGCGACTGGGCGACGAAGCATCCGGGGCTCTATGCCGCAGGCGTACGAGCGCCCGGCGGCGACGACACCGAGGACCGGCAGGCCAGCGCGGCCACGGGCGACGTGGTATTCGACGCCCTGGCCGGCTACGACCTCGACGAGGCGACTGCCGTCGACGCCGTGCGTACGCTTCGGGCGACCCTGCACGGGTTCATCGGACTCGAAGCCGCCGGCGGATTCGGCCTGGAACGGCCGATCGGCCAGAGCATGGAGTGGATGCTCGACACTCTCGACGCGGCGCTGAGCCGGACGCATGTCGAGGCATCATCGGGGTAGCCGGAGCTATCGCAAGGTTTCGGGATCCGTCACAACTGCAGTCGGTGCGCGGCGAGCCGCTCGTAGTCGGCGACGCTCTCCTCGGCGATCCGCAGCGGTTCGTCGTCGAGATGCACCTCGCGCGGTCGCCACGGCTCGAAGCCGGTCGACCGTTCGACGGCGGCGTACCAATGCGGCGCCCAGACCCCGTCGGTGTCGCGCGGCCCCGGCGGCCAGGACAGCATGCGCCCGGTGAACTCGATCCCGAGCCAGTCGCACAGCCAGCGCAGATAGGCCTCGGGCGACCGCAGGAAGTCGCTGGCGTCGATGACCGGCGGCTGCTCCCCGAGGTCGGCGAGCCGATCGAAGAGCTCGACCTGCTGCACCAGCCCGATGTCCTCGCGGGTCAGATCGTGGCGCGAGCGAATGTACGACGCCACGACCTCGTGCGGCTCCCGGATCAGCAGCGCGTTGCGGATACCGTCGACCCAGCTCAGATCGATCTCCGGCGTCATGTGGTGCGGCATCTGCTTCTGATAGAACACGGCCGGCTCCCCCAGGACCGGTCCCATGAGCTGCGCCACGACGTCACGCCAGTCGGTCGTGCCGGCGTCGAGGATGTCGTCCCGGCCCGGGTCGTCCCGCCCACTCACCTTGAGGAAGTAGGCATAGAACGGCTCGTCGACGACGACGCAGTCCGGCCGGTTCTCCCACGACCGCATCATCGCTGTCGAGATGTTGCGCGGCCCCGACCACATCGCGACGCGGATCGTCATCGGACTTACCCCCGAGCCGCCACGTCACGGGCGATCAGCTCGGCATAGAGCTCCTGTAGTCGCCGCACCATCGGACCGGGCGGCTCCGCGGTGAGCTGGCGGCCGTCGACCTGGCGTACGGGCACGAGCCCGGCATACGTCCCGGTCACGAAGGCCTCGTCGGCGCCGTAGACATCGGTGAGGCTGAAGAGCTTCTCGTACGCCGGGACACCGGCCTCGCGGCAGACCCGAAGTACGTTGCCGCGCGTGATGCCGCCGAGGCAGTAGGCGCCGGACGACGTCCAGACCTCGCCCTTGCGCACGATGAAGAAGTGCGTCGAGTTGCAGGTCGCGACGAAGCCGTTCGGGTCGAGCATCAGGGCCTCGTCGGCGCCGGCGGTGTAGGCCTGGATGCACGCGGTGATGTCGTTGAGCTTGCTGTGCGCGTTGAGCTTCGGGTCGAGTACGTCCGGAGCGCTGCGGCGAACGTGGACCGTGAAGAGGTCGATCCCGGCCTGGAGCTCGGGTCGCGGGTTCTTGTGCTCGGGGATCATGACCACCGTAGCGGGCCCCGCCGAGGCGCGAGGGTCCTGGTACGGCGTCGACTTCGGCCCTCGGGTCACCATCAGCCGCATGTGGACGCCGTCGGTCATGTCGTTGGCCTCGAGCGTCCGGTAGATCTCGCGGGTGAGCTCGTCGCGGGTCCGGCCGATGTCGAGGGCGATCGCGGCCGCCCCTTCGTAGAGCCGATCGAGATGCTCGTCGAGGAACGCCGGATGCCCGTCGTGCACCCGCAGCCCTTCCCACACACCGTCGCCGAGTACGAAGCCCGCGTCGAAGACAGAGACGACGGCTTGGTCGCGGCGTACGAGATCGCCGTTGACGTAGATCAGGATGTTGGCGTTGCGGGGATCGTCCTCGTGCTCGTGGACACTGCGCGGCTCGGCGGTCTCGGACGATGCGGAGGGCGGTGTCGGCGATGCTGTCACGCGGCCAGCAAATCACACGAGATGTCATGCACGTGTTGAGCCAGGGCTCGACAAGTGCATGAGGAGTTGTCAGGTGCGAGAGCATCAATGTGGCGCCACTCGACGCAGGAACGCCGCCGTCCTCGGTTGCGTCGGCGAGTCGAAGATCTGGGCCGGCGCGCCCTCCTCGAGCACCACTCCCTCGTCGAGGAACGCCACCCGATCGCCGACGTCGCGGGCGAAGTTCATCTCGTGCGTGGCCATCAGGATCGTCATGCCTTCGGCCTTCAGCTCGCCGATCGCGTCGAGGACCTCGCCGACCAGCTCCGGGTCGAGCGCCGACGTGATCTCGTCGAGCAGCAGCAGCTTCGGCCGCATCGCGAGCGCCCGAACCAACGCGGCGCGCTGCTGCTGGCCGCCCGACAGGCTGTCGGGATGCGCGGACGCCTTGTCGGCGAGGCCGAACCGCTTGAGCAGCTCCTGCGCCGCCGACTCGGCCTCGACCCGGCCCGCCCGGCCCAGCTTCCGCGGCGCGAGGGTGACGTTGTCGAGCACCGACAGATGCGGAAACAGGTTGTACGCCTGGAACACCATGCCGATCTCGCGACGCACCTCGTCGGCGTCGACCCGGGGATCGCTGATGTCGCGATCGGCGAACCAGACTGTCCCGTCGTCGACGGTCTCGAGCAGGTTGACGCAACGCAGCAACGTCGACTTGCCCGAGCCGCTGGCCCCGATGAGACATACGACCTCGTGCTCGGCAAGTTCGAGGTCGAGCCCACGCAGCACCTGGTTGTCGCCAAAGTGCTTGCGGACGCTCTCCAACCGCAGCAGCGGCGGCGGCTCCTTGTCCTCCGTCGGCGAGGTCATGCACCCTGCTCTCGTCGGACGGCCCGCAACGCCAGCCAGTCAGTGAACCGCGCGATCGGCACGGTCAGGATGATGTAGCCGATCGCCGCCACGACCAACGGCGTGTAGTTGAAGTCCCGAGCCGACTCCACCTGCGCGGCACGGAACGCCTCGAAGACGCCGAGCACGGCTACCAGCGCGGTGTCCTTCTGCAGCGACGCGAAGTCGTTGACCAGCGGCGGCAGAACCCGGCGGATGGCCTGCGGCAGCACGACGTGGCGCAGGGTCTGCCCGTACGACAGGCCGAGCGACCGCCCACTCGCCCACTGACTCGGATGTACGGACTGGATGCCGGCCCGCATCACCTCGGCCACGTAGCCGCCGTACGAGAAGGTCAGGGCCAGGATGCCGAGCACGAAGAGACTCGTCGGGACGCCCTGCAACTGCAACGCCGGGAGTCCGAACCCGATCAGGAAGACCACCAGCAGCGTCGGCGTGCCGCGGGCGACGTCGGTGTAGACGATCGCGACCAGCTTCAGCGGCGCCAGCCCGGCGGCGGGGGCGACCCGGACGAAGGCGACGAGCAAACCGACGACGAGGATGCACACCTCGGCGATCAGGAACATCTGGATCGTCGTGCCGAAGCCGCGCAGGATCTCCGGCGCCGACGACTTCGCCTCGTCCCAGTTGAAGAAAGTCTCCTGGACCCGTTCCCAGCCGGGCGCGCTGACGATCGCGACCGCCGCGATGCCGAAGACGACGACCGTCGAGGTTAGCGCGATCGTCGAGCGCCGGCGGGACCGGGCGCGCCGCCACGCGAGGCGCTCGAGCTGCCGGTCGCTCGGTGTCCAGTCGAGCGGCCGGGTTGCGGAAGACACCGCGGCTACCGGGTCAAGACAGCGCGGGGACGTCGACCACGTCGGACATCCAGCGCTGCTCGATCTGATCCAGCGTGCCGTTCTCCTTCAGAGTCGTGAGTGCCAGGTCGACGCACGGCGCCAGATCGCTGCCCTTCTCCATCAGCAGCCCGAACTCCTCGGTCTCGCCCGACGTCACCTCGAACTGGCCGACCACCGTGCCCTGCGGGATCTCGACCGCCGTGATGTAGAACGCCGTCGGCAGGTCGGCGACGATCGCGTCGACCTGTTCGTTGAGCAGCGCCTGCTTCGCGTCGTTGGTGCTGTCGAAGATCTGCGGCTGCTGGCTCGGCTGAATCTCGTTCTCGATCGCCTCCAGCGACGTCGTGGCGACCTGTGCCCCGAGTCGAGCGTCGGCGAACTCGTCGAGGCTGGTGGCGTCGGCGTAGTCGCTGTCCTTCAGCGTGATGATGGCCTGCGAAGCGGTGTAGTAACCCTCCGAGAAGGTCACCGCCTGGGCACGCTTGGCCGTGATCGAGATCTGGTTGATGTCGAAGTCGAAGTCCTTCGCGCCCGGCTTGTAGCTGGAGTTGAAAGGCACTTCGACCCACTCGACTTGGTCAGGAGTGAAGCCCATCTCGTCGGCGACCGCATAGGCGACGGCGGATTCGAAGCCCTCGCCGTTGGTCGGATCGTCGTCGACGAAGTAGGGGGGAAAGGCTGGCGAGTCGGTGCCGATGGTCAGTTGCCCCTCGGTCTGGAGCGGCAGCTGGTCGACAGCGCAGTCTTCCGCCGACACTGCCTCGTCGGATTCGGTGTCGTCGGACTCGGTGCTCTCGTCAGTCGGAGCACAAGCGGCGACGGCGGTGGCAAGCAACACAACAGCGATGCCACCCACGCGTCGCCGCGGGGACGTGAGTTTCATGAAGGAATCGTAGGTGAGTAAGTGCCCCGAACCGGCTTACTTTCACGTTTGGTCAGGCACCGAACTCGGTGCGTAACCGGCCGTTCGCCGGACCGGCCGACACCGCGGCGACGGCAGCGGCCTGCACCTCGGGCTGCTCGTCCATCGCCAGCCGACGCAAAGTCGCGGCGGCGCGGACGTCGCCCAGTTGTCCGAGCGTCTTCGCCACCTCCACCCGCACCGCCCGGCTGAAGTCGTCGGCCAGCGCGCAGATCTGCGTCACGGCCCGGAAGTCTGCGAGGGCCCGGACGGCTTCGGTACGCACCTCCGGATCGGAGTCGCGCGCCGCGGCGGCGAAGGTCGCGATGCTGGCGTCCGACGTCCGTCGCAGCAGCCGGACGGCGATCTCCCGGGCCTGAAGGCTCGGGCTGTCCAGCGCCTGCTCCAAGAAGTCGAACAGCTGCGGCTGGTCCGGAAACCGGTCCTGCAACGGCGACAGGGCCTCGGCCGCGGCGATCCGCACCGGCTCGGCAGCGTCCAGCAGTGCCAGGCAGAGCGCGTCCACGCCCCAATCGGGACGCCACGTCGCGACGACTTCGACGGCGGCCCTGCGGACGTCCGGATCCGGATCCGTCAGGTACGGACGAAGCGTGTCGCGGTCCGGCTCGGCCGGCAGCGCGAGAAGTCGTTCCACCGCGGCGCCCCGCGCCGTCCGGTTGGTCGTCTCGGTCATTGGGACCCCTCTCCTCATGCCGACAGATCGGGCGGCGCGCACCGCACAGGGAGGTCCCGAGCACTCCCTATAACTGATACTTCAGTTGCATACTAGACTTACTGCTCAGAAGTCGCATGTCAATGCTCGCTCCGCCAACTGAACGGATCTCGAGAGCTAGCGCGACGTCTCGAGATCCCGGAGCCGCTCGGTCAGAGCCATCGCGTCGAACGGCGCCCGCACCTTGGCGTCGTTGTCGAAGTACGCGAACACATCCCGGCCGTCGTCGGCGCGCTCTCCCGGCGCACCCACGGTGCGGTCGCCCACCGGCGCCTCGCCCGCGACCCAGCGCCGGATCTTGGCCGCCCACGAGTCGAGCGCGGCATCGTCGTAGCCGCTGGTGTAGAGCTCCTCGGCGCCGTGCAGGCGGAGGTAGACGAAGTCGGCGGTCACGTCCTCGAGAGCGGGCCAGGAGCCGGCGGCGTCGGCCACGACCAGCGCGATGTCGTGTCGTCGCAGCAACTCGACGAACGCCGGGGCGCTGAAGCTCGGGTGCCGCACCTCGACCGCATGCCGGATCGGCCGGTCGGCGTCGGTCGTCGTCCACGACCGCCCCTTCAGTCGCTCGTCGTGCTCCTCGGCGAGAGCCGCCGCGGCGGTCGTCGTCTGCGGCAGCAACTCGAAGAAGGCAGCCAGCCGATCCGGCTCGTATGCCATCGTCGGCGGCAGCTGCCACAGGATCGGACCCAGCTTGGGCCCGAGGGCCAGCAGGCCTTGGCCGAAGAAGTTGGGCAGCGTCGTCTCGGCATCGAGCAACCGCTTCATGTGCGTGATGAACCGGCTCGCCTTGACGGCGAACACGAAGTCGTCCGGCGTCTGGTCGCGCCACGATACGAAGCTGTCCGGACGCTGCAGGGAGTAGAAGGTGCCGTTGATCTCGATCGACGTCAGTCGCTGCGCGGCGTACTCCAGCTCCCGGCGGTGCTGGAGACCGGCCGGATAGAACTCGCCTCGCCAGCCGGGATAGCTCCATCCCGAGATGCCGACGCGTACTCGTGCCACCGTCGGAGCATAGGACCGGCGGCCGACGCTGGGGAGTTATCGGACACCCACGATCTCCGGGCGCGGGATGGCGCATACACTCGCTCCCATGCCCGAACACGGCCCGCGGGGGCCGCTCTTCTTGCACGTCGGACTGCCGAAGTCCGGCACGACCTTCCTGCAGGACATGCTCCGCCAGCACCGGCGCTGGCTGCGACGCGAGGGGCTCCTCTATCCGTTCGACGGCTACCGCGACCACTTCTACGCCGCCCTCGACGCCCGCGGCAACCACCAGTTCGCCGGCGGCATCCGGCCGCAGGCGGAAGGAGCCTGGCCGCGGCTGGTCCAGCGTTCGCTCGCCTTCGACGGCCGGGTCGTGATCTCGCACGAGATCCTCGCCACCGCGAAACGAGGCGCGGCACGACGCGCCCGGACCTTGCTCGACGAGCGGGAGGTCCATGTGGTGGTCACCGCCCGCGACCCCGGACGCCAGGCGGTCGCCGACTGGCAGGAGGCGATCAAGCACGGCCGCCGGGTTCCGTTCCGGGGTTACGTCCGCCGCGCCGGACTCGGCCAGGCTCCCCCGACAAACCGCGACGCCGACGCCCCGTCGGCCCGCGACTTCGCCGCACAACGGCTGCTCCACGTCATCGACTGCTGGGCGGGCGATCTGCCACCCGAGCGGGTGCACATCGTGACGGTCCCCCATTCCGCCGCCGACCCCGGACTGCTGTGGCGACGCTTCGGCGACCTGCTGGGCATCGCCGACCCTGGCCGCCTGATCCCCGGCGGCGAGGTCCGCAAGAACCCCCGCCTCGGCGTCGCCGACATCGAGTTCCTCCGCCGGGTCAATCGCTCGCTGGATCGACGCCTGGTCGCCGACGAGTTCGGCGCGGTCGCCAAGAAGCTCTACGCCCAGACGATCCTGCCCGCCGTGTCGCGGTCCGAGCCCCCGGTGCTGCCGGACGGACTGTTCGACCGGGCCGACGAGATGGCGCAGGAGTGGATCGACGGCATCAAGTCTGCGGGCTACGACGTGCGTGGCGAGCTCGAGGACCTGCGTCCGCGCCGGGCCGAGGGCCCGTGGCCCGGACGGTGGAGCCGCGACGACATCATCGACACCGCCGCGGCCGCCACTGCGGAGTTGCTCGTGGAGATCACCCAGCTGCGGCGTGAGGTGGGCCGGCTCGAACGTCGGCAGCTCAACCGCCGCAACGTGACCCGCGCCCTGCGCAACCGCACCCGCCGGCTGGTGCGACGCGACAAACAGCACGAGGAGGCGCCGTCGGGCGAGTCGGGGTCGGGCTCGGGCGAGTCCGCATCGGGCGGCATGTCGGGGTCGGGCGGGTCGGGCGCATCGGGCTGAGCCGTCCACCGGCGCGTCGGGTCAGGCCTCGCGGGCCTCGGCGAGTCGGCGTGCCTCGACGAGTTCGCCGCTCGCCTCCGTCGCCGCGGCTCGACCCAGCAGATGGGCGGCGAGGTCTGAGGCATGCCGTCGAATCTCGGGGATGGCCGCCGCCTCCCACCGAGTGCCGCGGCGGGCGGCGCCGATCGCGTAGAGCCGATCCGATGCCACCCCGGTCGCGGCGACGAGTCCGCCGTGCCGATCGAGGTCGAAGCCCAGTCGCAGTGGGTCCGGCCGAGCCATGCCGTCGGCGATGAGCCGGTCGACCAGCGCGTTCCATCCCGTTGCGGACACCGACTGCGGCCCGGTGCAGTTGACGACGCGAGTGAATCCGGCGACCTCCGGCAGTCCCGACCGCACGACGAGCTGGCCGGAGGCCCGCATCCGGTCGATTCGCTCGGCGACGGCCGGCGCCATCCGGTGCCGATGCACCTCCCAGCGCCGGGCGAGATGGCGTACGAAGCGATCGCGATCCTCGTACGAGAGCCCCTCCCACAAGTCGCCGATCTGCGGCCGGATGCCGTCGACGACGCCGCGCCAGTCGCGTCCGGCGGCCTCGGCGGCTCGGATCTGCCGTACGACGGCGCGGACCAACGGCCGCAGTCCGGGCTCCTCCGGCGCGACGCCGTCGGCCACGGGGAACGGCACCTGCGCATGTGGCCGGGGCAGCAGCGCATGCCGGCTCGCGGCGACCATCCGGATCCCGGGGTGCCGCGCCGCGAGGCTCAACGCCACATCGACCATGGTCAGCCCGGTGCCGAGCAGGAGCACGCGGTCGTCGGCAATCACGGCGTCGAGCGCCCTCGGCGCCCAGGGATCGGCGACGTAGCGCTGCCCGCCGAGTACGGTGCCTCGAACCGGCTGCGGATGCGGCGGCGGGTTGCCCAAGGCCAGCACGACCGTCTCGCCCGGAACCGACCAACCGCAACTGAGCTCCACCGACGCCCGGCCGGACTCCTCGCGGACCCGGACCACCTCGCCACGGACCCGCACCACCGTCACGCCCGGCGTCTCGCCGGCACTGCCGAGAACGCTCGACAGATAGCGACCGTACGTCGGTCGCGGCAGGAAGCTGCCACGCTCGGCGGCGATGCCGCGCTCGGCGCACCAGCGCAGGAGGTGATCCGGGTCGTCTTGGTAGGCGCTCATCCGGTTCGCCGTGTTGTTGAGCAGGTGGGCCGGCTCGGCCTTGCCGTACGCCAGTCCCGGTCCGCAGCAGCTCTCGCGCTCGATCACCCGGATCTCGACCGAACCACCGTCGGCCTGGCGGGCCAGTGCAGCCGCGGTCAGCACCCCGGCGGCACCGCCTCCCACGACGACGATGCGCGCCGGGGACCGGCCGCCGGTCAGAGGGATCGGACGAGAGTCGAGCATGAGCGGCCCCGTTCTGATCTGAGTCTAGTGAATTAGTAGTCTAAGACCAGCGGAGCAGATCCACCAAGAGGTGCCAGTCGAGGGACTGCTCAGTGCGGAAGCCAGGCGTCCTCGTCGGTGGTCAGAGCCGAGATGCTCTTGGGGAGCTCGCCGTCGGCCAGGTGCTGGATGGTGACGGACTCGAACACCTGGCGCAGACTGTGCCGCGCTGCGATCCAGGCGTGCTGGAGGACGATCGCCGACTCGTTGTAGGTCACCGCCTCTGGACGCAGCCCGTAGACACTGACGAGCGGACCGTCGACCGCGCGGATGACATCGGCGATCGTGACGTCCTCAGCCGGCCGCCCGAGCCGCCAGCCGCCGGACTGTCCACGCTGGCTGACGACGATGCCGGCCCGCCGGAGGTCGGCCAGGATCGCCTGCAGGAAGCCGTGCGGGATGTCTTGGAGCCGTCCGATCTCCTCGGCTGAGACCGGACCACCGTCGGTCCGACCCGCGATCTCGATGAGCGCGCGAAGCGCGTAATCCGACTTGGCCGAAACCCGCATACGGCAAAGTTTGTCAGATCACTCGTCTCAGTCGGCATAGGCCGGGTCGCTGGAGTGGCGCGCCCGCGTGGATCCTCATGCCGAGACGAGCTCCGCTTCCGCCGCCTCGCGCTGCCGTGCCCGCCGCTCGGCCCGCACGGCGACGACGATCAACTGGATCCACACCAGCGCCCACGCCACGGCCGCCAGCGCGATCAGGGCGCCCTCGACGCCGGCCCACTCCATGAACGTCTGGATGTTGGTCAGAACGATGAGCCCGCCGGCCGCCACGCCCAGGATCCGGGCCGGCATGATCCTCACGAGCCAGGCCGCGATCGGCGCGGCGATGACTCCGCCGATCATCAACGCGCCGGCCCATGCCCAGTTGACGCCCTCACTGCCGAGCGCCAGCAGGAATCCCACGGATCCACCGACCGCCACGACGAACTCCGACGTGTCAATCGAGCCGACGACCTTGCGCGGCTCGACTCGACCGGACGAGAGCAGCGACGTCGTACCGACCGGTCCCCAGCCGCCGCCTCCCACGGCGTCCAAGACGCCGCCGACGGCACCGAGCGGCACCAGGAACGTGGCTGACAGGCGTCCCTTGAACTGCGGCCGGCGACCGCCGAGGGCGAGGAAGCGCCACAGCACGTAGACACCGAGAACGAGCAGGATCACCGAGACGATGGGGATCGCCGTGTCGGCGTCCAGGTTGGACAGCAAGGTCGCGCCGATGAATGCGCCGATCCCGCCGGGCACGGCGATGATGCTCACGATGCGCCAGTCGATGTTGCCGAGCCGCCAGTGCGCGGCACCCGACACCAGGGTCGTCCCCACCTCCGACAGGTGCACGGCGGCCGAGGCGGCCGACGGCGCGATGCCGACGGCGATCAGCATCGTCGACGAGGTGACGCCGTATGCCATCCCGAGCGAACCGTCGACCAGCTGAGCGAACAGGCCGACCGTTGCGAGCACCAGCAGGTTACGCATGCCGTCCCTTCCAAGCTAAATCTAGTGAGCTTGTAGGTTAAGTCGATCAGATTGACTGGGTCAACTCGCTGCCCAATGACCGAAACGCGGCGTACGATATATTCTGCCCTAGTTCCGCCCGCGCCCGGCGACTCAGCAGGCGAAGGAAGGCGCCGATCCGATCCGGGGGGTGGCTGACCTCACACCTCGGCGATGCACCTTGCCCGGGTTACTGGCGAGTAGCATACTTGATGTTACTGACGAGTAAGCCCAAGCGCTCGGAGCGCACTGATCGCGGAGGCCGGGGAGATCGTGAGCCACTTCAAGAGCAATCTTCGCGACATCGAGTTCAACCTGTTCGAGGTCTTCGGAGTCGACCAGGTCATGGGACAAGTCCCCTACGACGAGATCGACGTCGACACCGCCCGCAGCATCCTGTCCGAGATCGACCGGCTGGCCAGGGATGAGCTCGCGGCACCGTTCGACGAGGCCGACCGACAGCCGCCGATCTTCGATCCGAGCCAGCACACCGTCGAGTTGCCCGCTGCATTCAAACGCGCGTACCAGTCCTGGATGGACGCCGAGTGGTGGCGGCTGCAGAACCCGACCGAGCTGGGTGGAACCCCCGCACCCGCCGCGCTGATCTGGTCCACCGCCGAGCTCGTCCTCGGCTCCAACCCCGCGATCTGGATGTATGCCTGCGGCCCGAGCTTCGCCAACATCTTGTGGCGCAACGGCAACGACCGGGACCGTCAGATCGCGCGCCACATCATCGATCGCCGCTGGGGCACAACCATGGTGCTCACCGAGCCGGACGCCGGCTCCGACGTCGGAGCCGGCCGCGCGAAGGCACATCTCCAGCCGGACGGCACTTGGCACCTCGAGGGTGTCAAGCGCTTCATCACCTCCGGCGAGCACGACCTCAGCGACAACATCGTCCACCTCGTTCTGGCCCGGCCCGTCGGCGTCGAGGGGGCCGGCGGCCCGGGCACCAAGGGCCTGAGCCTGTTCATCGTTCCCAAGCAGCACTTCGACCTCGAGACCGGCGAGCTGACCGGTGAGCGCAACGGCGTCTACGCCACCGGTGTCGAGAAGAAGATGGGCATCAAGGTCTCGACCACATGCGAGCTCACGTTCGGCGACCCGTCGGTCGGTGGCGGCGAGCCGGCCACCGGCTGGCTGCTCGGCGAGGTGCACGACGGCATCGCGCAGATGTTCCAGGTCATAGAGCACGCCCGGATGATGGTCGGCACCAAGGCGATCGCCACCTTGTCGACCGGCTACCTCAACGCGCTCGACTACGCGAAGGAGCGCGTGCAGGGTCCCGATCTCACGCGGGCGGCCGACAAGACGGCGCCGCGCGTCCCGATCACCCACCACCCCGACGTACGCCGGTCGCTGATGACTCAGAAGGCGTACGCGGAGGCGCTGCGCGCCCTGGTCATCTTCGCGGCGACCTACCAGGACCGGGTCCGGATCGCCGAGGCGAAGGGCGAGCGTGACGAGCTGGCCGAGAGGGTCAACGACCTGCTGCTGCCGATCGTCAAGGGCTACGGCTCGGAGCGATCGTGGGTGTTGCTCGGGACCGAGTCGCTGCAGACCTTCGGCGGGTCGGGCTTCCTGCAGGACTACCCGATCGAGCAGTACGTCCGCGACGCCAAGATCGACACGCTCTACGAAGGCACGACCGCGATCCAGGGCATGGACCTGTTCTTCCGCAAGATCGTGAAGGACAAGGCCACGGCACTGGCTCACCTGGCCGGCGAGGCCAAAGAGTTCGCCGAGTCCGAGGCCGGCAACGGCCGGCTGAAGGAGGAGCGCGAGCTGCTCGCCAAGGCCCTCGACGATGCCCAGGGGATCGTCGGCGCCATGATCGGTCAGCTCATGTCGTCCGACCCGAGCGCCGAGGACGGCGACATCGCGAACGTCTACAAGGTGGGTCTCAACACCACGCGGCTGCTGACGGTGCTCGGTGACGTGGTCTGCTCGTGGCTGCTGCTGCGCCAGGCCGAGGTGGCGCTCGACAAGCTCGGCGGCGACGTCTCGGTGTCCGACCAGGCGTTCTACGAGGGCAAGGTCGCGGCGGCCCAGTGGTTCGCCCGAACCGTACTCCCCAAGGTCGCGGCCGAGCGGGCGATCGCCGAGTCGACGGACCTGTCGGTCATGGAGCTCGACGAAGCGGGCTTCTGACCGGACCGCCCGTGAGGATTACCACGAGAACGTGGTAATCGTGTGGCGAGCGACCGACCCCCGGCGTGCCACGATAGGGGCCGTGAGTGCCTCGGGGACCGAGCCGAAGGTCGAGATCAGGCCGTCGCGAGCCTGGTACGTCGTCGCAGCCCTGATCTTCGTCGGGAGCCTGATCCCGGCGTTCTTCCTGGCCCGGAGCGGAATCCAGACGATCGACCTCACGGTCGACACGATCTCGGGCGACTCGATCGAGATCCACGACGAGCAACTGTCGGTCTTCGCACCGCCGCACGTGTCGTCGCCGGGACTGATCACGTGCGCGATCACCACGCTGGACGGCCGGTCGATCCCGCTGGACGAGTCGTTCGACGACCTCTCCCTCGACGGCCGGGAGCGGGTCGGGCGTACTCCTGAGGACCTTCCCGAGGGCACCTATGGGCTCCGCTGCTCCGACGGTTCCGGAGCGATCGCGGTTGACGACTTCGGCGTGCGGTCGACTCAGGGCTGGACCGAGGCCTTCCTCAAGATCGGCGCGGCGGCCCTGCTGCCGGGTATCGCCGGCCTGGTCGCGATCACGATCGCGGTGGTGACGGGAGTACGGCGATCGAGTGCGCGACGGCGGGCGCTCGAGCCCGTGATCTCGCCCGGTCCGCCGACCCATCCGGGCTACCCCCCGCCGGCACCCTGATCGCTCCATCGCCGCTCGGGCTGGTCTCGGCGCCATGACATGCTCGGAACGTGAGCGAGCCTGCGGCCCAGCCGGAGACCATTCCGACCAGATCGCGGCCGTCGCGTGCGTGGTACGTGCTGGCGTTCGTGCCGTTCCTGCTCAGTCTGTTCCCGGCGTACTTCCTGGGTCAGGCTGCGGCCGACGAGGTCGCGGTGCAACTCGAGGTGCTGACCGACCGGACGATCGACATCGAGGACAGTGACCGGTCGATCTATGCGACGTCGCAGCAAACCAGTGAGCAGGCACGCTGCCGGCTGCGCTCGGTGACCGGCGAACGGATCCCGCTCGACGAGTCGGTCGAACACCTGCGCACGGAGCAGGACGACACGGCCTGGTACCGGGTCGGACGGCTGCCCGATGACGTGGAGCCGGGCACCTATGCGCTGCGGTGCCGAGCCGGCGGTGACGCCGTGGAGCCGACGTCGCTCGCCGTGAGCACCTCACCGCGATGGGGTCGGTTCGCGCTGCTGCTGCTCGCGGCCTTCGGCGTCCCGGTCGCCGCCGCCGTGCTCGGCACCCTGATCCTCGTCGCGATCATCGTCATGCGCCGTCGCGCCGAGCGGGACGAGCACAGCGAGGACGAGGACCAACCCCCGTCGGCCTTTCAGTTCGAATAGGGCAACAACGTCGAGTCGATCGCCTCCCATGCGGTCCGCAGGGTCGCGAGGTCATCGGGGCGCTTGGCCGCGAGGTCGGCCTGCTCCCGTACGTCGGCGGCCAGGTCGTAGAGGTGATCGGTCGAGTCCGAGACGCGGACGTACTTGAGATCCCCACGACGCAACGCGCGCTGGCCCCGCATCCGCCAGAACAGGTCGCGCTCCGGGACGCGCCGGCCGCGGAACAGATGGTCGACCAGGCTGGCTCCGTCCGGCCGATAGTCGGCGGCCGCTTCGGCGCCGGCGAGCTCGAGGAATGTGGCGGTCCAGTCGACCGTCATCACCGGCGACGTGTCGACCTGGCGCGGGCGCAGCTTGCCGGGCCACGACAGCAGCGTCGGCACTCGGATGCCGCCCTCGTAGAGATCGCCCTTGCCGCCGGACAGCGGCCAGTAGTACGAGAACCGCTCGCCGCCGTTGTCACTGGCGAAGAAGACCAGCGTGTCCTCGAGCTGAGCACTGCGACGCAACGCCCGCATGATGACGCCGATGGCGCGATCGAGATCCTCGACCATCTCCCGGTACTTCTCGAGCGATCCCCCGTCCTCGTGGAACAGCACGCGGGGCTCGCCATCGCGGATCCGCTGGGTCAGCTCGTCGCTGACGGCCAGGTCGCCCGGGCCCTCCCAGGGCCAGTGCGGCGTGGTGAAGTTCAGGTTCAGCAGCCACGGCCGGTCGTGCCGTCGCTCGAGGAAGTCGACGGTCCGCTCGGTGAGGATCTCGGTGTAGTAGCGCAGGTCGTCGTACTCCACCTCGTCCTCGAAGAGGTCGTAGTCGCCGTTGTGGTTGATCTTGGAGAAATAGTCGAGACCGCCGCTGAAGTTGCCGAAGAACTCGTCCCAGCCGACTCGGGTCGGGCTGAACCACGGCAGATAGCCGCAGTGCCATTTGCCGATCAGGGCGGTGTCGTAGCCGACGCCCTTGAGCTGCGACGCGAGTGTCGGGTGGTCGGTCGGGATGCCGTCGATCTCGGTCGGCTGGCCGATCGGCTCCTGCAGCCCACCGACGAGCCGCCCGGGATAGCGCCCCGTGTAGAGGCCGAACCGGGTCGGCGAGCACACCGACGACGCCGAGTACGCCTGGGTGAACCGGACACCGGACGCGGCGAGCCGGTCGAGGTTGGGCGTCCGAATCGTCGGCGCGCCATAGCTCGACAGGTCGGCCCAGCCAAGGTCGTCGCCCAAGATGATCAGCAGGTTCGGCCGAGGCAGGGGTCGGCCGCGGTCCAGGGCCTCGAAGGGCCGTTCACTCTCGGCGTTCGCGGGGGTGAACGACGGTGCTGCGGTCGCGGCCGCGGTGATGCCGGCGGCGCCGAGCAGGCCGGCGAAGCGACGGCGGGAGAGTTCGGTGGCCGCGTCGGTGGAGAGCGCTTGGGGGTCACGAGTCGGTGCTGCCACGGCGGTGCCCTCTTTCTGGTCGGTCTCTGAGTAACTACTTATTTTAACTGGATTACTATAGTTTAATCCGCGAGGCCGGGAACTGCGAGGCCGTCGTCTCACTCAGCGGAGAAGAGCACCGTCCAGCGCAGTGGGCTCACGGTGTCGGTCGACCTGGCGTAACTGGCAGTTAGGCTCGGCCCGTGGAGTTGCTACCGACCTACGTCCGGGCCTGGCGCGAGTCGGCTGCCGACGTGGACGAGCTCGGGGCCCAGCTCACCGACACCGAGTGGGACTCCCCGACCGACTGTCCCGGCTGGCGAGCCCGGGACGTACTCGCCCACCTCGTCGACATCGAGGAGTGGCTGGCCGCGGAGCCGCTGCCCGACGAGGCGCGAGGCGCGTCGATGTCCGAGTGGACGCAGTACGGCGTCGACCAGCGCCGCGACGTCCCGCCCGCGACCCTGCTGGCTGAGCTCGCGACCGCGGTCGATCGCCGGGCGGCCCAGCTCGAGGCGGCGCCGCCGGCCGACCTGCAGGAGCAGCATCCGCGTACTCCCGCCGCGCTGCCCTGGAGCTGGGAGACGCTGCTGCGCAACCGGGCGATCGACATGTGGGTGCACAGCCAAGACCTCCGGCGCGCCGTCGACCGGTCGGGTGGCTACGACAACGCCGGTGCGATGGTCACGACGGCGTCCTTCGGGCTCGGCCTGCCCTACGTCGTCGGCAAGAAGGTGCAGCCGCCGGCCGGCACTGTTGTCGTGTGGGACGTCGGCGGCACGCATCCGGCGCAGCACGCGGTCGCGATGTCCGAATCCGGCCGGGCGGTGACGCTGCCACGACCGCCGGCGGATCCGGCCGTCCGCCTCGGGATGGACACCGAGACGTTCGTCGTCCTGGCCGCTGGGCGTCGTGATCCCGGCGACGTCACAGTCCGGATCGACGGCGATCGAGAGCTCGCCGACCGCGTACTCCGAGCGATGGTGTTGACGTTTTGAGCGCGTCGTCGTGGACGACGGCCGACATCCCTGACCTGTCCGGACGGCGGGCCCTCGTCACCGGTGTGTCCGGCGGCCTCGGGCATCACGTCGTCCTCGAGCTGGTTCGGGCCGGTGCCGAGGTGCTCGCCACGGCGCGCGACCGCTCGCGGGGCAAGGAGAGTCTGGACGCGATCCGGTCAGAGGTGCCTGGTGCGCACGTCGAGCTGGTGGAGCTCGACCTCGCCGACCTGGCGTCGGTACGGGCGGCCGCCGCCCGGGTGGTCGCCGACGGCAAGCCGATCGATATCTGCGTCAACATCGCCGGTGTCATGGCGGCGCCGCAGCGCCGGACGGTCGACGGGTTCGAGCTGCAGATCGGGACGAACCACGTCGGCCACTTCGCGCTGGTGGGTGGCTTGTGGCCGGCGATCGTCGCGGCTCCGGCGGCCCGGATCGTCACGGTGTCGTCGCTCATGCACTGGCTGGTGCGCGACATCAAGCTGCGGTGTCTGGACCCCGAAGCCGAGCAGGGGCGCTATCGCAAGTGGGCGGCCTACAGCGAGTCGAAGCTCGCCAATCTCGTCTATGCCATGGAGCTGGATCGGCGGGTAGGGGCCGCCGGCCTGCCGGTCGAGTCGGTCGCGGCCCATCCGGGCTACTCCGCGACCGGGCTGCAGCACGCCGGACTCGCGATGGGCAGCTACTCCTTCGAGCGATTCGTCCTGCGGCTGGGCAACTGGGTCATCGCGCAGTCCGCCGCCGCGGGTGCCTGGCCGCTGCTGCGTGCGGCTACCGAGCCGGGTCTGCCGGGGGGCGCGTACTTCGGGCCAGGTTCGCCCGGCGAGGCGCGCGGCGCCCCGAAGCCAGCCGGGATCAGCCGCCCGGCTCTCGACCCCGACCTGGGTCGCCGACTCTGGGCCGCGACCGAGTCGGCCACCGGCATCGCGTACCCCTGACGCGCTTTCGGCCGGAGTTGTCAGCCACTATTCGGGCCCTGACCCGAACAGCGGCTGACAACTCGACACGGGTCAGATGTGGCGCCGGGTCTCGACGATGCGGAAGCGTGAGGCGACGTAGGCACCGTCGGTGTACGCGGCGTTGGCGGCCGGATTCGCGCCGGTGCCGTGGAAGTCG
>Ga0075431_100000729_pt1 | contig 28421 bp, 24 predicted proteins | sample RhiMetdeltSRZDD5_FD_75297 | JGI IMG/M metagenome (GOLD analysis project Ga0075431, IMG submission 75297) | Populus rhizosphere microbial communities from Tennessee, USA - Rhizosphere MetaG P. deltoides SRZDD5 | ecosystem: Host-associated > Plants > Roots > Rhizosphere > Soil | place: USA... | reverse complement strand
GGGGGTACGCGCTGGTGCTGGCTCTCGCCGCCGCTCTCAATTACGTCCCGGGCCTCACCGACGCTTCGGGCCGGGCGTTCGGCATCTTCGCCCTCGACATCTATGACGACCTGCTGCACCTGGCCTCGGCGGCCTGGGCGGCGGTCTCCGCCTACTGGTCGAGACAGGCCACCAAGACGTTCCTCAAGGTCTTTGGCACGCTCTACTGCCTCGATGGCCTCATGGGCCTCGTCACCGGCTCTGGCTATCTCGACCTCGGCATCGTCATCTACGGCGTGCAGAGCCTGCCGCTTGGGTTCAAGATCCTCGCCAATCTTCCCCATATCGCGCTTGGCGGCTTCGCGGCCTTCTGCGGCTTCGTCCTCGCCAAGCAGACGGGCGTCAGATGGACGGGGGCCAGCTGATGCCGGCGCAGCCTGAATGGGCATGGCGGGCCGGCAGGCGCATCTTGCTCGGCCTGGCCGCCGTCGTCGTCCTCATCGCCATCCCTGTCGTGTGGACGGAGGCCGGCTGCCGCAGCCCGCGTGCGCCGGACCCGGAGCCCTTCCAGTCCGCGCTCGACGCGGCGCACCGGCGCGATGAGGTCAACACCTACCTGACGTATCCTGAATGGTCGATCGTGTACGCCTACGAGGATCTCGCCGGCGTGACACGCAAGGGCAGCGAATCCGACTTCGCCTACATGCGCAGCGTCGGCAACTACTGGTCGAGCCTGTGCAGCCTCACCAGGCTGGCCACCAGCCGCGGCAGCATCGCCTTCGACTACAAGCTGATGCTCTACACCATCGGAGTCAGCTTCACCGCCGAGATGGGTCTCAAGGGTGCCTACGAGCTGACTGTGGGGCGGGCTACGGCGTGGCTGCGGGGCTCGCAGCGCAACCCGGAGGACGAGTTCGCGCTGGCAGTCGCCGACGAGTATGCCGCCTTCCTCAGGCAGACGCCGTGGTACGAGTTCCCGTTCGGCGCCAGGCTGTGGCAATTCTGGGCCCAGACGCCGCTCTGGGGTGGCAACACCATCCGCAAGATCGAGCGCCGCATCAGCCTCACCCTGGAGTACGCGGGCAAGGCCGTGTACGCGAAGCTCATCGCAATGGGTGCCGGAGCGTCGGGTCCCGTGGCCTTGCGGCTGCGCAGCGTGGTATCCGGGTTGGACGCTTCTGATGTCGCGGCGGACAACCGCATCGTGGTGGTGCGCAGGTTGGCGAGCGGCGCCAGCGAGATCGACACGCCGCGCTACCGGGCGTTCACAGAGATTCTGGCTGGCCTTGCGGAGCGCGGGCGCAACATCGTCGAGATCGCCGGCAATGACGACGTGCTGGTCACGGTTCTGGCTCCGGAAGGGCGTGCTGCTGAGAAGCTGGGCAAGCAGTTGTTCTGGGTTCCGATCCAGGCGCGCCCGGGCTGGCACCGCCTCGGGCTCGACGTCAAGGTTGCGTCTTTGGCCTCGATCGTGCGGCAACTGCGCCAGGAGGGCATGGAGCTCGAGCATGTCTACGATTACTGAGGGCTGCCGCCGCGGCGCGCGCTTCCTCGCGGTGGCCTTCGGCGTCCTCGCCGCATGGTTTGCGCTCGCTGCCGTGGCGACGCTGGTGCTGGAGCCCACGCGGGCCGTCGCCGTCTTCGGGCCGGCGCCATACGCCCTGTCCGCCCTGGTGCACGCGAACGCGCGCATCCTCGATTCGGGAGCCGGATTCGTTGTCGTCCAGGGCGAGCACAGGGGCTTCGTGCGTCGGCTCTACGCCGGCGGCGGCTGGCTGGTCCTGCCCGTCATGACGGGCGGCTGCCGCGGCAGAGGCCGCGCCGCGAGCCCAGAGGCATGACAGGCTGACATGCGGCGCTACGGGCGGCGCACCAGGAGCCTGCCGGGGGCGATGGCCTTCGGCACGCGCAGAGCGGTGGCCATGGGGGGGAGCGCGGTGAGCGGCTCGCCGTCGCTCCACAGGCGCTCGAAGGTGAGACGAGCCGCGGCGGCCAGCTCGGGCGCGTCGTCCACGAAGCTCTCGTAGGCGTCGCAGATGGCCGGGTCGCGGCGCATGGTGTCGCCGGTCCAGCAGGCACGGTCGCCCAGCACCAGCTGCTCGTGAGCCTCGATGAGGCGCGGATTGCGCATCACACGAACCTCGCAGTCGAGCCTCGCCGTCTGCACCGCAATGAAGGCGTCAGAGAGTGCGGCCCCCTCGCCCCTGGCGAGGATGAGCCGCACCGGGCATCCGGCCGTCGCGATGTCGCGTGCGAGCGCGGCCATGGACTTGACCACGGGGCTCTGCATCGAGCGGGCGATGACGAGGATCGGGCCCCCCAGAGGGGTCGCCGGCTGCGGGCCGTCGTGTTGCGGAGGCCCGGCAAGGGCCTGGAGGCCGCCGGCGATGAACGCACCGAGCCGCGCCTCCTTCTCGCCGCGCCGCGTCATAGTCATGCGAAATTGCTGCGAGAAGCGCATGGGAGCATCCTTAAAGGCCACAGACAGGACCATGAGCGGGACGGGAAAGCCGAGCGCTGTCGGCAAGGACTATTTGGGCCTATTGCGGTTAAATAATGGTATGCTCAGCATGCGCTGTGAACGGGCCGGGACAAGGCCGCAGCAGTGCCGCCTTTCGGGGGCGCCGCAGCCGGCACCGGAGCGGAGCAGCAGGGGAAAAACCGGGCGCTGCCGCATGGGTTACCACGATCGGCTGACGCAGATTGCATGCGCCACACTGGAGCGCGGAACAAAGTCGTGCGAGCTAGGATTGACGGTGCAACGTTAAGGTCCGGCAGCGCGCTCGCACGGCCCTGCCCACCCCGGAGCGCCACATGACGACCCCAAAGGACCCTGCGGCCGGGACCCCCAAATCCGTTGCCGGACACCTTGCCATCGCGCTGGCCGCAGCCTTTGCCGGGGCCGCGATCTACATCAATGTTGCCGAGCAGCCGGCGCGCCTGCTGCTCGACACGCGCGGACTCCTCACCGAATGGCAAGGCAGCTACCCCGCCGGCATGAGAATGCAAGCCCCGCTTGCCATCCTCGCCGGCCTGGCGGGAATCATCGCCTGGTGGCAGTCACGCGACTGGCTGTGGCTCCTCGGCAGCGCGCTGATCCTCGCCAATTGGCCATATACACTGGCCGTGATCCAGCCGGTGAACGATGCCGCCATGGCCTTGTCTCCCGACCCTGCGGCAGACCACGGCCGCGCTCTGATCGAGCGGTGGGGCGTGCTTCATACCGGACGCAGCGCCCTCGGCGTGCTCGCCACGCTCGCGTTCATCGTGGCGGCACTGCGACGGCCGGCGACGTAGATTGCCCCGAGCGCCGACTGCGCACTACGCCGCGGTTACCAGGGTCCTGCCGGCTTCCGCAGCCAGTGCATCTGCCTCGGGCGCCACCGCCCGCCGCGGCACCCGGAATGCCAGCGCGTAGAGCGCCGGCAGGAACGTCAGCGTCAGGATCGTGGCCGCCACGAGGCCGCCCATCATGGAGATCGCCATGGGGGCCCAGAACACCTCCTGGGCGAGGGGGATCATGGCGAGCCCGGCGGCGGCAGCCGTGAGCGTGATGGGGCGGAAGCGACGCACGGCGGCCTCGACGATGGCCGTGTAAGCGTCTTGGCCGGCTGCCATGTCCTGCTCGATCTGGTCCACCAGGATCACGCTGTTGCGCATGACGATGCCGGCCAGTGCGATGACGCCGAGGATGGCGACGAAGCCGAAGGCCGCCTGGAAGATGAGCAGCGCCGCGGCCGCACCGATGACGCCGAGTGGGCCGGTGGCCAGCACCATCATGGTCTTGCCGAAATGCTGCAGCTGGATCATGAGCAGCACCAAGACGACCATCAGCATGAGAGGCATCTTCTCGTTGATGGAGGTCTGGCTCTTCTCGGCCTCCTCCACCGCGCCCTGCAGCTCCGTCCGATAGCCCGCGGGCAGCTCCGCCCGCAGGGCGCCGAGCTTGGCGTACACTGCGTTGGAGACATCGTTGGACTGCAGGTGATCCGGGACGGTGCCGCGCACGGTGATGGACGGCAGCCGGTCGCGCCGCCACTGGATGCCGGGCTCCAGGACAACTTTGATGTTGGCCACCTGGCGCAGCGGCACCGAGGCGCCCGCCGCGGTCTTGACGTAGACGTTGTCGAGCGCGGTCAGGGCATTGCGCATCTGGGTCGGCTCGCGCAGCATGATCTTGACGGTCTCGTCGCCGTCGCGGAACTCGCCGATCTGGAAGCCCGACAGGCTTCCTTGCATCGAGCGCCGCACGGCCTGCGAGGTCACGCCCAGCGCCCGGCTGCGGTCCTGGTCGATCTCCAGCTTGAGGCTCGGCACCGGCTCCAGCCAGTCGTTGTGCACGTTGCCGATCTCCGGCGTGGCGCGCATGACGCCGGCAACCTCGTCGGCGATGCGGCGCACCTCGGTACGCTCGGGGCCGGTGACGCGCACCTGCACCGCCCAGCCGACGGGCGGCCCGTTGAACAGGCGGTCCACCTTGGAGCGGATGTTGGGGAAGTCGGCGGCCAGGATCTCGCGCACCCGCACCAGCGCCCGCTCGCGCGCCTCCAGCGACTTCGACATCAGCATGAGCTGCGCGAAGTTCTGGTTCTTGAGCTGCTGGTCGAGCGGCAGATAGAAGCGCGGCGCGCCCTCGCCGACAAAGGCCACGACATAACTGAACTCTGTTGCAAGGTCCGGCTCCTTTAGCAGCCGCGCCTCAACGGCCTTGGCCTCGCGCTCGGTGTCCGCGAACGAGGTGCCCTCCGGCATCCACAGATCGACCAGGATCTCCGGCCGGTTGGACGTGGGGAAGAACTGCTGCGGAATGACGGCGAAGCTGGCGATGCTCGCCACCAGAGCCCCAACTGTCATCACGACCACGGTCTTGCGCCAGCGCACGCACCAGGCGACGATGGCGCGGATGATGCGGAAGGGGAGGGTGTCGAAAGCCTCGCCGTGATGCGCGCGGCCGCGCCGCGCCTTGAGCAGGCGGTAGCCGATCCACGGCGTGAAGTAGACGGCCGCGAACCAGGAGATGACGAGCGAGATGCCGGTCACCCAGAACAGGGCGCTCACGTACTCGCCGGCCTGGCTCGCCGCGAACCCAACCGGAATGAACCCGGCCACCGTAATGAGCGTGCCCGTCAGCATCGGGAAGGCGGTGGAGGTGTACGCGAAAGTGGCGGCGCGCAGGCGCTCGTAGCCTTCCTGCAGCTTGCGGTCCATCATCTCGACGGCGATCATGGCATCGTCCACCAGCAAGCCCAGCGCGATGATGAGCGCGCCGAGCGAGATGCGGTGCAGGTCGATGCCCATCGTCTGCATGACAAGGAACGTGGCCGCCAGCACCAGCGGGATCGTCAGCGCCACCACCAGGCCGGCGCGCCAGCCCAGCGTGAGGAACGATACGATCAGCACGATGCCGATCGCCTCGGCCAGCGAGCGCAGGAACTCGCGCACGGACTTGCTCACCACCTGCGCCTGATCGGAAATCTTGCCGAGCTGCACGCCGACAGGCAGCTCGCGCTCGATGCCCCTGAGCGCGCGCTCCACCGCGGCGCCGACCACGGTGACGTTGTAGCCGGGGGCCATGGTGGCGCCCAGCAGCACGGCGTCCTGGCCCTGGTAGCGGGTCTTGGCGGCGGGCGGGTCCTCCAGCGCGTGCCTCACCTCGGCGATGTCGCCGAGGCGGAAGGTGTGCTGGCCGGCGCGCAGTCTCAGCTCGCGGATATCCTCCACCGACCTCAGCCCGCCTTCCACGTCGATGCGCACCGACCGCTCGCTGGTCTCGATGCGGCCGGCCGGGTCCATGGTGTTCTGGCCGGCCAGCGCCGCCTGGATATCCAGCGCGGACAGCCCACGCTCGGCCAGCGCCGCCGAGGCGACCTCGATGAAGATGCGCTCCTCCTGCGTGCCCAGAAGGTCCACCTTGGCAACGCCGGGGATGCGCAGAATGATATCGCGGGTGCTCTTGGCGAAGGTCTTGAGCTCGGGGTAGCTGTAGCCCTGGCCGGTGAGCGCGTAGAGCGACATGTAGGTGTCGCCGAACTCGTCGTTGAAGAATGGCCCGACGACGCCCTCGGGGAAGGTATGGCGGATGTCGCCGATCTTCTTGCGCACTTGGTAGAAGGCGTCGGCAACCGCGGCGCCGCGCACGTTGCCCTTGAGGTTGACGAAAATGGCGGCGGAGCCGGGGCGCGTGTAGGAGCGCAGGAATTCGAGGCCAGGCGTTTCCTGCAGCTTGCGCTCGACTTTGTCGACCACCTGCTCCTGCATCTCCTCCACGGAGGCGCCGGGCCAGAGCACCTGCACCACCATCACGCGGAAGGTGAAGTCCGGGTCCTCCTTCTGGCCCAGCGTGAAGAACGCATAGCCGCCGGCGGCGAGGAGCAGCACGATCAGGAACGCAGCGAAGTTGCCGTGGGCAATGGCCCAGGCGGAGAGGTTGAACCTCCCGGATGTGCCGGGGTCAAACCCTTCGCCTGCACGGTCGGGAGGAGACGAAGCGCTGTCGCGAGGGGTGTGACCCGGGCCTAGGCTTCCGTCAGCGGACATGGGAATGGCTCCGTTGAAAGGGGTCAGACCCCTCGCAGATACGGCAGAGTTCTTGTCGCAACGTCGCAGGCGAGGGGTCTGACCCCTTCCACACGGACGCCCTTCTCAGCTCGACTTGGCGGTCCGCTCGCCCGGCAGCCTGACGCGCATGCCGTCGCGGAGGAACTGCACGCCGGCGGTGACGACCACGTCGCCGGGGCTGAGACCTCCTGCGATCCTGACTCCATCGTCTGCCGTGCCGGCGACCGTAACGGGCGTGCGCCGCACCCTCCTCTTCTCCGTGTCCACCACGAAGACCACCGGCGAGCCGTTGGCTTCCGTGAGAGCCGTGAGCGGCACCACCATGGCGACGCGCTCGCCATCGATGCGAATCGCCACCGTAGCCGTCATGCCGAGGCGCATGGTCTGCGGCGGACTGGTGACGGCCACGCGCACCGCATAGGTGCGCGAGGCGGCATCGGCCTGTCCGGCGATCTCGCGGATGCGGCCCTCGGCGCCCTTGCCCGACCCGGCCCACAGGGCGATATCGGTGCGCTGCCCCACGGTGAGACGGCCCGCATCCTGCTCCGGCACGCCGATGGCCACCTCGACCTCCCCGGCCTCGGCAAGCGCGATCACCGCCTGTCCGGCGCTTACGACCTGGCCTGGCTCGCTCATGACGGCGGTGACGATGCCGGCCTTGTCGGCCTTGAGCGTGGCGTAGCTCGTGGCATTGGCAGCCTGGCGCAGCTGCGCTTCGGCCGATTCGAGCGCCGAGACCGCTGCATCGAACTCGTTGCGCCGGATGTCGTAGCTCGCCTGCGAGATGAACTGTTTCGCCAGCAGCGGCTTGGCCCGCTCCAGGTTGTCGCGCGCCACGTCGTGGCGGGTGCGGGCGGCCGCAACCGCCGCCCTGGCGCTGTTCTCGGCGAGCTTGATGTCCGTATCGTCGAGGCGTGCGATCGTCTGTCCGACCTTGACGCGGTCGCCGACGTTGATGGCGCGCTCCACGATCTTGCCGCCGACACGGAAGCCGAGGTTGCTCTCGATGCGCGGCCGGACGACCCCGGAATAGGTGAGCGTGCGACCCTGGGGCGCGGCGGAGACGGTGGCAACCTTTACCGGCCGCACGACCTCCTTCTCCTCGATGGCCGCCTCGCCCTTGCAGCCGGCGGCTGCCGCAACCAGCCCGACGAGCGCCAAGCGACGGGCCAGGCCACGCCATCTCGTTCCTCCTCGCAGAGAGGCGAACGCAATGGCAGGCCTGGCTCCAGCGGTGCTCATGATCGTTGTTCCATGCCAGTGCGCCTTGGCGGCGCTTGTTGCAGGCGATGTAAGCTCGACTTACATAGAGCGGAAAGGAGCGCATTGCAAAGTGTTAACGCCGCTAACTTTTCAATTCGTCGTGAAACGGCCATGCTGAGAACTATGAAGAAAGGTAAAGTTGGCACGGCCGCACAGAAGGTGGGCAAACGGAAGGTGGGCAAGATGGAGCGCAAGGCGCCCTATCACCACGGCGACCTGCGCGAGGCGCTGATTGCCGCCACGCGCCAACTCGTCATGGAGCGGGGCGCAGAGAACTTCACCCTGGCTGACGCCTGCCGGGTCGCGGGCGTGACCACCGCCGCGCCCTACCGCCACTTCCGCAGCAAACAGGAGATTCTGGCAGAGATCGCCTCGCGCGGCTTCGAGGAGCTGCGCATGAGGGCGATGGACGTCATCGCCGAGAAGGGGCCGGGTACGCTGGCCGCGATTGTCGCCATGGGCCAGGCCTACGTCGCCTTCGCCGTGAACGAGACGGCTTTGTTCCGCCTGATGTTCGGGCAGGAGCCGTCGCTCAAGCAGGCCGAGCCTGTGGCGGGCACGGGGCACGAGTGTTTCGCCCATCTGATCGAACAGATCGGGCTCTATTGCCAGAGGAACCGTGTGCGCGGAGATGCCCTGCAGATTGCGCTCAGGCTGTGGACTTTCGTCCACGGCGCCGCCTCGCTGCAAATCGACAAGGACTATCTCGTGATCGCCCCGGACCTGGATGTGAACCGCCTCATCGCCGACGCGACGCCCGGTCTGCTCGGGGCTGCACCGCGCGGCCGCAAGCGGTGATTCCACGCATCATCCCCGAGGTCGAGCGAAGCGAGACTATCCGGGACCTCGCGTGACGAGCGTGAAATCCTCCGAGGTCCCGGTTTGGAGCGCTGCTCGCCTTCCGCTCGCATCGTTCCAACAGGGATGACGGGTGAGTCTTTCACGCCTCGAGCGGCAATGCCGCGAGGAGCCGCTCCAGGGTGGAGATGGTGGAGCGGTCGATGTGGCCGTCCACGCGCAAGGGGCGGAAGTGGCGCTGGAAGGCGGTGACGACGAGCTTGGTCCGCTCGTCGATCACGCCGGTCGGCTCGATGCCGTAGCCGTAGCGGCGGAGCGCCACCTGGAAGGCCGCGATGCGCGGCTCGGCGGCGCCGAGGCTCAGCCCTTCGTCGGCGGCGACCACGGGTGCGGGAGCGATCCAGTGGCCGATACCCGTGTGCGCCAGCCCAGCCCAGGGGAATTTCTCGCCCGGGTCCTGCTTGCGCGCCGGCGCCACGTCGGAGTGGGCGAGCACGCGCTCCGGCCGGATGCCATGGCGGGCGATGATGTCCCGGCTCAACCGCTCCACGGCCCGCATTTGAATCTCTGGAAAGTCGGGATAGCCGAAGGCGTGGCCGGGGTTGTGGATCTCGATGCCGATGGAGGCGGAGTTGATATCGGTCTCCCCGTCCCACACGGAGTCGCCCGCGTGCCAGGCGCGCTGGTCCTCCGACACCATTTGCGTGATGCGCCCGTCCGTGTCGATGCCGTAGTGACAAGACACGCCGCTGCCTTCGCGGGTGAGCCAGTCGATGGCCTTGGCCATGCTCTCGAGGCCGGTGTAGTGCAGGAGCAGGATGGTGGGGCGCAAGCCGTTGCGGCGCGGCTCGACGTTGGGCGAGCTCAGCACTGCATCGACGAGCGCGCTGTCCGGGGCAACGATGGAAGCGATCACAGGCCGCGCTCCTTGGCGATGACGTCGTAAGCGGCGTTGATGGCGGCGAGCTTGCGTGTGGCGATCTCGACGAACTCGGCCGGTACACCGCGGCCGATCAGCTTGTCCGGGTGGTTGTCGGCCACCAGCTTGCGGTACTGCCGCCTGATCTCCTCGTTGGTGGCCCGCGGCGTGAGGCGCAGGGCGTCGTAGGGGTTGCCGTGGTCGGCGACGAAGCGGGCGCGGAAGAATTGGAACTCGCTTGGCGAGAAGCCGAAGCGGCGGGCCACCTCGGCCAGGAACGCATCCTCTTGCGGATGCAGGGCGCCATCTACGGCAGCCACGTACATCAGCCCTTCCAGCACATCCTGCAGCAGCTTTCTGTTGTTCTTGAGCAGCTTGGCGATCTCGTCGGCATACGTCTCGTAGCCGGCGATATCCTGCTTGGCGAGATTGAACACGCGCTTGACGTTGCGCTCCTCCTCTGGCCTGGTCTGGAACACCTGCTTGAAGGCCTGCACTTCGAGCGGCGAGACGACGCCGTCCACCCTGGCCATCTTGGCGCTCAGGGCGATGACGGCGATGGTGAAGGCGATGTCGCTTTGGGGCTCTGCGGACCGGTCCAGACCAAAGACGCGGGCCAGCTCGCCGAGGAAGCCGCCGCCGGCATCGCCGACAGCGCCCGCAAGCCCCGAGATCTTCTGCCAGACCGTCATGCTCGATCCTGTCCCTTCTCAGCTCGTGGGGTCACCCACCGGCCTTTTGCCGCCAAGGGGCGGCTGCGATCGTCTCAGGGCAGGGCTAATCCCGAGAGCATGAAGAATGTCAAGGAAGGTTCCTGAAACCTCAGAGACATTCCAGGCCGCACGTAATGGTGAATAACGAGTGGCTCCTTGAAGGCCTGGAGGGGTAGACCCCTTGCAGATGTGTCAGCACCTCACAACGACTTAGAGGCAAGGGGGCCGCTGCTAGCGCACCGTCTCGCCTGGCGCATAGGCGTGGATGGCGAGGGCGTGCACCTTGGTGGCCAGCTGCTCGGCCAGCAGCTCGTTGACGACCCGGTGCCGGGCCAGGCGGGACTTGCCGGCGAACTCGGGTGAGACGACGAGCACCCGGAAATGGCTTTCGCCGGCCTGCGCCTGCGCGCTGTGGCCGGCATGCAAGTGTGACTCGTCGACGATGTCCAGGCGGGTGGGGCGGAGGGCCTGCTCCAGGCGCTGCCGAATGGCTGCGGCAACCGACATGCAATCTCTCCTTTCTACTCTCCGCTCACGCAGCTCTCAAGTCAAGAGCGGCCCAGTTATAGCAGGTGCGCTACAGACTCTACAGACTGAGCCGGCACCCTTCGCTAGAAGCTTGTGCCTCGATCGGCCAGCGCCCATACTCGAACCGATGAAGCTCGACTCGAAATATTTCGACTCGATCCGCGCCAAGCCGGCGGGGGAGGCGGCCGCGCGTCCGGCCGGTCCCCTCTGCCAGTGGAAGGGCTGCCAGGACGTCGGGGTTTACAAGGCTCCAGTGGGCCGGGGCCATGAGGGCAAGTACTACCTGTTCTGCTTGGAGCACGTGCGTCAATTCAACGCCTCCTACAACTACTTCGAGGGCTGGAGCACGGCCGAAGTGGAGGCGTTCCAGAAGGATGCCGTGATCGGTCATCGCCCGACTTGGAAGACGGGTTCATCCGGCGAGGTGCCCGGCTACCGGAATCGGGCGGCGGGCGCAGGAGCCGGATTTGCCGATGCTTTTGCCGATCCGCACGGGTTTCTCAACGGCAAGCTTAGGCGCGACAAGGCAGAGCCCGCGCGCCGGTTGAAGCCGCTGGAGCGCAAGGCGCTGGAGGCCCTCAGCCTCGACGAGCGCGCCAACCGCGAACGGATCAAAGCCCGCTTCAAGGAGCTGGTGAAGCGCCATCACCCCGATGCCAACGGGGGGGACAAACGGTCCGAGAACAAGTTGCGGGAAATCATTCAAGCCTATAACTATCTCAAGCAGGCGGGCCTCGTCTGAAGCTCATCGTGTGACGCTCATCGTCTAAGGCTCATGGCAAAGGCCCGCCGCAGCGAATTGAGAACTCATCTTGGCCGATCCGGTGCAGCAGCTGTGGCTGGCGCCGGCAGCAACCTCCGGAAATGAAGGATATGCCAGCCCAAGCTCAAGCCGGGGTGACCGGCATGCCGGACATGAAGGTGTCCGTACGCCAGCTCTTCGGCATCGACGCCGACCTCGAGGTGCCGGCCTACTCCAAGGCGACCGACCACGTCCCCGACGTGGATCCCGACTACGTCTTCAACCGCGATGTGACGCTGGCGATCCTGGCGGGGTTCAAGTTCAACCGCCGGGTCATGATCCAGGGCTACCACGGCACCGGCAAGTCGACCCACGTCGAGCAGGTGGCGGCGCGGCTCAACTGGCCGTGCGTGCGCATCAATCTCGACAGCCACGTGAGCCGCATCGATCTGATCGGAAAAGATGCAATCGTCCTGAAGGACGGCAAGCAGGTGACGGAGTTCAAGGAGGGCATGCTGCCCTACTGTCTGCAGTCCAACACCGCGCTGTGCTTCGACGAGTATGACGCTGGTCGCCCGGACGTTATGTTCGTGATCCAGCGCGTGCTGGAGCAGTCGGGCCGGTTGACGCTGCTGGACCAGTCCAAGGTGATCCGGCCGCATCCGGCGTTCCGCCTGTTCTCCACCACCAATACTGTGGGCCTGGGCGACACGTCCGGTCTCTATCACGGCACACAGCAGCTCAATCAGGGCCAGATGGACCGCTGGTCGATCGTGGCTACGCTCAACTATCTGCCGCACGACGAGGAGACGCGCATCGTGCTGTCGAAGGTCAAGGCCTTCGCCAAGACCGAGGCCAAGCGCAAGGTGGTCTCCAACATGGTGCGGGTGGCGGATCTGACTCGCTCGGCCTTCATCAACGGCGATCTCTCCACCGTGATGAGCCCGCGCACGGTGCTGACGTGGGCCGAGAATGCCGAGATCTTCGGCGACATCGGCTTCGCCTTCCGGCTGACCTTCGTCAACAAATGCGACGAGCTGGAGCGTCCGCTGGTGGCCGAGTTCTACCAGCGCTGTTTCGGCGAGGAGCTGCCCGAGAGCGCCGCCAACGTGGCGCTGTCGTGAATTGGTTGCGAATGGCGAATGGTGAGTGGCGACTGGTGGGCGCTTACCATTCGCGATTGGCCATTCGCCATTCGCCCAATCGTTACATGTGAAGGTCTCACATGGCCTCCAGCCCGAAGCACAAGGAAAGCCCCGCGGAGCCCTTCAAGAGGGTGCTTGGGCTCGCCGTGCGCGCCATCGCCGGCGACGGCGAGATGCAGGTGAGCTATGCGCCGGGCAAGCCAGAGCTGGACGGCAAGACCGTGCAGCTGCCGGAGCCGTCGCGACTTCCCTCGGCCCGGGAGGTGGCGGTGATCCGTGGCTGGGCCGACAGCCTCGCCCTCACGGCCGCCTGCCACGACGCCAAGCTGCATTCCCGCCTCGCGCCCAGGTCGGGGCCTGCCAAGACCGTGTTCGAGGCGGTGGAGCGGGCGCGCATCGAGGCGCTGGGGGCCAACCGCATGCCGGGCATGGCCGCCAACCTGACGGCGCGGGTGGAGGACCAGTACGGCCACGGCCGCTACGCTGAGATCACCGAGCGGGCGGACGCGCCGCTGGAGGATGCGCTGGCGCTGATCGTGCGCGAGCAGCTCACCGGCGCGGCGCCGCCCAAGACCGCCAAGGCGATGGTGGACCTGTGGCGGCCGTGGGTCGAGGAGCGAGCCGGGCGCACGCTCTCCCAGCTCAGCCAGTTCGCCGAGGACCAGGCCGCGTTCGGCCAGGTCATGCGCGACGTTCTCAAGTCGTTCGACCTGTCCGACGAGCTCAGCGAGGGCGAGCGCGAGGAGGGTGACGACGAGCAGCAGGACGAAGGCGAGCAGCAGTCCGAGGAGGCGCAGGAGGGCCAGCAGGCCCAGGAGCAGGAGTCGAGCGAGGAGCAGCGCGGCGAAGGCGAGGAGGGCGAGCCGGTCGAGCAGCCGCAGGACGCCGACATCGACCAGCAGGACGCCGATGCCGACTTCGAAGAGGTGACCGACGCGCGCCAGCGCCGGCCCAACATCAACGTTCTCGATAGCCCTGAGGCCTTCGGCTACAAGGTCTACAGTCGCAGCCACGACGAGGAGATCTCGGCGGAGGACCTCTCCACGCCGGACGAGCTGGAGCGGTTGCGGTCGTTCCTGGACAAGGAGCTGCGGCACCTGCAGGGCGCCGTGGGTCGCCTCGCCAACAAGCTGCAGCGCAAGCTGATGGCGCAGCAGAGCCGGGCGTGGGATTTCGACCTGGAGGAGGGCATACTGAACACGGCGCGGCTGACGCGCGTCGTGATCGATCCGCTGCATGCGCTCTCCTTCAAGCAGGAGCGCGACGCCACCTTCCGCGACACCGTCGTTACGCTGCTGCTCGACAACTCCGGCTCGATGCGCGGGCGGCCGATCATGGTGGCGGCCTGCTGCGCCGACATCCTCGCGCGCACCCTGGAGCGGTGCGGCGTGAAGGTTGAGATCCTGGGTTTCACCACCAAGGCCTGGAAGGGCGGGCAGGCGCGCGAGGCGTGGCTGGCCGCCGGCAAGCCGGCCAACCCGGGCCGGCTCAATGACCTGCGCCACATCGTCTACAAGGCGGCGGATTCGCCTTGGCGGCGCGCCAAGCGGTCGCTCGCCCTGATGATGCGCGAGGGTCTGCTCAAGGAGAACATCGACGGCGAGGCGCTGGCCTGGGCGCACCGCCGACTGCAGGCGCGCCCCGAGCGGCGGCGCATCCTCATGATGATCTCCGATGGCGCGCCGGTGGACGATTCCACGCTGTCGGTGAACACGGGCAACTACCTGGAGATGCACCTGCGCCAGGTGATCGAGGAGATCGAGACGCGCTCGCCCGTCGAGCTGATCGCCATCGGCATCGGCCACGACGTGACGCGCTACTACAGGCGGGCGGTAACCATCACCGACCCGGCCGAGCTGGCTGGAGCCATGACGGACAAGCTGTGCGAGCTGTTCGCCGAGGACGTGCCGGAGCCGCCTAAGCGGCCGGCCGGTCCTCCGCGGCGCAAGCTGCATTGAGTCAACCCTGCACGATGCTTAAGGTTTGCCGTCTTCCGCGACTACGTTGTTTTGACATTTCGCCGCTACTCTCGCCTGGCACAGCAGGATCCTGACCGAACATGACGAGCTCCCTTCGCGCCGGCGCATTGACGCGCCGAACACTCCTCGGCGGCCTTGCAGCAACCGCCTGTGCGGGCCGCCTTTCTGCGGAGGACAAGGGGCCAGGCACCGTTCTCGCGAAGCCCGAGCCGATCGAGATCAGGGCCAGGCCGCTGCCCTACTTCCAGTCCAGCAAACCGGACAACAGGCGCTTCGGCGACCTGGAGTATCGCGGCGGCCTGGTGCTGTCGTCGCCGGCCGAGCACTTCGGCGGCTGGTCGGGCCTGGTAATGGATGCCGACGGCAAGCGGCTGGTGGCCGTTTCCGACGAGGGGGCCTGGCTCTCGGCTAGCGTGGAGTACGCCAACATGGCGCCGACGGCGGTGGTGCGGGCGACCATCGGCCCGCTGCTCGCCCTGCGCGGCCGGCCATTGCGCGAGAAGGTCGACCAGGACGCCGAGTCGCTCGCGCTGCTCGAGGGCTCCCTCGACCGGGGCACGCTGCTCATCGGCTTCGAGCGCAAGCACCGCATGGCGCGCTGCCCGATACGCAATGGTGAGGTGCAGGCTCCGACTGAGCACCTGCGGCTGCCCCCGGAGGCCGGGCGCATGCCCGCCAATCAGGGCCTGGAGGCGGTGACGGTTATCCAGGGGGGGCCGCTCAAGGGCTCAGTGGTGGCGTTCGCGGAGCGCTACACGCGGGGCAGCGGCTACCACACGGGCTGGGTCTGGGCGGGCGGGCAGCCGCAGCGCATCCAGCTGCGCGACATCGACGGGTTCAACATCACGGACGCGGCCGGCCTGCCGGACGGCAGCCTTCTGGTGCTTGAGCGCCACTTCCGCTGGAGCACGGGGGTGAAGATGCGCATCCGCCGCCTGGCTGCGCCCGAGATCAAGCCTGGTGCGCGGCTTGACGGCCACATCGTCTTCGAGGGCGACCAGGGCTACGAGATCGACAACATGGAAGGCCTTGCCGTGCACCGGGGTGGGCGCGGCGAGACGGTTGTCACCGTGATGTCGGACGACAACTTCAACCGCTTCCTGCAGCGGACGGTGCTTCTGCAGTTCACGCTGGTCGAGTGACGGGGGGGTCAGACCCCTCGCCTCCAAGCTTGAGATCTGCGCGCGACGTGGAGGCGAGGGGTCTGACCCCCGTCACACCTACGCCACCGGCTCGGCCTGGGCCTTGCGCACCTGGCGCTTCAGCTTCTGGCAGCGGTCGGACAGGGCATCGTCCTTGGCCTTCAGGAGGAAGGCGTCGAGGCCGCCGGTGCGCTCCACCGTCTTCAGGGCGTTGGCGCTGATGCGAAGGCGCACGCGGCGCTGCAGGGCGTCGCTGATGAGCGTAACGTCAACGAGGTTCGGCCGGAACGTCCGCTTGGTCTTGTTCTCGGCGTGGCTGCGCAGCTGGCCCGACATGGGACCCTTGCCCGTCAGCTCGCAACGGCGTGTCATTCTTGAGACGTCCTTGGGAAATGCGCGCTTTGGGCGCGGTGATCGACTGGGCGCCGTTCTATACAAGAAGACCGCCGCGTCAAGGCTTTGTACTGGCTTGAGCGCCCTGTTACGGTATTCTTTACCGGTCCCGCAATAGCGTGCACAAGACACAGAATTGACGCAAACCCCGTTAGCGTACCTCCCCAATGAGTGGCGATTTGCGCTGCGTCGCAGAAGGCGTGTAAAGGCTGACGCATGAAGCGCGTGGTGCCTATCGTTGCGGGTCTTGCGGCGTTCGTCGCAGGCGGGGGTGTCGGATCGGGCGAGGCCGGGCCGTGGCCCGCCACCGTTCGTGCCGCCTATGAGGTGAACTTCAACGGCTTCAACGTCGGCACTTTCGAATTCCAAGCCCAGACAGAGGACGAGAGCTATTCCCTGACGGGCAACGCGCACTTGACGCTGTTGCTCGGCGCCTTCACCTGGATCGGCGAGACCCGCGCCTTCGGCCTGATGGTCAACCAGGTGCCGAAGCCCGCCGCCTTCGCGTTCGATTTCAAGGCCAACAGCAAGATTGGTTCCACCAAGGTGGATTTCGGCGACGGCTCGGTGCTGAGCGTGAAGCACAACCCGCCGCCGGTGCCCAAGTCCGACATCGTGCCGCTGCGCGAGCAGCATCTGAAGGCCGTGCTCGATCCGCTCAGCGCCATCATGGTGGTATCGAACTACTCCAACCCCGATCCCTGCGACCGCCGGCTGCCGATCTTCGACGGCAAGGAGCGTTTCGACCTTGTGTTGAGCTACAAGGGCGAGGTCAAGGTAAACGAGCAGCAGCCGAGCGGACAGCCGGCCATCGCCCACGTCTGCCGCGTCAAGTACCGGCCGATAGCCGGGCACAAGACGGACGCCGAGAACTCCTACCTGGCGACCACCGATGCCATCGAGGTGTCCCTGCGGCCGATTCCGAGCGCCAACATCCTGGTGCCGTATCAGATCACCATTCCGACGCTGCTGGGGTACGCCACCATCGTATCGAAGCGCGTGGAGATCCAGTCACCCGGCCTGCCGCAGATTGCGCTCCTGCATTGAGGCGGACGCAGTGAGCAGCAAGTGGCGGAGCCGCCTTAGGGAATGCCTCGGCGGCATATCGGGGCGCAGGTGCGACAGCGGGGCGGAAACCGGCGCCTTCCGTGGCGGCTTTTTGGGCACAAGCCCTTGATCTTGCCGCATCGCTCTGCAATGCCTCCGGCCGGACGATCCCAAAGGGCCTTTCCATGACCCGCCATCTCGGACACCGCATCCGCAATGTGACCGCCGTGCTGGGCCCGACCAACACGGGCAAGACGCACCTGGCGATCGAGCGCATGCTGGGCCACCAGTCCGGCCTCATCGGCCTGCCGCTGCGGCTCCTGGCGCGCGAGGTCTACGACAAGATCGTCGTCCGCGTCGGCGCCGAGGCCGTGGCGCTGGTGACCGGCGAGGAGAAGATCAAGCCGGAGCGGCCGCGCTACTACGTGTGCACCGTAGAGGCGATGCCGCGCGAGGTGGATGTGGATTTCCTCGCCATCGACGAGGTGCAGCTCGCCGCCGATCCGGAGCGCGGGCATGTCTTCACGGACCGGCTGCTGCACGCGCGCGGGCGGGAGGAGACGCTGCTGCTCGGCGCGCAGACCATGCGCCAGGCCATCGCCGAGCTGATCCCGGGCGCCAATTTCATCTCGCGGCCCCGGCTGTCGAAGCTCAGCTATGCGGGGCAGAAGAAGATCACGCGGCTGCCGGCGCGCTCGGCCGTGGTCGCCTTCTCGGCGTCGGAGGTCTATGCCGTGGCCGAGCTGATGCGGCGCCAGCGCGGCGGCGCGGCGGTGGTGCTGGGTGCGCTGAGCCCACGCACGCGCAACGCCCAGGTGGCGCTCTATCAGTCCGGCGACGTGGACTTCCTGGTGGCCACCGATGCCATCGGCATGGGTCTCAACCTCGACGTGGACCACGTGGCGTTCGCCGGCGTGCGCAAGTTCGACGGGCAGGTGCATCGCGACCTGACACCGGCGGAGCTGGCGCAGATTGCGGGCCGCGCAGGGCGCCACATGAACGACGGCAGCTTCGGTGTCACCGGGACGGTGGAGCCGTTTGCCACCGACATCGTGGAGCGGCTGGAGACGCACACGTTCGACAACGTGAAGTCGCTGCAGTGGCGCAGCCGCGATCTGGATTTCTCGTCGCTGGAACAGCTGCGCGACAGCCTGCGCCGGGCCCCGGACGAGCTGCGGCTGGCGCGGGCGCGCATGGCCGACGACACCATGGCGCTGGAGAACGTGAGCGCCGATTCGAATGTGGTGGCGCTGGCCACCACGCCCGACGCGGTGGCGCGCCTGTGGGACGTGTGCCAGGTGCCCGACTACCGCAAGATCTCCTCGCAGGACCATGCCGAGCTGGTGGGCACGCTCTACAAGTTCCTGATGGGCCCGACGGGGCGCATCCCGGTGGACTGGTTCGCCAACCAGGTGGCGTTCGCCGACCGCACCGACGGGGATATCGATACGCTCGCCACCCGCATTGCCCACATCCGCACCTGGACGTTCGTGTCCAACCGCGGCGACTGGCTGGACGATCCGGAGCACTGGCAGGGCCGCACGCGGGCGATCGAGGATGCCCTGTCGGATGCACTGCACGAGTGCCTGACCCAGCGCTTCATCGACCGGCGTACCAGCGCCCTGATGCGCGGCCTCAAGGAGAAGGACGATCTGGTGGCCGACATCGGCCAGGACGGGGCCGTGCAGGTCGCGAACCATTACGTCGGGCGCCTGCAGGGGTTCAGGTTCTTCCCGGACACTGAGGCCGAGGGCATTCACGGCAAGGCGGCCCGCAGCGCCGCCACGCATGTGCTGGCCAAGGAGCTGGCCATGCGCGCACGGCGCGTGGCCGCGGCCAAGAACGACGCCTTCAAGCTCTCCCGGCTCGGGCAGATCCTGTGGCGCGACGAGGAGGTGGGCCGGTTGGAGGCGGGCGATGACCTGCTGAAGCCCATCGTCGTGCTGTCCGCCGACGATGCCATGAGCGCCGGCGACAAGGAGAAGGTGCAGGAGCGGCTGTCCACCTGGGTTGCTGAGACCATCGCTGAGCGGCTGAAGCCGCTGGTGGAAATCGCCGCCGCCAAGGACCTCACCGGTCTGGCGCGCGGTATCGCCTTCCGACTGAGCGAGGGCATGGGCGTGCTGCGGCGCGAGGCGGTGGCCGAGGAGATGCGCTCCCTGGACCAGCCGGCGCGGGCGCAGCTGCGCGGCTATGGCGTGCGCTTCGGTGCGTTCAACATCTACTTCCCTGCGTTGCTCAAGCCGGCCGCCATCGAGCTGTCGTTCGCCCTGTGGCTGCTGAAGCACGGTGCCCAAAGTGGGCTTGACCCGGCCAACCCGCCGACGCTGCCGCGGCCGGGCCTCACCTCGGTGGCGGTCGATTCGGCCTTGCCGGAGGCGTTCTACCAGGTGGCCGGATTCCACCCGTGCGCGACACGTGCGGTCAGGATCGACATTCTGGAGCGGCTTGCCGACCTGATTCGGCCCCTTGTGGCGTGGCGCGCCGACCCGGCCAACTCAAGCGCGCCGCCCAGGGGGGCGACGGGCGATGGCGGTTTCCGCGTCACCCCGGACATGATGTCGATACTGGGCTGCTCCTCCTCCGACGTGGGCGAGATCCTGCACAAGCTGGGCTTCCGGCTCGAGCGGGTGCCGCTGGCGCGGACCGAGGAGAAACAGACGCCGGAGCTGGCCGATGCACCGGCGGCCACCGCGGACGTGACCGCTGTCGTCGAGGAGGGCGGGGCCCCTGCTGTCGAGACGGCGCCGCCCGCGGGGCCTGAGACAGCCAGCGCCGGGGAGCCCGATGCCGCCGTTGAGCTGGCGGCCGAAGCGACCGTGCCGATCGCAGAGGAGGTCGCCGAGGCTGCGGCCAGCGAGGCCGTCGAGACCCCGGCAGGCGAGCCGCAGCACGAGAAGGCGCCGGAGAAAGCGCAAGGGAAGGTGGCCGAGCCCAAGCTCGACGAGATCTGGCGGCCCCGTCGCCAGGGCCGCCACCAGGATCGGGCAAAGCGCCGTTTCGCCGGGGCAGGGGAGCCGGCCAAGGACGCCAAGGACGAGGCGCGTCCCGCTCGCCGGGGGAGCAAGGACGGTCGCCAAGATGAAAGTCGCCACAAGGACAGCCGGCAGCACAAGGGGCACGAGCGCCGCGACCGGCATGAGCGCCGGCAGGGCCCGCCAGCGCGCAGGGACGAGCGTCCGCAGCGGTCTTTCCGGCATTCGGCCTCGCCAGCCACCAAGGGCGGCATCGACCCGGATTCGCCTTTCGCGGCACTGAGCTCGCTCAAAGCGGCCCTGGAGAAACAGAGCCAGGACTAAGGCTGTGGATCGGGGTGCCGTCTCACGGTCCAGCCCCGGCGGTGGAAGCAAGGGGTCGGACCCCTATGACGGAGAAGCCGACCGCACCGCAGCAACGGCTTGACCGGTGGTTGTGGTTCGCGCGGTTCATGAAGTCCCGGACATCGGCGGCCGAGCTGATCGGCGGTGGCAAGGTGCGCGTGAACCGCGTTCGCACCGTCAAGCCCAGCCACATGCTGCGCGAGGGAGACGTGTTGACCATTGCTCTGCGCGGCGAGGTCCGAGTGGTCGAGGTGGTCGCGCTCGGCGAGCGGCGCGGGCCGCCGCAGGAGGCCAGATTGCTCTATCGGACCGTGCATGGCGGGGAGCAGGCTGGGTGGGGCCAGAGCCGCGGTCAGGCGGCGGAGGACGCTCGCCGGCGGAAGGGCCCCAGATCCGGTCGGGCATAGCCGGCTGAGCGATGCCGCGTGCGCACGGCAGCCGCGAGGCGACCCACTTGCGCCTTGCGGCGGACGCCCAATCTATGGCACCAGAATGCGCCCCATCGCGGGCGCCGCAGCGGCCAGGGCCTCGGGAACAGGCATGACCTATATCGTCAACGAGAACTGCATCAAGTGCAAATACACCGATTGCGTTGAGGTTTGCCCGGTCGACTGCTTTTACGAGGGCGCCAACATGCTCGTCATTCATCCCGACGAGTGCATCGATTGCGGCGTCTGCGAGCCGGAATGCCCGGTGGATGCAATAAAGCCCGATACCGAGCGTGGCCTGGAGAAGTGGCTTGAGCTGAACCGCGAGTATTGCGACAAGTGGCCAAATATTACGTCGAAGAAAGCTGCCCCCCCCGACGCAGATGCGTTCCGCGACGAAAAGGATAAGTTTGACAAATATTTCGTCCCGGAGCCTGGATCGGGAGATTAACGCCCGCAAAACCCTTCGTTCCCTTGCTGCACGCCAAGGTTGTACAGATTGTTGTTACGCTTCATCTGGCAAGCTTAAGCATTTGTTTGATTGCGAGCTGCGAAATGGCCACACCCGGCTTCTAGAGCAACGAAAATTATGTTATGGTTCTTAAGCGTGGTTTTTGGGCGCGAGCAGGTCTGAGCCATACGGTCGCAACTGAGGCGATTTTCCCACTGCGCGCAAAACGCGTGAAAGGCGCCACGAGCAGAGGTGCCGATACGCGGCGGTCTGTGGGCAGCCAAAGGTGAGTGCTAGTGGGCGGGTCCGCAAATGGCCTTCCTGCCGGCGACGGCAACAGCGGGAGCGTCGACACAGGGTCGGCGGGGGCCTCCGGCTGTTCCCGGCTCCGGCGATAGCTGGGCCGAAGCTCTGACCCGTGCGCGAATGTAGAGTGAGAACGACATGGCACAAAAAATGGCCCCAACCAGGGTTGGGAGTAAGAAAGCAGCCAAGAAGGCTCCCGATCGAAAGGCGCACCACGCTGCCCCTGCCAAGTCTGTGAAGGCCAAGCCCAAGGCTGCCCCGGCCAAGGCTCAAGCCAAGCACGTAACCAAGGCTTCTGCGGCGCGGCCGAAGACTGCCGCCCACGCCGCCAAGCCTGCCGTGCAGCACAAGGCCGCCACGAAAGAGGTCGTGAAAGCGGCCGTAAAGGCGCATGCCGCGCCGCGCCACGCGACGGCAAAGCCCGCCGCGGCGGCGACCAAGGCGCCCGCCATGCCGCCACCAGCCCGTCCCGCCGCATCCAGCGGCGCGCGTGCCATGCCGGCGGCGGTGGCCAAGACGGCCAGCCAGAAGATCATGGCCCCTGCTGCGCCGGCTCAGCAGCCGGTGTCCGCCCCGCAGGCAGCTGCGGCCCAGGCGGCCCACGCCGCGGCTGCCGCGAAGGCGGCTGCGACTGCGGCAGCGGCTGCTGCGGCCGCCAAGAAGCCCGTGCACCAGCGGCACGGTTTCAAGGTGAGCGAGTGGATCGTCTACCCGGCGCACGGCGTCGGCCGGATCGTGGCCATCGAGGAGCAGGAGATCGCCGGCATCTCACTCGAGCTGTTCGTCATCACGTTCGAGAAGGACAAGATGACGCTGCGGGTTCCGACCGGCAAGTCGGAGAGCGTGGGCATGCGCAAGTTGGCCGAGGAGCCGACGGTCAAGAAGGCCATCGAGACCCTCAAGGGCCGGGCGCGCGTCAAGCGCACCATGTGGAGCCGGCGCGCCCAGGAGTACGAGGCGAAGATCAACTCCGGCGATCTGATCGCGATCGCCGAGGTGGTGCGCGACCTGTACCGGTCGGAGAGCCAGCCGGAGCAGTCCTACTCCGAGCGGCAGCTCTACGAGGCCGCGCTCGACCGGATGGCGCGTGAGATTGCGGTAGTCGAGAAGCTCGACGAGCGCGGCGCTGTCCAGCGCATCACCGAGGTGCTGGCCAAGAGCGCCCGCGGCCGTGGCGTGGCCGCTGAGGCGGCATAGGCCCTCGCTCCCAGATCAGCGTTAAGCGACCGCCTGGCGCCGTTCGGCTCCGGGCGGTCTTGCGTTGCAGGTGTGCGCCGGTCCGGCGAGGCGGATCAGGCTTTGCGCGCAGGTGAGAGCATTGCGTCCTGTCCTGGCCCGCGCCGGCGCGAGACCGCGAACACCAGCAGGCCCGCAACCATGGTGAGCGCGCCTGCAAGCGACTGCATGGGTTTCTGGGTGATCAGAAAGTACAGCATGAACCCGGTCACGAGAAGGAACACGACGGGTGTCAGGGGATAGGCCCAGACCCGGTATGGGCGCCTCAGCTCCGGCTGCGTCCACCTGAGGACGATGACGCCGAGCACCGCCAGGAAGGTGCACACTGTCAGGCTGAACTGGATGTAGTCGATGACTGCCTCGAAGCTCTGGGTGAAGAGCAGCACGGTGATGACGGCGAGCTGGAACAGGATGGCCGGTGCCGGCACGCCGGCCCGAGTGACGCGGGCGAAGAAGCGCAGGCCAGGCAGATCCTCGCCGATCACCATGGTCACACGCGGGCCGATCCAGATCATGGCGCTCACGGCGGAGACGAGCCCGATGCAGATGACCGCCGCCACCAGGCGCCCGCCGGTATCGCCGAAGATGTGGGCGCCCGCGATCTGCGCGACGTTCAGCTGGCCCGCCATCTTGGCCATCGGCGTCGTGTACAGGAACACGGCGTTGAGGGCGACGTAGAGCGTCAGCACGATAAGGGTGGCGGTGAGCAGCGAGCGCGGCAGGGTGCGCTCCGGGTCGCGCACCTCGTTGATGATGTAGGTGGCAGCGTTCCAGCCCGAGTAGGAGTACATGACGAACACGAGACTGATCGCGAACGGCGCACTGAGGATGTAGCCCACGTCCTGCACCGAGGGTGCGAACGAGACGGGCTGCGGAGAGCCGAAGGTGAAGCCGGCGACAATGAAGCCGGCGATGAGCACCACCTTGATGGCGGTGGAGATGTTCTGGAACAGGCTGCTCTGCCTGAGGCCGGTCAGGTGCACCAGCGAGACGATCCAGGCCAGTGCCAGCCCCAGCGCCAGCTCGCGGGTTGCCGTAGAAACGCCGGCGAGGACGTCCGGAAAGGCGCCGACGAAATAGGTGCCGAACGCCATCGCCGCCAGGGCGATGGGCGCGGCGAAGCCGACGGTGGCGGAGATCCATCCGGCCAGGAAGCCCACGGCGGGATGGTAGATGCGGGACAGGAAGTTGTACTCGCCGCCCGAGCGCGGCAGCGCGGCGGCGAGCTCGGCATAGGAGAGTGCGCCGCACAGCGCGGTGATGCCGCCGACCACCCAGAGCATGACAAGCGAGAACGCCGACGGGATGCCGCGCACCTGGAACCCGAGGCTGGTGAATACGCCGATGCCGATCATGTCGGCGACGGTGATGGCGGTAGCGGTGACGGCTGAGACCTTCGCGAGGTCTATGGAGCGCTGATCGCTCAGGGCGGTGCTCGTCTGGTCCGACATGATTGTCATCCACTCGAGGGGCGTGCGGAGGAGGGCGTATCAGGCCATGCCGGGATCAACAACGCCTTTTCAGACACCACTGGCTATCCCTCGCGCCGCTCTGCCGCCTTGCGGGCGCTCCGGCTCTGCGGGTCCAGACCCCCCGGTCATCGGCCATCGGGCCGCGCGGGCGCTTCCAGCACCTCGATCGGGCCCCCGCCCGACACATCGATGACCGGAGCTCCCCCGCGCTCGTCGATCCAGCCGCGCACGCGCACCCTGCGGCCCTCCAAGCCCTTCGGATTGTTGGCGTAAGCACCGAGCGTGGCGCTGCCGTCGCGGCGCAGCGAGACGGAGAAGCCGCGCCGCCAATTGCGGTCGAAGTTCAGATAGATGGCCTCGCGCACCTGGGCGACGCGGGCGATCGTGCCCTCCACGATCTGGAAGGTCGTGCGGAAGCGCATGAGATCTGCAGGTTTGTCTGCCGACCGCACCTGGTATGCAGCTTCGGCCCAGAGGCCCCGGCGCGCCTCGCGCGCTGGGCGCTCCGCGGCCAGCAGGTGCTCGCTGCACGTGCGATCGCCCACCAGGGGGTGGGCGCGGGCCAGGCCGTGCTGGAGCAAGGCACCCTGGACCCAATGGCGCTCGTCGCCCTCGATCAGGAAGGCGTGTGCCTGCAGGCGGCCGTAGCGGTCGGTGCTCTCCTGGGCCAGATGGAGCTCGACGGACTTGCCGAGCACGAGGGCACGCAGCGCCTCGCTCGCCGCCGACTCCATTGGCCATTTGCCGGGCTCCGCGCCGGCGTCGAGCGCACGTGGCGCCAGCACACCGGTCAAGCGAAGCTCCCTGCCGTCGTCGAGCACCACCGTCTCGCCGTCGAGCACGCGGATGACTGAATGGGTGGGACCAGGCGCCGGCCCGGCGCACGGCATACCGCCCAGAGCGCTGGCGGCCTCGGCAAAGGCCAAAGTGAACGCAATGCAGCCGGCGAGCATGGACCCAGTACACGGCACGCGGCGACCTCCAGGCGAAGTGCGGTTCCTCCGCTGTCGGAAATAACGTCGGCGTGCTGCAAGTCAAGCGTGCGCTAATCCAGCTCGGCGAGCAGCCGGGCGAGCAGGGTGGTGCGCGGCACCAGAGAGGATACCAGGATGTGCTCGTCGTGGGTGTGGGCACCGCCGCCCATGACGCCGAGGCCGTCCAGGGTGGGGATACCCAGCGCGCCAGTGAAGTTGCCGTCGGAGCCGCCGCCGTGCTGGGCGTGCGGCAGGTCGAAGCCGATCTCGCCGGCGATGCGCCTGGCCCGCTCGTAGAGACCCATGGTGCCGGCGTGGGCTGTCCAGAGCGGGCGCACGGGCCCGCGCTGGACCTCGACGCGCACGTCGGAGCGCACGCCGACCAAGCCGTCCATCACCCGGCCGATCTCGGCGAAGGTGGCCTCGTCGCGGGAAACGCACAGGGCCTGGGCGGTGCAGGTCATGGGTACGCAATTGACCCACTGGCCGCCATGCACGACGCTGACGGCGTAGGTGGGACCGTTGTCGAGGTCGGAGCGGCTTTCCAGCTCCTCGATAAGCTGCGCCATCACGCGGACGGCCGAGCGGCCGTCCCGGTTGGTCCAGCCGGAATGCGCGGGGCGGCCGTGGGTGGTTACGAAGAAGCGCTGGAAGGCGTGGCGGCCCGTGGTCACCTCGCCGCCGGGGCCCTTGGCCGGCTCCGGGATCAGTACGTACTTGTGACGTTTGGCCTCGGCCTCGATCAGGTCACGCGAGGTGGGGCTGCCGATTTCCTCGTCGGGGTTGATGATGATCGTCACCGGGAGCTTGAGGGCGGCCTTGCCGTCGATCGCGGCCTTCAGCGCGGCCAGGGCGATCACCGTCCCGCCCTTCATGTCGTAGATGGCCGGGCCGAAGCATTTGTCGCCGTCGCGGCGGATGGGCAGCGCCGTGGCCAGGGTGCCGACGGGGTGGACGGTGTCGGCGTGAGCGATCATTAGGATGCCGCCGCCGTCTCCGTCTCCGGCGCGGTCGAGCCGGCAGCGCAGCATGTCGCCTAGGCCGTCCCGTCCCGGCAACCGCTGCACGGCGAGACCGAGAGCACCGATGCGGGGGGCGATGAAGTCCAGCATCCGGTTCACCGTCGCTGCCTCGTAGGTGGGGCTCTCGATGCGGACCCACTCGAGCAGCTCGGCCAGGAGCGCATCAGTTGAAAAGGCGGACGGCGAGATCATGCGGGGGATCTTTCCATTTTATGCCGATCGGCGTTCTTTCGCGAGGTTCCAGTGCCGGCAGCCCCGCTGGCGCTGTCGGCGAGGGGTGCGACGGATGGCGCGGGCGCCTGCCCCTGGCTTTCGCTATCAGACTTAACGAAGCGTTGGGCGCAATGGTGCGTCAGCCAGAAATTGCCGTGATCCAGCTCAAGTGGAAAGGGCATACTAGGTTCTCTAAGCGACTCTCACACATGCCACATGGCGTCTCAACGCTCCAGGGCGCGCTGCACCGCATCGGCAAAGGAGACCGCCGAAGGTCCGAGAGCTGCCACGGCGGCAAAATCGGCATTGTCACGCTTCGCATGCGAGGTGGCGGTGCTCAGCCCGACGACGAACGCCTCCTCGGCTCCCCGCAAGAGCAGGATCGGCGACCCGCTGTCGCCGGGCCGCTGGTCGCAGCGGTTCAACATGGCGCCGGGCCAGCGATCGGACAGGGCGGCCGCACAGCCGCGATGCACTGATGGCAGATACGGCCGGTCCGACCCGTATCCGGCACGCGCCAGCTCGCCAGCCGAAGCCTCCTGCGGAAAGGCGCGAGCGGAGATCGCCCTGACCGGGATCGGCTTGATCGGCAGGGCGGATTCCAGAACGATCAGCGCCCAGTCGTGCGCGATGAGCTCGCTGCGGATGGTCCCTAAACGGGGATCGATGCCTTGGGTGACGTCGAGCTCTGGCGGCAGTATCAGGTCCACCGCCGTCGAGTGGCCGGCCGCAGTGTCGCGCGCCTGGCCGGCCACGAAATGGACCTGCTCGGGCTTGGCCCATCGGCCGAGCCGATGGTTGAAAAGGCAATGACCGGCCGTCACCACCAGCCGGGGCCCGACGAGCGTGCCGGTGCAATGCCGCCGAACGACCCGGTCGGCTAAGTTGACGCGCCCAATGGCTCGCCAAGGCCAATCCGTGGGCTCGATCGGGACGCGCTGGTCCTTGCCGGAGAAGAATGCACCCCAATGGGGGTTCGGCACGCCGAGCGGCTCCTCGCCGCGTGCGGGCGCCGCGGCATTGATGAGCAGCGCGAGCAGCACCAGGGTCCGTCGCCACGGGAAGCGGCACAATGCTCGCACGGGCTCTCTGCCAGTTCTGGCCATCGCGGGAGCGACAGTGTCAAATCGAATCCAGGCAACAATAAAGCGTGAGCATTTCGACCGAGGCAATGGCACGGCAGGTCGGCCCCGGAAGCGCAACACAAAAAGCCGTCGCTATTCAGCGACGGCTTTTTGCAGAAGCATTGTGAGGAAGGGATACTCTCTTGACGCTCTTCACCCCTCGGCAGACCTGGCAACGACCTACTCTCCCGCGTCTTAAGACGAAGTACCATCGGCGCTGGGGCGTTTCACGGCCGAGTTCGGAATGGGATCGGGTGCAGCCACCCCGCAATAATCACCAGGTCAGCTGAAGGGTGAAGTGCAACTGGTCTCGGCATCGCGTGCGTCTCCGCACGCGCTATGGCGAATTCTCACCGTCCATCAGAGGCGCGCGCCGATCAGACGCCGCCCTCCCCGACGGCCTAGCCACCGAGGATTAAGATGAGCATTGATTAATGAGAGCGAGCAAGCTCAATCGAGCTATTAGTACCGGTAAGCTCCACGCATTGCTGCGCTTCCACACCCGGCCTATCAACGTGGTCGTCTTCCACGGCTCTCAAGGGAGTTCTCGTTTCGAGGTGGGTTTCCCGCTTAGATGCTTTCAGCGGTTATCCCGTCCGTACATAGCTACCCTGCTGTGCCGCTGGCGCGACAACAGGTCCACCAGAGGTACGTCCATCCCGGTCCTCT